>ERZ778515.62-NODE-62-length-87166-cov-5.970509_pt1 | contig 87166 bp, 69 predicted proteins | sample MGYA00510343_ERZ778515 | MGnify/ENA primary metagenome ERZ778515 (study PRJEB29527, sample SAMN07138965) | mouse gut metagenome | material: feces | host: mouse | place: China:Nanjing | collected 2016-01-25 ...
CACGCGTAACAATTAAATCGGTTCGAGCAAACGGATTGGCTGCGAATTTGAGGAAAAAGAAGAAGAAACGAAGAAACGCCTATAAAACCAGCGCGACAACAGGAATACGGGAACTACCGACAACAGACCGGCCAGCGCATCCAGCAAGTAATGTGCCTGAATATAAACCGTAGCACCGCACAACAAGACGAAAAAAGGAAACAGCCCCCATCCCAACCGACGCGAAGCCGAAAAAGCCAGTATCAGCAGGATGCCCGATATGCCGATATGAGAACTCGGAAAAGCTGCCGTAGGCCGCTCACCCGCCTCCTGTGCACCGCGCACCAGTCCGTAAAACACGCCTTCCGTATCCCCCGGAGCAGGCAGCATGTCGGTATGCCGGCTGAAATACGTGCCCAGTTCGACAAAACGTCCGGCTTCGGCCGCCTCCGTCCCAATGGCCTGAAAATAAAACTGCGGTCCGGCCACAGGGACGAAGATATATACAAAGTAATAAATGAAAAAGGAACACATGACGATAAACGAAGCCTCCTCGTAGCGCGCAAAACGGTACAAAAAATAGAAAACCATCACGACTACAATCATAGGATAATAGGCGAAGTAACCCAAATTAAGCGATTCGCTGAACCACGCACCGGGACACAAACGACTGAACCACAGCGAGGGCTGTCCGCCAAAGCATTGCTGCTCCCAGGCGGCAAACAGATGGTCGAGATTGGGGAAAAGGCGGTTGAATTCATAGGTGTCGGGGTACCAGTAACTCAGCAGCGCCATTTGTGCCGTGACACGGACAAACAACAGCAACCGACAGGGATACAGCGCGTACACTCCCCAAAGGAACAAGGTACCGGCCACAATCTGTAACCGGTCGGCCAACATCCCTACGGGATTGTTCATCCGGCTCCACAAAACGCCTATCAACAAGGTTGTAAACAGCAACCAGCCCAATCCCAGTTTCTCGATGGCCAACAGCCCCCGGCGCCTCTCGTCGCCGGAAGCGGGACGAAACAGGACGGTCCACCCCGTCATAGCCATCCCTCCTTGCAATACCAGGCCACCGTCTCCCTCACACCGCGCTCCAACGAATACTCGGGCACATACCCCAATTCGCAACGAGCCGGTTCTATGTCGCACTGCCAGTTCCGTTGGCTCAGGATGTGATATTTATCGGTATTCAACGTGCTGGTACGCCCCAGCCATCCGTTTACCGTGCCCGACACCCGGCAGACGGCTCGCAGGAACCACAGCGGCGCCTTGATGCGGAGCACCCACGGCCGCCCCAGCTCCTGACGGATCAGTTCGCTGAAACGGATACTGCCGTATACGCCGCCGTCGCTCAGGAAAAACGCACGGCCCACCACATCGGCCTCCAAAGCACGGAACACGGCCTGTACCAGATCTTTTACATAGATGAAAGTGATCTCCTGCGGTCGGTAACCTGCCAGAAAATCAACATGCTGCCGGATGCTCTTCGCCATCAGAAAATAATCTTTTTCCCGAGGACCGTAGACCCCTGTCGGCCGAAGAATCACATACGGAAATCCCGCCGGTAACTGCTGCAAATAATGCTCTGCCCGGAGCTTGCTCTGCCCGTATGCCGTGTTCGGTTGCGGCCGGTCGTCTTCCCGAATAGGAGCATACACCCACGGCGACGACGCATCGGGACGGCGTACGGGCTGCTCGCGAACCGCTCCGTAGACACTGAGCGAACTGACAAAGACAAAGCGGCGGGGCACCATATCGAGTGCCCGAAGCGCTTCCACAAAATTCACCGTGCCCTGCGTATTGGTGCGGAAAAAATCTTCGGGACGCCGGCATTTGGTGGCACCGGCGGCATGGACAATATAATCCCATCCGCCGAACTCCCGCTTGCACCGCTCCAACTGCGCACGCAAAGCGTCGGGGTTCCCGAAATCCAGTTCGACAAACCGTATCCGGCTGTCCTTTAAATATTTCCTACTGCTGGTGCGGCGCATACCCGCCCATACCTGCATCTGGCGTGCCAGTCCTTCTTCTACCAGAAAACTGCCGATGAAGCCACTGGCTCCCGTTATCAAAATCTTCATATCTTTTCGTTTATACATCCACAGGGCTTTCCCCCGCATCGGTGCCCTCTCCCGGCACATAGCGCCCGTTCACCTTGACCGGCTCTACATGTATGCCCAGGTGTGTCTGTTGTCCGTATTTGGCCCTTAGGTTACGTTCCACCCGCGACGCCCGTTCGTGGGCCTCGAACAGGGTCAGCCGTCCGTCCATGCGTATGTGCATTTCAATGGCATAATGATTGCCTATACGCCTTGTGCGCAGATTATGAATCCCTCCCACTCCTTTTTCCTGCAAGGCTGTCTGCATGATTTCCGCTTCTACCTCCTCCGGCAAGGATTTCTCCGTCAGTTCGTCCACACAAGGACGAAGCAGTCCCAAGGATACTTTAACAATAAAAAGGCTCACCACGACAGCCGCCACAGGGTCGAGCACATGCCAACGGTCGCCCAGCAGGATGGCGCCACCGATGCCGAGCGCCGTACCGACGGACGAAAACGCATCGCTGCGATGGTGCCAGGCATTGGCTATCACCGCCTGCGAACGGCACTTGCGCCCCACACGGACAGTAAACCGATAGGCTATCTCTTTTAAAAAGATAGACAACAGCGCGGCCCATAATGCCGGTACACCCGGTGCTTCAAGCGTACCTCCACGGCACACGACGGCGATGGAGTTCGCAGCATTCCAGAAGATACCTGCCCCCACGGCAAGCAACACCGCACCGATTACGGCTGTAGCCAGTGTCTCGTACTTGCCATGTCCGTAATCGTGGCCTTTGTCCTGCGGCTTGTTTGAAATACGTACAAAGACAATCACCACCACATCCGTCACAAAATCCGACAGCGAATGTACCGCATCGGCAATCATGGCGGCACTATGTCCCACGAATCCGGCCACAAATTTGAAAATCAACAACAAAAGATTAATCAGGCTTCCGGCTAACGTCACCCGGTAAATCTCTTTTTCACGCGTCGTCTCCCTCATCTCGTCACATCTGTTAAGGCTTGCAAATATACGCTTTTTCATATAAAAAAACCGGGTTGCGAGCAGCATAGCATCAAATATTTTGCTTTATTTGCATAAAGAAACTGCAAGAAGCAAGAAACCGATAAGAAAAACAATATGGGGAAGTCCGATAAAAAGGGAGGCAAGCGCCTAAAGAAAAAAGAGTTGGTAGGGATGCTCATGGAACTGTTCCGGGGGAACCCGACTGAAATATACGACTACAAACGGATATTCAGGGAATTGAACCTGACCACCCATCCTGCGAAAATGCTTTGCATGGACGTGCTGGAAGAAATGGTGCTCGACGATTATATCTGCGAAAAGAAAGGGCTGAAATTTCAGCTGAACACACAGGGACAAGTGATGGAAGGTACATTCCAGCGAAAAGCCAATGGCAAAAACACATTCATCCCTGACGAAGGAGGAGGACCGATTCTGGTGGCCGAACGCAACTCGGCTCATGCAATGGACGGCGACAGGGTGAAAGCCACACTGCTCGCCCGCCGAAAGAACCATGTACGCGAAGCCGAGGTGACGGAAATCCTGGAACGCCGCGACAAGAATTTCGTCGGTAAACTGAAAGTGAACAAGGACTACGCATTTTTGCTCACCGAAAACCGCACCCTGGCAAACGACATCTTCATTCCGAAAAACAAGCTTAAGGGTGGAAAGACCGGTGACAAGGCGGTGGTCAAGATAACGGAATGGCCGGAAAACAGCAAGAACCCCATCGGACAAGTGGTGGACATTCTAGGGCAAAGCGGTGACAATACAGCCGAAATGCACGCCATCCTGGCCGAATACGGTTTGCCCTATACCTATCCTAAAGCCTTGGAAGACGCTGCCGACAAGATCGAACCGGGTATTACCCCGGAAGAAATAGCGCGCAGGGAAGACATGCGCGAAGTGACAACATTTACCATCGACCCGCGCGACGCCAAGGATTTCGACGACGCTCTGTCCGTCCGACAACTGGGCAAGGGCTTGTGGGAAGTGGGTGTCCACATCGCCGATGTGTCGCACTACGTAACCGAAGGCAGTGCCATCGACAAGGAAGCCGTAAAGCGCGCCACCAGCGTTTATCTGGTAGACCGCACCATCCCCATGCTTCCGGAACGGCTCTGCAACTTCATCTGCTCCCTGCGCCCCGACGAAGAGAAACTGGCTTATAGCGTGATCTTCCAGCTCAACGAGAAAGCGGAAATCATTCATTGGCATCTGGCACACACGGTGATAAAAAGCAACAGGCGCTTCACCTATGAAGAAGTGCAGGCATTACTGGAAGCAAAGGGCGAAGCATCGCCCGAGGACTATAAAGCACCGGGCGACCATGTCCCCCAAGCCTCTGCAGAGAGCGGTACGGCCTTACCTGCCGAGCATTTCGCCACCGAACTTATCACACTGAACCGCTTGGCCAAACAGCTGCGGGAGAAACGCTTCGCCCACGGAGCCATTGATTTCGACCGCTGTGAGGTACGTTTCGAAACCGATGAAAAAGGCCGGCCGACAAGCGTATACTTCAAAGTGGCCAAAGACGCCAACAAACTGGTGGAAGAGTTTATGCTACTGGCCAACCGGACCGTTGCCGAAAGTATCGGGAAAGTGCCCAAGAACAAGAAAGCCAAAACTTTCCCCTACCGTATCCACGACCTTCCCGATCCGAACAAACTGATGAATCTAAGCGAGTTCATTGTAAAATTCGGCTATAAACTGAAGACAAACGGCACGAAGGGCGAAGTAAGCCGTGGACTGAACAAGTTGCTCACCGAAGTGCGCGGCAAAAAAGAACAGAACCTAATAGAAACCGTCTCGCTCCGGGCAATGATGAAAGCCCGCTACAGCACACACAACATCGGACACTACGGACTGGCCTTCGATTATTACACGCACTTCACATCCCCCATACGGCGCTATCCCGACATCATGGTGCACCGCCTGCTGACACGTTATGCCGAAGGCGGACGAAGCGGCAACCCGGAAAAATACGAGGCACTGTGTGAGCAAAGCAGCGAAATGGAACAAATAGCCGCCAACGCCGAGCGCGCCAGCATCAAATACAAGCAGGTGGAATTTATGAGCGAACGGCTGGGGCAGGTATTCGACGGTACCATCAGCGGCGTGACCGAGTTCGGCCTGTACGTAGAAGTAAACGAGAACAAATGCGAAGGCATGGTGCCGCTGCGCGATCTGGACGACGACTATTACGAGTTCGACGAGCGCAACTACTGTTTGTGGGGTCGGAAGCACCACCATCGCTATTCACTGGGCGACAGCGTGAAGATCAAAGTGGCCCGGGCTAATCTGGATAAAAAGCAGCTGGACTACGCGTTGGTAAAGGAATAAGCCGGCCAGCCCATACCGTGCTGCGGGCACCTTACCGACATACGGGAGAGCCTGACCGGCCCTCCCGTATGCAGTTCCTCACAACCATCAAAGAGCATCGTCCGTTCACAAAAAGATGACAACGTCAAATTAATCACATAGGTTAGTTCATTAGTGCCGCTTTTTCATTATTTTTGCATCCGTATTTAATGATTTGTCCTTTGCCTATGAGCCAAAAAATCATTCAAACGCAATCGTTGCAACAAGTACAGACCCTTTCGCCGCAACAGGTGTTGCTTGTACGGCTATTGGAGATGCCCGTTTCCGAACTCGAGCAACGGGTGAAAAACGAAATGATGGACAACGGAGCTTTGGAAGAGCGGGAAGGATTCACCGACAGTGGAGAACCGTTTTCCGACGAGAGCACGGATTTCGACAATAATGAAAACACAAACAATGATGCTTCCGGCACCGAAATAGAATCTTATCTGGACAACCCGGGCGCTCCTTCGGCCGAGATCAGTCAAGCCTTGGGAGATTATCGGACGGCTGACGACGTACCCGACTATCTGTTAAGGAACTACAACAAGAAAGAAACGCCGGAAAGTATCGAATACAGTGATACGGTATCGTTCTACGAGCAGATGAAAGAACAAATGGGTGAATGTGAACTTACCGAACACCAGTCGGAGCTCATGGAATATCTGATCGGGTCGCTGGAGAACGACGGTCTGCTGAAAAAAACAATTCCTTCTTTGGTAAACGAACTGGAAATCTACCACAACATCGAGACTAACGAAGCGGAACTGCTGCATGTATTGAAAATACTGCAACAATTCGAGCCGGCCGGTATCGGGGCCCGAAGCCTGCAAGAATGCCTGCTGCTGCAGATAGAACGCGACGAGAACTATCACAGTCCGTTAAAGCAGACGGAGCATCTGATCATAGAAAAGTACTACGAAGAGTTCACCCGCAAACGCTGGGACAAAATACAGCAACGGCTGAAATTGTCCGACGAGCAGGTGGAACAACTACAAAAAGACATCAAGCGTCTCAATCCGCGTCCGGGCAGCTCCATGGGAGAAGCCGTAGGACACAATTTTCAACAAATCATCCCCGATTTCATTGTAGATACAGACGACAACGGTGTCATCACCCTGTCGCTCAATCAGGGCGATGTGCCCGAATTGTGCATCAGCACCTCTTTTCTTGATATTCTGAAACAATACGACCATTCCAAAGGAAAGGGAATCAGCCGAAGCGAAAAAGAAGCCCTGCAATACACCAAACAGAAAATCGAGAAGGCACAATATTTCATTGATGCCGTCAAGCAACGCCGCCACACGTTGCTCACCACCATGCAGGCTATCATCGAACTGCAACGACCTTTCTTTCAAGAAGGCGATGAAATGTTGCTGCAACCGATGATACTGAAAGACGTGGCCGACCGCACGGGGCTGGACATCTCCACCATTTCGCGCGTGAGCAACAGCAAATACGTACAGACCCATTACGGCATTTATCCGTTGAAATGGTTTTTCAGCGACGGCTATACCACGGAAGACGGCATGGAAATCGCAACACGAAAGATACAAAGCACGCTGAAAGAGCTGGTAGACGGCGAAGATAAGAAACAACCGCTAAGCGACGAAGTTCTCGCGGCACTGCTGAAAGAAAAAGGCTTTCCCATCGCACGGCGCACGGTAGCCAAATACCGGGAGCAGCTGGGAATTCCCGTAGCACGACTTAGAAAATGAGAAACAGAAAGATCATCACGGGAGCGCGTCTCCTGTCCGGCGTGTTCCGTCCTTTTTATATGCCCGTCGTGGGCTTTGTGGCGCTTTTTTCCTTCACTTATCTGAGCGTCCTTCCGATTGCCTATAAACTCACGGTTCTGGCCATCGTATATGTATTCACCGTTCTACTGCCGCAGACATCCATCCTGATATACCGGAAGGTCCAGGGCTGGGAAGCCTTTCGGCTTCGCGAACGCAGCAACCGCATCGTACCTTATCTATTGTCTATTCTCTCCTACCTCAGCTGTCTGTATCTAATGGTCCGGCTTCACCTGCCCCGCTACATGGGAGGCATCATTGTTGCAGCCCTGATGATACAGATCACCTGCGCCGTCATCAACCTGTGGTGGAAAATCAGTACACACTCGGCCGGGGCCGGAGGCCTTATCGGTGCTCTTGTAGCCTTTTCCTTTTTGTTCTACTTCAACCCCATCGGATGGTTATGCCTGTGCATCCTCATCTCCGGGCTGGTAAACTCCAGTCGGATGATTCTCCGTCAGCACTCCTTGGAACAAGTGCTCGCCGGCACCGTCGTAGGGACCGTCTGCGGTTTCCTGGGTATCATATTACCTTGACCGTCCCGCTCCATATTCCGATAAACCATTATATAACATCATTCATAAAATCATGAAACCAGTAGTAAGCATCATCATGGGCAGCACATCCGACCTTCCGGTTATGGAAAAGGCCGCCCGTTTTCTCGACGAGATGGAAATTCCTTTTGAGATGAACGCCCTGTCGGCTCACCGCACTCCCGACGAAGTGGAGACTTTTGCCAAAGAAGCAACGGGACGCGGCGTAAAAGTGATCATAGCCGGTGCCGGCATGGCTGCCGCATTGCCGGGGGTAATCGCTGCCGGCACCACGCTGCCGGTGATAGGCGTACCTATCAAAGGGATGCTGGACGGCTTGGATGCCATGCTCTCTATCATTCAGATGCCTCCGGGCATTCCGGTTGCCACCGTCGGTGTAAACGGCGCACAAAACGCTGCCATCCTGGCCGCCGAGATGCTGGCCCTGTCCGACACGGTTCTGGCCGACCGGTTGAAAGCTTATAAGGAAGGACTGAAAGCCAAGATCGTCAAAGCCAACGCCGAACTGGCCGAAGTGAAATTTGCTTATAAATGCAACTAAAACCGACGGCTCATGGATTTGTTTAACTACCGTCGGCGACAGACACATACCGTACACATCGGCGACACCCCGTTGGGCGGCGACAACCCGGTGCGCATACAGAGCATGACCAATACCGTGACGATGGACACGGAAGCCTGTGTGGCACAAACCCTGCGCATCGCACAGGCCGGAGGGGAATATGTACGGCTCACCACACAGGGCGTACGGGAGGCCGAGAACCTCCGCTTCATCAACGCCGGTGTGAGAGAGGCCGGTTGCAACGTCCCCCTGGTGGCCGACGTACATTTTAATCCCCGCGTGGCCGACGTGGCGGCCCGCTATGCCGAAAAGGTCCGTATCAACCCCGGTAATTATGTCGATGCGGCACGTACGTTCAAACATCTGGAATATACCGACGAAGCCTACGCCGCAGAACTTCGGAAGATCGAAGAACGCTTCATACCGTTCCTGCACATCTGCCGGGAGAACCACACGGCCATACGCATCGGTGTCAACCACGGTTCGTTAAGCGACCGTATCATGAGCCGCTACGGCGACACGCCGGAGGGCATCGTGGAGAGCTGTATGGAATTCCTCCGCATCTGCGTCAAAGAGAATTTCCGTGATGTGGTCATTTCCATCAAAGCCAGCAACACGGTCGTAATGGTACGCAGTGTACGTCTGCTGGCCGACGTCATGGAACGCGAAGGCATGACCTTCCCCTTGCATCTGGGCGTGACGGAAGCCGGCGACGGCGAAGACGGCCGCATCAAAAGTGCCGTAGGAATCGGCGCCTTGCTGACCGACGGGCTGGGCGACACCATACGGGTGTCCTTAAGCGAAGCGCCGGAAGCGGAGATCCCCGTAGCCCGCAAACTGGCCGATTACATCGCCCGACGCGAAGGGCATCTCATGATTCCCGGACAGGAAGCTCCCGATTTCGACTACCTGCGTCCGGCACGTCGCCATACAAAGGCTGTGGGAAACATCGGCGGCGACAATCCACCGGTGGTATTGGCCGACCGGATGGACCTGAAAGCTTCGGGAACAGCCGCTTCTTTCGCCCCGCACCCGGACTTCCAGCCCGACTACATCTACTGCGGACGCGAACTCCCAGCCCCCCACGAGCGCGAAGCGGCCGGTTATATCGTCGATGCCGACTGCTGGACAGGCGAAGCGGGCACGTACCCCGCCTTCCCGCACAATCTGCTGCCTTTCCTGGGCACCTGTACGGCTTCTCTCAAATTCCTGTTTCTTTCTTACGCCACCCTGAACGAAGAGGCCCGGGCCTGCTTGAAATATCATCCCGAAGTGGTGATCATTGCACAAAGCAACCATGACAACCGCCCCGGCGAACAGCGGGCTTTGATACACGAACTGATGCGCGAAGGACTGACAAATCCCGTTATCCTGTTCCAGGCCTACGCTCACAACCAAACCGAAAAAGAGGATTTCCAACTGGAAAGCGCCGCCGATACAGGCGCCCTCCTATTCGACGGACTGTGCGACGGACTGTATCTTTACAACAACGGCGACTTGTCGCACACGGACATCGACGCCACTGCCTTCGGCATCCTGCAAGCCGCCCGTCTGCGCACCAGCAAGACGGAGTACATCTCCTGTCCGGGTTGCGGCCGCACGCTCTACGACCTGCAAAGCACCATCGCCCGTATCAAAGAAGCCACCGCCCACCTGAAAGGTCTCAAGATCGGCATTATGGGCTGTATCGTAAACGGACCGGGCGAGATGGCCGACGCCGACTACGGCTACGTAGGAGCCGCCCGGGGCAAGGTGAGTCTGTACAAAAAGAAAGAATGTATAGAAAAGAACATTCCGGCGGAAGAAGCCGTGGAAAAACTCCTGAAACTCATCCGTGATAACGGTGACGATCCCACCGTTTCTTAAAAAAAATCCGTATCTTTGCCGGAAAGTATAATACGAACCTTATTATGGAACAAAAACTTATCATCTACAATACGCTTTCGCGCAAGAAAGAGGAATTCAAACCGGTAACACCGGGACGTGTGGGGATGTACGTATGCGGTCCCACCGTCTACGGCGACGCCCATCTGGGACATGCACGCCCCGCCATCACTTTCGACCTGCTCTTCCGCTACCTGCAACATATCGGTTATAAGGTGCGCTATGTACGAAACATCACCGATGTAGGCCACCTGGAGCACGATGCCGACGAAGGCGAAGACAAAATTGCCAAGAAAGCACGCCTGGAGGAACTGGAACCGATGGAAGTAGCTCAATACTACACCAACCGTTTCCACGATGCCATGAATGCACTCAACGTGCTCCCTCCCAGTATCGAGCCGCACGCCACCGGGCATATCATCGAACAGATCCAGCTGGTGGAAGAGATTCTGAAAAACGGTTACGCCTACGAAAGCCAGGGCAGCGTATACTTCGACGTGGAGAAGTACAACCGCACGCACCATTACGGTAAGCTCTCGGGCCGCAACCTGGAGGACGTGATCAACCATTCCCGCGAACTGGACGGCGTAAACGAGAAGCGCAACCAAGTGGATTTCGCCCTGTGGAAGTGTGCCCAACCCGAGCACATCATGCGCTGGCCCAGTCCGTGGAGCGACGGTTTCCCGGGCTGGCACTGCGAATGCACAGCCATGGGCCGCAAATACTTGGGCAACCACTTCGACATTCACGGAGGCGGCATGGACCTGATCTTCCCGCACCACGAATGTGAGATCGCCCAGGCCGTAGCCAGTCAGGGCAGCGACATGGTGAACTACTGGATGCACAATAACATGATCACCATCAACGGACAGAAGATGGGGAAAAGTCTGAACAACTTCATCACCCTAGCCCAATTCTTCTCCGGCGAGCACGAGGCACTGACACAGGCTTACTCCCCTATGACGATACGCTTCTTTATCCTGCAGGCGCACTACCGCAGCACGGTAGACTTCAGCAACGAGGCGCTGCAAGCCAGCGAACGGGGACTGTCGCGCCTGATGGAAGGACTGAAGAACCTGGAGCGCATCACTCCGGCAGAAGGACCCGATACCGTCGGAACGGCGTATGTGGAAGAACTGCGCCGGAAGTGCTACGACGCCATGAACGACGACCTTAACTCACCCATCGTCATCAGCCATCTGTTTGACGCCTGCCGTGTCATCAACACCCTGTTGGATAAAAAGGCCACCATCAGTGCCGATGCACTCAAGGAGCTGACGACCGTATTCCGTACCTTTGCTCTGGACATCCTCGGACTAAAGGAAGAGACAGGAAACGGAAACGGACGGGAAGAAGCTTTCGGCAAGGTCGTGGACATGCTGTTGGAACAGCGGCGTATAGCCAAAGCCAACAAGGACTGGGCAACCAGCGACAAGATACGTGACGAGCTGGCCTCGCTGGGTTTCGAGATTAAAGATACCAAAGACGGATTCAGCTGGACACTGAACCGCTGACCCATCCGGTCAGTTTACATATACCGCCCTGCCGAATGCGAAAACGACCGCATCCGGCAGGGCGTTTCGTATGCTCTTCAAGCGTCGGATTCCGTTTCGAATATCGGACAAAAGAAGAGGCTTCAAAGTAAAAAGACAGTACATTCTATCCTTTGTAGCTTTGGGAAAGTCCCATCCGTCCTGTTTCTCCATCTTCCCGTAAGTCTTTCCACACCCTTTTCCAAAGCGGTGCGCACCATCCCGAAACGTGATGCGCGCCCCGTTGCTTCGTCCTGCTCGTCTCGCTGCACACGATTGCCCACCCCGTTGGAATGAGCTGCGCACCTCATCATCGGTCACAACCGGAAAACACAAAAAAAGCCGCTCTCACGAGCGGCCTCCGGGACACAGACAATTCGCATGCCTTCTTCCCTACGATGCCCGACAACAGGCACCGTATTTCAAAAATCATTACTTCCCGGCTTTTCTTTTTCCTTACAAAAAATCCACATCGCGAGGGCGCTGTCTCCACCGCCAGCTCCTACCTGTTTGCCTTTCCATACTTTTCTTTTTCTCATCGTGCTGCAAAAATAAACACTTTCGTACGTTTACTTTTGCGGCACACCGCAAAAAGCGGAAAGAACGTCCTTCGCCTCCCTATAAAAAGAATAAAAAAGCTTAAAAAAGACACCCAAAAGAGCTTTTTGCTATTTCAACATTGCAAAAACCGGCCTAAAGCATTACCTTTGCAAAAGAAATTCACGCTTATAGGAATTTCTCCCGACAGACTATTCAATCGAAGACATGCTGAAAAAAATTGCGATACTGTTATTTTGCTGTACGGCGACGCGAGCCGTAAACCCTATTTCAACCGAGAGGATTGCACTGACCTCTACCCCGAATACGGAAAATGTTCGTGAGAACACCGTTGATTCGACCGCCGTCATTCCGTTGCAGACAACGGGAGACGATATTGTCAATACCGCCAGAAAATACTTGGGCAAACGCTACCGGTTCGGTCACCGAGGCCCCAACGCGTTCGACTGCTCAGGCTTTACGAGCTACATCTACGAGCAGGAAGGCGTTCGCATAGGCCGCTCCTCACGCGATCAGTTCCGCGAGGGTGAGAAGATAAGCATCCCCGATTTGCGCAAAGGCGATCTGGTATTTTTTGGAAGGGGCGGAAGCAAACACCACATCAACCACGTAGGCATCGTAACGGAAGTAGACCCGGACAAGGGGCGCTTTAACTTTATCCATGCCTGTAGCCGAGGCGTAGCCATTGACACCTATCCCGACATTAAATATTATGTCAGCCGTTATGTCAGCGCACGCCGCATCCTGCCGGATTAGCCCGAAGAATCTTATACGTATCCTACTGATCCCAAGCATGCTGATGCCGGGGATTCAGACACTGCAAGCCCAACCTGATGAGCTGACTTTTGCTTTTACGGGCGACATCATGATGGGGACGACCTACCCCGATTCCCTTTATCAGACGCACTTACCGGCCAACAACGGGAAAGAATTGCTTAAAGCACCACTTGACATTTTACGGCAAGCCGATTTCACAGCCGGCAATCTGGAAGGGACATTGCTGGAACAGGGCGGATCGGTAAAGGAAAGCAAAGATCCGAACCTGCACTACGCGTTCCGTACCCCTCCGCATTACGTAGATAACCTGTTGGAAGCCGGATTCGATTTTGTCAGCCTGGCCAACAATCACAGCAACGACTTCGGGACCGAAGGACTGCGCTCCACACAGAAAACATTGAAAAAAGCCGGAATAGCCTATGCCGGTCTGAAAGGCTTGTGCGAAACAACCGTCGTCACACGCAAAGGCATACGTTTCGGCATTGCCGCTTTCAGTCATAATGCGCTGACTCCGCATCTGAGCCATCTGAAAAAGGTAAGGCATACCGTGAGCGAACTGCGCCGAAAGTGCGACTACGTGATCGTATCGTTCCACGGCGGTGCCGAAGGTACAAAGTTCACCCGTGTGCCGCATAGCCGGGAGTATTGTTTCGGAGAAGACCGAGGCGACGTATGTGCCTTTGCCCGCACCTGCATAGACGCCGGTGCGAATCTGGTTTACGGACACGGACCGCATGTGGTACGCGCCATCGAGCTATACAAAGACCGCCTCATCGCCTACAGCCTGGGCAATTTCTGTACGCCTTATCGCATCAACATAACCGGACGGTCGGGCTATGCACCGGTACTGACCGTAACGACAACCCGTGACGGAAAATTCGTGAAAGGACAAATCCACTCCTTCATCCAGCAACACGGACGCGGTCCGCAACGGGACAAAACCCACCGCGCTGCCACGGAAATAGCCGAGCTCACACAGCAAGACTTTCCGCAGACACCCGTCCTCTTCTCGCCCGACGGACATATCACCCGACGATAAAAGGCGAGCGGTCGAGTTTCCGTGCACAAGCGGGACAATACCCCTTTACCATATAATTAATGGACTGCACGGCAAAACCGTCCGGCAATTCCACCTGAGGTATGTGTATCTGCTTGAAACAAAAGGTACGCTGACAGCCCAAACAGTAAAAATGAGCATGCATATCGTCCAACGTACAGGCACATTCCCCCGCACAAACCTCGTATTTAAGCGATCCGCTCCCGTCCTCCAGCGCATGCACCAGCTGCCGGGACAGCAGCAAGGTGAGCGTTCGGAATATAGTGGATCTGTCCACCGTGTCCAACCGCATCTCCAATTCGCCCAACGACAACGCACATCCGGCTTCGGTCAGTGTGCGGAAAATAAGCAATCGCAAGGCCGTGGGCTTCACACCCCGCTGCTCCAATCTTTTCTCGTAATCCGATAATTCCATTTTTCCTTCCGGCCGCACCCGTATGCAGCTTCTGCTGTTAATAAGTAAACGAACTCCCGCCTAAAAATTCACGCAACAACGAAGTGGGCGGGATCTGCGCATCGTGTACCGGCACCAGATAACGCAAAAAAGTGCGCAGACGATAAGCCTCGGCGTATTCCGGTTCGCACTCCGGCACTTGCTCCAGCAAGGGCAGCACCTGCGTTCGGATAACGGCCAGTTCGAACAGGAGCGCACTATTGAACATCACATCCGCATTTTCCTGATACGGAAAGATCCACTTGGCTTCGCCGGCCCGTACGCTGGGCCAGCGGCGGATGGTTTCAAGCGCCGAATATCCACGATACTTGTGATCGCGGATGATCCTACGCAACAGACGGTTGTCGGTAGTGGGAATATAATTGTGATCGTCGAGCAGAATCGTGGTCAGTGCCGACACATAAATCTTATACTTGTTCTCCTCGGGGATATGCGTCGTCAGCGCCGGATTCAAGGCATGGATCCCCTCCAGAATCAGCACCATATCTTTGGTAAACCGCAGCCTGCGTCCGCTGCTCACCCGCTTACCCAACTGAAAATCATACCGTGGCAATTCTATTTCCTCGCCCGCCAGCAAAGCATTCAGCTGTTCATTGAAAAAGTCAATGTCAAGCGCATGGATGGATTCGAAATCGTAATCTCCTTTTTCATCACGCGGCGTATCCTCGCGATTCACAAAGTAATCATCGAGCGAAATGGGATAAGGACGCACGCCGCCGGCCATCAACTGTATGGACAGGCGTTTACTGAAAGTGGTTTTTCCACTGGAGGACGGACCGGAAATAAGGACCATCCTTACCTGCGGACGCGAGCGGATCTCGTCGGAAATATGGGAAATTTTCTTTTCCTGAAGCGCTTCGGACACATTCACCAAGTCCGTAACGCGCCCGTTCCGACAGGCTACATTGAAATCCCCCACCGTGCGAACGCCCAATATATCCTGCCACCGGTGATCCTCCCGATAGATTTCGAGCATCTTTTTCTGATGAACCATTTCTTCCAGTTGTCGGGGATCCTTGCGGGAAGGGGCACGCAGCAACAGTCCTTCTTCGTAAAGAACCAGATCGAACACCTTCAGTCCGCCGGTAGAGGTCAGCAGTGAACCGTAAAAATAATCCACGGAATCACCCAACCTATAATAATAGGTGTAAATATCTCCCGTACTCTCCAGAAGCAAGACCTTGCTCTCCAGCCCCTGCTTTCTGAACATATCCACAGCTTCTTCCGTCGGGCTCTGTACTCGACGAAACGGTAGGTCGGCATCCACTATCTCCTGCATCCGGTGCCGTATGTTCCTGACATCCTCGTCATTCAGCGGACGTCCGATAAGCAGATTGCAATAATACCCGCCCGAAACAGAGGCATTCACACGCAGCTCCCCACCGGGAAACACATCTTCGGTCGCCTTAGCCAACACGAAGAATAGAGAACGCGTATAAGTGCGCATACCGGAAGACGAAGTGATATCCAGAAACTCCACATCCTTGTTATTGAACAAGCGAAAATTCAGTCCTTCCACCCTATTATTCACTCTGGCACTGACCGGCCCGTAAGGCATCGACAGATTTAATTGCCTGTAAGCCTCCAAAAGCGTGCTTCCAAAAGGAATTTTTATTGTTTTTTTGTTATTTTTGCAACGGATTTGTACACTCTGTAACATATTCTGTACCTTTTTGAAATTAAGTTTTTAAATGTACGGAATGAATGGCAAAGGAAAGACCTTCGTTCCATTAAAAAAACAAAAGAAGATGACAGTTTTAGCATTTTTAAAACTTATGGGATGTCTGGGCCTGCTGATGTACGGTATGAAACTGTTGGGCGAAGGACTGCAGAAAATGGCCGGCAACCAGTTGAGAAACGTGCTGGACACACTGACTACCAACCGCTTCACCTCGTTGCTTACAGGAGCTCTTATCGCACTTATCATCCAGTCGTCGACAGCTACCTCGGTAATGACCATCGGATTCGTGCATGCCGGCCTGTTCACTTTCGTACAGGCATTATCCGTCATTATGGGAGCCAGTGTGGGTAACACCTTCATCGCATGGCTCATGGCCGCCGAGTTCAACTTTTCGCTGAGCAACTACGTCTATCCGTTACTGGCCGTAGCCATCTGTCTGATCTATTCGCGCAACCACCGTTCGGCGGGTGAATCGCTGTTCGGTATCTGCTTTCTGTTCCTTGGGCTGGGCTGGCTCTATATCTTTGCAGCGGATACGGATCCCGCTATCAACGAACGGCTGGCCCGTTTCTTTGCAGCAGCCGGAAACGGATACGGTTCCCACCTGCTGTTCCTACTGGCCGGAGGTCTGCTCACCATGTTGGTGCGCTCCTCGGCCGCACTGATGGCTACCTCCATGATCTTATGTTCGACAGGGGTACTATCCATCTACAGCGGAGTGGCACTGGTGATGGGTGAGAATATCGGACGGGCCCTCCTCACCTGGCAAGCCGCCGCCTCAGCCGGACTACCGGCACGGCGTACGGCCTTGGCCCAACTGATTTTCAACCTGTCGGGGGTAGCATGGGCCTTTTGGGTATTTCCCCTCTTCGTGGATGAAATCTGCAACCGGGTAGACTACGACCCTCAGCCCTCGTCACCCGCCCATAACAACCTGGCTTACGTACTGGCCGCCTTTCACACCTGTTTCAGCATTTGCAACGTACTTGTTTTCATCGGGCTGATAAAACCCTTGAAACGCCTGTCTCACCGCCTGATCACTCCGTCGGAAGAAGGAAACGAAGAGGAATATGAATTGAAATATATCAGTTGCGGGCTGCTCACGACCCCCGAACTGTCTGTTCTGGAAGCCCGGAAAGAAATCAACAATTACGTAGCCCTCACGTGCCGGATGTTTACGCAGGTACAAATACTCTGTACCGTATCCAACGACAATGAGTTCAACAAGTTGTTCACACGGATAGAAAAATACGAATCGGTAAGCGACGACATGGAAGTGGAAATAGCCAACTATCTGAATGAGGTAAGCGACGACCGGCTTAGCTCCGACACCAAAAATCAGATACGCTGTATGCTCCGCGAAATTTCGGAAATAGAAAGCATCGGAGACAGTTGTTACAACATAGCCCGCACGCTCGAACGCAAGTTCCGCAACAAAGAGCCTTTCACCGGCCGGCAAATGGAACACCTTCACCAGATGTTCCAGCTCACCGATCAGGCTCTTGAGGAAATGAAACGGTTGCTTTCCGGGAAACACATTCCCAAAGAAGCCGGCACATCATTCTACATCGAGCAGGAAATCAATAATTTCCGAAAACAGCTACGCAGCCTGAACATCATTGACATCAACAACCACGAATACACCTATCACGTGGGAGCTATGTATATGGACATCATCAACGAATGCGAGAAACTGGGCGACTACATCATCAATGTGGTGGAAGCACGGCTGGATGCACATCCGCACAGCGCTTAGTCCGCCTCTATCCCAAAAGAAAAGGCGAGCTTCCGCCCGCCTTTTCCTTTTTATATCCAATTCCTACTCTTCGCAGGGTTCGAAATCTTCTTTCCCTACTCCGCACAACGGACAAACCCAATCCTCGGGAATATCTTCAAAAGCCGTACCCGGTTGAATACCCGATTCGGGATCTCCCTTCTCAGGATCGTATACCCATTGGCATACTGTACAAACATATTTTTTCATTTTCTGATCGTGTTAAAAGTAAATACTTCCAATAATAATCTCTCAAACCGGATGCAAGTATACTAAATTAATTTGAAACTCGCACAGACCCTACTTATAGATTGTAGTTTTTTAACAGCCGGATCAATTCAGCCATTCCTTCGGAAGCGCCTTTGCGTATATGAACCACCGGTCGGGAAGAATGCCATCCGACCGTATTCGGATCAATAAGAAAGACAGGCACCCCCTCCGGCACATAATTCAACAGCCCCGCCGCCGGATAGACATTCAGAGACGTCCCGATGACAACAAATACATCTGCCCGTTCCACCTCCTCAATCGCTTTCTCGATCAGTGGAACCGCTTCGCCGAACCACACGATAAAGGGACGCAACTGACTGCCGTCGGCGGCCCTGTCTCCCCATGCTATCTCACAATGCTCCGGTGTCAGTTCGCGAATGCAACGTACATCATTCGGATTCCTACTGGAAGTGACTTTCATCAGTTCGCCGTGCAGATGAATCACCCGACGGCTACCGGCACGCTCGTGCAGATTGTCCACATTCTGCGTCACCACCGTCACATCATACGCCGACTCCAGCGAAGCCAGCAGTTCGTGTCCCCGACAAGGCTGCACCTCGCCCAGTTGCTTGCGCCGCTGATTATAAAAGTCAAGCACCAACTGAGGATTACGGGCATATCCCTCGGGAGTGGCAACATCCTCCACCCGGTATTGCTCCCACAATCCGCCCGAATCCCGGAACGTACTGATTCCGCTTTCCGCAGACATACCGGCACCGGTTAAAACAACCATTTTCTTCATAAGCTATCTTATTGCTTACCAAAGATACACATTTCTCCTCATATTTCAGCAATAATTTTTGAAGCATAAAAAAAAGACTGTATATTTACCCGGACTTTATTATTTTACTTAATCATTTTTAATCACCATCTCTATGAAAGGTAGAAGTATTACATCTTTATTGCTTGTAGCTCTTGCCCTGTTCTCGCTGACGGCGAAAGCCGACGAACCGTTCCGCTTGCACCGCTACAGCAGTTTCCAAGCTTTACCGGCCTGCCAGGAAGGCGACATCGTCTTTATCGGCAACTCCATCACCAACATGATGAACTGGTACGAAGCATTCGGTAGTCAGCAACACATCCACGGCCGTGGAAATTCCGGTGGCTACACACAGGAGATTCTCGATAATCTGGAATCCATGATTGCGGGGAATCCTTCCAAAGTGTTTCTCATGATCGGAACCAACGATCTGGGTACCAACGGAGATTTCTATGCCCCGGCACTGGTCGCACAACGGATTCAAAAAATCATATCACGCATCCGCACCGAAGCACCCGATGCAACGGTTTATTACGAAAGTATTCTGCCATCTCTCAACGGAAACCGCACAAAAGCCAAAACGGAAGAGACCAACGGACTGGTGAAAAACTGGATTGAAGAAAAAGCGGACTCCAAAATCATTTATATCGACTTGTACAGCCTGATGGCAAACGAAAACGGTGCCTTGAACCATTCCACAGCCTCGGCCAATACCACTTCCTACAGTTGGGACGGCCTGCATCTCACCCAAAAAGGTTACCGCGTATGGATGGAAGCCATCAAAGAGTATGTAGGACAAGAATGTGTGTTCCCTGCAACAGCCAACAATATTTGGGGCGGACACACCGGCTCCAACGGTATGCGCGTTACTTATTTCGGGGCCTTGCCGGTGAAAAGCACCGACATCCTGCTCATCGGCGACGAAACGATCCACAACGGCGAATGGCATGAATTACTCGGTTCAGCCGATTTCAAAGATCGGGGGATGGGATGGGGATATCCCAGTATGACGATCAACGACATTAAAAAGACATTTGACGCTATCCTTACAGGGAATACCAACAAGGGTGTCAGCAAAGAAGCACCGCGCGCCGTATGTCTGTATGCAGGCCTGAGTGACATTCAAGCCGGAACGTCTGCCGCCAATATCTTTTCCGCTTACCGAACAATGGTAAACGAACTCCGCAGCAAATTGCCCGATACCCCCGTCTTCCTTCTGACGGTGTTACCGTTCGCTTCAACCGACGCCACCCGCGTTCAGAAAGTGAAAGACCTAAACAATTCACTGAAGACACTGGCCAACGACGAATCCAAGATCTATATTATCGACACGTACAACAGCATGTGTGTCACTTCACGGGATGAAAGTTGTTTTATGGGTACCGGCAATGTATACGTCAGCGGTATCGGCTATGCCCGTATGGCACAGAAAATCGCAAAGGTAATCAATGAAAAACTAGGTACGGACTATACCGCCGTTACAGATGAAGAAGCCCGAAAGAACGTCAGCCGGTTCAACATACGTACCGCTGCCTACGGGAATACTTTCGAAGCCGGAACTTCCCTAGGAACCTATTCACCGGAAGCCGTAAAGCTGTATAACGAGACCATCAGCAATATTTTCGACCAATTCCAAGCCGGAACAGCTTCCGACGACGCTCTTAACACGCAAATACAACAAGCCGTGTCCGACATAAAGCAATCGCTGGTATTGCCTTCCACCGACAATGCCGGAAGCGATCATGAATTCCAGCTCTTCACTCCTAACCGTGGTTACAAATACATGACATCTACCGGTAGAGGAAAAGGGGTGACAGGTATCGCCAAAAACAATTATAACGAATCACGATGGCAATTCCTGCCTCGAACGGACGGCACCTGGAATATCCAGAATGTAGGCGACAAATCTTATCTAACTCCAGAAGCCAGCTTCAACACCCAGATTATCACTTCCAAAACCGAACCGGCCCAAGGATGGGAATTCAGCTATTGCAACAGCAACGGGCTTTACATCATTCACAGCGGCAACGTACAGTTGAACCAAACCAACCAGGAAGCCCTCTACAACTGGAGCGCGAATCAAAACGGTACGGACCGTAACGATGCCGGTTGCCAATTTCAGATTGTAGACGTGACAGACATCGAAGCCGATGTGCGGGAACCGATTATTTACCCCACGGAAAGCCAGGAGATTGTGATCAACAAAGACAATGGAGAACTCTATCGCGACGGTTCCGTCAGCACAGGCTTCAGCAGTCTGTGGAAACACAAAGACGCTTTGGTTACTTTCACAGCCGGTGCCAACAACATGCAATGGAATTCGAAAAACATCAACGCTTTCTCCGGTACGTCCCAAAGTTCATCCTATACGCTGGCCTGCGATGAAAATTACGTTATCACCGGTTATACGATGAAGCTGGCCTCCCTGAACAGCAACCGGCAAACATGGACCTTTGACGACAAGACCGTAACGACCTCATCCAGTACCGACATTCAGACCGTCTCTTACGAAGGTCTGAATTCCCAGAGCATTAGCATGACACTTTCCGGTGCTAACACCGGCACGCTGATTACAGACTTTACCGTTACTATCAAATGCAAAAAATCAACGGTCAAGGTGGATATGCAAAACGGCGCCATTAACGAGGGAGCATGGATCTCCACCGGTACGGACCCGTTGCTAAAATTATATGCGGAAGGGACGGCTGAACGCATACAGACCAATGGGAACGAACTGAGACTTTCACGCGGTGAAACCAACACGACTTTCTATTTGGAAGCCTCCGAAGGGTACGTCATCTCAGGATATACATTCAGTTTCAACAGTTCTGCACGCATGACCATTACTCCCGAAAACGACAATGCAGTGGAAAGTAGCGAGGACTATGCGGAACAAATCTTTGTTTCCGGTCGCTCCGCTTCCAAAGCCTCCTTCGTCCTTTCCGGTGCAGACAACGGTAGCGTTACAACTTCGAATTTCTATGTCTACCTGGAAAGGGTTAATCCTGAAGACATAGCCAACGAACGTTTCATTGTGTTTGAGAATCCCTCTCCGCAAGGTGTCCCCTACCGTATTCCGGCCATTGCCAAAGCCATGAACGGCGACATCATAGCCGTGGCCGACTACCGGTATTCAAAAGCAGACATCGGCATGGCCACCAATGGCAAGCTTGACCTGCGTTTCCGCATCAAAGACTATGAAACCGGAGAATGGGGAGACGTAAAAACACTAGTAGCAGCCAAAGGATCCGGTTCCGGCAACATCGCATTCGGTGACCCGTGTATCGTAGCCGACCGCGAGAGCAACCGTGTAATGGTAACCAGTTGCTGCGGTAATGTCAGCTTCCCGTCCGGCACCCACGAGAATCACCAGGGTTGGGCCCGGTTCTACTCCGAAGACGGGGGCCAGACCTGGAGCGACTATACCGACATCTCGCAACAAGTATTCGACCAGCTCGACAAGCGGAGTGATGGAAATATTCGCTGTTTCTTTATCGGTTCCGGTAAAATCACACAAAGTACCACAGTTAAAGTAGGGGATTACTATCGTATCTATTGCGCAGCCCTGGTTAAAGTGAACAACGGAACAAACACCAATTACGTATTCTATTCCGATGACTTCGGAGGCAACTGGAAACTACTGGGTGAACCCGACGATTGTCCGATTCCGAGCGGTGCCGACGAACCGAAAGCCGAAGAGCTACCGGATGGAAGCGTACTGGTCAGCTCCCGTATCGGAGGCGGCCGCTTCTATAACATCTATCATTTCACCAATACGGCTACCGGCGAAGGACAATGGGGACAGATGGCCACATCCAGCAGCAACGTGGGAGGAATCACGGCATCTTCCAATGCCTGCAACGGAGAAACACTCTGTATTCCCGTAAAACGTACCAGCGACGACAAGAAAATGTTCCTCCTGTTCCAGTCCGTACCGTTCGGCCCGTCCGACCGTTCTCATGTCGGCATTAATTACAAAGAACTGGCCGATCTCGACGACTTCCGCACGGCAACCGATCTGGCCAAGGACTGGGACGGAAAACTACAGGTAACCCCACACCCTTCGGCCTACTCTACCATGACGCTTGATGCAGACAAAAACATTGCTTTCTTTTATGAAGAAGGCTACAGCAACGGCGGTTACAACATGGTATATAAGAAGTACGCTGTGGAAGAAATCACCAAGGGAGCATATACATACGCCGACATGACTTCTGCCGACAGTACGGCTTACCTGAAAGAAGCGCTCGGCAAATACGTCGACCACATGGATGGATTGATCGGTGACATCGTGGGAATGTATACAGAAGAAGCCCGCACCACCCTCGAAGCCGCCCGAACCGCTTATAATGACAATCCTTGTCGGGAAAGCTACGATGCCTTCAATACCGCTATGTCCACCGCCCAGCGTGTGGAAGTGGAACCCGGTCGAAAATACAGTTTCACCAATTACGGACGCTCCAATGACCAAAACACTTATGTGATGACTTTAAAGGCAGACAAAAGCTACTTCATCGGAGCCAACCGAAATACAGCCAGCCTTGAAAAGGCAAGGCAGCACTTTACTTTCGTAGCCACCTGTAACGAAGGAGAATATCTGCTCTATCACCCGGAAAGTGAATTGTACTTCGGTACCCTCGGAGCCAACGAGACCCAGTCCACCCCTGTCGCCACAACAGAGAATGCCGGCATATTCCGCATTGAAAGCAGTGTCGAGGGACTAAGTAAATTCAATAATGTAAACCACACGGGGGCCAACCTTTATATCCACCTGGCCGGTGACAACACCCGCCTTGTACCCTGGTCGGGAAGCGACCCGTCCATGTGGTATATTTCCCCCGCCTCCCCAAGTACGGGAATCGGTATTACGGAAGCAACCGACCGGAACGCTCCCGCATCCATCTACGACCTCACCGGTCGCCGCATGAACAAACCCGTGCAAAAAGGCATTTATATTATTGACGGTAAAAAAACAGTAGTAAAATAATCTTTGTCAAACACAGACAGGCAGCCACCGGATCTACCGGTCGGCTACCTACTCTCACCAAAGGCGTGTCCAGTTACCACGGGATACGCCTTTTCTCTGCAACCCTCCGAAAAAAGCCGACTGTCCTTTGTTTTTTTGCCGACGGCCTCTGCATCCGGAAAATCTTGTTTAATCCGAATGAAAACAACCGTATCCGGCCAATGTCTGTTCCCACCCCACCCTGTGAAAGGGCGGTGAAGGGGATGTGAAGGGGTCAGGGCCCCTGCATTCACCACCAATACATTGGTACACAACTATCTGCACCCTTTGTGAAAGCGTGAAAGGAGTTTTCCGTAAACTTCCGGAAGAAGGAAATTCCCTTAAAAGCACCCCCTTCCCAGACAAAACTCTCCATCTGTCGTGAAAAATCCGTACCGTTTACACCGGCATGCGCATCCTTTCAGATTGTGGCGTGCATCGCGTGTTATCGTTACCTAGGCCCCGACTCCACGCGATGCGCACCCCGACCCCGAAAAACGTCCGACAATCCTCCCCCGGCCCTTATTACCGTTTTAAACCACCGCTCCTCATATTCTTGGATAAAATCCACTCTTTTTGGCACTTCATAACATAAAAATAGTAAAAAACGGCTAAGAGAACAAGAAAGAATCAAATAAAACGTTTAACTTTGCGCTCTTGATTATAAACCATCAACTTATAAAACATGGATAAGATTAGTTATGCCTTAGGGTTGGGAATCGGTCAACAGCTCAAAAGTATGGGCGCCCAGGATCTTTGTATCGACGATTTCTCTCAAGCCATTAAGGATGTACTGGACAATAAGGAACTGGCTGTTTCGAACCGTGAGGCTCAGCAAATCGTCACCCGATACTTCCAGGAGAAGGAAGAAAAGATGAATGCGGAAAAGGCCGAAAAAGGGAAACAGGCCAAGGCGGAAGGAGAAAAATTCTTAAAAGAGAACGCCCAAAAAGAAGGCGTTGTAACAACCGCTTCCGGCCTGCAGTACATGGTACTACAGGAAGGCACAGGAAAAAGCCCCAAGGCTACCGATAAAGTACGTTGTCATTACGAAGGTATGCTGACGGACGGTACGTTGTTCGACAGCAGCCTACAGCGCGGCGAACCGGCCGATTTCCCATTGAACGGCGTTATCGCCGGCTGGACGGAAGGTCTGCAATTGATGAAAGAAGGCGGTAAGTTCCGCTTTTTCATACCTTACTTATTAGGTTACGGAGCAGCCGGAGCCGGCAACTCCATCCCTCCCTACAGCACACTCATTTTTGATGTAGAACTCATCAAAGTGCTTTAAAACGATACTCTCACGAATTTATTATCTTATTAAAATACAAACAAGAAATGAAAAAAATCAATTTCTTTTTCGCAGCAATGGCTGCTGTTGCCACGTTAGCAACCTCTTGTAACACCGGCACTCCGAAAGCCGACATGAAAAACGATGTGGATTCTTTGAGCTATTCACTCGGAATGGCGCAGACACAGGGTCTCAAAGAATACTTGACATACCAGATGGGTATGGACACCACATACATCAATGAGTTTATCAAAGGTTTGAACGAAAGTGCCAACAGCGGCGACGACAAGAAAAAGGCGGCTTATTATGCAGGTATTCAGATCGGTCAGCAGATCAGCCAACGGATGATGAAAGGCATCAACCACGAACTGTTCGGCGAAGATTCCACCCAGACCATCAGCCTGAAAAACTTCATGGCAGGTTTCGTAGCCGGCGTAACGGGCAAAGATGCCAAAATGACCCAGCAGGAGGCCGTTGAACTTACCAATGTAAAGATGGAAGTTGTTAAAAAGGCACACTTGGAAAAAGCCTACGGCGAGAACAAGAAAAAAGGAGAAGCTTACATGGACAGTATCGCTAAAAAAGCCGGTATCCAGAAACTGGAAAACGGCGTTTACTATGAAGTAATCACCGAAGGAAAAGGCGATATCCCGGCCGACACCACCCAGGTAAAGGTACACTACGAAGGTAAACTCATCGACGGTACCGTGTTCGACAGTTCCATCCAGCGCGACGCTCCCACAACATTCCGTTGCAACCAAGTGATTCCGGGCTGGACCAATGCACTGACCCACATGCCCGTAGGTTCTAAGTGGATTGTATATATACCTCAGGATCAGGCCTACGCAGAGAGAGAAGCCGGTATGATCAAACCGTTCTCCGCTCTGACATTCACCATTGAATTGCTGAGCATCGAGAAATAAGCATCTCCTCATGAAAGGATTAAGATACGTGATTCTTCCGCTGGCCCTGCTGACTTGTCTGTCAGCCGGTGCCAAAGGGAAGAAAAAAACGAAGAAAGCCCAAAAGGCATCCGTCGAGGTGGTAGACACCTGCTCGGTCGACGTATTCAGTTACGCCATCGGACTGGCCAATACCAACGGTCTGAAAAACTATCTGGCCGGACGGATGAATATCGATACGGCCTATATAGCGGACTTTCTCAAAGGCTTCGACGTACCGGTACAGACGGAACAAGAAAAGAAAATGCAAGCTTTCTGCGCCGGTCTGGAAATTCGTCAGCAAGTACAGAACCAGATCATTCCGGGCCTGAACCGACAAATTGCTGGAAACGATTCGGTGAAAACACTCATCGACAGCCAGTTTATTCAAGGTTTCAGAGACGGTATCGCCGGAACAAATACCACCTTGTCTACCGACAGTGCACAGGTAATCAGTCAGAAACAAATGACTTATTACAATAAGGTGAACATGGAACGCCAATACGGTGCCAACCGTACGGAAGGCGAGGCTTTCCTGAAAGCCAACGCTAAAAAAGACAGTGTAAAAACCTTGCCTAGCGGTGTGCAGTATAAAGTATTGGTAAAGGGCAACGGAGAAATTCCCGTAGCCACCTCAAGGGTGAAAGTCAATTACGAAGGACGTCTTATCGACGGTACCGTATTCGACAGCTCGTACAAGCGTAACCAGCCCACAACTTTCGGTTGCAACCAAGTGATCAAAGGATGGACCGAAGCGCTGACGCACATGCCTGTAGGTTCCAAATGGGAGATCTATATCCCTCAGGAACTGGCCTACGGCGAACGTGAAGCCGGAAAAATCAAACCGTTTTCCACTTTGATATTCACCGTTGAATTGTTAGAAATAGAAAAATAACAGCAAAATCTTGTAAAAAGGCCGATAGAATCTGTTCTGTCGGCCTTTTTTTTGTTAAAATGCTCTCTACGACTGAAAAAATGCTTATATTTGCTTACTCTTAATCATTTCTATATTAAAGTACAAAATCACATGGAAAAGATAGATAGCCTTGACAAAAAGATTTTAGAGATTATTTCGGGCAATGCACGCATTCCTTTTAAGGACGTAGCCAGCGAGTGCGGCGTGTCCCGCGCGGCCATCCACCAACGTGTGCAACGTCTCATTGATTTGGGTGTAATCATTGGTTCAGGATACCATGTAAATCCGAGCAGCCTGGGCTACACCACCTGCACCTATGTGGGTATCACCCTGGAAAAAGGTTCCATGTATAAAGGAGTAGTGGAAGAGTTGATGAAGATACCCGAAATTGTGGAATGCCATTTCACAACAGGTCCCTACACCATGCTGACCAAACTCTACGCCCGTGATAACGCACATCTGATGGAATTGCTGAACAATAAAATGCAGGAGATTCCGGGAGTAATTGCCACAGAAACACTTATTTCCCTGAAACAAAGCATTAAAAAGGAAGTGCCCATCGGAATGCCCGACGAGAAAAGCGAATAAAGTTCCCGTTCAATAGGCTTACTGATGAACATGGACCTTTTTGATTGGAATGCGCTGTACACAAGTATGCACAGCGCTTTTCCTGCCTACAGGAAGCAACCGGTGATCGGCATCACCGGTAATTTCGGCGACAAAGGATGCGAACTGGCGGAAGGATATTTCGAATCCATACTGAAAGCCGGAGCTACGCCTCTCATCATTCCTCCTTATGAAGATCGGGATGCACTGACAAATACGCTGGAACATATCGACGGTCTGTTGCTCTCCGGTGGCGGAGACATCAATCCGCTTTTTCTGGGAGAAGAACCGCAAAAAGCCCTCCACGGCATCAACCATCGCCGCGATCTGCCGGAGTTGTTACTCACCCGACTGGCTGCCGACCGGCAAATCCCGATACTGGGTATATGCCGGGGTATCCAAATCCTCACCGCCGCATTAGGTGGTACGCTGTTTCAGGACATCTACACACAAGCGGAAAACAAATCCTTCATCAAGCACAGCCAGGAACTGGACCGTAGCTATGCGTCGCACACGGTAAACATTGCCGAGGCTTCGTTGTTGGAAAGCATCATGCACACCCGAACATTGGCTGTAAATTCTTTCCACCATCAGGCTGTAAAAGACGCCGGTCCTCATCTGAAAGTCTGTGCCTGTGCTCCCGACGGTGTGATAGAAGCTGTGGAATCAGCCGAGCACAAATCCATTTTAGGTGTACAATGGCATCCCGAATGTTTCGCCTTGCGAGGAGACGACTGCATGCTTCCCCTCTTCCGCTGGCTGACTGCGGAAGCCGCTTCGTATGCCGAGGCCAAAGCTTTGCACGAACGCATCATCACGCTCGACAGCCATTGCGACACCCCGATGTTTTTCAAAGAAAATATCCGGTTCCACCAACGCGACCCGCGCATTCTCGTAGACCTGCATAAAATGACGGAAGGACGCTTGGACGCCAGCATCATGGTGGCCTATCTGCCTCAGGGCGAACGTACCGAAGAGGCCCTGGCTGCCGCTACCGCACAAGCCGACCGCATACTGGACCAGATAGAGGAGATGGTGGCCGCCAACTGCACAGCCGTCGACATTGCCCGCACACCGGATGATATTGTCCGCCTGAAACGGAGCGGCAAAAAAGCACTGATGCTGGGCATCGAGAACGGTTATGCCATAGGACGCGACCTGAGCCGCATAGCGTATTTCCGCCGGCGAGGAGTGGTTTATATGACCCTCTGCCACAACGGCGACAACGACATTTGCGACTCGGCCCGTGGGAAAGGCGAACACAACGGTATCAGTCTTTTCGGCGAACAAGTCATACAGGAAATGAACCGAACGGGGATGATGGTTGATCTGTCGCACGCCTCGGAAAAAAGTTTCTTCGATGCATTGACCGTCAGCCGTACACCCATCGTCTGCTCCCATTCCTCGTGCAAAGCCCTGTGCGACGTCCCCCGCAACCTCACCGACGAGCAACTGAAGGCCCTAGCCCGAAACGGAGGAGTGGCACAGGTCACGCTTTACGAAGGTTTCCTCCGCCGCGACGGGCAGGCATCCATCCTGGACGCCATTGATCATTTGAATCACATGGTGAACCTGATGGGGATAGAGCATGTAGGCATCGGCACCGATTTCGACGGTGACGGCGGCATTCCCGGATGTGCCTCGGCCTCCGAACTCATCAATTTCACACGCCGGCTGTTGGCCGAACGATATTCCCCCGAGGACATTCGCCTCATCTGGGGCGGCAACTTCCTGCGGACCATGGGGTTCATCCAGCATCAGGCCGGACAAACCTCCGAAAATAAATAGCAAAATACCCACCATCATGAGAAAACTCCTGTTATGGAACATCGGCTTGTCGGCGCTTGCATTGCTCGGCTCATGCGGAGGAAAACAATCCTCGTCCTCCTCTTCAGCCGATACACTTGCGCTAAGCCCCGCCCCGGACTTCTGTGCCGACAGTGCCATGAACTACGTAATAGCCCAATGCGGCTTCGGACCGCGCGTCCCCAATACGGAAGCCCATCATAACTGCGGCAACTACATCGCCGGAAAATTCCGCTCGTTCGGTGCTACCGTCATCGAGCAGCGGGCTGATCTGACCGCCTACAACGGCACAACACTGAAAGCACGCAACATCATCGCTTCCCTCAATCCCGACAATCCCGAACGCATCCTTCTATGCGGACACTGGGACAGCCGCCCCTGGGCCGACAACGACCCCGATCCGGCCCATCACCACACCCCCGTGCCGGCGGCGAACGATGCGGCCAGCGAGGTAGCCGTCATGCTTGAGATGGCCCGGCAGATTCAACAAAGACCGTTACGGATCGGCATCGACTTCATCTGCTTTGACGCCGAAGATTACGGCGTGCCGCAATGGGAAACAGGCGACTACGACAGTTCCGAAAGCTGGTGTCTGGGATCCACATACTGGGCACACCATCCCCACACCGAGGGCTACAACGCCCGTTTCGGCATCCTCATGGACATGGTCGGAGGTCGGGGCAGCAGTTTTTCACTCGAAGGATTCTCCCTGCAATATGCCCGTCCCGTAGCAGAAATGATCTGGCAACTGGCCCGACAACTGGGCTACAGCCAGTTCTTCCCCTATCGCGAGGGCGGATACATCACGGACGACCACCTACCGGTAAACCAGATTGCGCGAATCCCCTGTATCAACATCGTGCCGTATTTCACCAGCGGACCGTCAAGTTTCGGCCCCACCTGGCACACGATTGCCGACACCCCCGAAAATATCGACCCGAACGTGATGAAATCCGTAGGGCAAACCGTTTTACAAGCCATATATAACGAAAACGAAAAATCATGCGTACAATAAACGAACTGCAAGATGAGGTCATTGAAGAATTCAGTGATTTCGACGACTGGATGGACAAATACCAGTTACTGATAGACTTGGGAAGCGAACAGGAACCGTTACCCGAAACGTACAAGACGGAACAGAATCTGATAGACGGTTGCCAAAGCCGCGTATGGCTTCAAGCCGATATGGAAGACGACAAACTGGTGTTTCGGGCCGAAAGCGACGCACTGATTGTAAAAGGCATCGTAGCCCTGCTTGTGCGTGTGCTCTCGGGACACACACCGGACGAAATACTGAACGCCGACCTGTACTTCATCGAGAAAATCGGCTTGAAAGAGCACCTTTCGCCCACTCGCAGCAACGGCCTGGTAGCCATGCTCAAACAGATGAAAATGTATGCCCTGGCTTTTAAGGCCAAACAGGGTTGAGCGGCTCGCATCATCCCGTCGGCAACAACCGATTGACTTCCTGAAGATTCCGTCCCGTTTTGCGGAATAAAAGAAAATAAGGTGTACACCTTCCTACAAAAAGATGTACACTTTCCCAAGAAAAGGTCTACACCAAAATCGCAAAAGGTGTAGACCTTATTTTTTACTTCCCTTGGCGCCAGCGCATCATACCGGGCATCCGCCCGACGATTCGTGCCCACCCCGTACATTCTCTTCAGACAAGCCGTGCAAAATATCACGCGTACGCTCCAGCAAGGCAAAAAGTTCCTCCACCGTCTCGGCCCGCAACAAAGCTATGCGCATTTCCCGGAAATGAGGAATCCCCTTAAACAAAGGAGTGGCCGCCAGATGACGGCGGATGTGCAGAATACCCCGATACTCATCAATACGGCGCACGCTCTGCATCACCTGTTCCTTGAGCACATCTATTTTCCAATCGGTAGAAAGAACGGCATACGGACTGTCTATCGCTTCACGGACCGCACTTTCCGACACAGCCTCCGGCTCCAGTTCGTCCATGATCTCCTTGAAAATCCAAGGCCGGCCAAACGTAGCCCGTCCCACCATAACAGCATCCACTCCATATCGTTCAAAGCACTCCCTGGCCCGTTGCGGCGAAGTCACATCCCCGTTGCCGATAACAGGAATACGCATACGCGGATTACGCTTCACCTCGCCGATAAGAGTCCAGTCCGCCTCACCCGTATACATCTGTGCCCGTGTGCGTCCGTGTATCGTAAGGGCCTGTACGCCGCAATCCTGTAGCTGTTCGGCCAGCGGAACGATTATTTTATGGTCGGCATCCCAGCCCAACCTCGTCTTCACCGTAACGGGAATGGGAACGGCATCCACTACGGCCCGCGTGATTTCCAGCAGCTTCGGTACATTCTGCAACATCCCTGCTCCGGCCCCCTTCCCGGCCACCCGTTTCACAGGACATCCGAAATTCAGATCGATCACATCCGGGTGCGCCTGCTCCACCACGATACGGGCCGCCTCGGCCACAGGTCCCGGTTCTTTACCGTAGATCTGTATGGCCACCGGACGCTCCTCTTCGCACACCCGAAGTTTCTCCAGACTGCGGTTGACCATTCGCACCAAGGCGTCGGCCGCCACAAATTCCGAATACACCATAGAAGCGCCCAAACGCTTGCACAACAAACGGAAACCGATGTCGGTGACATCTTCCATCGGGGCCAAAAAAACCGGATGCGCCCCAAACTCCAAATTCCCAATCTTCATAGGTTGCAAAAATACGCAAAAAATACAACAGTACAGGTGCTTTCTCGGGAAAAGCGCGTATCTTTGCAACCAAATTTGCTGTACATGACACGCGACGATTTTGAAATCATGGCTCCTGTGGGATCGCCCGAAGCCCTGGCCGCCGCCCTGCAGGCCGGAGCCGACTCCATCTATTTCGGTATCGAAAACCTGAACATGCGCGCCCACTCGGCCAGTGCATTCACCATCGACGACTTGAAACGGATGGCACAGACATGCGCCGAAAAGGGAGTCAAGAGCTATCTCACCGTCAACACCATTATCTATGACGAAGACCTGCCGCTGATGCGCACCATCGCAGACGCCGCCCGGGAAGCAGGCATCTCCGCCGTAATCGCCTCGGACATTGCGGTAATGGACTACTGCAACCGGATCGGACAGGAAGTGCATCTCTCCACTCAACTGAACATCAGCAACATCGAAGCCCTCAGATTCTATGCCCGCTTTGCGGATGTGGTAGTGCTTGCCCGCGAATTGAATATGGAGCAGGTAGCCGCCATTCACCGGCAGATCGAAGCGGAGCACATCTGCGGTCCCGGCGGCCGGCCGATACGCATCGAGATGTTCTGCCACGGAGCCCTTTGTATGGCCGTAAGCGGAAAATGCTACCTGAGCCTGAACAATACGGGACACTCGGCCAACCGGGGAGAATGTATGCAGATATGCCGGCGAGGCTACGTGGTGAAAGACCGGGAAACGGACATCGAGCTGGAAGTGGACAACAAATACATCATGAGCCCCAAAGATCTGAAGACCATACGGTTCATCGACCGCATGATGGAAGCGGGGGTTCGGGTATTCAAAATCGAAGGCCGGGCACGAGGCCCCGAATACGTACACACGGTGGTAAGTTGCTACCGTGAAGCCATACAGAGTGTACTGGAAGGCACTTTCACCGAGGCGAAAAAAGAAAACTGGGACGAACGGCTGATGCGGGTATTCAATCGCGGTTTCTGGGACGGTTATTACCAAGGGCAGTTCCTGGGAGAATGGACCCGGAACTACGGCTCGGAAGCCACAGAGAAGAAAGTGTATGTAGGAAAAGGCATCAAATACTTTTCGAATATCGGAGTGGCCGAGTTCCTGATCGAAGCCGCCGAACTGAACACCGGCGACAAAATCCTTATCACGGGCCCCACGACAGGCGCCGTATTCACCGAAGTGGACGAGATACGCTACGACCTGAAACCGGTAGAAACAGCCCGGAAAGGGATGCACATCTCGTTTAAAGTGCCGGAGAAAGTCCGTCCGAGTGATAAACTTTATAAAATGGTATCGGCGGAACGAAAAAAATAGACTTTCATCCGATTTTCTATTATTCTTTTTCCGTATCTTTGCATAACATAATGCTACCTGTATTTTTACTAAATGAGTCCTTCTAAATACACTCATCAACTGGCACAAACCGTAACAGAACTGTCGGGAACCGACTCCCTGCAAGGGTTGTTCCATGAACACCGTGACGGCGACCCGATTCCTTCGGGCAAAGTCTTACAGGAAATCATCGAATTGTGTCGCGCCATTCTCTTTCCCGGATTTTACGGGAAATCCACTGTCAACAGCCATACCCTCACTTATCATATCGGCGTAAACACCGAACGGCTGTACGGACTGTTGTCCGAACAGATTCTGGCCGCCCTGTGCTTCTCGTCAGACGAAGACTGCGCCACCTGCGAAACACGCAAGGAAGAATCGCTCGACCTGGCCGCCCGTTTCATCGGTCGCCTGCCGGATCTGCGCCGCATCCTGGCCACTGACGTGGAAGCCGCCTACAACGGTGATCCGGCCGCCGAAAGCTACGGTGAGATCATCAGTTGCTACCCCATCATCAAAGCACTGACCAACTACCGCATAGCCCACGAACTGGTGATGCTGGGCGTGCCTCTCATCCCGCGTATAATCACCGAAACGGCACACTCCGAAACCGGTATCGACATCCACCCGGGTGCCCGAATCGGACATCATTTCACCATCGACCACGGTACGGGCGTAGTGATCGGAGCCACGTGCATCATCGGCAACCATGTAAAATTATACCAGGGCGTTACGCTAGGAGCCAAAAGTTTTCCGCTGGATGAGAATGGCAATCCCATCAAGGGCATTCCCCGCCATCCGATACTGGAAGACGAGGTGATTGTCTACGCCAACTCCACCATCCTGGGACGCATCGTCGTGGGACGCGGTGCTACCATCGGAGGTAACATCTGGGTGACGGAGGACGTGCCCGCCGGTGCCAGACTGGTACAGAAGAAGTATAAATAATTAATTCAACCCATTCATATTTAATCCATAAAATGGAACCAGAATTCGAACTTATAGCAAAAACATTCCAGGGATTGGAACCTATTTTGGCCAAAGAGCTGACCGACTTGGGAGCCAACGATATTCAAATCGGACGCCGGATGGTATCCTTCACCGGAAACAAGGAGCTTATGTACCGGGCCAACTTCGGTCTGCGCACCGCCATACGTATCCTGAAGCCCATCAAACACTTCAAAGCGCTCACCGCCGATCAGGTTTACAACACCGTAAAGTCCATAGACTGGAGCCAATATCTGGACAACGACACCAGCTTTGCCGTAGACTCCGTGGTCTTTTCCACGGAATTCCGTCATAGCAAGTTCGTAGCTTATAAGGTGAAGGACGCCATCGTGGATTATTTCCGGGAAAAGACAGGCAAACGCCCCAACATCAGTATCACCAACCCCGATCTGCAACTGAACATACATATCGCCGAAAACGATTGCACGCTTTCGCTGGACAGCTCGGGCACTTCGCTCCACCGGCGCGGCTATCGTCAGGAAGCCGTAGAAGCCCCGCTGAACGAAGTATTGGCTGCCGGTATGATCATGATGACAGGCTGGCACGGCGAATGCGACCTGATCGATCCCATGTGCGGTTCGGGGACCATAGCCATCGAAGCGGCCCTTATCGCCCGCAACATCGCACCGGGCGTGTTCCGCAAAGAATATGCTTTCGAGAAATGGCCCGATTTCGACCAGGATTTGTTCGATGCCATTTACAACGACGATTCGGGAGAAAGAGAATTCGACCATAAAATCTACGGCTACGACAACAACCGTAATGCCGTGGACATCGCCACCCGGAACGTAAAAGCCGCCGGACTGACCAAAGAAATCGAAATCGTGCATCAGGATTTCCGCAATTTCACCCAACCGAAAGAAAAAAGCATCATCATCACCAATCCGCCTTACGGCGAACGCATCTCCACCCCGGACTTGCTGGGACTGTATCGCATGATCGGTGAGAAACTGAAACATCAATTCCAGAACAACGAAGCATGGGTGCTGAGCTATCGGGAAGAATGTTTCGAACAAATCGGGCTGAAACCTTCGTTGAAGACACCGCTTTACAACGGATCGTTGGAATGCGAGTTCCGTAAATACCAGTTATTCAGCGGAAAATACAACGAAATGCGTGCCCAAGGAGGCGTTCTGAAAACCAAGGAAGAACTTCAGCAGATGGCTGAGAAACGACGTTTCAAGGCACACCGCGACTTCAAGAAAGGAATAGAAGAGGAGGACGACAACGAAAACATCCGCTTCAATCGCCGTTTCGAAAACAGATCCTACGGCAAAGATCGTGGAGAAAGACGCTCACCCCGCCGGGAAGACCGGGAAGAAAAACGTTCCTTTGGCGACCGCAAACCGTTTAAAAGCGGAAGGAAACCCTTCGACAAAGGAGCGAAACCGTATGAACGTAACCGAAAAAACAACCGTTATCATGAAGAAGACTAACCTGCTTATAGTACTGAGCCTATTTTCTCTCACTTTGATGGGACAAGAAAAAAAGAACTTTACACTGAACGACCTCCTGCCGGGAGGAAACACCTTCCATACCCTGTATCCTCAGACAGTGTATACCACCTGGTGGGGCGACCAATGTGTGGAGACACAGACGGACGCCTGCTATACCGTAGCGCCGAACACCGGTAAGAAAGACCTTCTCTTCACCCTGGAACAGTTGAACGGATGGGCAGCCGGCAATGAGACGGCCTCCAAAACCGTGTTTCACTGTTACAACCTGGCATTCCCCTATCCCGATCAACCCCTGGTGAAGATACAAACTCCCAAAGAGGCCCTATTGATTGATTTTAAGGCAGGAAAAACCGTATGGAGACAAGCACTGAAACCGGAAATGGGGCATAAGGACTGGAACAGCGCTTCGCGCCATCTGGCTTTCACCCTGGGAGATAATCTGCACGTGCTGACAGCCGATGGAAAAGACTTGGCCGTAAGCAACGACGGCAGCAACGACCTGGTATACGGAAAAAGTGTACACCGGGATGAATTCGGCATCAGCAAAGGTACCTTCTGGAGCCCCGACGGTCGGCAACTGGCTTTCTACCGAATGGATCAGAGCATGGTGCCCGATTATCCGCAGGTGGATATTTCCACACGAATCACCACGACACTGCCTTGCAAATATCCGATGGCCGGCGAAAAAAGCCACGAAGTAACCGTAGGTGTCTATACTCCCGAAACACAAGGTACGGTGTGGCTGAAAACAGAAAACGACGCTTACTGCTACCTGACCAACCTGACATGGAGTCCCGACGGAAAACACATCTACCTGTTCGAGCTCAACCGCGACCAGAACGACATGCGACTGGCACGTTACAACGCTGCCACGGGCGAACGGGAACAGGTTTGCTACGAAGAGACGCATCCTAAATACGTGGAACCGACCACCGGACTGTATTTCCTGCCTTGGGACAGCCGGAAAGCCCTCTTCCTGAGCCAGCGAAACGGTTACAACCACCTGTATCTGATGGATATGGCCCGTACAAAAAGCGGAGAAAAGAAGAACGGCACAGGAGGTGCGACCTACACGGAATACACGGATGTACGTCAACTCACCGACGGAGAATGGGTTGTATTGAACGTAGCCGGCTTCAACCCCAAAGAAAAAGCCGTCATCATCCGAAGCAACGAATGCCATCCTTTGCAAGCCGACTGGAACAGCGTGAAAATCGCTTCCGGCAAACGGAAAATGCTGGACGGAGGAGAAGGCGTACACAACGGTTTGTTATCGACCGGCGGCACTTACCTGATCGACCGATACAGTTCGCCTAAAATAACCTACAAAGTAGACTTGCTGTCAACCGCTACGGGGAAAGGATGCAACCTGATCACGGCCAATGACCCGTGGATCGGCTTTAACGTACCTGAAATCACGAGCGGATCCATCAAGGCTGCCGACGGTCAAACTGATTTGTTCTACCGGATGGTGAAGCCCGTAAACTTCGATCCGACTAAAAAATATCCTACCGTTGTATATGTCTACGGCGGTCCTCATGCACACAACGTAGACGCCAGCCGCAACTACCTGGCACGCGGATGGGAAATTTACATGGCACAAAAAGGTTATCTGATCTTCGTGCTGGACAACCGGGGATCCGAACACCGGGGCAGGGACTTCGAAAACGTAACCTTCCGCCACCTGGGAGTGGAAGAAATGAAAGACCAAATGGAAGGCGTGAAATACCTCAAGAGCCTGCCTTATGTCGACGGCAACCGAATGGGAGTTCACGGATGGTCGTTCGGCGGTTTCATGACCACCAACCTGATGCTTACCTACCCCGACGTATTCAAAGTGGGAGTAGCCGGCGGACCGGTCATCGACTGGCAATATTACGAAGTGATGTACGGTGAACGTTACATGGATACCCCGCAAGACAATCCCGAAGGATACAAAGGAAGCAATCTGCGGCTCAAAGCCGGCAATATGAAAGGCAAATTGCAAATCATCATCGGCAACAACGACCCGATCTGCGTACCCCAGCACACGCTGTCGTTCCTGCGGGCTTGTATCGATGCCGGCAAACAAGTGGACTTCTTTACTTATCCCGGAGGAGAACACAACATGTACGGACAGGATCAAATACACCTGCACGAACGCATTTCACAATATTTCGACGATTATCTCAAATAAAAGCCTGCTTATGAAACTATTGCTGTTAGGCAGCGGCGGACGCGAGCATGCCCTGGCCTGGAAAATATCACAAAGTCCCAAGATAGAGAAACTGTTCATTGCTCCCGGCAATGCCGGAACGGCACAAACGGGAGAAAACATCGCCATCAAGGCCGACGATTTCGATGCCATCCGGCAATTCGTTATCGACAACAGCGTCGATATGGTGGTGGTCGGACCGGAAGATCCGTTGGTAAAAGGCATCTACGATTATTTTAAGGCTGATCCCTCCCTTAAGAATGTGCCTGTGATCGGCCCTTCCAAACAAGGTGCCGTACTGGAAGGCAGTAAAGACTTCGCCAAAGCATTCATGCAGCGCCATCAGATCCCCACGGCAGCATACCGCACGTTTACGGCAGACACCTTGCAGGACGGGCTGCAATTTCTGGAAACCTTGCAAGCACCCTATGTGTTGAAAGCCGACGGACTATGTGCCGGCAAAGGCGTCCTCATCCTGCCGACCTTGGAAGAAGCGCAAAAAGAGCTGAAAGAAATGCTCGGCGGTATGTTCGGAAAAGCCTCGGCCCGTGTCGTTATCGAGGAATTCCTGAGCGGAATAGAATGTTCCGTGTTCGTATTGACAGACGGAAAGCACTACAAGATACTGCCCGAAGCCAAGGATTACAAACGCATCGGAGAGCACGATACCGGACTGAACACCGGTGGAATGGGTAGCGTATCACCGGTTCCGTTCGCCGACACCGCCTGGATGAAAAAAGTAGAAGACCGCATCATCCGCCCTACTGTCGAGGGACTGGCTGCCGAGGGTATTACCTATCAAGGATTCATCTTCTTCGGACTGATCAACGTCGACGGCGAACCGATGGTTATTGAATACAATGTGCGTATGGGCGACCCGGAAACGGAAAGTGTAATGTTGCGCATTAAAAACGATCTGGTCGATCTGCTGGAAGGAACGGCACAAGGAAATCTGAACGAAAAGACGCTCGAAACAGACGAACGAAGTGCAGTCTGCGTCATGCTCGTATCGGGAGGCTATCCGGGTGCTTACGAGAAGGGATTCCCAATCAGCGGCCTCGACGAAGTGACGGACAGTATCATATTCCACGCCGGAACGACGACCGACGGTCAAGGAAAAGTAGTTACGAACGGAGGCCGGGTACTGGCCGTCAGTTCATACGGTAAGGACAAAGCCGACGCTTTGCAGCGCTCTTTCACTCAGGCACAGAAGATACACTTCGACAAGATGTATTTCCGGTCCGACATCGGACAGGATCTATAACTTTCCCGAATGAAAAGAAACAGGTTTCAGAACAAGGTAGCGACGAGCAGTTTTACACTTCCCGTCGCTTCTGTTATGGCCATGCTGCTGTGGCTGGCAGGCGGGACGTATGATTACCGGCTGCTCTTCGGCTGGCTGTTGTGCGGGCTGACCACCTATCTGATCCTCGAAATCAACAATTCCAATGCCCTGATCCGCATCCGCACCCGCCTCACATCGGCCCTGTTCATCACCGGCACGGGAGCTTTCTTCTTCCTGCATCCGTTTCAGGCGGGGAGCGTGGCTATGGTCAGTCTGGCCGTATCCTATTACCTGCTGTTTCGCACTTATCAGCAAACACAGCCCGTCGGCACGGTGTTTCATGTGTTCCTGGCTTTAAGCATCGGCAGTCTGTGGTTTCCCCAACTGGTATTCCTGGCTCCGTTCTACTACGGATACATGGGAACCTTCTTGCGGTGCCTTACTTTCCGAACCTTCTGGGCCGGTGTCACCGGTTTGGTTCTGCCTTATTGGTTCTGGGCCGGAGCAGCCATTGTCTCGAACCGTTTCGAAGGTCTGACAGCGCATGCCTGCGAATGGCTCTGCTTCGAGCAGCCCGATACGACCGGTTATCTGTGTCTGACTTATCCGCAGATCGGTGCCTGGGGATTGACCACCTTATTAGGAATCATCAGCATCCTGTATTATCTGCATACCGATTACAACGACAAGATCCGCGTACGGATGTTGATCTATATGCTGATCTTTCAGGAATTGGTTCTGGAAGCTTTTCTCTTGTTGCAACCGCAACATTTCAATACGCTGCTGGCCCTGTTGCATCTGAATACCAGTTTTCTGGCATCGCACTACTTCGCCCTGACCTCGTCGCGACTGAGCAACACCTTATTTATAATTACCTTATTAATATATGCGGCGTTGGCCGCCCTCTGCCTTTATGGACACATTTATTGAGATTCTTACCCAATACGGATATTGGGGCATGTTCATTGCCGCTTTCATTGCCGGCAGTGTGCTTCCGTTCAGTTCCGAAGCCGTTATGGCCGGACTGCAAGTAGCCGGTCTGGCTCCTCTGCCACTGTTTCTGTCGGGGACGATAGGAAACGTAGCGGGCAGCATGTTCAATTATTGGATCGGTCGGCTCGGAAAAATGGAATGGATCGAGAAATACCTGCATGTCAAGCGCGAAAAGGTGGAAAACACCCAGCGTTTCATGCAAAAATGGGGAGCCTGGATAGGCATTCTCTGCTTCCTGCCAGTTCTGGGCAGCGTCATAGCCGTCACACTGGGTTATATGCGGGCCAACCCGTGGGTGAGCCTGCTTTCCATTACCATCGGCAAAGTGATTCGTTACGGCGTACTGATCTATGTTGTTTCATTGGCATAACCGGAGAATAAAGAAATGAAAACAATCTACGCTTTTCTTATCATCATATACTGCTGTTGCGGATGCGGTTCCCGTCAGTCGAACAACACACGCCCCGCTCTCAGCGTAACCATTGAACCGTTGCGCTATCTGACCGAACAAATAGCCGGTGATTATTTTGAAGTGACAACACTGGTCCCCCGGGGCAACAGTCCCGAAACATACGAACCGACTTCCCGCCAGTTGATGGAGTTGAGCCGAAGCCGGGCCTTATTCCTGACGGGCCATTTGGGATTTGAACGTAACTGGTTGAAAGCCTTACAGGCCAACGCCCCGGAAACGGACTTCATCTCCTTATCCAAGGGTATTCGGTATATTCGTACCGCAACGGAAAACCATACGGCGACCGACGGCCATTCGCACGCCGACGGTATAGAACCTCACATATGGACCTCGCCCGAAAATCTGCGTATCATGGCGCACAATCTTTGTGACGCTCTGTGCCGGATCGACTCTGCTCATCAGACTGCATACCGAAACAATCTGCAACAGCTGGAGTTGCGAATCAAAACCGTAGACGACAGCATCCGCACCTTACTGAAAGACAGCCGACAACGGGAATTTCTGATTTATCATCCCACGCTGAGCTATTTCGCACGCGACTACGGTCTGGTGCAGCATGCCATCGAAACCGACGGAAAAGAACCGTCGCCGGCCCGACTGCAACAACTCATTGCTCTGTGCCGGAACAAGCATATCCGCACAGTATTCATTCAGCAGGAGTTCGACAGCCGGAATGCCGAAACCATCATCAACGAGACCGGCTTGCAGCCCGCCGACATCAATCCCCTTTCCTACCATTGGGAAACGGAAATGATAAAAGTAGCCCAAATACTGAGCCATGAATGAGAATCCCCTTATCCGACTGGAAGACTTACGTGTGAGCTACGGAAAAAAGAATGTGCTCCACGATGTGAATCTGTGCCTACAAGAGAAAGATTTCCTCGGTATTATCGGGCCCAACGGAGGTGGAAAGACCACACTGATAAAAGCCATACTCGGTCTGATAAAGCCGCAAACGGGAAAAATCACCTTCTACAAGAACAATCAACCGGTAGACCGGATCGGCATGGGTTATCTGCCGCAATACAACCACATCGACCGGAAATTCCCCATCTCCGTATACGAAGTCATTCTCTCGGGTCTGAACAACGAGAAGCGTATCTGGCAACGGTTCAAACCGGCCCATCATAAACGTGTACACCAGATGATCGAACAAATGGGACTTTCCGGCCTCGAACAGCGACCGGTCGGTGCTTTAAGCGGCGGACAGTTGCAACGCGCCTTGCTGGGCCGCGCCATCATCTCCCAACCGGATGTCGTCATCCTTGACGAACCCAACACCTACATAGACAAACGCTTCGAAAGCCAGCTCTACTCCTTGTTGGAAGAAATCAACCGTCAGAGCGCCATTATCCTGGTCAGTCACGACATCGGCGCCGTGCTGCAAAACGTACGTTCCATTGCCTGCGTCAACGAAACGCTCGACTATCATCCCGACACCGAGCTGCCTCCCGACTGGCTGGAGAAGCATTTCAATTGCCCCATCGACCTGATTGGACACGGAAATCTGCCCCACCGCATCTTGAAAAACCACACACATTCTTAAAAAGCCATCATTAGGTTCATTAAAGTTTTCTAAATCAAAAAGCAAAATAAAAAAAAATCGTAATTTCGCGGCGTATACGCTGAAACTACAAAATCATTATACACGAAGATCATGAAACAATTCAGAATCGTAGACAACCTTATGGGTTGGATCACATTTGCCATTGCCGCCTTCGTCTATTGCTCGACGATTGAGCCCACGGCAAGTTTCTGGGATTGCCCGGAATTCATCACCACCGCCTACAAGCTGGAAGTGGGCCATCCCCCCGGGGCCCCGTTTTTCATGCTTACCGGCAATCTGTTCACTCAGTTAACAAACGATCCCGCCAAGGCCGCATTGATGGTAAACACCATGTCGGCCCTTTTCAGTGCTGCCTGCATTCTGTTCCTGTTTTGGAGCATCTCGCATCTGGCGCGCAAACTGGTGGCTCCCGACGTAAACCGCATGACCTTGGCCCAGCTCATCACCATCGAAGGCAGTGCGCTGGTGGGTGCTTTGGTGTATACGTTCAGCGACACGTTCTGGTTCAGCGCCGTAGAAGGAGAGGTATATGCCTATTCCTCCTTGTTTACCGCAGTGGTGTTCTGGCTCATCCTGAAATGGGAAGATCATGCCGACGAGCCTCACAGCGACCGTTGGCTGATTCTGATCGCCTACCTCACAGGCCTTTCCATCGGTGTGCATCTGCTTAACCTGCTGTGCCTGCCCGCCTTGGTACTGGTGTTCTACTACAAAAAATGTCCCAATGCCAACCTGAAAGGCTCCCTGGCAGCCCTAGCCGCCTCGGTGGTGCTGGTGGCCGCCGTGCTCTACGGCATCGTGCCCGGTATCGTGAAGGTGGGCGGATGGTTTGAACTGCTGTTCGTCAACACGCTTCAGTTGCCGTTCAATTCCGGCCTCGTATTCTATATCTTCTGCCTCATAGCCACCGTACTGTGGGCGATATGGGAAACCAACATGCAGAAGAGCCGCAAACGTATGAACCTCTCTTATCTGCTTTCCGTAGGTATGCTAGGCATTCCGTTCTACGGCTACGGGTGGAGCAGTTTCATATTAGGCTGTCTCGTTTTGGGAGCACTGGGATTCGTTCTCTTCCGCACCTATCAGGGGAAACCGTTGGTGAGCGCCCGTCTGATGAACACCTCCCTGCTCTGCATGCTGATGATCATGGTGGGTTATTCTTCGTATGCGGTTATCGTCATTCGCTCCACGGCCAACACACCGATGGACCAGAACTCACCGGAAGACATTTTCACGCTGGGAAGTTATCTGAGCCGTGATCAATACGGCACCACTCCGCTGTTCTACGGACAGGCCTACACGTCGCAAGTCAAGTTGAAAGCCCAGGACAACGGATACTGCACTCCCGAATTTGTAGAAGGGGCCCCCGTATACCAGCGCGTGGAGAAACACGATCCCAACGAGCCGGATGCCTACGAAGTGGTACGGCATGAGACCGAATATATCTATGCGCAGAACATGTTTTTCCCCCGCATGTGGAAGGACGCGTACGCCGATGCCTACGAAGCCTGGATGGGAGGCATAGAAGGCCGTACCGTACCATACAACCGGTGTGGCGAAATGGTGACGGTAAAAGTACCCACCCAACTGGAAAACCTGCGCTGGTTCTTCAGCTATCAGTTGAACTTCATGTACTGGCGCTACTTTATGTGGAACTTTGCCGGACGACAGAACGATATTCAAGGTAACGGCGAACTGGAGCACGGTAACTGGATTACCGGCATACCGTTCCTGGATAATGCCCGTCTGGGCGACCAGGATTTGCTGCCCGACGAATTAAAGAACAATAAAGGACATAACGTGTTCTACTGCCTGCCGCTGTTGCTGGGTCTGCTGGGCCTGTTCTGGCAAGCCTACCGGAATCAGGAAAGCGTGAAGCAATTCTGGGTGGTCTTCTTCCTGTTCTTCATGACGGGACTGGCCATCGTGATCTACCTGAACCAGACACCGATGCAACCGCGTGAGCGCGACTACGCCTATGCGGGTTCGTTCTATGCTTTCGCCATTTGGGTGGGGCTTGGAGTAGCTGCCATCGTCGACATGCTGAAACGAGTAAAAGGACTGAACGAAACGGTCAGCGCCGCTGTCGTCTCCTTGCTGGCTCTGCTGGTTCCCATCCAGATGGCCGGACAAACTTGGGACGACCACGACCGTTCGGACCGCTACACCTGCCGCGACTTCGGGCAGAACTACCTGCAATCGCTCGACGCTAAAGGCAACCCGATCATCTTCACCAACGGCGATAACGATACGTTCCCTTTGTGGTATTGTCAGGAGACGGAAGGCATGCGTACCGACGTACGGGTATGCAACCTAAGCTATCTGCAAACCGACTGGTACATCGACCAAATGAAACGTCCCGCCTATGATTCCCCCTCGGCTCCCATCGACTGGAACCGTCTGCAATACGTAGGAGGCGTGCGCGAAGGGGTGTCCGTACAACCCAATGCCCTGAAAGCCGTACTCGATTTCTACAAAGAAGATCCCAACGCGCTCAAGGAGACATTGGGAGAGAACCCGTATGAACTGAAGAACATCATCGACAAATGGATACTCAACGACGACAAGAACCTGCAAATCATTCCTACGGACAGCATCGTGCTCACTGTGGACAAGGAGGCCGTGCGCCGCTCGGGCATGATGATGGCCGACGACAGCATCCCTGACGTGATGCACATCTCGCTCAAAGGCAAGCGTGCCGTATACAAAAGCGAGCTGATGATGCTCGAAATGCTGGCCCGCTCCAACTGGGTGCGCCCGCTCTACGTAGCCATCACCGTGGGTTCGGACAACTACGGCAATCTGGACAAGAATTTCGTACAGGAAGGTCTGGCCTACCGGATCACCCCGTTCAACACCGTCGAATCCGGTCGACGTCTCGACACCCGGCGCATGTACGACAACCTGATGAACAAGTTCCGTTTCGGCGGCATCGACAACCCGAATATCTATTTGGACGAGACCGTAATGCGGATGTGCTATACGCACCGCCGCCTGTTCGCCCAACTGGCCCAAGAGTTGATGCGTGAAGGGGATAAGGATAAGGCCCGCAAGGTGTTGACCAAAGCCGAGCAAGCTATCCCCGCCACCACAGTCCCGCACTGTTGGATCAGCGGTTCGCTGGATATGGCCGATATATGGGCGACATTGGAGGAAGACGACAAAGCCGAAGAGATAGCCCTGGCCACAGGCACCACTTCCATGCAATACCTGAACTGGTATCTGAGCCTGAACAACAACCGGCTGATGGGAAGCGCACGCGAATGTATGCGCAACCTGATGCAGCTGGACGATGCGGTAAAGATACTTGACAGGGTTCATTCGGGAAAAACATTGGATTTCCAGGAAAAACTCGGATTTTATCTGCAACAACTGCAAAACCGGGGGATGCCCCTCTAACCCGACGAAAGATGATTATCGAACAACCTGCCGCGTTTCTGCGTTGGTTATATCCGAAAGCCTGTTGGCGAATGGACCGGAACGAGAAGGCCGTTTACCTGACCTTCGACGACGGTCCTATTCCCGAGGCCACTCCATTTATTCTCGACACGCTGGACCGCTTCGAAGCCAAAGCCACATTTTTCATGGTAGGTGATAATGTGCGCAAACATCCCGATGTGTTCCGACAAGTGACGGAACGCGGACACCGCATCGGTAACCATACATTCAACCATATAGGCGGATTCCGCTACTTGAGCGAGAACTATCTGAAAAATACGGAGAAAGCCAACGAACTGCTGCATACCGACCTGTTCCGTCCGCCCCACGGATGGATACGCTGGGAACAGTATCACGTGCTGAAATCCCGTTACCGCATTATCATGTGGGACGTGGTGACACGCGACTACAGCAACCGCCTGTCGGCCGCCGATGTGGTAAACAACGTGAAACGTTATACGCGAAACGGCTCTATCATCACCTTTCACGATTCGGTGAAGAGCATCGGGAAACTGTACACGGCCTTGCCCGAATCGCTGCAATGGCTTCGCGAACAGGGATACCGGTTCAAAGTGTTCGACTGACCAGACAAGCCATGCAAAAGGAAATCATGCTTTCTGCCGCAACGATAAAAGCCGAGGCCTCCCGCTTCGGCTTTTATCGTTGCGGCTTGTCCAAGGCCGAGGACGTGGAGACCGCCGAAGCTGACCGTTACCGCACCTGGTTGGCACAGGGCTGCCAGGCCGACATGAACTATCTGGAAAACCACCAAGACAAGCGTTTCTCTCCGCAGGCACTCATGCCCGGCGTGCGCACCATCGTAAGTGTGGCCTTGAACTATTATCCGACGCGTACACTGCCAACAAACAGCCTTCAGCTGGCCTGGTATGCCTACGGACGCGACTATCACGACGTAATGAAGAGCAAGCTGAACAACCTCTTGCAGGCCCTCCGCGACACGCTGCCGACCAAACAGGCAGACACCTTACAGGGGCGCTGTTTCTGTGATACGGCTCCCGTGCTGGAACGCTACTGGGCACAGCGTAGCGGACTGGGATGGATCGGGAAAAACGGCCAGCTCATCATCCCTGAAGCCGGAAGCACATTTTTCCTGGGCGAACTGTTCTTGACTTTGCCTGCCGACGCTTACGACATCCCCCAGCCTGCACGTTGCGGCAACTGTAACCGCTGCATCGAAGCCTGCCCCACCGGTGCTTTGCAGGCCGGACGACCGATCGACGCCCGCCGCTGCCTGAGCTACCTCACCATCGAAAACCGCAACGAAATACCGGAGTGGGCCGCTCCTCGGATGGGTACATGCTTCTACGGTTGCGACCGCTGCCAGCAGGCATGCCCGCACCTGCGCTTCGCCCGTCCCACCGGCGAAGAGGCGTTCCGCCCCAACGAGGCACTCCTGCAAATGTCGCCCGCCGACTGGTTTGCCCTGACAGAAGAGGATTACCGACGGGTATTCAAAGGATCGGCCGTGAAACGAGCCAAATACAGCGGAGTGGTGCGCAACCTACAAGCCGTAAAGCCCAATCTGCCGCCAAACAGCGACAAAAAAACTGAAACACAGCCCTAACAAGACAAACAACAGAGCATCCCTTCCCGCCCAAGCCATGGGACATTTTTTGCTGCTACAACCCATCATCGACGACGGTAGAAACGAGAAAAATATAAAAAAGGCGTGCATCGGCATCTTCATGCCCTGCACGCCTTTTTATTGATAAACTGCATAAAAGGCTCTCACTCTGCCCTGCCGTCAGTCTCCTTTTTCGGAAACACCCCGGCGTAACGAGCCGGAACCCGTATTTACTTAGGCTGCTTGCCGATGTAGGCCAGGATACCTCCGTCTACATACAGCACTTGACCGTTGACGAAGTTCGAGGCATCGGAAGCCAGGAATACAGCCGGACCTTGCAAATCCTCGGGCGTACCCCAACGGGCTGCCGGCGTCTTGGCCACGATAAAGCTGTCGAAAGGATGGCGGCTGCCGTCCGGCTGACGTTCACGCAAAGGAGCCGTCTGCGGAGTGGCGATATAGCCCGGACCGATACCGTTGCACTGGATGTTGAACTCGCCATACTCGGAACAGATGTTACGGGTGAGCATCTTCAGACCGCCCTTGGCTGCGGCATAAGCCGAAACCGTCTCGCGTCCCAACTCGGACATCATGGAGCAGATGTTGATGATCTTTCCGTGACCCTTCTTTATCATGGAAGGAATAACGGCTTTCGACACGATAAACGGACCGTTCAGGTCGATGTCAATCACCTGACGGAACTCGGCAGCCGTCATTTCGTGCATCGGAATACGCTTGATGATACCGGCGTTATTCACCAGAATGTCGATCACTCCGATTTCCTTTTCCACCTGTGCCACCAGCGCGTTCACCTGCTCCTCTTTTGTCACGTCACATACGTAGCCATGCGCTTCGATGCCCAATTCCTTGTAAGCAGCCAGTCCTTTGTCGACCAGTTCCTGCTTGAGGTCGTTGAAAACAATCGTGGCACCGCAACGGGCAAAAGCCGTGGCAATACCGAAACCGATACCGTAGGAAGCACCGGTAACCAAGGCTACCTTGCCCTCCAGAGAGAATCCCTGCAAAAAGTTCTTTTCCATAGATTATTTCACGTTTAAAAAAAATAATTGATTCTTCGTGTTTACTATTGAAGCAAAGTTAAGAAAAAGAAATGAAAAAGCTTCGTACGAAAAGCATCTTTTCCTCGTACGAAGCCTTTTTTTCATCATTTTGTGCAGGCACACAGTCCTGCATCCTTTGCCTTAGCGTGCATGAACAGGCCGGATGGTAAAACCGTAAGCACGATTGGCCGTCCACTCCCCGTCGTTGCCGGAAAAGTTGATGGTGTGGGCCATCGAAAGCACTCCCTCGGCCTGCGTACCGCTCCAGTAATATCCCTTCTCGCCCACTTCTTCCAGCGACGTACCGTAATACATGCCGGCGGCGGGCAGAAAAATGGAAGCGCCGCTGGGCCCCTGCACCCGATAACCGTTCACGCCCTCCAAGGCAGTCCGTGTCCACGTGCATTTCTCGATCAGTTCCCGAGCCTCATCCAGTGTAGGCATACGCCAACCGTCACGCCACGTGGTGCTGGCCACATCGTAGCGCGTGCCGTCGATCTCCTCGCCGATCGACTGATAACGGTCAGCCTCGAAATAGCGGTAGCGGCTCTTGCTGTAATCGCGCTTCGTAGTCGTCTCGCCCCAAGCGTAGTATTTACCGTAATCCGTCACTTCCTTGGCACCTACGTTGCACGTGGCCCACAGCACACTCAGTCCCAAGTCCACATAATCGTGACCGTTAATTGTTGTAGGTTCAAACCGAATACTGTCGATGGCACTTACCGCAAGCGTGGTACGGGTTCCGTTGGCCAGATACACCACCATGTTCTGAGCCTGCACAACGGAAACTCCCAGCAGACACAAGGCGGTTAGCATAAATCTTGTATATTTCATCGTTTCTTTTTTATAATTTGTAACACACTTATCATTCATCCCTTTCCCTATTTCCAGGCAGACCTACTCCCCGGCGGCGGGCGCCTTCCGCCGTGTCCGACCGTCGAACACATACTTGAAATTGCGCGCGATAATGGCCTTGTTCAAGGCCCCGCCGTGGTGCTCGTCGTCCAGACAGAAATCATAGAACACCAAGCCAAGCCGCCCCGTCTGCTCCGCTATCAATCCCAGCGCATGTTCATTGATGGTCTTGGCCGAAGAAGAGGGAGAACCACTGAAGTTCAGAAAATTAAAATACCATCGGTCGCTCGGATCAGCCGCAGCCTTTCCCAACGACCCGTTCAGTATTTCCACCTTCTCGTCCACGCTCCCGCTGTAAAAATCCTGCACATACACGTCCACCGTCTTCGATCCGTTCTGGTGATTAATCACCGTGTTCGTACCCTTCGTATTGTCCGTCCACGACAAGCGTCCGCCATAGACTACTCCTTCCAGATTGCCCTCCTCGCCATACGGATTGTCAGCCGTAACCAAAAGTTTACCCCGACAATCGGCCAGCGTCATTTTGGGCAGTATCTTCTTCACCAGATAAGGCGCGTTCCCATGCAGGCAGGTGCGCACGGAGGTGCGCCACGTCAGCGACTGGTCAGTGGGTTCCACTAAAAGCTTGCTGTTTTCTTTCTTGATGCGTACATAGAGACATTCCGTCGGGTTGTTCTCCACAAAATCAACCATCGTCTGTATGGCGTCCTTCAACCGGACACCGGTCGCCACCGGACCGTGATAGATTTCGAGGTTCTCCAGTTCGATATCCTCTTGCTTGTTGGAATTATAACGGGGGCGCAAATCGAAAGCCCGCACACCGCCCGCCAATTGGGTGGCGATGTCGTAGGTCTGGGTCTTGGCACTTCCGGCCAGCAACCCCGACACGCCCGATGTGGCGGCATCGTGCGCACCCGGAATGGAAAGCATCTTCAGACGCACGTTGCCGGGAATCGTGGCCATCCAGTTGTTGATCCGTGGCGCATCGGCCGCCGTACCGAACACATATCTTTTATAATAGGGTGTGCAGACCTGTGCGCCTTCCACACCGTCGATGGCGGTCAGCCCCTCAGTGGCGACCTCACCCACATCTTCGTTATCCACCCGGGTGTAGAAACGCCCCTCGGCATCGCGCACCGTCAGGGTCACCCCACCTTGCAATTGCACCGGAAGCACATAGAGACGTACTGTGGTAACCCCCTCGGGAAGCCCGCTCACCGTCACCACGTCGCTCTGGCTATGTTGCGAGCAAGCCGTGTTGTCGACCGTACTTACCTTGGCTGTGCGCGCGGCACAGTCGTAAGTGAACAAACCGGAGAGGCTCACACCGCTGTTCGACTTCACCGAGACCGCCGTCGGAATCACTCCCTCGCCCAAGGCCGACACGTCTACCTCGATCACACTGCTCACAGGATAGAATGCAAAATCCACACGACCGTCCTTTAGCGGTGCGCCCTCGGCGGCCATATAGCCCCCGAACGAACCGCCGTCGGCATTCTCCGCATAGTCTTGTTCGGCAAAGAGCATGGCGCTCACTTGCGGACCGAACCAGTCACCGCGCCCGTCAGCATCGGTAACGGCCTTTTCGGGATAAAAGGCATAGAACGTAGGGGCCTCGCCCCCTTCCTCTTCCGTAAACGGGGTATCGCCCTGCCGAACACGAAGCGTGCACGAAGTACCGTCGGTTTCCGTCACCTCATAGGTGCGTGCCAAGCGGCTATCGGACACCATCAGGGCATCGCCTGCCGTCCAACCGGCAAACTGGCCCTCCTGCCACACAGCGCGGGTAGCGGCATCGTGCGTCCCCGGAGCGTCCCAATAATCAAGCCCTTGAATAATGCGTGCGGCAAACCGTATGCCGCTGTCTTCGCTGCCCGATACATTTTCCGTGACCGGAGGCGCAGGCATTTCCGCGAACACCTGATCGTTGCTACAGGCCGACAAAGCACTCCCGCCCAGCAGCCCCACTGCCAATAAATAGATATTTGTTTTCATATTCCGATTAGATTGTTTTTCATGTTTTTCAAAGAAACCGCCCGCTTTTCTGCCGGACAGTGTCCGTACCGATGCTACATAGATACTGACTGCATCGGCGGAATAAAAGTACAAAAAATTGTCGGTTGTACGCGTTTCCGAAGGCTAAAAATTTCGGACAACACAAAAAAAGCCCTTTTCACCGACGGGCACATAAAACATTAAGGGAATCGTCCTCATGAACAATTCCCTTAATGATGGTTGGGCTATCCGGTTTCGAACCAGAACTAAGACGACCAAAATGTCTTGTGCTACCATTACACCATAGCCCAATCCTATAGGCTTTCTTTTGAAAAGCGATGCAAAGATAGGGGTTTTCACCCTATCTTGCAAATTCTTTTTTGAAAAAATAATTATTTCACGATAAGCAGGAAATAATTTTTCTTTCCGCGCTGCACCAGCAGATATTTATCATTTAACAAGTCGGCCGTCGTAATAGCACGGTCAAAAGCAGATAATTTCTCCTTGTTGAGCGAAACACCGCCACCCTGCACGAGCTTGCGCATCTCGCCTTTGCTGGCAAAACATTGCGTGTGCTCGGCCATCAGATCTACCGCTTTCACACCGTCACCCTCCAGCAACGCGCGCGCCACTTCGTAACGGGGCACCCCGGAGAATACGTCCAACAACGTCTTTTCGTCCAGCTTCTCCAGGCTCTCCTTCGTGACTTTTCCGAAAAGAATCTGACTGGCTTCCACTGCCGCCTGATAAGCCTCTTCGCCGTGTACCATTACCGTGATCTCACGAGCCAGCCGTTTCTGGAGCGCCCGCTGACCGGGATCCTGCGCATGCAAAGCCACAAGTTCGTCGATCTCCGCTTTCTCCAGCGAAGTGAATATTTTGATATAGCGCTCGGCATCTTCGTCGGCCACGTTCAGCCAGAACTGATAGAACGCATACGGTGTGGTGTAGTTCGGATCGAGCCAGATATTCCCCTGCTCCGTCTTACCGAACTTACGACCGTCGGACTTGGTGATGAGCGGGCAGGTCAGCGCATACACTTCCCCGCCGGTGGTACGGCGGATCAGTTCGGCACCGGTGGTGATATTGCCCCACTGATCGCTTCCTCCCATCTGCAACTTACAGTTCTTGTGCTGATTCAGATAGAGGAAATCATAGCCCTGCAACAGCTGGTACGTAAACTCCGTAAACGAAAGACCGTCGCGCGCCTCTCCGTTCAACCGCTTCTGCACGCTGTCTTTTGCCATCATATAATTCACGGTGATGTGCTTTCCTACCTCACGGGCAAAATCAAGAAAGGAGAAATCCTTCATCCAGTCGTAGTTGTTCACCAGTTCGGCCCGGTTGGGGACATCGCTCTCAAAATCCAGAAAATGTGCCAGTTGTTTTTTGATACATTCCACATTATGCCGCAAAGTTTCCTCGCTCAGCAGATTGCGTTCCTGGCTCTTGCCGGAAGGATCGCCGATCATACCGGTGGCACCGCCTACCAATGCCAGCGGTTTATGACCGCAACGCTGAAAATGGCGAAGCATCATCACACCGCACAAATGGCCGATATGCAACGAATCGGCCGTCGGGTCGATACCCAGATAAGCCGTAACCTGTTCCTTGGCCAGAATCTCTTCCGTGCCGGGCATCATGGTGTGCACCATGCCCCTCCATCTTAACTCGTCTACAAAGTTCATCGTATAGAAATTAGCTGTTGTTTCGCCTGCAAAAGTACGACCTTTTGCGTGAACGTGCAACATCCCACCTTATTTTATTTATCCCGACGGGGGATTTAAGACGATACGGTCCCGTTCCCTATTTGTTTATACCGGCATCAAAACTTGAAATCAAGCTTTCATCCGCACACATCCCGCCTTGTTCCGCACACACAAAGGCTTGATTCACACAAACGAAAGCCTGAACAGATTTTCACAGGCAGAACGGAATACATTCTGTCGGAAACATCCTGTTCTTTATCCGTTCGTCACCGCATTTTTATATTGGTAATCTTCCGTATTACAACGGGAGAACAGAACATGAAAGTTTTCCCGCATACGGTGAAGCAGTTGTCCGGGAGAACAACCGCGCAGGCCGGCAGCCGCTTCATAGACCGACCGGACGGAGCATCCGGCTTCGTCCGTCTCCAGCAACATGCGATCGGCCGGACACAGTTTCAGACTCTCGGGACGATAGCGGGTGCCGAAACTGAAATAAAAATCCTGTTTGAGCAATTGTTCCATCTGACGGGGACCGCCGCGAAAACCGTGCCATATCCAAGGCTGACGGGCCTCCGTCCGGCGCCGGACGGCCAGCACGTCGTCCACCCGACGCACACAATGCAGAAAAAGCGGTTTCCGCATTTTCTCGGATAGGATCACCTGCCGGTAAAAGACTTCCTGCTGCACAGCCAAAGGTACGACACAGCAGGCGTCCAACCCGGCTTCCCCCACAGCCACAACAGCCGGATGCGAAAGCGCCCGTTCCAAACCCTCCCAATCGGAAGGGGATATTTCACCGGCTTTCCACGGATGGATACCCACAGAAAAAAAGGTCGCTCCTTCCGAAATCCGTCCGGCAGCGGAGGCAGCCTCAAGCCGTAACGGGAATTCGGCAGGCTGACAGGAACAGACAACCGTCTCGTCCGCAAACGACAAACGATGCGTATGGAAATTCAAAAAACACATAGAGCAAGTCAGGGCACCGGATCGTAACCGCTCCCTCCCCAGGGATGACAACGAAGAATACGACGTACGGCCAGACAGAAACCTTTCAACGGACCGTGTTTCCGCAAGGCTTCCAGGGCATATTGCGAACAGGTTGGCGTAAACCGGCACGACGGAGGCGTCAGAGGCGAAACAAAACGACGGTAAAACAGAATCGGAGCCGTCAGCAACACGGTCAGCCCGCGTTCAAGAAACAAAAACAAGGCTTTCATGCCTCCACCTCCCCGGGAGCCGCCACAAGGGTCTCCGCCATACGATACAGCAGGTTTCTGACTTTGGTCTCAACCTGCGCCGTCTCGAACAAATCGTCCGACAGCCAGATAAAAGCCACAACAAGGGTCCGCCCCATCCCTTCGGTTCCGCCTCCCAACGCATCATAAAGAATATGTTTGTTTTTGCGATAGGCCTCGCGAATCTGACGCTTCACCCGGTTACGCTTCACAGCACGTTTGAAATGACGTTTTGAGACGGAGATCAATACGGAAACATGCGTCTGCGCACCCGGTTCGGCCAACATATACACCGCTCTGACAGGATAGGCAGCCAACGATTTATTTCCACCGGAAAAAAGTCTGTCTATTGTCTTCTTACTGCAAAGACGCTCTGCCTTTGTAAAAGTCTGTCTGCTGTCGTTCTCCATGATTCTTTCTTCGTTCTCCTACTCTTTACATTACAAACAACCCAACAAAAAAGGGCGCAAAAACGGTGCGCCCTTCCTGTAATCTGTTATCTTTCACGCCGGACATCATCCGTTCTTCTGAGCTACAAACGCACTTAAGGCCGACGTTATGGACAGATATTCTGCGGAAGGCGCTTCCAGATCGAGCCGTAAACCGACATCTTTCACGGCCTTGGCCGTAGTAGGACCAAAGCATCCGATCGCTATATCGCCTTGTTCGAAATTCGGGAAGTTCTTCAGCAACGACTGTACACCCGACGGACTGAAAAATATCAGCATATCGTAATCGAACGGTTCCTCAGCCGTAAAATCATTGCTCACGGTACGATACATCACTCCTTCCGTATGATGCAGTTTCTTGGAATCAAGAAGATCTCGGATCTCATCGTTGTGCACATCCGAAAGCGGCACAAAATAACGCTCCGTCTTATGCTTGACCATCGTAGGAATCAAGTCGTTGATTTTTCCCGTAGAGCCGAAGAAAACTTTCCGTTTTCTGTATTGTACGTATTTTTGAATATAAAGAGCCACTGTTTCCGTGATGCAGAAATATTTCATGTCCTCGGGAATCGTCAGACGCAGTTCCTTACACAAATGAAAGAAATGATCGATCGCGTGACGCGATGTAAAGACAATGGCCGTATGGTCGAGGATGGAAATTTTTTGTTGTCTGAACTCTTTCGGCGTGAGGCTTTCTACCTTGATGAAAGGGCGGAAGACAATCTCCACATTTTGTTTAGCAGCGATCTCATAATAAGGAGACTTTTCGGAAGACGGTTGAGGTTGAGATACCAATATCTTCTTAATCATATGTCCTAAATTTTTATAATCAAACGATCCGTTATATACACCAATATTCTCCATAATGCCGTTAATGGCACTAATTCAAGGGCACAAAAGTACATAATTAAATGCAAAAGCCCATGATTTTTCCGAAAAAATATGGAAAAGGCCTTATAAAGCATCAGTATTTTTACCAGCAGCAAAATGGAAAGGAAACATAACCCCACATTATGAACCGGCATATCGAAATAAACCATGACCAAGGCCAACGGAAAAAGCAACGTACCTTCCAGTCCGGTGAGAAGTAAAAACGTTTTCATCCATTTCACCCGCTGGAATCTGTCAAAGAATATCCAGTTCATAAAACCATAGAGAACTCTTTTCACCCCGAAGTAGAGCAGACAGACCGCCGCCTCTATCCCCAGCAGAAAATGGGGAGAAAGCCTGCCCGGATAGAAGTCGGGCAAGTCTTGCGTATAATCAAAAAAAAGCAATCCCAGCACCAGACTGGTTTGAAAAACCAAGAACACCATGTATCGCTTTTCACGTCCGGTCTCCATCTCGAAAGCCTGTTCGCGGTCGTGGGTAGCGAAAAAGAAATGTTTGAACTGTAGCAAAAAAAAACGTTTGCCGCTGGAGATAACTACCATCAGAAAGAAGAAACAAATCAGCAGTATTCCCGTCACCCAATCGTCACGTCGCAGCATATAAGGAAGCGGATCAGCCGTCATCCCCAGACTGCTCCCATCGACTTCGGCGTGATAGTAGGTCGTGTTTTCAAAAAAGCTTTTCCGATACAGTAAGGGCAAGTCCTCAACCTTTCGATAAGGGACTTTCGCCTTGATGCCGGGTATTCCCAATGTATCGGGACGATTGGAAAAGAAACGTTTCCGTACCGGCAAATGGGCCTGAACCGCCGAATCCTGCTGAGCGGGCGTGGCACCCTCGGGCAGACTTTGCAAAATACGGTAGACACTGAAAGGCCGTCCCGTATCCGGTTTACGGACGGGGAGGGTATCGGCCGTCCCTTCCTGCACAACCGGTCCATGCCCGACCGCATAAGCCACACTATCCTGCGGAACCGAATTCATATAGCCGCAAACTTACGCACATTTTTATCCCACCGGGGCGTGGAAAGCACCCTCTCCAACGCTTCGTCTACCGTAGCGGCCACCTGCCAGATCAACGCATGTTCGGGCCGCATGAAGTGCCTGTCGACGGCTCGTTTCAGCATATCCAGCAAGGGATCATAGTAGCCGTCTACGTTCAGTATGACGATGGGATTCAGATAGATCCCCAGCTGCTTCCAGGTGATAACCTCAAGCAATTCTTCCAACGTGCCACAACCGCCGGGCAGGGCGATGGCCGCGTCGGAAAGACGCGCCATTATCTGCTTGCGGGTGTGCATATCCTCGGTTTGTATCAGTTCGGTCAGGCCCGTATGGTGCCATCCCTGTTCCACCATGAAACGGGGGATAACTCCTGTCACCTCCCCGCCCGCCGCCAGACAGGCATCGCTGCAAGCCTTCATCAGCCCCAGGCAACCGGCCCCGTTCACCAGCCTCAGCCCGCGCTGCGCCAGCCTCCGTCCCAGACGGCGGGCCGTATCGAAAAACACTTCGTCTACCTGGGTGCTCGAAGCGGAGTAGACGCAAACCGAACGTACCTCACTCATGCTTATAAGCCGAAGGCCTCCTTTATCTTATCCACATAATCAAGCTTCTCCCACGTGAACAGCTCCACCTCCACCGTACGGGCCGGCATATAATGGCTGTGGAAGGTCTTCACCACCGTACGGGGCGCACGCCCCATGTGACCGTAGGCCGCCGTTTCCTCGTAAATGGGATTACGCAACTTCAGACGCTCTTCAATGGCCTTCGGACGCAAATCGAACAGCATATCTATTTTCTGTGCTATCTCTCCGTCGGTCAGTCCTACATTACAACGACCGTAGGTGTTCACATAAATATTGATGGGCCGGGCCACGCCGATAGCGTAACTCACCTGAACGAGCATTTCGTCGGCCACACCGGCTGCCACCATGTTCTTGGCAATGTGGCGCGCCGCATACGCCGCCGAACGATCCACCTTGGAAGGGTCCTTGCCCGAGAAGGCGCCGCCTCCGTGTGCCCCTTTCCCGCCGTAGGTGTCTACGATGATCTTACGGCCCGTGAGGCCCGTGTCGCCGTGAGGGCCTCCTATCACGAACTTACCGGTGGGATTGACATGATACGTAATCTTGTCGTCAAATAATTTCAGTACCTCGGGATTATGTATGCCGGCTATCACGCGGGGCATGAGGATCTCGATCACATCCTTGCGTATGATTCCCAGCATCTGCATGTCGGCTTTCTCCTGATCGCCGTCGAAAGCCCGGATAAAATCGTCGTGCTGCGTAGACACCACGATGGTATCCACCCGTACGGGACAACCGTTATCATCGTATTCTATCGTCACCTGGCTCTTGGCATCGGGACGCAGATACGTCATCTCACGCCCCTCGCGACGGATATCGGCCAATACCGACAGGATACGGTGGGCCAGGTCCAGCGAAAGCGGCATATAGTTTTCGGTCTCATTGGTAGCGTAACCGAACATCATGCCCTGGTCGCCCGCTCCCTGGTTCATCGGGTCTTTGCGTTCCACGCCCCGGTTAATGTCGGCGCTCTGCTCGTGAATGGCGGAGAACACCCCGCAACTCTCGGCTTCGAACTTATACTCCGCCTTGGTGTAACCGATGCGGCGTATCGTGCGCCGGGCGATTTCCTGCAGATCGACGTAAGCCGACGACTTCACCTCACCGGCCACTACTACCTGCCCCGTCGTGACGAGGGTTTCACAAGCCACTTTCGAGTCCTTGTCGAAAGCCAGCAATTCATCCAATACCGCATCCGAAATCTGGTCGGCCACTTTGTCGGGATGCCCCTCCGAAACTGATTCTGATGTAAATAAATAACCCATCTCTTGTCTATTCATTAAATGTTTGTAATAAAAGATAATGGGATGTCATTGGGATAGTATGCCCCGATTCCCGGCGGAATCGTTTTTAGCATTTTTTACCGTGGTTGCAAGCTGCCCAAATCTGTCCACATTGATTTCGGCGGCAAAGATACATCGTTTTTACGAGAAACCGGACTTTTGCGTCCGCCAAAATGCGCTTTGCCGGTGTTTTTAACAAAAAGTGTACGCCCGGCAAGGGAGCGTACACCTTATTACATAATATCCCTGTGGGGAGTATATGGCATCCTCACCGGGGAGCCTGCCAGAAGTAGGCATCGTCAGTCGTCACTCCGCCGCCCGACAGGAAGCCTTTCGGCACCAGCATGATCATGCGACTGTTGGCTCCGCGCTTTCCTTCCGTCTGGTACTCGCTGCGCAGGTGTGCCTGCAACCAATACAGGTTCTTGGCCATATACTCTTTCACGTAGTAGTCCACGGTCTGTGGTGTTTTATGGTTCCAGTTGGCGTCCTCGTTCAGCACCAGCGGCTGGTTCCGCCGCAAGCGCTCGCGCACCTCGCCGGGATGCAGCAACAGACCGTTCTCGTCGCTCACAAAGGCCGCAAAACTGGGGTCCATCCACACCCACTTGTTCAGCGAACGGCTCCAGGCCATGTTGATGACGTGGCACTCGGTGTCCACCCGATAATTCATGGGCATGCAGGTGAGGAAACGCGACGGGATGCCGGCGGCCAGATACAGCTCGTTCAGCACCATCGCCAGAAAGCGGCAGTTCAGCCCCCGCCCCTCGCGACGACACAACTCGTAGAGGTCGATGGCATTGAAGTCGCAATCGGGCCACGACGACGACCCGTTGTGCGGGATGGCGTCGTGCAGCCAATACATGATGTTCTTCATGCGCGAGATGTCGTCGCCCGAACCGGCGATGCTGTCCAGATTGAAATATTCCCGCACGCGCACCAGATTACTGTCCGTAGGCTCCTGATAGGTGAATGCGGGCCACTCCTCGGCGTTGGCCGCATAGGGGGCCGACTTCTCCAGTACAAGACGGAAATCGCCCACCTCGCGCACCCGCTCCAGCAGGGCCTGGAACCGGGCATCGCCGTGCAGGCTTTCCAAATCTTTGTCGTCGCGCATATGGGAGTAATTGTACCAACCGGCGACCACCGCCATGTCGAGCCACTCCAGTGCCTGCTCGCGGTGGCCCTCCAGCGCCTGACGACAAGCCTCATCGTAGTTCTCGTAAATAAAATACCCCGGGAAAGGGTGCACCATCTTACCGTTACGGATACTCTTTTTCAACACCGGCAGCATGCGTCCCAGCGCCGCCCGATAAGCCGGACTGTCCTCTCCCCGTTTTCCGATGACCAGCGGTCGGATCACATCGGGCTCGTTACTATACAACACGGTCGCTTTCGCCTCGTAACCCCGGAACGCGGGGCACTGCTCGGCCTGTCCCACATTGGTAACAAACACCACGTCGTGGAAAGTGACCCGCTCCAGCACGGGGCAATTGTCCAACAGCCGGGGACCGCCCGTGCTCAGCACCACTCCGCAAAAGTCCACCGACTTCAGCCGGGGGCAGGCATAGAACGTCTGCCACCCGTCGATGTGCCCCAGATAGCCTTTCACCTCGATGGACTCCACCGCAGGCATTTCGGCAAAAGCCTGAGCACTGATATAATCGACATCGTGCATCACCACCTGCCGCACAGCAGTGTGTCCCAAGGCATAAAACGCCACCCCCCGCACATGCTGCGGAAAGACCACCTCCTCCAGTTCCGTGTCCTCATAGAAAGCGTAGGGCATCACAAATACGCTGTCGGGCAGCACGATGCGCCGCAACTTCGTATGCTCCAAAGCCCCGGTGGCGATGGTATCCAGCCGGACGGGCAAATCGACGTGCACCACCGGACAATTGCGGAACAGGAACTGAGGCAGGGTGTGCGCGCCGCCCGTCACACGGTGCAGGCCCTCCTTGTCGACATACGCCCCGCCACCCTGCGCAAAGGTGACCTTGCGCAAGTCGATCGTCCGCAACTGTCCCGGCGTGGACTGCTGGTTGATGTCGCTTCCGGCCATCTCGCGCAGGAAGCGCAGGTCGTCGCCGTTGAGCGTTCCCTCCAGCACCATCTCACGCGTGGTATACTTCTTTTTTTCGCCCACCAGGGCAGCCAGCGAACCGGGCTTCTTCACGCGTACTTTCAACGGACGGGCCTGAAGTCCCACTCCTGCGACAAGCGCAAAAAACAACACGATAATCTTTCTTTTCATAAGCATTGTATATAAAATATTTTGTTTTTCCTTTTTTAAATTGCTCGGCGGCAACAACCGCCGAGCAATTCCAGCCCGTCCCGCACCGACTGCTTCGAACCTTTCTGACAGGGAGACGTAAGACGAAATACATAAACAAATAAAATAAACATGGTTTCTCGTATGAAGAGAATTCTCCCTTAAAGGTATTCTATCTATTAGGGTTCACCATCGATGCAACGACGGGCTGGAGTTCTTTTTCTCGGAATACGGGACCGGTTTCGTCAGAAGCACCGGAACCCACATTCTCACAAGGGAGCCTGCCAGAAGTAGGCGTCGTCGGACGTCGTGCCGTCGCCCCACTCCATGCCCTTCGGCAGCAACTTTATCATCCGGCTGTTGGCACCGCGCTTTCCCTCCGACTGATATTCGCTGCGCAAGTGTGCCTGGAACCAATAGAGATTCTTGGCCATATACTCTTTCACATAGTAGTCCACGGTCTGTTTCGTTTCATGGTTCCAGTTGGCGTTCTCGTTCAGCACCAGCGGAAGATTTCGCCGCAGGCGCTCGCGCACCTCGCCGGGATGCAGCAGCAGACCGTTCTCGTCGCTCACAAAGGCCGCAAAACTGGGATCCATCCACACCCACTTGTTCAGCGAGCGGCTCCAGGCCATGTTGATGACGTGGCACTCGGTGTCCACCCGATGATTCTTGGGCATGCAGGCGAGGAAACGCGACGGGATGCCGGCGGCCAGATACAGCTCGTTCAGCACCATCGCCAGAAAGCGGCAGTTCAGCCCCCGCCCCTCGCGACGACACAACTCGTAGAGGTCGATGGCATTGAAGTCGCAATCGGGCCACGACGACGACCCGTTGTGCGGGATGGCGTCGTGCAGCCAGTACATGATGTTCTTCATGCGCGAGATGTCGTCGCCCGAACCGGCGATACTGTCCAGATTGAAATATTCCCGCACGCGCACCAGATTGCTGTCCGTAGGCTCCTGATAGGTGAATGCGGGCCACTCCTGGGCGTTGGCCGCATAAGGGGCCGACTTCTCCAGTATGAGACGGAAATCGCCGTTCTTGCGCACCTGTTCCAACAACGCCTGAAAACGGGCGTCTCCGTGCAGCCCCTCCAGATCCTTATTGTCGCGCATATCGGAGTATTCATACCAGCCTGCGGTCGCCGCCACTTCAAGCCACTCCAATGCCCGCTCGCGGTGGCCCTCCAGCGCCTGCCGGCAAGCCTCGCCATACGATTCGTAGTACGGAAAAGGAAATGTCAGCCCCTCCTCGTGAATCTGTTGTCGCAACACCGGCAGTATGCGTTCCAGCGCCACCCGATAAGCCAGGTTCGTCCGGCCCCCGACAGTAGCGTCCAGCAGGCGGATAGAGGAAGAACCGACGCTATTCAACACGGCACCTTTCATCTCGAAGCCCCGGAACGCCGGACACTGCTCGGCCTCGCCCACACAGATCTGGTACACCACATCGTGAAAGGTGACCCGCTCCAGCACCGGACAATCCACCAGCATCCGAGGACCGCCACGATAGCCCGTTTGCAGCACCACACCGCGAAAATCCACCGACTTCAGCCGAGGACAGGAGACGAACGTCTGTCCCCCAGACATTTCTTTCACGTAGCCGTTCACTTCCACCGTCTCCAACGCCGGCATATAGGCAAAAACCCACGAATAAATATCATCGACATCATGCAGCACTACGCGCCGCACAGCGGTACGTTCCAAGATTTCATGCGACAGCCCCCGCACGTGCTGCGGGAAGACCACCTCCTCCAGTTCCGTGGATCCGGCGAAAGCGTAGGACATCACAAATACGCTGTCGGGCAGCACGATGCGCCGCAGCTTCGTATGCTCCAAAGCCCCGGTGGCGATGGTATCCAGACGGACGGGCAAATCGATGTGCACCACCGGACAATTGCGGAACAGGAACTGAGGCAGGGTGTGCGCGCCGCCCGTCACACGGTGCAGGCCCTCCTTGTCGACATACGCCCCGCCACCCTGCGCAAAGGTGACCTTGCGCAAGTCGATCGTCCGCAACTGTCCCGGCGTGGACTGCTGGTTGATGTCGCTTCCGGCCATCTCGCGCAGGAAGCGCAGGTCGTCGCCGTTGAGCGTTCCCTCCAGCACCATCTCACGCGTGGTATACTTCTTTTTTTCGCCCACCAGGGCAGCCAGCGAACCGGGCTTCTTCACGCGTACTTTCAACGGACGGGCTTCCGCAACCATACCGCTCAGCAAAACCAGCACTATGATTCCAAAAAATTTCTTCATTTCACGATTGTTTTTTATAATTTATAATATGCTTTTCATCTCTCTTTACGCTCGGGAAACCGCCTTGCTCCCGATGCACCTTGCTTTTCTCTTTTTATCAATCAAAATCCGTGCCAATCAAGTATACTGTTATTTATCAGCACATTATAAAACACACTATTAAATCGTCTGTCCAAATAATGGACACTACCTGTCTAAAAATTATACAAAGAAGTTCTTTCCTTCCCGGAAAGCCGGCACATGGCACATACGCCGTCGGCCCGGGTATATGCACTGCCCGTCACATCGTTCCCCCCGACCTGTCGACATACGCCATCCTGCGCCGGGAACGCAGGTCGGCGCCATTGAGCAATCCTTCCAACACTATTTCACGGGTAGTATACTGCTTTTTTTCGTCCCTCCGCCCAACCAACGAACCGGGTGTCTGCACACGAATTTTCAGCAAAGGGGCCTGAAATCCCATTCCGACAACAAGGACACCAAACAGCACGATAATCTTTCTTTTCATAAGCATTCCTGATTATAAGATTTGTTTTTCATCCGTTTGCCCCATCGGCAACAAAAACCGCCGAAAGCACCCTGTCGATCTCACACCGACAGCTTCGAATCTTTAGTAGAAGACGTAAAACGAAGTAAATAAGCTAATAAAAAACAAACAGTGTTTCTATTATTAAGAGATTTTAACCTTTGAGGACGTATTATGATTATAGCTCGGTCCCGATTCACCGATCAGACGGAACCGCTTTTCCGGGAACAAGATTACGGTACGCTCTCCCGTAGGGAAAAATTGCGGGCGACGAGCGCTCCTGTCGGCTTTTCCGCTCGTGGAAAAAGAAAAATGTGTACACCTTTTCAAAATTTGATGTACACCTTTCCATGGTTTGGTGTAGACCTTTTTAAAAAAGGGTGTACACCTTTTTGTTTTGTGTCCTTCGTGCCGTCGACTCACGGCGCACTTCGGGATTGCAAATCCTGAAGGAGAGACCGGACTGAACGGTGCAACACGGGATGAACCGCATCCGGCGCGATGTCGGCCAACGGCAGCAAGACAAACGCCCGCTCGTGCATCAACGGATGGGGCAACGAGAGATGAACCGGGCCTGTCTCGCCGGGCAGGTCGTAATCGGCTTCTAAAATACAATCGTCGAACAACAGCAGATCGATGTCCATCGGACGATCGGCATATCCTCCCGCCGTGCTCTTGCGGCGACGCCCCAGTTCGCGCTCGATCTGCTGCGTGGCCGTCAATACCTCGCGGGGTTGCAGCGCCGTGCGTATCCCCACCGCCGCATTCAGAAACGGATGAGGCGAAACAAACCCCCAAGGTTCCGTTTCGTAAAGAGCGGAAAGACACGTCACCGTGCCGATCCGCTCCCGTAATAAATCCACGGCCCGGCGCATCAGGACTTCTCTGTCGCCCTCGTTGCTGCCCAGTCCCAAATAGATGATATGCTCCATCAATCGTCGAGAATCAGCATGGCGTCGCCGTACGTACCGAAACGGTATCCTTCTTTGAGCGCCTCTTTGTAGGCCTGCATCACCAGATCGTAGCCGCCGTAAGCCGCCGTAAGCATCAGCAACGTGCTGTAAGGCAAATAGAAATTCGCCACCATCGCATTGGCCACCCCGAACTCATACGGGGGGAAAATGAACTTGTTGGTCCAGCCTTGAAACTCTTTCAGATGCCCGTCGGTACCCACCGCCGTTTCTATCGTGCGTTGCACCGTCGTCCCCACAGCGCAGACTTTATGGCCGGAATCCTTGGCCGCATTCACAATGCGACAGGCTTCGGCTCCCACAAACATCTCTTCGCTATCCATCTTATGCTTGGTCAGGTCCTCCACATCGATCTCACGGAAGTTACCCAGTCCGCAGTGCATAGTGACGAAAGCAAACTCCACTCCCTTGATTTCCATCCGCTTCATCAGGTTACGGGAGAAATGCAAGCCCGAGGTCGGCGCTGTTACGGCTCCCTCGTTACGGGCGAAAATGCACTGGAAACGCTCCAGATCCTCCGGCTCCGAATCGCGGCGTACCGAACGGGGCAGGGGTGCCTCGCCCAAAGCATAAAGCGCAGCTTTGAATTCGTCGTGCGGCCCGTCGTAGAGGAAACGCAACGTACGTCCGCGCGACGTGGTGTTGTCAATGACTTCGGCCACCATAGAATCGTCCTCGCCGAAATAGAGTTTATTACCGATCCGTATTTTACGGGCGGGATCTACCAAAACATCCCATAACCGGAACTCCTCATTCAACTCACGCAACAAAAACACCTCGATGCGGGCTCCGGTCTTTTCTTTGTTACCGTATAAACGCGCCGGAAATACCTTTGTATCATTAAAGATGAAGACATCTTTATCGTCGAAATAGTCTAAAATGTCCTTGAAATGCTCGCGATGTTCAATATCGCCGCTTTTCTTATGCAACACCATCAGGCGCGATTCGTCGCGATGAAACGTGGGATACAGTGCGATACGCTCGTCGGGCAGTTTGAATTTGAATTGTGACAGTTTCATGTTATGACCGTTCTATATTGATGATATGTATTTAATTAGTTGTATGTTCCGCAACGGGTTGCAAATCCAGCCAGGCAGGGAACTCATCGAGTTTCAGACAATTTTCCACCCGCACGTCGCCCACCCTCGTACGGCGTAAGGCCGTCAGGTGTGCCCCGCTGTGCAAAGCCTGTCCGATGTCGCGGGCCAACGCCCGGATATATGTACCTTTGCTGCATACCACACGGATGTCTATCTCGGGCAGTTCGCAACGCAACAGTTCCATTTCGTCGATAACCAATGTTTTGGGCTTCAGATTCACTTCTTTCCCCTTACGGGCCAGATCGTAAGCCCGGTCGCCGTTCACCTTACAGGCCGAGAAGGCCGGGGGAATCTGTTCGATAGTCCCCGTAAAACGCCGAAGCACCTCTTCTATCAGCGGACGGGTGATATGTTCCGTAGGGTACGTGGCATCGACCGGTTTTTCCAGGTCGAAAGACGGAGTGGTCTCGCCGAGTTTCAGCGTAGCCACATACTCTTTCGTATGTGCCTGAAGCTCGTCGATGCGTTTTGTGGCGCGCCCCGTACACACCACCAATACACCGGTGGCCAGCGGATCGAGCGTACCGGCATGCCCCACCTTGAGCTTCTTCACCCCCAGTCTGCGACATAAAGCGTAACGCACCTTGGCCACCAGCCCGAACGAAGTCCATCCGTAAGGTTTATCAAAACAAAGAATCTCTCCGGCTATAAAGTCCACAAAATTTTATCTTTTAGCGATTTAACAAAAATGAGATACGAGAAGAATGGCTCCCACCAGTGCGCAATAAACGGCAAAATAAACCAGCTTGCCTTTCTTCACCAGGTTGATCATCCATTTGCAGGCTAGGCATCCCGAAACAAAAGCGGCAAAAAAGCCTACGACCAGCGCGCTCAGCGAAATATCGCCTACAGCTGCGGAAGTCCCGTCTTTCACCCCCTTTATCACATCGAGCAAAGCCTCACCCAAAATGGGAGGTATCACCATCAGAAAAGAAAACCGGGCCAGATGGGCTTTGTCGTTCCCCAACAACAGACCGGTGGCAATGGTGGAACCGGAACGGGACACACCGGGCAACACGGCCACCGCCTGAGCCAATCCGATGACAAAAGCATCGCGCAAAGAAATTTCCTTCTTCGCCTGCGGTCTGGCGTAATAGGAAAAAGTGAGCAGAAGAGCCGTTACCAGCAAGCAACAACCTACCACCAACAGACCGCTCCCAAAGATGGCCTCGACCGTATCCTTAAAGAAGACTCCCACAATGCCTACGGGAATCATGGAAACGAGGATGTTGAGTGCATAACGCTGTTCGGCATTCAAACCGGGCTTTCCGAAGTCGAACAGCCCTTTGAATATCCACACGATTTCCTTCCAAAGCACCACCAGCGTACTGCACACCGTGGCCACATGGACAGCTATCGTAAACGTAAGATTCGACTCTCCATCGATACCAAACAAATGCGAGGCAATCGTCAAATGCCCGCTGCTGCTCACCGGCAAATATTCCGTAAGCCCCTGTAACAGGCCCATCAGCAAAGCTTCCCAATCGCTCATCGCCCTATGCCTCCTTTGATTGATCCGCCCGGGTTATTTCATCGGACACACTTTCACGGCAGTCCTTTGCCGCGTCATTGCAGGAACCGGACGGCTTGTGCATGATGCCGTAGATCATGAAAACAAATCCGGCTACACACACCGCCGGAGCGACCTTGATACGACGCACGCTGAAGATGTCGGGATTAAAAACTGTCTCCGTACTGCCGGCACCGGACATGAGAATAAAACCGGTAACAATGATCACCATGCCGACAGCCAACAGCATGAAATTCGTTTTGTCGAATGCAAAATTTCTTTTATCCATAACAGATTTATCTTATAAGATTCTACACTAAATTTCGTACATATCGTTTTCTTTCATCTTCAAATAGGTGTTCACCGAGAAATAGGAACATACCAATGTGATGAAAATACCGCAAACCCATACGGAAGCAGACACCAGAAGAATTATTTCCGGCGTAATCAACTCGCTGAAAGCGGCGTCATAACGCACCAGCCAGTGAATCGTCCCCAACAAAACTCCATCCGCCAGGGCGGCAGAGGCCACACCGATCCAAAAACAACGCAACAGGAACGGACGACGAATAAAACTCCAACTGGCCCCCACCAGCTTCATCGTATGAATGAGAAAACGCCGTGAATAAATGCTCAGACGGACCGTATTGTTGATAAGAACAAAAGAGACAAACATCAGAAGTCCTGCCAGCACCAGCAAAACAAGGCTTACCTTTTGCAAGTTGGCATTCAAGTTATCAATCAAGTCTTTTTGGTAAAAAACATCCGCCACCATGGGGTTGGCCTTTAACTTTTGTGTGATCCAGCACAAACTGTCGGTATTGGCATAATCGGCATTCATCTGCAACTCAAACGAAGCCGAAAAAGGATTCGAACCCAGAAATTCGGAAGGATCGCTCCCCATAGCGGCCACCTGTTCCTTCAGGGCCTGCTCTTTGGAGACATATACCATGTTGTTCACAAAACGCTCCGTACGCAACAGGGTTTCCAAACGTCCGGCATCACCCTCTCCGGCATTGTCCGTCAACAGAACCGTTACCGAAAGTTGTTCCCGTACGGAATCGGACAAACGTTTGGCCGTAAGGACGCAAAACACCACCAAACCTAGCAACACCAGCACCAGCGTAGTGCTGATACAGGAAGTGAACAATTGCATCCCTGTAAAATTTTTAGTCTTCCGCTTTCCCATTTTCCCTGTTCGGATTCGAATTTATTTCAGACAATTAAAGAGGCGTATCCTGCAAAAATAAGTCAAAAAGCCTCGGTATCGTATAAATTTAACAGGCTTTAACAATCTTATTTCTCATCGTCGCAGACTTCTCCTTTCAGCGTAGCCGACGAGGAATCCGTTATCCGCACACGGACAAATTCTCCGATCCGGTGATTTTTCCGATCGAAAACCACCACTTTGTTCTGCTCCGTGCGACCGTACAACTGCTCTTTGGAGCGTTTGCTGACGCCCTCTACCAATACCTCACACGTAAGGCCGATCTGACGACGGTTACTCTCAGCCGACAATTCGTTCTGCAAGGCTATCAGTTCATTCAACCGCCGAATTTTGGTTTCTTCATCAATATCATCGGGCAAATGGCGGGAAGCATACGTCCCGGGGCGCTCGGAATATTTAAACATGAACGCGCTGTCGTAAGCGCATTCCCGCATAAGAGAAAGCGACTGCCGGTGATCCTCTTCCGTCTCGGAGCTGTAACCGGCAAAAATATCGGTCGACAAACCGCAATCGGGCAGAATACGACGGATGGCCCGCACCCGGTCCATGTACCATTCCCGGGTATATTTGCGGTTCATCAGTGCAAGAATCCGGTCGCTCCCGCTCTGCACCGGCAGATGAATATGACGACATACATTCGGCTCTTCGGCTATGACATGCAACGTTTCGTCGCTCATGTCTTTAGGATGCGAGGTCGTGAACCGCACCCGCATGGCGGGCACAGCCCGTGCCACCCGTCTCAACAACTCGGGAAAAGTGACATCGGAACCGCCTTCGCCGGTCGTCACCCAATGATACGAGTTCACGTTCTGTCCCAGTAAGGTTACCTCTTTATATCCCCGGCTTTCCAGGTCATGCACTTCTTTTAATATACTTTCCACATCACGGCTCCGCTCCCGCCCTCGCGTATAAGGGACGATGCAATAATGACAGAAATTATCACAACCGCGCATAATGCTCACAAATCCCGAAATCCGGTTTCCGCAGATGCGTTGCGGCACCACATCCCGATACGTTTCCGTGGTGGACAACTCTACATTAATGGCCTTATGCCCCAATTCCACCTGTCCGATCAGATCGGGCAACGACAAGTACGCATCAGGCCCTACCACTATATCGGCATGATAGTCTTCGATAAGTTTCTCTTTCACCCGCTCCGCCATACAGCCCAATACGCCCACGATAAGACGACGCCCTTTCTTGCGCAAGGCTTGAAAAAATTCCAGACGATTAATAATCTTCTGTTCGGCATTATCACGCACCGAACAGGTATTCAGGAATACGGCATCCGCCTCATCCAGATCGTCGCACACTTCATACCCGGCTACTCCCATCACGGAAGCCACCACCTCGCTGTCAGCCACATTCATCTGGCATCCGTAGGTCTCTATCAGGAGCTTTTTCATCACCATTTGATTTTGGCTGCAAAGATAGCCATTTTCAATCAGACAAACATGATATGAAAGAGGTAAAGCACGGAAAGAGTTTTGCCGGAGTTGTTAAAAAACACTAACGGTAATCGGATCCGCTGCCTTACTTCACCTCTTCATCCCTTGCCGTACAACCGCAAATCTCAAGTTCTTCAGCCGAATCCGAGCAGAAAAAAACAACACTCCGTCTCCGAAAAAAGAGAACGCCCCCTCCTTGAAAAAGGAAAAATCATGTTTTTATGCGGTTTCACAACCCTTTTCAAAAAAATTATATACCTTTGCCCCAATTTTAAATAAAGAGTAAGAAACCGTATAAATCTTCTGATCCCATGGAATTTAAAAGAATTACTGCTGCCGAGGCAGCCTCGCTCGTAAAAAATGGAGATACCATCGGTCTGAGTGGATTCACACCGGCAGGTGCCCCCAAAAGCATTCCGGCTGAAATAGCTAAAATTGCGGAATCCGAACACGCAGCCGGAAACGAATTCAAAATAAATATCTTCACCGGAGCTTCTACCGGTCAAAGCTGTGACGGAGCGCTTGCCAACGCACAAGCCATTCGGTTTAGAACACCTTATACAACCAACTCGGATTTTCGCAAACATGTGAACAACAACGAATTGTCCTATTCCGATTTGAACTTGTCGAATATGGCAACCCAAATCCGCCAGGGCTACTTGGGACAAGTAGATTGGGCCGTTATCGAAGCTTGCGAAGTAGAACGCGTAGGCGACAAAGCCCGCATCTATCTGACAGCCGCCGGCGGCATCAGTCCGACCGTCTGCCGACTGGCTCAAAAAGGCATCCTCATCGAACTGAACGCTTTCCACAGCAAAAACTGTATGGGCATCCACGATGTATATGAAATCGAGGACCATCCCTACCGCAAACCGATTATGATCATGAAAGCCAATGACCGCATCGGCAAACCGTATATCGAAGTAGAGGCGAATCGGATTATGGGCGTTGTAGAATGCAATATACCCGATGAAGCCCGTGCTTTCAAGGAGGCAGACGCCATCACGACGCAGATCGGACAAAACGTGGCCGACTTCCTGCTTGCCAATTTAAGAAGCGGAAAGATTCCTCCTTCCTTCCTGAACCTGCAAAGCGGCGTAGGCAGCGGTGCAAATGCCGTATTGGGCGCATTAGGCCGTTGCCCCGACGTCCCTAATTTCAATATCTATACCGAAGTGCTCCAGGACGCACCGGTACAACTGATGCGCGAAGGACGTGTGCTGACGGCTTCGGCCTGCTCGCTTACCGTCACCAACGAATGCTTGCAAGGCATCTACAACGATATGGATTTCTTTAAGGATAAACTGGTGCTACGGCCTTCCGAAATATCCAACTGCCCCGAAGTTATCGCCCGCATCGGCGTATGCTCTCTGAACACGGCTATCGAAGTAGACATTTACGGTCACGTGAACTCAACCAAGATCTGCGGTACGAAGATGATGAACGGTATCGGAGGATCGGCCGATTTCACGAACAACGCTTATCTGAGTATCTTCACCTGCGGTTCCACAACAAAGGGAGGAGCCATCAGCAGCATCGTGCCCTTCTGCTCGCACATCGATCATACCAGTCATTTCGTGGACGCCGTCATCACGGAATACGGCGTAGCCGACCTTCGCGGCAAATGCTCTATGGAAAAAGCCGAAGAGCTGATTAAAGTGGCTCATCCCGACTACCAACCGATGTTACGCGACTATCTGGCATACGCCGCCAAGCACAAAGGACATACGCACCATTGCCTGTCGGCTGCATTTGCCATGCACGACACTTTCCAGCGCAAAGGAGATATGCGCCTGACCGACTGGGCAGAATACATCAAGTAACACAAGTATACTTTTTTACTCCCTGACAATAATCCCCCGCTTTTTCTTCCTTTTCGATGAAAAAAGCGGGGGATTGCTGTTTTTCAGAAGGAAAAAACAGAAAAAAGTTGCTTTTTACCTGTAAAATTTGGGCGTATTCCGAAACAAAAGCTACATTTGTAAAAAATACTATTAACCCTATTCCAAAAAATTACTTAACGTATGAAAACAAGCCTACTGACTTTCGTGCTTGCGTTTTGTCTTTGCGGCATTGCATCACTTCGGGCACAGACCGTCACCGTATCTCCCCTGCCCCAGTCCGTCACATGGGGCGACAAAGCTTTCGACCGCACCGTGTCATATACGTTGACGGGCGAACAAGAGGCCGACACGGATGCCGTAGCCTTATTGAAATCCACCCTGTCTATCGGTAACGGTCCTGTAAAAATAATCATCGGCGAACGAGGCGACAAAGCTGTTTCGGCCTATGAAGCCCAGATCCCGTCGAAAGAAGAAGGATATTATCTGAAGGTAGAACCCCAACAGGTAGTCATTGCCGGAAACGACGAACGCGGAACTTTTTACGGCGTACAGACCTATCTGCAAATCGCTTCCCAGCCTGAAGTGATGAGTGTCACCGTGACGGACTACCCCGATGTATCCGACCGTGGCGTCGTGGAAGGCTTTTACGGTAATCCCTGGAGCCAGACCGACCGCGTTCGCCAATTCGAGTTCTACGGCCGCAACAAGATGAACATTTATATCTACGGCCCTAAAGACGATCCGTATCACCGAAGCAGATGGCGCGAAAACTACCCGGCTGCGGAGGCTGCCAAACTAGGCGAACTGGTAGAGGCCGCCCACAAGAACAAAGTACAATTCGTATGGGCCATCCATCCGGGCAACGATATAAAGTGGAATCGCACCGACAGCCTCAACATCGTTCGTAAACTGGAAACCATGTACCAACTGGGAGTACGCACCTTTGCCGTCTTCTTCGACGATATTTCCGGCGAAGGATCCAGCGGCATCAAGCAGGCACAACTGATGAATTACATCAACGCGGAATTTACCCACAAGCACACCGACGTGGCACCGCTTATCCTTTGTCCCACACAATATAATAAGGGATGGACCAGCGGCGACTACCTGACCACACTCGGTACCCGCATGGACGCCGACGTACGAATTATGTGGACGGGAAACAGCGTGGTGGATATGATCAACAAAAGCGACATGGACTGGATCAATGCCCAAATCCGACGCAAAGCATACATCTGGCTGAACTACCCCGTAAACGACTATTGCATCGACCGGCTTCTAATGGGTCCTACCTATGGCAACGACACGAACATCGCTTCCCAGCTAAGCGGTTTCACCAGCAATCCGATGGAATATGCCGAAGCATCCAAGGTGTCGCTCTACAGTATTGCCGACTACACATGGAACATGACTGCCTACGATGCCAACTCTTCCTGGCTGCGTGCCATCCGCTACCTGATGCCGGAACATGAAAAAGCCTTTCATGTGTTCTGTGAGAACAATATAGATTTGGGTCCCACCGGCCACGGTCTGCGCCGTTCCGGTGAATCGGCCACGTTCCGGGCAGCAGCCGACATTTTCGCCACCGAAATGGAAAACGGCTATAACAAAGAAGCCGTGGAAAAAATGACCCTCCAATTCGATACGTTGATTGCAACAGCCGATGAATTATTAGGCAGTAGTTCGGAACCGGAACTTATCGCCGAAATCACTCCCTGGCTGCAAGTCATGAAAATACTGGGGCAGCGCGGTCAGAAAATCATGGGACTTTACCACGCCTTGGCTCAGGAAAACAAAGAATCATTCGTACAGCTTTACCAGGAACTGAAGGAACTGGAAATTGCCCAAAAGGCCATCATCTCCCGCAACTTCGAAGGGTCTATCAAAAAACCGAATCCGACGGTAGCCGGCGAGGTCGTGGTTCCGTTCCTCAAAAAGCATACCTCCAGCCTGGTACGTGCCTACAAACAAAAATTCGACTACATGCTCGACATATTCCCTGCCGAACTGCTGGAAGAAGGACGTTATTACATCAAATACAACGGCAAGTATCTGACCGACAAGAATGCCAATCCCGACAGAACGGGCGACTATCCCGTATTCGAAACCAATGTGGACGATATAAACCCGCAACGGCAGGAATGGATCATTTCGTTGGATGCGGAAACCGAGCGCTACAAGATCGTCAACGCACAAGACGGACGCTACATCAACGAAAACGGTAGTTTCTGGGCCAATAAGACTACCAATCCCTACGACGCGTCCTGGCATTCCTACAACATTTACCGTATGAACGGCAAGTATGCCATCCAGAACGCCGGATCGGCCGGTAACAAATTCTGGAGCAGCAACGGAACACGTATCCAGCAGGGTACTGCGAACACGATCAAGTCGGGTAACTTCATTTTCGAGATTATTCCCGTAGGAAAAGCCGAGACCCATCCGTCAATCGTGGAAGGCACGCGCTACTACATCATGTGGGGCGACCAATATCTCACCAACGGCAATCCGGGCGGAAGAGGAGGAGCCCCCGTGTTTAAGAAAAGAAGTCCGCTGTCCCGCGACCAGCAATTATGGAAATTCACTCCGGTAGAAAGCACCGGACGATATAAACTGACCAGTCACAAAGACGGGCGGTATATAAATGAGCTCGGCAACTTCGGCGTCAATGCTTACAGCGACGACTGGAACACGTATGTTCTCACGGAGATGGGCGGTCTGTTCTCCATTCAGAATGCCGGAGAGAGCGGAACCAAATTCTGGACGGTAGAGGACAACCGGATGCAACCCGGCAACGAAGCCCGCAAGGACAGCTACCTGTTCAAAATCATCTCTTACGAGGAAGCCACGGACATTGAAACCCCCGACGCAAATTCGGAAATCACGTATCGCGTAGACAGCGGCCTGATTCACGTGACAGCCCCAACCCCCATCCGAAAAATACGGCTGATCAATACCAAAGGAAAGACGGTAAAAGAAACCCGTCGGGGGAATACACTGAAAATCGGTACGTTGACCAAAAACACATACGTTCTTACCGTAGAAACCGAAAAAGAAAGTCACAGTTTTAAGGTACAGCTACCCTGACAAACTTCCTTTATGCAACTTATCATCAAGAGCCGCACAGACACCGTGCGGCTCTTTTTTTGATAAAAACATAGACTTGCACGACGGAAATACGCAGATTATGGCGTATCTTTGAATCGTAATCCCTGATCATACGCTATATGACACCTATCGACTTTCCTTATCAAGCCTCTTCAGAGAGGTATACCAGCGGCATGCGTTACCGACGATGCGGACGGAGCGGTGTGCTCCTTCCCGAATTGTCCCTGGGTCTGTGGCACAATTTCGGCGACAACCGCCCGCAGGACACGGCGCGGTCTATTGCCCATTACGCTTTCGACCACGGCATCACGCATTTCGACCTGGCCAATAATTACGGACCTCCCGAAGGCGCGGCAGAGAAATTTTTCGGTCGACTGATGCGCGACAGTTTCGCACCCTACCGCGACGAACTCTTCATAGCCACCAAAGCCGCCTATGATATGTGGCCCGGCCCTTACGGTTCGTGGGCCAGCCGGAAGCATCTGACGGCCAGCCTCGACCAAAGCCTGAAACGCATGCGGACGGACTACGTGGATGTGTTTTATTGTCACCGCTACGACCCCGACACGCCGCTGGAAGAAACGCTTCAGGCCCTCACGGACATCGTCCGTCAGGGAAAGGCCCTCTACATCGGCATTTCCCGTTGGCCTCTACCGGCTGCCGAACAGGCTTTCCGTTACCTACACGAACAGCACACCCCCTGCCTGCTTTATCAGGGTCGGCTCAACCTGTTCGACCAAGCCCCCAAGAAAGAGGGTATCCTGCAAGCGGCCCACCGGAACGGCAGCGGGTTCATTTCTTTCTCTCCCCTGGCACAAGGTCTGCTCACCGACCGCTATCTGCACGGCATCCCGGACGGTTCGCGCATGACGGAGAACCGCTTTCTGAAAACAGACAGCCTCTCCCCCGCAGTACTCCGACGCATCGAACGCCTCAACGCACTGGCCGCCGAGCGAGGCGAATCGCTGGCCCGCATGGCACTGAGCTGGATATTACACCATTCGGAAGTGACAAGTGTCATCGTGGGTGCCAGCTCTACCGAACAATTGTCCGAAAACCTGAAATACCGGTCTTCGGCACCTTTCTGCGACGAAGAACTGCAACGCATCGAAACGATTCTCACCGAATAGAAGCATTCATAAAACCATATCAAAAATAAAACTACACCTTATCATGAAAAAAACTTCAATAGGTCTCAGCCTGTTGCTGGCCGCTTCCTCCTTGCAGGCACAGGAAGCTCTTACCCCCGAGGTGCTGAAAACCATCTCGGGCAGTTACGAAAACACACCGGCCGATAAAGCCTTACGCAATGCCATCAGCGCCAATTCATTAAAAAAGCTGGCACTGAATCAGGAGAATACGGCCACCCCGGACACGTGGTTCAGCACTTCGGTGAACAGTTCCGGCATCACCGATCAGAAGAGCAGCGGACGTTGCTGGCTCTTCACGGGAACCAACGTCATCCGTGCCCGGGTTATGGCACAGAACAACCTGAAAAACTTTCATTTCTCGCACGTATACCTGTTCTTCTATGATCAACTGGAGAAGAGTAACCTTTTCCTGCAAGGCATCATCGACACCCGCAAAAAACCGATGGACGACAAGATGGTGGAATGGCTCTTCCGCAACCCGCTGAGCGACGGCGGACAATTCACCGGCATCTCGGATCTGGTACAAAAATACGGACTGGTGCCCAAAGAAGCTATGGCCGAGACATACAACAGCGATAACACCAGCGAACTGACTTCGCTGATGAAACGCAAATTGCGCGAATTCGGTTTGCAACTGCGCGAACAAAGCGAAAAGGGCGCTTCGCAAAAGGAACTGGAGCGCCGGAAAGTGGACATGCTGAAAACCATTTACCGGATGCTCGTCATGGGCTACGGACAACCGCCGGCCACATTCACCTGGGCTCCCAAAGCCAACGGGAAAGCACTGTCGGAACCTAAGACCTACACCCCGCAATCGTTCTATCAGGAAGTATGCGGCGGCGAAGACCTGAATGCCAACTATGTGATGCTGATGAACGACCCGTCGCGCCCGTTCCACCAAGTGTATGAAATCGACTACGACCGCCACACATACGACGGTCATAACTGGGTGTATCTGAACCTGCCGATAGAAGAACTGAAAGCCATCGCCATTGCCAGTCTGAAAGACAGCACCATGATGTATTTCAGCTGCGATGTAGGCAAACACCTGAACCGGGAAAACGGTATGCTCGACCTCAACAATTACGACTACGGCAGTCTGTTCGGCACCACTTTCGGCATGAACAAAAAACAGCGCATACAAAGTTTCGACAGCGGCAGCACACACGCCATGACACTCATGGCTGTGGATCTGGACGAACAGGGACAACCGAAAAAATGGAAGGTGGAAAACAGCTGGGGAGCTACCTATGGCCATCACGGTCATCTGATTATGACGGACGACTGGTTCAACGAATACATGTTCCGCGTGGTGGCTCACCGCAAATATTGCCCGGACAGCGTGCTGGCACTACTGAAACAGAAACCGGTCCGCCTGCCGGCCTGGGATCCGATGTTCAGTAACGAAATGTAAGTAATTTGTTTCTTTTCTTGTCAAAAAGAACTTTTTTAGCTACTTTTGCAAGCAGAACTAAGAATACTTAAACAAAAAGACAACATGAAAAAGATCAGAGCCGCCGTAGTGGGTTACGGCAATATCGGGCACTATACCCTGCAAGCCCTGGAGGCCGCAACGGATTTTGAAATAGCCGGCATCGTGCGCCGCAACGGAGCCGAGAACCGCCCCGAAGAACTGGAGAAATACGATGTGGTGAAGGATATCCGCGAACTGAAGGACGTGGATGTAGCCATCCTGGCCACCCCCACCCGCAGCGTAGAGCAGTATGCCAAAGAGATACTGGCCCTGGGCATCAACACCGTGGACAGCTTCGACATCCACACGCAGATTCCCGCCCTGCGCCGCTCGCTCGACGAAAGCGCCCGTGCCGGAGGAGCCGTTTCCATCATCTCGGCGGGCTGGGATCCGGGCAGCGACTCGGTGGTGCGCACGCTCATGGAGGCCATCGCCCCCAAGGGCATCACTTACACCAACTTCGGTCCGGGTATGAGCATGGGCCATACGGTGGCCGTGAAAGCCGTCGAAGGGGTGAAAGCCGCTCTTTCCATGACCATCCCCACCGGTACCGGCATACACCGCCGCATGGTGTACATCGAAGTGAAAGAAGGGTATGAATTCGACAAGGTGGCAGCCGCCATCAAGGCCGACGCTTACTTCGTGAACGACGAGACCCACGTGGTACAGGTGCCGTGTGTGGACGACCTTCTGGACATGGGCCACGGCGTGAACCTGACGCGCAAAGGCGTATCGGGCCGCACACAGAACCAGTTGCTGGAATTCAATATGCGCATCAACAATCCGGCCCTGACGGGTCAGGTACTGGTATGCGTGGCACGCGCCAGCATGCGCCAGCAACCGGGCTGTTACACGATGATCGAAGTGCCGGTAATCGACTTACTGCCGGGCGACCGCGACGAGTGGATAGGCCATCTGGTATAAGACCGGCGCCATAACAAACAAAAAAGTTCCCTCCTGCGAATCCTGTCGCAGGAGGGAACTTTTTTATACGGGCCTCAGCTGTTCCGGCTTTGCGTCAGCGCAACCGGTAGCCCAATGAAACGAGTATCGTACGGTGACGGAGCTTGCCCATCATCCTCCATTTGTCCGTCGTCTGGCGCAACAATCCAAAACTGGCTCCCACTCCAAACTGCAACCGGTTGTATTCCAGCGTCACGTCGGCTCCCAATCCGCAATCGAAACGTTTGTATTCACCGTCTTTGAAAGGCTTCGACTTTATATCCCATGCTTTGTTCTTTCCTCCCAATCCCACTGCCGCATAAGGACCGACGGTGGTTATCAAGGAAGTACGCTCGCCTAGCGAAAAGGTATAGCCCACATGCACGGGCACTTCCAGGTAATAAAGGCGGCATTTCTGGGTACAACTGAATGGCTCGGATATGGAGAACACGTCGTCTTTCCAACCTTTCGATGCAAAGAGCAGTCCGGCCTGCACGAACGAATACTTATCCTCGCCAAAGGCATACCAGTCGGCCTTGGCTCCCAGATTGAAAGCATGAAACGCACTTACATCTTCCGCCCGCGAGGCTCCCCAACCCGCCGTGACCGAATAACTTAATTTCTGGGCCTGAACACCCAGTCCCGACAGCCCCATCCAAAGAGCCAACATAAAAACATAACGCATCTTACTTCTCATAACTAAAAATTCATATATCCTCATAACGTACCGGACCGGAATATATTGTAACATTTTCCGAAATAGACAAACATTGCCGGCGACACAGCAAAAAGAGTCACCGGCTCAACGCAATCAGCTCTACTCCGCCACAAAACTTAAGATCAAAACACGTTTTTCAAAAATCAAACTCTCATCTGCATACACAGCGTCTTGATGGGTACAAATCAAGACGCTGTGTCAATTCGTATTGCACAGGGAACCTCTTTTCTCTCCTCCTCCGCAGTGTTTTTCCGTAAGATCCGAAAATGTTTCGGACAATTCTTTTTATCTATTTATGTATATCCGTTCAAAGAAACAAAACAGGAACATATCTTTACCGGCCCCGTAACACAACGGTCCCCTCCGGCCAGTTCGACCGGAGGGGACCGCTATATATCTGCGTCCGCTGTTGAAATCACCTACGCTTCATCACACTGTTGACCACCCGCACGGACGACACCAGTTTACCTGTGGAGGTGAACACATCAACGTTCCATACATGCGACGAACGCCCTTTGTGCACAATAGTGCCCACAGCCCGCACGGTATCCCCCTCGTGGGCCGATGATATGTGGTTGCCGCTCACCTGCATCCCCACCACGAACTCGTCGGGCTGACAGGCCACCATCGAACCCAATCCGGCCACGGTTTCGGCCAAAGCCAGCGTGGCGCCTCCGTGCAGGATGCCGAAAGGCTGCCGGTTGCGGTGATCCACCGGCATGGTGGCTTCAATACGTTCTTCGGAAGCAAAGGTATACTGAATACCTAAATTCCCCATCAAAGTGGACTTGGAGTGGGCATTCAGCGCATCGAGCGGAATCTCCGTCATACGGACCTCGGCCAGAATGGCTTTCTCCACGGCTACGGCCACACCGTCTTCCTCATTGGACAGCGTGACGTAGTCGGCACAGCGTTTGACGGAATCGGGCGCATTTCCCATAGCCACTCCCAGTCCGGCCAGTTGCAACATGGAAACATCGCACACACCGTCGCCGATAGCCATGACCTCCTCCGTCTGGATATTCAACTGGCTCATCAACGCAGCCAGACTGTTGGCCTTGTCCACCGAGCAGCCCACCACCTCAAGGAAATGAGGCTCCGAACGGAACACATCCATCACACCGGCCAACCGCCGGCGCCAGTGATCCTCCAAGGCCACCAGTGCCTCTTCGTCGTCGCTCACCAGCATCACCTTGCACGGGGCGAAGTCAATAGCGATGGAGAAGTCCTCCTGCCGGTCGGGCACCATACCGTTGATAGCGGCTTCGTAGCGTACGTGCTCGTTGTCGGCGTCGTTGGAAACCACCCTGTTTTCATCGTAAGTAAGTATGGCAAATCCGCTCTTGCGGGCTTTTTTCTCCAAGTAAGGCAACATTTCGGGACTGATGCGCTTTTCAAAAAGCACTTCGCCGTTTTTGGCGCTGATGATCTGCCCGCCGTTGTAAGACAATATATACCCTTCGTAAGTACCCAACTCCAGCTGTTTGGCCAAAGGCAGCAATCCGTAAGTAGGCCGGCCCGATGCCAGCATGATGCGTACACCCATCTGCTGCACCTTGCGCAGAGTGGCCAGTGTGCGCTTACTTATTTCTTTCGCGTCGTTGAGGAGGGTGCCGTCAACATCGAGAACCAATAATTTATATTTCATAGCTCCTCCGTTTTTTAATATTCTCCACAAATATAAGAAAAGGAACGCGAAAACAACAAGTTCCCGGCTTCTTTTTAAGAAGATTTGCTACCGGCAGAGCAAAGCGCACACCTTATCCTGAAAATCACGTCCCATGCGGGCCTTGACAATCCCTTGGTTCATGATGCTGAACGCCAGCACATGCCCGTTGGATGCCGTGGCATAACCCGCCAGCGCACTCACGCCCTCCACCGTACCGGTCTTGGCCTGCACACTCAGACTGGCCGGACCGGTCTTCATCCGTTTTTCCAACGTTCCGTCCCATCCGGCTGTCGGCAGAGAGGGATGCAGATGACTATAGATATCCTTGTTGCGATAGGCGTACCGGAGAAAGGCCATTTCCAGTTCAGGCGTCAGATAGTTATAAAGAGAAAGTCCGCTGCCATCGGCTATCTGATAATCGTCCGGCCGAAATCCCATCTGCTCGATCAGGGTATGAATCTGCCGTACGGCTTCCTTGCGCGAGGCGTACCGCTTGCCGCTGCGGGCGGCAAGCGGATAAAACAATGCTTCGGCATAGAGATTATCGCTGTCTTTCATCATCCGTAACAACACTTGGTCGATGGAATGCGTGCGAGTGACTACCGGACGGGCCTCTTCGGGACATATCCCCCGACCGTAAAGACCGGAAGTGTTTATTCCCTGCTCGGCCAACAATTCGAACCAAGCCTCTCGGAAACGATCTTTTTGCTTATATAATAAAGGAGTGAGCGTAGGGTTGTCATCATCCCAACACCATCCCCACCCCCATTTCAGGGTGTCCTTCATCGACACATCTTCATAAAAACATCCGGCAATGGAGTCCACCCCCAAGGCTTTCAGGCCCGAAACAAAAGCTTTCATATCGTCCCTGTCGAAACAGGGATCGAAACCGCCGACAGCATATATATCGCCGCAAAGCACGGAATCGCGGATCATACCCGTCATACACAGACGGGTGCGGAACGAATAATCGCCTCCCAGCAAGGCCAAGGCCGAAACGGCGGTAATCACTTTCTCGGTGGAAGCCGGACGCAACCGTTGTCGATGGTTGTAGGCAAAAAGCATGGAATCGGCCGTAAGATCGTAAACACACAAACCAACCTGTGTGGAACGGAACAGATCGTCGTGAAGCAGACTGTCGATAGCATATTGCAGACAGCCCGGCCATTCGGTAGTATGCACGGCGGGACGATACGTATAAGTTTCTTCTTTCTTGACCGGAGGCACCGGTATGTCTTCTACAGCCAACCGGCCGATCTCGGCGGCATCGGGCACCGAGCCAACGGCAGTAACCTGAGGCGCTCCGTGGCGACCACAGGCCGTAAACGATAAAGACAAAATGAAACACAATGCAAGGAGTCCGAAGCCGGTCTTCACCGATCCTCTCTTCAGTCTTTCGGAAGTGTACATGACAGTTCTTCTTTCTTTTTTAAAAGTACGTGGCAGAATTCAGCGGCAGCCAAAGGCGACAAAATCCACTCTTTCCCGTCGGAACCGGTAACAAGCACCACGTCCTCGCGCTTCAACAACCAGAAAAAAGCCGGTACACGATGAAGTTCCACCTTGCTTATTTCCACGACACGCAACACCCGGGAGCGGCTGAACCTGCCTTTGTGAATAATCAGACGACCGTCGTCGTCCAGAATATAGGAAGTATGAATAAGACGCTCCACCGCTCCAATCATCAGCAGCATAAAAAACAAAGCAGGCAGAGGCATTCTGACCCAAAAGAAACATACGGTCAATACCGTGCCGGGCAACAATCCTCCCACCAATACCGCTTTATCCACTTTGGCATGAAACGTTCGAATCATCTTCTGATTTTTGGACGCAAGTTAGCAAAAAAATCAATAAATCCCGTCGCAAGAGAACAACTAATTGAGTTTTTACGTAGTTTTGTACGACTAAAAACGAATAAGGATGATACGGAAATTTGATTTTTTAATCATCGGATCGGGAGTGGCCGGTATGAGCTACGCCCTGAAAGTGGCCCGCGCCGGCAAGGGGAAGGTTGCACTGGTATGCAAAACCACCCTGGACGAAGCCAATACAGCCAAGGCACAAGGCGGCATAGCCTCCGTTACCAACCTTGAAGTGGACAACTTCGAGAAACATATCCACGACACCATGGTGGCAGGCGATTATATCAGCGATCCCGAAGCCGTGGCGCAGGTGGTAAAACAAGCCCCGGAAGGCATCAGAGAACTGGTACGGTGGGGAGTGAACTTCGACAAGACGGAGAAAGGTGACTTCGACCTGCATCGCGAAGGAGGACATTCCGAATTCCGCATCCTGCACCATGCCGATGACACGGGATTCGAAATCCAGCGCGGACTGATGGAGGCCGTACGCAAAGACCCGCGCATTACCGTGTTGGAAAATCATTTTGCCGTAGAAATCATCACACAGCATCACCTGGGCATCGAGGTGACAAGGCGCACCCCCGATATCGAATGTTACGGTGCCTATATCCTGGATCCCGACACAAAAAAAATAGATACCTTCCTGTCCAAAGTCACTCTGATAGCAACAGGAGGAACGGGGGCCGTATATGCCACGACCACCAATCCGAATATAGCAACGGGCGACGGCATCGCCATGGTGTACCGGGCCAAAGGTACGGTAAAGGACATGGAGTTCGTACAGTTTCATCCTACTGCGCTTTATCTGCCGGGAGAGACGCATCCCGCTTTTCTTATCACTGAGGCCATGCGCGGCTACGGCGGTATCCTGCGGCTACCCAACGGCGAGGAATTCATGCAGAAATACGACAAACGCCTGAGCCTGGCTCCGCGAGACATCGTGGCCCGAGCCATCGACAAGGAAATGAAAATACACGGACTGGATCACGTCTGTCTGGACGTCACGCACAAAGACCCTGAAGAAACCAAACATCATTTCCCCAATATCTATGCCAAATGCCTGAGCATAGGAATCGACATCACCCGCCAATACATTCCCGTGGTGCCTTGTGCCCATTACATGTGTGGCGGTATCAAAGTGGATTTGAATGCCCGGTCCAGCATCAACCGGCTTTATGCCGTAGGCGAATGCTCCTGCACCGGTCTGCACGGCGGTAACCGTTTGGCCAGCAACTCGCTCATCGAGGCGGTGGTATATGCCGATGCCGCTGCCAGACACAGCATCGAGGTGATCGACAATTATACATTCAACGACCGAATACCGGAATGGAACGACGAAGGCACATTGAGTAACGAAGAAAAAGTGCTCATCGCCCAAGACATGAAGGAAGTGGGCCAGATAATGAGTAATTATGTAGGCATCGTACGTAGCGATCTCCGACTGAAACGGGCCTGGACCCGCCTGGACCTGCTCTACGAAGAGACGGAAGAATTGTTCAAGCGCGTGAAAGCCACCCGAGATATTTGCGAATTACGCAACATGATCAACGTAGGTTATCTGATCACCCGACAGGCTATCGAGCGAAAAGAAAGCCGGGGATTGCACTATACCATCGACTATCCCAAACACGCTTACGATCAGAAATAATTCCATTACATACGAAAATAACTCCCGATATTCCCTATAAGGTGTATATCGGGAGTTATTCGTCCAATCGCTTTTTCTTGATAATAACCGAAACTGAATTTCGGTCCGGTCAGTTACCGTCCAAATAATTTAAAACCGCTTCGTTCTTGCACAGTAGCCGCTTCAGCAGGAATACCGTTGTTTTCTATGGCTTTTCTTAATATCTGGGCATCTACACTCTTGAAATTCTTGTAGAAAGCAGGAAATCCCGTCACGGTAACCGATTTTATCTTTCTTCCTCCTATAAGTCCTTTGCGTTCAATAACAGCATTTTGCGTCTCAACCAACACATCACCGTTTCCGTTAGCCGCCAAAGCCTCGCGCACAGCCGTGTTTATACAATTCTGAAAGCCGCCCCTACGAACCGAAGCAGAAGGGATATAGGTATAAACAATCTTTTTGTTCGACACCTCCAATTCAGCTGTTGTGGAACTTACAAGAGGAGCTTTTACATTGCGCATCGCAGCGGTCTTGTAACTTGTCCTACACGATGTAGCCATGAGCATCACACAAGCCATCGGAATAAAAAACTTCTTCATATTAACTGTATTATTTAAGCGGAACTCCAATGTATCTATTTGGAAGGATCGTGTATGAGGAATTCCATGTCATACAACAATTCTTTTTCTCCAGTAATCAATATTTTATTCTCTTCTCCTGACAAAAAAGCTTTGAATAAAAATTATTTTCAATCCCATCCCATAAAAAATTAAACATTATTACCAATTATACATCTCTTTATAAGAGATAATATTTTTATTTCATCACATTAATTATTAGCTATATACGTAATAGAACATTACAATTATGATGAAAAATTATACGCATGTTTTGTGAGATTTTTTAATTTAATAAGCTTTTTTATTTGTTATTATCAAGATTTTGTATACATTTGCCTATCAAAAATATTATCTCTTATAAAGAGAGCATCATTTTTGGGAGAATAAAAACGTAAAAAGAAACAAGAAAAATTATGAAGAGATATTACGATACCTATTCTTTTACCGCTTGTTCCCAGCGAACAGGGCGAGGGGAATATGTACGTAACAAATCCTTATCGTCTTCTCACATCTATAATAAAAATACATTCCAAATTAGAAGGGTTTATAGGAATAACTAATACTTTTATCACAATGAAAAAGGTAATGAAACTGTCTTTCGTAGCTGCTTGTGCTATGGCATTTGCAAGCTGTGCAGTTGTTAGCACACCTGCCGGTATGGGTGGTCTTTACACAAATGTTACTTCAGGCGAAGCTGTAACAGGTAACTCTTTAGGCTCCAAAGTAGGTACTTCTTCAGCAAGCAACATCCTGGGTATCATCGCTAGCGGCGATGCTTCTATCCAGACTGCTGCCCGTTCTGCAGGTATCAAGAAGATCAGCCATATCGACAGCAAGAAGAACTCTATACTGGGTATCTTCGCTACTTACAAAACAATTGTTTACGGAGAATAATCCGTTATCCCATTCTATTGCGCTTCCGAATCATCGGGAGCGCATTTTATATACCTGTCTTCATGAAAACATTATCATTTTTCATAGCCGCGCTTTTTTGTATAACCGGACTGTCAGCACAGAACTACAACAAATATTTTACTCAAAACGTTCATGAAAAAGGAATGTTGTACTTCATCTTTCCCACAGATATGGAAAGCGCCAAGGAAAACACATCCAAGGCAACTTTGAATTACGACTTCACCTATCTGGATTCTCAAGATTCCGTAGCATTACTTTCTACCTGTTCCACAAAAAATCCGTTGCTCATAGATTCACTCCACGTTGTCTTACCCTCAGGAAAACAACGAAGTTTCCCGGTAGAAAGAATCTTCAACGAAAAGAAAAAGAACAAGTGGAACAGCCGAACCAGATGTAATATAGACTTTGCGCTGTGGGAAGAGATGTATAAAAACGAACAAGCCTATACGCTGGTATATACGTCGCGCAGCAATACCTCCCTAGCCTTTACCGATTCTCCCCGGAAGTGGAAAAAGAACAAAAATATCATCCACTTCATTCAATCGCTCATAGCAATGAATCGCAAATAAAGCGCTTCACAACAAATACTTTTATACTTTCTGTTTCCAGAAATCGGGCAAGAACAAGAAAAGTACCGTAAATATTTCCAGACGTCCCACCAGCATAAGAAAGCTAAGCAACCATTTTCCCATATACGAGACTTCTGCAAAATTGGCAGAGGGGCCGGTCGTTCCCATACCCGGCCCTACGTTGCTGAGTGCCGTGATGCTGCTGCCGAAAGCCGTATCCATATCCAGTCCGGTCAACGTAAGGAATATCACCCCTATGATAACCAGCATAAAATAAAGAAAAAGAAAAGCCAAGGCACGGATCACTTTGTTATCCGGCAATACGTTACCGGACAGACGCACCGATATGACAGCCCGTGGATGGAGCTGGAGTTTAAACTCATTAATGGCATCCTTGATGCACACCAAGATACGGATCACCTTCACTCCCCCGCTTGTAGATCCCGCACAAGATCCGATAATCATGAGAATCAACGTAGGCATCCAGAAAGGAGCTCCCCAAGCTATATAGTCGTAATGGGACGCCTGGAAACCGGAAGTGGAGATAATGGTAGATACATGGAAAAGCGCCGTTCTGAAAATCTCTTCCAT
>ERZ778515.71-NODE-71-length-84487-cov-6.732317_pt1 | contig 84487 bp, 72 predicted proteins | sample MGYA00510343_ERZ778515 | MGnify/ENA primary metagenome ERZ778515 (study PRJEB29527, sample SAMN07138965) | mouse gut metagenome | material: feces | host: mouse | place: China:Nanjing | collected 2016-01-25 ...
ACCTTATCAAATAAGCACTGCATAACATAACAAAAAGCTCTTCAGGGGCGGCGAAAGGATATTGCCTTTTTGCCGCCCCTGTTTCACTGATATTCTTATGAAACATTAGTTTGCCACGCTGACAATCGTCCCCCCCACTCCTGATCGACAATCCGGTTTAAAGTCTGGAACCTTTAATTTAGGCCGGCGGTCAAGAACTTTTGTGTTATGCGGAATGTTGACTTTTAAATACACTTTCGTGATACCTTAATTTCATTCTTATGAAAGCAAACAAAAGTTTCTCTCTGCTCGCCGCAGCCTTGATGGGGGCGGTGCCGGTATGCACGACGGCTGCTCCCGCCGGCATCGAATCGGACAGCGTGCCATCGCGCGCAATCATCCTAAGCGGCTCGGCCGACAACGCAGCCGCACGCGAACATATCGCCATGATGTACTCGCGCGAAAATCTCGCATTCGAGGATCCGGCGGCTCCCCGATTCCTCTTTCTCGACAAAAAAGGACGCGTGGCTCTCGGAATCGGCGGATATGTCAAGGGCGTTGGCATGTATGATGTCAACGGAGCCATTGACGACAACGGGTTCACAACTTACGAAATACCCGTACCCTTCGATCCGGCACAACGCCAACGATTCGGCGCCGATTTCTCGCATTCCACAATATTCCTTAAAATGGTAACGAGGGAAACACGACTTGGCCGAGTCATCGTGTACATACAGACCAACTTCACCGGTGGCAACCACGGCTATGGTCTGACTCTCAAACAAGCATACGTCAGCGTGGGCAATTTCACCATCGGCAAAGCCCGTACAACGTTCGCCGATGCTCCGGCAATGGCACCTACGGTCGACGACCAGGGACCGTCGGGACAGGTAAGCGCCAAAAACATGCTCGTGCGCTACATCACTCCATCATGGCGTGGACTGATGGGAGCGGTATCGCTTGAAGTGCCGACAGCCGACTACCGGACAGTCGAAGGCAGTTCGCGATCGATCGCACAACGTTTTCCCGACATTCCGGCCTATATACAGTACCAATGGGATGGCGGAGCATCACACGTACGCCTGTCCGGCATACTGCGTGAATTGAGCTATCGCGACCTTGTTGCCGGCAGCAACCGTTTCGCCACCGGCTGGGGCGTACAGCTCAGTACCGTAATGCCGAAACTCATAGGCGGCCTCGGCGTATTCGGCCATTACACCTACGGTAAAGGCATAGCCTCCTACGTCAACGACCTCGCCGACCGCCAGCTTGATCTTGTGCCAGATCCCGACCGCTCCGGAAGGCTGCGCGCACAGGCTGTTGCGGGTTACACAGCCGGACTACAGTATCAGTTCACACCTTCGCTGCTGGCAACGGCGTCCTATAGCCGCGCACAAGTCTGCGACGGAGCATCGCTCGGCAATGACAGTTACCGATATGCCCAATATGTGGCCGTCAATGCTTTCTACGACGTCTGGAACGAACTTCGTATAGGTGTCGAATATCTCCACGGCACCCGTAAGGACGTCGGAGGCATGTCAGGCAGAGCCAACCGTTTGGAGGCCATGCTCCAATACAGCTTTTAACAAGAAAAAACACCGGGCTTTCAACTTTGACCCCACCACCTGCGTTCTACCATTGAAAACGGCTCAGAGAAGCCTTTTATGGTTGAATGTTATATAATTCTGCACCGATTGCCCCGCCGACACCGAAACGCCGGCGGGGCAATTATTTATTTGCCATTTTAACGCTACGCGGAGTGCAACCATTTTCGCGGCAATACGTTATAAGAAAAAAATAAAAAACTATGGACAAACTTATATGGGCAGGTATAGCGGTATTCGTATTCGGCTCGTTCTGGCGTGCCGTAGCCGCCGTACGGTGGTATAAACTCGCACGCCGCCGCGTACTCAGTCCGGAGCAAACAGCCTATTACCGCGGACGCTACCGTCGCCAGCGCCTTATCGGCCTGGGAATAATATTCATAGGTTTTATAATTGTCCTGCTTCCTTCGATTCTCGACAAACAGATTGAAACAGTATGACTTCCAAGGCTACACATCGCAATCACATTTCATCCCTTGCTTCAAGTCTGACCTCTATTGTCGCGAAAGACCAATACTGTTCCATAAACCTCGCCCTGTCACCACCCGGATAGCGGCACAGGTCGAGGTAGATATAACGTGTGCTCAAAACATCGGCATCAGCATGGCAGTGTAACAGCACATAATCAATATGGTGTTGAATAGACAAGAAATCTTCAGTGATTTTTACGGTATGTCCGGTAAATACCAAAGCTTCAGCATCAGAACACACAGGCATAAACACATATACATCTTTTTCATCCGGCCATTTTTCAGGCCAACGCTCCGCATGACATGCAAAAACATAAGCCGGCTTATTAAATTCAATTCTTAAATTTTCTCCTCTTTTACTGAAAGTCACGCGTAAAGTATCTGTATCGAGTATTGGGTCAAAGAAAGTGTTATCATCCCACACATCACAAGACCAACCTTTTTCACGTATTTCTTCCAACGTGTACATATCCTTGACAGATATAGGCAATGGAGTCTTTTCACATGAGGAAAGCAATAAAACCAAAGCAATCAAACAAAGAACAATATATTTATTCATAGTAGTTTATTTAATAGCCATATTGAATACGTTTTTACAAATTATCCTGTGCTCCTATCAGGTATTATATCCTCAGTATGACACGAAAATAAAAACGCTAAAAATATAGCTGATAATAGTTGTGTAATTATTTTCTTCATAATACGACTGTTTTATAATGTGATTAATCAAATCAGATCCCAATGCAAATATAATACATTATTTTGTTTTTCAAAACATTTTTCTAAGAAAACCACAAATAACCCTACACAACGACACAATTTCCGACAAAATAAGTTTTTTTTGATACACACATACAGTGACACTGATCGGACGGATGATATTCGCGATTTTTTGCGTAATTTTGCGCTGAAAAGATTTACAGAATGATTTCAATTAACAGTCTGTCGGTCGAATTCAGTGCAAAAGCACTTTTCGACAATATAAATTATGTAATAAACCCGCGCGACAAAATCGCCCTCGTAGGCAAAAACGGCGCAGGCAAATCGACCATGCTCAAAATCATCGCCGGTCTGCAACGCCCCAGTTCGGGCAGTGTGTCGGTGCCGGCCGATGTCACTATAGCCTACCTGCCGCAGCAGATGGAGATAGAAGACTCTCTGACAGTACTCGAAGAAGTACGCAAGGCTTTCAGTCACATCGACCGCATGCACGCAGAACTCGACCGCCTGACGTCAGAACTTGCCGAGCGCACCGATTATGAAAGCGAAGAGTATCACCACCTGATCGACCGCGTGACTACTCTTACAGAGCAGATAAGCATAGCCGCTACCGAGAACTGCGAGGCCGAGATGGAGAAAACCCTTATCGGTCTGGGCTTCGAACGCAGCGATTTCAACCGTCCGACATCCGAATTTTCCGGCGGATGGCGTATGCGAATAGAATTGGCGAAACTGCTGCTGCGTCGTCCCGACGTGCTGCTGCTCGACGAACCGACCAACCACCTCGACATAGAATCGATACAGTGGCTCGAAAACTTTCTTGCGACAAAAGCCAAGGCCGTAGTGCTTGTCAGCCACGACCGCGCGTTCATCGACAATGTGACAAACCGTACAATTGAAATCTCGCTCGGAAAAATCTACGACTATTCGGTGAACTATTCCAAATTCGTCGAACTGCGACGCGAGCGCATCGAACAGCAGATGCGCGCCTATCGCAACCAACAGAAACAGATTGCAGACACCGAGGAGTTCATTGAGCGCTTCCGCTACAAAGCCACCAAAGCCGTACAGGTGCAGAGCCGCATGAAGCAACTGGCAAAAATCGAGCGCATAGAGGTCGATGAAGTCGACAACTCGCATCTGAGTCTGCGCTTTCCGCCGGCTCCCCGTTCGGGCGATTTTCCCGTCATAGCCGAAGAAGTAGGCAAAGCATACGGCGAACATCAGGTATTCGACCATGCAACATTCACCATACGTCGCGGTGAAAAAGTGGCTTTCGTAGGCAAAAACGGACAAGGAAAATCCACATTGGTGAAGTGTATCATGGGCGAAATTCCGTTCACCGGCTCGCTACGTATAGGCCATAATGTAAAAATTGGTTATTTCGCTCAAAACCAGGCTCAACTGCTCGACGGTGAAATTACGGTATTCGATACCATCGACCGCGTGGCCGTAGGCGACATCAGGCTGAAAATACGCGATATACTCGGCGCGTTCATGTTCGGCGGCGAAGCTTCGGACAAAAAAGTCAAAGTACTCTCGGGGGGAGAAAAAACACGTCTGGCAATGATAAAACTGCTGCTCGAGCCTGTCAACCTCCTTATACTCGACGAACCGACAAATCACCTCGACATGAAAACCAAGGATATCCTTAAGCAGGCAATCCGCGACTTCGACGGCACGGTGATAGTTGTCAGCCACGACCGCGAATTTCTCGACGGACTCGTTAGCAAAGTCTACGAATTCGGAGGCGGAGAAGTGCGCGAATGCCTCGGTGGCATCTACGATTTCCTTGAGAAAAAACGCATAAGCTCGCTGGCAGAACTCGAACTCAGCACCCGCGTGACAGAAGCTGTAGCCACCACCAGAACAGCAAAAGAAACGCCACGCAAAGATAGCCCCAAGCCGGAAGGATCTACGCCAAAATTAAGCTACGCCGAACAACGCGAACGCGAAAAAGCCTTGCGCCGCGCACGCAAACGCGTCGAGGATGCCGAAGCAGCCGTAGGATGTGCTGAGGAAGCCGTTAAGGCCGTAGAAGCCCGGATATCAGCCGGAGAATCGGCTCCCGAGATATTCACCGAACACGCCGAGGCGACAAAGACCCTCGAAAATGCAATGAGCGTGTGGGAACTCGCCCAGATCGAATTCGATGAAATGAACGAACGTTACAAATCATAATATACTTATGCTTATGAACTCAAAAATTTCATGTACTATCATGATGCTTGCTCTGCTCGGTGCATCCGGCAGCTGCAAAAAAGATGACGGCAAGGCTGAAGCCCCTCGCGGATTCGACCTCGCGAATCTTGACACAAGCGTGTCGCCCAAAGATGATTTCTACGATTTCGCTTGCGGCGGATGGATGAAATCTCACCCTCTGAGCAGCGAATACTCGCGCTTCGGCACCTTCGACGAGCTTGCCGAACTCAACCGCAGCCAAGTACGCGACCTTGTGACCGGACTCGACCGCAACGCAGCCGAGAAAGGCAGCAACACCCAGAAAATCGCCGACCTCTATGCTCTCGGCATGGACAGTGTACGCCTCAATAACGAACAAGCCAAAGCTCTGGAAAAAGATCTGACAAAAATAGCATCCGCCTCACGCGATGATCTGATAGGACTTATGGCTACAATGCCCGGCGTCAGCGCATTCTTTGAAACCGGAGTGGAAACCGACCTTATGGACTCCAACGCAAAAGCAATGTACTGGCAGCAAGGCGGACTCGGACTCGGTGACCGCGACTATTATCTGGACGAAGGCGAACGCCCCGAAGCCGTGCGCGCCGCCTACCGCACATATCTTGAAACTCTCGGACGCCTTGCCGGCCGCGACGACGAATCAGCCCGCCGAATGGCCGACAACACCATAAAACTCGAAACAGAGCTTGCACGCAGCCAGCGTACACGCACCGAACTGCGCGACATCGAAGCCAATTACAACCCGATGGCCGTAGCCGATCTAAAGAAAAAATACCCGAACGTCGACCTCTCCGGTTATTTCAAACAAAAAGGTCTTGAAGCAGCCGTAGATACCATCATAATCGGTCAGCCCGACTACTATGCGGCAGTATCCAAAGCTCTTGCCGAAACTCCGGAAGACGTTCTACGCGACTACTTTACCGCCGGATACCTGTCGTCGGCTGCATCTTATCTCAGCGACGACTTCACTGAAGCCGAATTCCAGCTCGAAAAAGTGATTTCCGGAGTCGAGGAACAGCAGCCCCGCTGGAAACGTGCAGTGTCGGTGCCCAACGGCATTCTCGGTGAAGCACTCGGCGAACTTTATGTAGAAAAATATTTCCCCGCCACTTCAAAGGAAAAGATGCTGACTCTTGTCGAGAACCTGCGCACAGCCCTCGGACAGCACATCGACAATCTCACTTGGATGAGTGACAGCACCAAAGCCCGGGCACACGAAAAGCTCAACGCATTCACCGTCAAGATAGGCTATCCCGACAAATGGCGCGATTATTCCGACCTTGACATCGACCCCAAACTCAGCTATTGGGAAAACGTGCAGAATGCCATACTTTTCAACGACCGCTATAACCTGAACGACTACGGCAAACCCGTAGACCGCTCACGCTGGCACATGTCGCCCCAGACTGTAAATGCCTATTACGACCCGACCACAAACGAAATCTGCTTCCCGGCAGGTATTCTTCAGGCTCCATACTTCAACCCTGAGGCTGACGATGCCGAGAATTACGGTGCCATAGGCGTGGTAATCGGCCATGAAATGACCCACGGATTCGACGATCAGGGTCGCCAGTTCGACAAAAACGGCAATTTCGCCAACTGGTGGACCGACGCCGATGCCGAAGCCTTCAATAAACTTGCCGACGGCCTTGTCGCACAGTTCGACTCCATCGTCGTAGCAGGCGACACCCATGCCAACGGCCGTCTGACTCTCGGCGAAAATATAGCCGACCAGGGAGGTCTTCGCGTAGCTTACACCGCTTATCACAATGCCCTCGGCGACAGCGAAGGCGAAACAGTCGACGGATACACTCCCGACCAGCGTTTCTTCATATCTTACGCCAACGTATGGGCCGGAAACATCCGCGAGGAAGAAGCCTTGCAGCGCACAAAGACCGACCCGCATTCACTGGGACGCTGGCGTGTGAACGCATCCCTGCGCAATCTCGAGCCATTCTTCGAGGCTTTCGATATCAAGGAAGGCGATGCGATGTACCGTCCCGCCGAAGAGCGCGTGGTAATCTGGTAACCGCCCCCCTTTCACCAAGCATACAAAAAAAGCGATGCGCCCGTCATGGACGCATCGCTTTTTTGTATCCTCTTCCCATTTACTCGTCGGCATCAGGAGCCTCTATTTCGGAGATCTCTTTCATCTCGCAGTACTCGGCCCATGTAGGATCATTCTCTGCATAGATACGCAGGGGCAACAATGGCAAGTCGGCAAGCGCGCGGTTGAGAAACGATGTGAATACTTCTGTACTGAAAGTATAGAAAACCCATGTACGCATTCCCGCTCCTGTGTATATTCCGGTCATTATTGCGGCGTTCTTTCCCTTTAAAGCCGCATGAAAAGCATCTGTCACTTCCTCGAGTGTACGTGCGGTAGCATCGTCAGGAAAGCCGTCGGCGCATTCCGTGTCCGAATAATCATAACTGAGGTCGACACGGATTGTATAACGGCCTTTATCCCGGAACTTATCGACATCGCGACGTCCGGTGACTATGATAGTACGCCCGTCGGCTTCGTTTTCGGTGGGCGACGTCCACCAGTCATTTTTTTGTGACATGTATTTTCAGGTATAAAAAAAAGACAGACAGACGGAGAGAGTGTAAGCCGGGTTATGTGGGCGACCCGCTTTCCCGCCGAAGCAGGAGTTCGGCCGCGCCGTCCGTCATTTATCTGGAGCATAAGCCCGTTGAGCAGTCTACCCCCCGGCAATGGACGAGCAGCCCTTGAATGCCGGTATACTTGACCTTGCAACCCATAAGATGTGCGGCACGCGACATTGCTGCCGCGCCCGGTAGGCTCTTACCCCACCTTTTCACCCTTACCGATCCTCACATTGAAGAACGGCGGTTGTTTTCTGTCACATTACTCTACCGTTACCGATAGCTTTCCGTTAGAAAATATGGTGCTCTGCGTTGCCCGGACTTTCCTCTCGCCCCTCATTCGCAGGCGAGCGACGGACCCTCTTTCCGTCAGTCTGTCAAAACTGTATATTCTATTTAGCTTTTCAGCTCCCGCAACGGATTACTCCACGCTTGGATCCGCGTACGAAAGTCATGATTTCATCACGAAGAAGCGAAGCTTCGCTCTGTTTCTCCATATACTCGAGAGCCTCCGTAATGTTTCGGCCCTCCATATAAAGCAGCCTGTAGGTTTCCTGAATCTCGGCAATCTGCTCATTGGTGAAATTGCGGCGACGAAGACCTACGATATTGATTCCGGTGAAAGATATAGGCTCGCGCGCGGCCAGACAATAAGGAGGTATGTCCTTATTTATGAGAGCACCGCCTTGAATCATCACATGTGATCCTATATGACAGAACTGATGGACAAGAGTTCCTCCGCCTATTATGGCGAAATCGTCGACTACCACTTCTCCGGCAAGCTGTGTGGCATTGCTCATTATGACATTGTTGCCGACGCAGCAGTCGTGAGCAACGTGACAATAAGCCATCAGCAGGCAATTGTTACCGACTGTTGTACGTCCGCGGGCGGCTGTTCCACGGTTTATGGTGACACATTCACGCAGAATCGTGTTGTCACCGACTTCGGCAAGCGTGTACTCTCCCTTGAATTTGAGATCCTGAGGAATAGCACCAACGACTGCACCGGGGAATATGGTACAGTTCCTGCCTATGCGTGCACCGTCCATTACGACAGCATTACTTAGTATCCGCGTACCTTCGCCTATCTCCACGTCGGCGGCAACGGTCACGAACGGACCGATTTCCACACCGTCAGCTATGCATGCGTCGGGATGTACGGATGAAAGAGGATGAATCATAGTCATTTACTTATTCTTAACGATCTGAGCCATGAACTCGCACTCGCAGACGACTTTCTCACCGACGAACGCACGGCCTTTCATAACGGCACAGCCGCGGCGCAACTCTGTCATGAATGAAACATGGAAAATCAATGTATCGCCGGGAACTACTTTCTGACGGAATTTCACATTGTCTATCTTCATGAAATATGTCGAATAGCGCTCCGGCTCGTCGACCACACTCAGCACAAGCAGTCCGCCGGTCTGGGCCATGGCCTCGACAAGCAGAACACCCGGCATAACGGGTTCCTGAGGGAAATGTCCCTGGAAGAAAGGTTCATTGACAGTAACATTCTTGACACCTACGATATAGTTCGCACCTTTGTCGATTATTTTGTCAACGAGCAGGAACGGATAGCGGTGAGGCAGATGATGGCGGATAGCGTTGTTGTCCATCAGCGGCTCTACATTAGGATCATAGACCGGAGCCTGGACCTCGTTGCGTTTGATGTCGTTGCGGATTTTTTTAGCGAGCGTTGTGTTTATTGTATGTCCGGGACGAGTGGCGATAATACGTCCTTTCAACGGACGGCCTATAAGGGCAATGTCGCCGATAAGGTCCATAAGCTTATGGCGCGCAGGCTCGTTCTGATGTTTGAGTCCGTCCGGATTGATATAACCGAAGTCATTTATCCTACGTCGTTCGGCACCCATTTGGTCAGCTATTCGGTCGAGTGCTTCCTGCGGCATGGCGCTGTCGTAGATAACAACGGCATTGGCCAGGTCACCTCCTTTTATAAGATTTGCCTGAAGAAGCGGTTCTATTTCGCGCAGGAACACAAACGTACGCGCAGAAGCTATTTCCTCGCCGTAAGTGCTTATGTGATCCATCGTCGCATACTGGTTCGAAAGTACGGGAGATTCGAAATTCACCTTGACATCGACACTGAATTCGTCGTCGGGGAGCAACATCAGTTTCGAACCGCTGTCAGCATCAGTGACTTCCATTTTATGCTTGACGTAATAAAATTCCTTGTCGCTCTTCTGCTCTTCAGTTCCTACGGCGGCAATGGCGTCGAACCATGGTTTCGCGCTACCGTCGAGGATGGGAATCTCTGCACCGTCAACATCGATCAGGCAGTTGTCAATACCTGCCGCATAGAGGGCTGACATAGCGTGCTCTATGGTGCTGACAGTCACATCGCCTTTTCCTATTACTGTTCCGCGGGTAGTGGCAATCACATTCTCTGCCACAGCGTCTATGACGGGCTGGCCGTCGAGATCGATACGGCGTATCTTATATCCATGATTGTCGGGTGCGGGATTAAAAGTGGCTGTAAGGAAAGCGCCTGTATGAAGACCTTTGCCTGAGAGAGTAAACGAAGCCTTGAGAGTGAGCTGTTTCATCTTTATGCGTTATTTGTTTCTGATTTTTCGAGAAAATCCCCGAGCGATTTTTCGAGGGATGATACACGGTCATATAACTTACCGAGTCGCTTTATGTGTACGTTCTGACGGGCGAAATCGCCGGCCGGGACGGCAGGATAACCCATCAGCCGGCTGCCCGAAGCCACATGGTTCGGGATGCCGCTCTGGGCGCCTATGGTCACTCCGTCGCCTACAGTGATGTGCCCGGCAAAGCCTACCTGTCCGCCTATCATGCAATTATGACCCAGACGTGTCGAACCTGCGACCCCTGTCTGGGCAGCTATGACGGTGTCGGCGCCGATTTCGACATTGTGTGCCACCTGCACCAGATTATCGAGTTTCACACCGCGGGCTATATGCGTACGTCCCATAGTGGCACGGTCCACAGTTGTATTTGCACCGATTTCCACATCGTCATCAATCTCAACTATTCCGATCTGATGTATTTTCTGATATACGCCGGCGGCGTCAGGTGCGAAGCCGAATCCGTCGGCTCCTATGACCGCTCCTGAATGGATGGTACACCGTGCTCCGATACGGCAGCCGTAGTATATCTTCGCGCCGGCATAGACCGTAGTATCATCGCCTATCGTCACTCCGTCGCCTATATATGCCTGAGGATAAATCTTCACCCGTTTGCCAAGGCGTGCACCTTTGCCTATGTATGCAAAAGCTCCGACGTAGCTTTCGGAATCAATTTCCACACCTTCCGCTATATGGCAAGGCTGCTCTATCCCTACGGGATGCGGCTCCAAGGCACCGGCAGCCAGAGCAAGCAGTCCGGCAAGCGCTCCGTAAGGGTCGGGAACGCGGATAAGCGTGGCACGGACAGGCTGCTCGGCCACAAAATCCTCACGCACCAGCACCACGGAAGCTCCGGTGGTGTAGATACAATGGGTGTATTTCGGGTTTGCGAGGAATGTGATGGCTTCATCGCCTGCTTCCTCTATTTTGCCGAAGGTGCGTACAATGGCATCAGGATTTCCCTCGACGCGCCCTCCGATATACTGTGCTATCGTTTCAGCTTTAAATTCCATTGTCGAAATGTGACGAGCGCGACAGCCGCGCATGTTTCAGATTGCAAAGGTCGCAAAAAAAAACCATTTTAGGCCTATTATGCGCGAAAAAAGAGATTCCGGCAGTCATAAAGCGTCGCCGGAGAGTCTGATAAGTTTGTCCTCAGATCCGATGCTGACCGCATGCGAACGATAGAGCATACCTACTGCTTTTTTGAAATCCTTTTTACTGCATCCGAATAGCTTGCGGATTTCCTCAGGACTCAGATGATCGGACACCGCAGAGGCATCAGGCTTACGAAGATATTCGATTATACGGTCTGAAATTTCATCAACGCGGTCGCGGGTCGACGACGACAGCGTGAGGTCTATTTTCCCGTCAGGACGCACACGTTTGACATAAGCCTCGACCGTTTCCTCAAGCTCGACCGGACGGAACAGCTCGTTCTCATAAAGCAAGCCTTGATGAAGATTATCGACTATAGCCTTATATCCTATGTCGGTATGCTGATATACCAGCGCACGCACACGTTGCCCGATTTTATATTCGGGAAATACATTACCCAAAAATTTCTCTATCTTGGCCGATGCCACTATTCGCTGTGTGGCATCGTCGAGATATACATAGACAAGGTATATCCCTCCGGGGCGCATCTTCGCCTTCTGTTCTGAGAATGGAACAAGCAGTTCCTTGACCAGCCCCCAGTCAAGGAAAGCACCTATATCGTTGACCTGATTCACCTGCATATAAGCGAATTCGCCCACCGTGGCATAAGGTTCGTCGGTAGTGGCTATGGGGCGGTTTTCGTTGTCGCGATAGACAAACACGTCAATAGTATCGCCCGGACGCAGATCCTCAGGCATATATCGCGCGGGGAGAAGTATCTCGGCAGATTTTTCATCATCGGGATCACCGAGATAAGCGCCGAAATCGACAAGTCTGACCACGCACATCGTATTGAATTTTCCTAATTTAATCATTCCGGATTTATGAAGTTATTTTACAAAGTTACACACTTTTTTCGGCTTTCGGCAGAAAAGAATTATTTTTGCAGTAATATGGACAATATAGAACTTATACTTAAATATTTCCCCGACATCGATGCCACTGCCCGCAGGCAGTTCGAATGCCTCGGCACACTCTATCCGGAATGGAACGCCAAAATCAATGTCATATCCCGCAAAGACATCGACAGCCTGTACGTCAACCACATACTTCATTCTCTGGCGATAGCACGCTTCCTCGGGCCGCTCGAAGAAGACACCACAATGCTCGACCTCGGCACAGGAGGTGGCTTCCCGGGCATTCCGTTGGCAATCGCATATCCTGAGTGCCGGTTCCATCTCATTGACCGCATAGGAAAAAAAATAAACGTAGCTTCGGAAATAGCAAAAGAAATAGGTCTGGACAACGTGACTTTCCAGCACGGCGACATAGGGGAATGTCATGACAGTTACGATTACGTGGTAAGCCGCGCGGTAATGGCGCTCGACCGTCTGGTGAAACTCTCGGCAAAAAATGTTATCCGGCGCCCGACGCGCGTAAACAATTATGCGCCCGGCATTGTCTGTCTAAAAGGAGGCGACCTGAGCGAAGAATCAGCCGACGTTCGTTATCCAGTAATTGAATATCCGCTGTCGGAATTCTTCGACGAAGACCGCTTCGACACAAAAAAACTCGTTTACGTACCCGTAAAATAAATACATAGCGACGGCCATGATGAAAATCCAACGTTTCATATTCAACCTGTTCGAGGAAAACACATACGTACTTTACGACACAGAAAGCCGCGAGGCAATTGTCGTCGACCCCGGTATGTCGACCGAACGCGAGCGCGATGCATTCAATGATTTCATAGCGGAAAACCACCTGCACATCAGCGCAATCGTCAACACTCACCTGCACCTCGACCACAGTTTCGGAATAAACCACATCAAAGAGCGTTATGGAGCAAAACTGACAGCAGAAAAAACCGATGCCGACCTTGCCGCATCACTCTCGGCTCAGGCCGCACGCTTCGGAATCCGTCTGCCCGAGGACTTCGGAATCGACATCGACAATACCGTGGACGGTGATTCATCCTTCGACTTCGACGGGCACCGCGTGGAACTTATAGCCGTTCCCGGCCACACTCGCGGCGGCATGGCAATATATATTCCCGATCTGAAAATTGTATTCAGCGGCGACAGCCTTTTCGGCGGAGCTATAGGTCGCACCGACCTGCCCGGAGGCGACCACCGTCAGCTTGTCGAATCAATACGCAATCGGCTGCTCACATTGCCCGACGACACGACCGTGCTACCCGGGCACATGGAACCAACCACCATAGGCGACGAACGACGCAACAATCCCTATCTGTAAAAAACACTGCCCTACTCTCCGTGCATGGCCGAATTCAACGCCTACCTCGATTTACTCGATCTTTCGCCGCTAAGGGATTTCTGCATTGCCAACGGCAGCTTGCAACAATTCGATAAAGGCGAATGTTACCTATCCGAAGGCGATGTGCCGCGACGCTTCGGCTTCGTCGAGAGCGGATATTTCAAATATACCGTCCATACGACCGACGGAGCTGAAAGAGTTATCGGCTTTTCATTTTCCGACGATTACGTCGGCGACATCAATTCTTCATTGCTCGGTACAGGATCAGAAGCTTCGATTATCGCAGGACGGCGCAGTGTGGTAAGATCGATAAGTATGGAGAATTTAATTGACTTCGCGACATCTAAAGGCATGCGCTTCTGCATAGGCGTTGAAGCGGCCTTATTCAAGACATTCCTAAACCGCTACCTCGACATGCACCGGCTGTCAGCCGCCGAACATTATGCCAAAGTGATCGAACACTGGCCGGAACTCCTCCAGACTGTTCCGCTGCGCGAACTTGCCTCATATTTAGGCATAACGCCCATCCATCTGAGCCGTCTGCGGAAAGAAAATCTCACAAAATAAAGCAACACCGAGGGACTCAACGGCGGTGTTCACCTTTTTCCGGTTCGCCAGGATACCACCATCCGTAACCGCGGTCGACATAGTTGCCTGTTTCTGGGCGATAGTCATAGCGGGCATCATACTCAAAATCGCTAAGGAGTTCGTCGAACCACAAAGGAATCTCGCCTCCTATCCTGTTGCCCTGACACCACAGGTGTTTCAGATATGTAAGCGAGGTAATATCCGCACTCTGCAGACGATTGTAGGAACAATCGAGTGTCCCTAAAATATGGGTGTCAATTCCGGTGAAATCCAACTCCATGATACGGTTATGGCTGCAATATAGTTCCGACAGTCTGCAACAACCGGTGATATTCAGATCCGTGATGGAATTGTCGGAACAATGGAGTGTCGACAGCATGCGGTATCCGCTCAGGTCAAGCGAAGGCAAGCGGTTGGAATAGCAAACGAACTGCGACAGCCATTCTTTCATCCCGGCTATGTCGAGTTCGGAAATCCGATTTTGATAACACCAGAAAATCCTCATTTTCGAACATTCACCGACATTCAGCGTCTCTATCTCGTTTTCGCTGCAGTTGAACACCCACAAATCAGGGGAAGCGCTTACATCGAGAGTCTTTAATTCGTTGGTATAACACCATAGCGATTGCAGGCGTCGCCGATGAGGAATTTCCAGCGATCGCAAGCGGTTGTTGTCGCATGCGATATCTTCAAGCGACACACAGCGGGAGAGGTCAATCGCTTCGACCGCACATCTTGAAAAATTAAGATACCTGAGAGTGGTGCTCCACCCTATATCCAAGGCTTTAAGATTGTTGTAGCTCAGAAAAAGTTCCTTAAGCGAGTGGCAACCGTTGAGTTTTATATCTTCCAGTCCGCAGTTGGTGAAATCCACTTTTTCAAGCAGCGGACAATCCGACAGGTCGACTTCCGTCACATAATTTTTGGCAGCGCGGATCGAAACGAGCGCCTTACAGCCCGACAGGTCGACTTTACCGCGCAAATCTCTCTCAGTAAGAATAAGTTCCAGACGCCCGTTTTCATATTTCACCTCAGGGCCCCATTCGTTTAAAGGAAGGTCGCTTCCCCACTTTTTTGAAACGGAACGCCAATTCGACCCGTCGGTATCCTCAAAAAGTCTGATAAGATACTTCCGCACTTCATCCTCCGAAGGCAACTGAACGGGCACAGCTTCCTGATGCAAGGTAATACGTGCTTCCGCACGGCCGGCGGTGACGAGAAATGTCACATCACGCGCCTCCGCGCCCACATTGGGATAGGCCGTAAACACCACCTCCGCATCACCGGGCTCGCCTCTCTCCCGATCGAGAGCGCCCGACATCCGTTCGAACTGATCGGGAATGCCGATAAGCCATGGCTGTCCGGCTGTAAAACGTATGACGACGTCGCCGCCTGTGTTTTCCACCGTCAGCGATTCATCGGCAAAAACAATTCCGTCGGGAAGCGGCGCAGGCGGATCGGGCTGATCAATATCCTTGCTACATGAAAACGGCAGTAGCGATAAAAGCACGACACATGATAACAGGAGAGAAATATGCCGTTCCTTCATTTTGCCTCTGTCATAAAATTATCGACAAATTCAAGAAAGATCTCCGGATTCTCCATAACTTTCTCGGCAATTTCCTTCCGTGTTTTCCGTTTGTCGGAACAGAACTCTTTTATCACAGCTTCGGCAAGAGCCGGATTCGTTTCCTTAAAATAGCCGGCAAAGGCTTTGGCTTCAAGATTAGGCTTATGGCATCTTTTTTCGAGAGGATTGTCGAAAAACACCACGGCCTCCCCGCTGTCGCGGAAGCGTATCAGCCAATATTCCATGCGCTGATCCAGATTAAGCTGGCCCTGCATGCAATTGCCTATATATTTCAGTTTACAGAACTCGACCTTGCGTCCGCTCTTGATCCGACGTAGCATTTTGTGCATCGTCTTGCCTCCCATAAAATTACTCTTGCCGTTAAACGACACGTAAAAATCGCCCGGAGCAAAGGCATCGTGCGTGCTGCTTATCACAAGCAGGGAATCCGTATCCTTGGCCTCGCGCTTTACTGTCTTTTTGGAGCCATCGGAGGGCACTGTGTGGAAATTATGTCCGGGATTGAGGAAAGTCTGACGATAGGTGAGCCAATGTTTGGGCATCGGGCCTTCATAGACAGTTCCATCCTTGAACCAGGCTTTTATAATGATTTCTTTGTCATCGCCTTTGTTTTTCCCGGCATTTGCTGTAAAAGAAGCCGAAAACAAACCGAGAATAATCACCAATGCTATACGTAATGTGCTCATGGTTAAATGATTTTATTATTCAGACTTAGTACGTAGATATTCCTCGTAAACCTCAAGCATAATCTCGGGACGGTCGCCTATTTCCTTTTTCGCTTTCTTGTTCTTTTTGAAATAGTCGTTCAGATAATCATACAGTTCGGGATTGGATTTATTAAGCCAATGCTTTATGACACTGATATTGAAATTTCCATTATGATAATAGTAAAAAGGATATGCAATCGAGTCGCAATCGAATTTTATGCTTGGCAAAGTAAACAGATCATTGCGGCTCTGGGTGGGAGTGGCTTGGTAATTCACCCATATACTCGGAAAGTACAATTGAGCATGCTCCGAACGCTTTCCTACCGCACATATCCACTCTTCCACATTGCTTTTGTTGCCTATCTTGGGGCGAGGCACAAGCATAGGACGATATGTCCTGAACTGTTCTTCCGTACGAAGTGGGAAATAGAGAGAGTCAATATCGGTCACATCAAACTTTATGTCACGGCCATCGTCGGTCTTAATTTTGAAAGTCCGGCTGTAGCCTTTTTTCATCGGATAGGTCCAATAAGTTGTCACCCGGCCTTTTTCCACCTTGCCATCTGTCAAAGTCACCTCGATGACATTCTCATTCTCTTTTTCCTCCTTACTCTTCTTGGCGGAAGCCTCGACGGACAAAAAGAGTACCAAAGCCGCCACGACAAACAAAATAAACTTTTTCATTGCAACAGTCTTTTAAATAAATTATTTTTCGCAAATATAGAAACATAAAAGCACAACAACACTAAACATTTGTTTAAGATTACCCCCCCCGTTGTATTAACACGTTTTAACAATGGCATATAAGGAACGGACGCCGTATCAACCACTGACACAGCGCCCGCTTGAGAACAAACGTTCTTATCAATCTATCTTATCCTTATTTCTTGTAACTATTTGTTGGCGATTACATAAATAGATTATTTCACGATATTGCCGACAGTTTTACCAACACGGAGGATATAGACTCCTACAGGAAGTCCAGAAAGATCAAGTGTGTTCAAACTTGTTGAAGCAACCATGCTGCCTGCAATATTGTAGAGTTCAGCACCACATGTGGAGAGATAAAGCATATCGCCGCGACGCTCTACCTTGACTGAGGGAGTTTCGACTTCCGTAACACCAGTAAGCTCACCCCAGCTTCCGAATTTTACATAAAGGGGACGCATTCCGGGAGTAATGGTCACAGGCACTTCGACTGTCTTGTTGAGAGAAGCCCAAGGATCGTCGACCTTATAAAGAAGATCGGGATCGGCGGGTTCTTCCTGCACAACCAGAATGTGGCCAACGAACAATGGCTAAAAGAATCGTGGGAAGATTATACAAACATCGCCACTACATCCGATTATTCAGTTGGCTACGACTATGTTATCAAACGATACATCGCCGATTGCAAGGCTCTGAAAGACAACCCGGAATCGAAATATTACGGTTCAGTTGAAGGCAAACCGGTGAAAATAATGTTCTGCACACACTGGCACGACGCACGTACGACCTATAATCCCGCGATACGAAAACTCTCCCAGAAATGGGGATTTCCTCTTATTAAATTCGATGATAATATCGGTTTCTCCCGCCTTGATGTTGCTTCAGGAGATGAACAACCCAGCATTGCCTGCGCTCACGACAACGAAAAAATAAATGATGTAATATATGGCTGGCATCCTCTACGAGGCGATAACAGTTACATACAACGCCGCATGGCTCAGATTTTTGTAGCTGAAGCAGCCGAATATCTGGGGCTGTCGATCCCTTTTGAATACACCCTCTCTCCCTGTTCACCACTTGTGAAGAGAGGGGAAACAGCACGTATGCTCGTCAATTTCCGTGCCGGACAATATCCGTTCTCGTTCGCAGACGGCAGTAACGACAATATTAAAGCATGCCCGTATTTCATTGAGATTGACGACGTCCAGAACGATGTAAACTTCAATGTGACCGGCATATACGATGCCTACGGCAACACAGCTCCGGCTTCATCTTCATCAATCCTCGTTGCCGATGCAGTCATTCCTTGTTCCTTCGACAGTTTCGTGCATCAGGCAGAACAGAGCAAAGGTCATGCCGACGCACAGACTCTCGATCTCAAAAACGGTGACGGATGGTCGCGACGCATATACCTAACTTTCCCTATTGATGAAATACCGGCCGACGCCGAACGCATAGGCATCAGACTTCATTACGAAAGCGTGGTGCCTGGAAAACTCAATGCAGAAAACCGTCCGCACAACGGCATAGAAGAGCTACGCCTTGAAGGAAATACATCAACCTACACTGCGAATCTGACCTGGGACAACCACCATAACCACATATTTGAACCTGTTTGCTCTACCCCTCTTACACAGGAGATGCTCAACTCCTACGTAGGCTGGGACGTCACTGATTTTGTAAAAGCCAAAGCAGCAGAAGGCGCCACCCGGGTTTCATTCCGAATAAGTACTCCTTACAAATGGCGTGGTCTGAGCCGCTTCACTGCATCCGAATCTACAAACGTTCCTGAACATGCACCACTTATGCTTATTGCAAACAAGCGCAACACACCCACTTCTGTTTCATCGCTCGACGCCGAAAGCGGCATATCCCTGAAAGGGAACATTCTGTACAATCCTTCAGGCAAAAAAGTTGACATCTACAATGCCTGCGGAACACTTATAAAAACATCTGTACAGCAGTCAATCGACATATCAGCCTATGTTCCGGGGGTATACGTCGCTCTCAGCGAATCTAAAACGATCAAAATCGCAGTACACTGAACAAGAGCTTCTATTATAAAATAAAGGGTTGTGTAGTGCTACACAACCCTTTATTTTATAATGAGGATATGGCGTGGTCATGAGAATTTGCCATAACGGAGTGGGTCATAGTAATCTTTGAAGAAGCCAGCGAGTTCGGAGTCGGTAATGGCCAATACACGACGAGCAATTGTGGATATCCCCAATAACATGACTCGATTGGAAATCTGTGTGACTCCCATGAAATCGGCTGAAATACGCAGTATGTCACGGGCAAGTTCTCGCGCTTTTTCATAGTGGGCCGTACGAAGAGCCGAAAGCAGCCCTACGGCATAAAGTGTTATTGTACGGTGAGGGGAACTGTTATCGCTAAGATCTATATCTTTAAACAATTCATAACAAGCCTCATATTTACCCAAAGAATACAACGCCTCAAGATAGGCCGCTGTCATGGAAATGTCAATCGAGCCGTATTCCAGAGCCACACCAAGCAATGCTTCGAGTGAAGACATAAGAGGAATGCTATGGAGCGATGATGCGATTTCATTGAATGTATCCAAATCAAATCCACGGCCGTCGGTGGCTGCATAAAATACACGCAGACAGTCGGCAGCCATAGGCGCTCCACATGCCAGCAATTGCTTAACAGCAGATCCGCAATCCGGATGCGAAGTGAAATATTCCAACAAGCATGCAATGGCCTGATGCCGCTCACCACGACGCATAAGTTGCGCGGCCTTGCAATCGACATAATCGAATTTATCGGGATTGGCGTCTATAAGGCCGTCTATTATTGCTATTGCCTCTTCATGAAGATAGGGTGCGTACTCGTAGATTACCTCGACAAGAAACAATAAGGCCGGCTCATCGGCCTCCGCAAGCGCTTTGGCATATTCAAAGGCGCTACGGGCTTCTTTTTCGTTCTCCCGACGCGCCTGAGCGCGAAACATCAGCGCCCAATAAATTCCTGAAAAAGGCTCTTTTTCTATAAGTCCCTCAAGGATTGATATCGCCGTTTCATGATCTCCGTTTTTATCGGCTACACGCACAATCTCGTAGAGCAATGCGGGAGGATATGATACTTTCGTCCGCAGCAAATCCAGATTCCGGAACAGCCAGTCGTAACATTCAAGTTCATCGGCAAGCTTGACAAGCTGTATAGCTTCTTCATCGGCAAACACTTCGGTCTGAGCCAGCAGATAGTCAAGAGCCGCATGTGCTTCTTCCGGTGTAGCCGGAGAGAATGCCGACATACGTCCGAGGCTCCAAAGCGTAGATGCTGCTCCGGAATTATCGGAGAGATAACGGCCAAGGCAGCTTTCACTCCCATCTCCGTCAAAATCCTTATAGAAAACGGCCCTACGCGCAGCCAAAGCATCGCTCTCCGGATAAAGCCGGAAGCCGCACATCAACACCTCAAGGCGAACGTAATCATCATTGAGGTCGCCGGAATAGTCGAATATCTCGACAAGTTCGTCTTCGTCAAAAAATCGTTCGGCAACAGGCCGGCGGAGCGATTCAAGGAATCGCTCGTAAAGAGCCTGGCGCGTGTTTTCGGCTTCGTCCAAATCAGTTCTTTTTCTGCACCTTCTCCCATGTATCCTTAAGGGCTATGGTGCGGTTGAACACGGGTTTTTCCGCCGTATAGTCATAGTCTGGCGTAAAATATCCTATACGCTGGAACTGGAATTTACTTCCGCGCGAAGCATTTGCCACTATGTAAGGCTCGAGCTTGACGCCTGTAACCACCTTGAGAGATTCCGGGTTAAGCATCTCACGGAAGTCGCGGTCAGGTTCGGCTGCGGGGTTCTCGACATCGAAAAGTCGATCGTAAAGACGAACCTCCGCATCGACAGCATGAGCTGCCGAAACCCAATGAAGAGTGCCTTTCACCTTACGCATAGCTCCGGGTAGTCCGCTACGTGATTCCGGATCATAAGTACAACGAAGTTCAATAATATTTCCGTCGGCATCCTTAACGACATCCTCGCATTTGATGATGTATGCACCTTTTAGGCGTACCTCGCTACCCGGCGCAAGGCGGAAGAATTTTTTAGGCGGATTTTCCATGAAATCGTCGCGTTCGATATAAATCTCGCGGGTGAAAGGCATTTCGTGCACGCCGCTACCTTCTTCTTCGGGATTATTTTCCATAGTGACGGTTTCCACCTGTCCTTCCGGATAATTGGTTATGACAACTTTGACGGGATTGATCACAGCCATCACACGCGTGGCCACACGGTTCAAATCGTCACGCACGGCATGCTCAAGCAGGCTTACACTGTTGAGTGCTTCGTATTTTGTGTAACCGATGGTATTTATAAAATTGCGTATCGATGCCGGTGTGTAACCGCGACGGCGCATTCCCGATATTGTCGGCATACGGGGATCATCCCATCCGGCAACCAGCCCTTCTTTTACAAGCTGCAGCAATTTACGCTTGCTCATGACGGTATATGTCAGATTCAGACGGTTGAATTCAATCTGACGCGGGCAATAGCTTTCGTCGGCAAGTTCACGCACAAAGTGCTCGTAAAGCGGGCGATGAGGCACAAATTCAAGAGTGCATATCGAGTGTGTCACACCTTCGAAATAGTCACTCTGGCCATGGGCAAAATCATACATGGGATAAACTTTCCATGTCGTTCCCGTACGATGATGAGGATGCTTGATAATGCGGTACATTATAGGGTCGCGGAAGTGCATGTTGGAGGACGCCATATCGATTTTGGCGCGCAACACATGTGAGCCTTCTTCAAATTCCCCGGCATTCATGCGCATGAACAGATCGAGGTTCTCCTCCACCGTACGCGAGCGATAGGGGCTTTCGATACCGGGAGTGGTAGGAGTTCCTTTCTGAGCGGCGATTTCCTCAGAAGTCTGATCGTCGACATAGGCCTTGCCTTCTTTTATCATGCGGACAGCCAGATCGAATAACTGAGGGAAATAATCGGAAGCATAGTACTCTCTGTCACCCCAGTCAAAACCGAGCCAATGTATATCTTCTCTAATTGAATCGACATACTCAACATCTTCTTTCACCGGATTCGTATCGTCGAAGCGAAGATTGCAAGTACCGCCGAATTTTTCGGCAACACCGAAGTCCATGCAGATAGCTTTTGCATGTCCTATATGCAGATAACCGTTGGGTTCGGGTGGGAAACGCGTGCTTAGGCGGCCTCCATTCTTTCCCGAGCGGAGATCGTTGAACACTTCTTCTTCTACAAAATTGAGTCCCTTGCCCTCAGGCAGTTCATTTACTTCTTTAACGTCCATTGTGGTAAAGATGTGTGAATGGTTCGTAATGTATGAAATATGTGTTGCGGTCATGTTTTCACAACGGCCGCGCAAAGTTAACTATTTTTTCTGTTTCTGGAACAGTGAAGTACGTGGCACAAGATATATTTCCACACGACGGTTTCGCGCACGAGCCTCTATAGAGTGGTTAGAGCCTATGAAATCGTCCTGTCCAAGCCCGTATGGAATAATACCCGTTTCTTCGCCTCCCGCCAGGACATAGAAGAAACCGTCGATTGCCGAGGCTCTGTCTGCAGTCAGACGATCGCAATAAACTGTATCGCCGGTATCATCGGCATGAACCGCCACCACCATTTTATAAGGACTGTCAGGCCTGCTGTATTTTTTCAAAGGAGTCAGCACGGGCGCGACGTCGGCTTTCAGTTCACTTGAATTCGGAGCAAAAAGCCGGTCACAAGGTATGGTGACCCGAAGAACCTCTCCGTCGCGCAAAGTCACCACGGCATAGCCATGTTCTTTAAGCGAGGCCTCAAGATCAGCTACCTGTTCCCGCACACGCGATTTTTGTTTTTGCGGAACTCTCGGCGTGGCTACATTAGCGTCAAAGGAGAGTGAAAGCTCATCGTCGTCATCGGCATTGCTGGCATCCTGTGCGAAAAGTGAATATGGACAAGCGACAATTGTCAAAAGCCACAAAATCGCAGGAAGCCTATGAATTATGTTTTTGAAAACAGCCGACGGCATAATCAAATCAAGGATTCTTCGTAATCCATCTCCGCGGCAACCATTGCCGCTATTTCTTCCGAGGTAAAAGCCGGCGCCTCTCTGTCCTTGGCGAGAACCTTCTCAACATAAGCGACCGCATCACGACGCTCAGCCTGTAAGTCGTAATCATCCTCGTCGTCGAAATCGAGGTCGGTCAGACCGGCATCCTCGTAATAGTCGAAAATAAGATCTATGACCTCTATAGCATTGTCAGTACTGAAAAGCGACCGACGCTCCGGAGATAATGCCGCCAGCATAAGTTCTGCGGCCATATTTTCATCAAATTCTTTCATTTCGGTAAAATATCATAATTCAAGAAGTCCTGAAGGCAAGCACATTACAATGACATGCTCATCCACATCTATTTCCTCTATAAAGTCATCGGCAACAGGAATCAATAGAGAAGCTCCGTCTGCCTTCTTCACAACAAACAGTACATTTTCAGTACTCTCGTCTATATCTGCGATATACCCTATGTCCATACTGTCGACCTGAATATCGAATCCTATCAGATCAGACGCATAGAATCCGTCTTCGTCATCAGCCTCAGGAATATCAGAACATAACGCATAAACCGGCTGCATGGAAAATTCGGCGGCACAATCTTCATCACAGACTCCTTCAAGACGGACAAGCACGGAATCCCGCCCTTTCGACCGTACGCTTTCGATGAAAAACGGCACATTAATATCGTCCACCTTGACTATTATGCAGCGCAAGGCATCGAATTGTATATCCATATCGCCATCGACACTCAACGATATTTCACCATTGATGCCATGTGGCTTATTAAACCGCCCTATTAGCCGAATCTCGCTGTCGGAAATCATTTTTTCTTCTTTTTCTTGCCGGCAGGAACAGGTGCGGCTTTGAATTCATGAAGATGAACTACATCCGGATCGAAATTGAACTGTCCGTGCGACATAGTCCGCAAATCATTGAATATGCGGACATCCTCGACTCCGTCGCGGTTAACAGCCAGCATAAGTTTCTTCATGTGGTTAGCAATCAGCATGGCCAAAGCATCACGTTCCTCTCCGGGTTCCATCTGCGATGCGATCTCAATAAGCTGCTGCACCAGAAGTCCGTAATGACGATGACGTATTACTTCAGGATGCGACAGGTCGACAGGATCAGGCGCCCCTTCGAAGGATTCGGGACGAACAAGTTCGAAAGGAATATCGACATCAAGACGGAAATCGCTCATGATAGCAAGATGATCCCAGAGTTTACGACGATACTCCTGTTGATCACCGCCTTGTTGGGGAAAGAGTGTCATCATGGCACGCACTATGGTGTGGGCACAACGCGTACGCTCTTCCCTGTCTTCTATGGTCAGGCAATGGTCGACCATATTCTGTATGTTACGGCCATATTCCGGCAGAACAAGTTTCTTGAGATGGTTATTATAAGTCAACATTTTGATTTGTCAGGCTTAAAATCTGTTTTATCGGTCAAAGTTAGCTCAAATCCGCCAAACGACAAAAAAAAGTTGAACAAGCGCAAACGAACAATCAAACAATGATAAATCATCTTTTGAAAACTTAGAAACGTACTATTAATGTATTGTCAAAAAAAAAGAGTAAATTTGCGGGCGCAAACGAGACGCTCAAAAAAGAAAGTGCATCCCGTATGACTTAAGAATCATTACAAAACCTAATATTGAACGAAAATGAACATCGACAACTTCAACTTCGCAGGTCACAAGGCCATCGTACGCGTTGACTTCAACGTTCCTCTGGACGAAAACGGCAATATCACAGACGACACCCGCATCCGCGGCGCGCTCCCCACTCTTAAAAAAATCCTCAACGACGGCGGTTCGCTTATCATCATGTCGCACATGGGCAAACCCAAAGGCAAAGTAAATGCAAAGCTCTCGCTGTCGCAGATAAAAGATGCCGTTGCCAAAGCACTCGGCACCGACGTACAGTTTGCCAACGACTGCGCCGCAGCCGGCGACATGGCAGCCTCTCTGAAGCCCGGCCAGGTACTTCTTCTTGAGAACCTCCGCTTCTATCCCGAAGAAGAAGGCAAGCCCGTAGGCATCGACAAAGCCGATCCCGCTTACGACGCAGCCAAGAAAGAAATGAAAGAACGTCAGGCTACTTTCGCAAAAACACTGGCATCATACGCCGACGTTTACGTTAACGACGCATTCGGCACCGCCCACCGCCGTCATGCTTCTACAGCTGTGATCGCCGACTATTTCGACGCCGACCACAAGATGCTCGGCTATCTGATGGAAAAGGAAGTCAAGGCCGTCGACAACATTCTCAGCGACATCCGCCGTCCTTTCACCGCCATCATGGGTGGTTCGAAAGTATCCACCAAAATCGGTATAATCGAGAATCTGATGGACAAAGTCGACAATCTTATTCTCTGCGGCGGCATGACCTACACTTTTGCCAAAGCACAGGGCGGCAATGTAGGTAACTCTATCTGCGAGAACGACAAACTCGATCTTGCTCTCGATATTATGCGCAAAGCCAAAGAAAAAGGCGTGAACCTTGTTCTCGGAGTCGACTGCGTGGCTGCCGATGCATTCAGCAACGACGCCAACACCCGTATATGCTCTGTAATGGACATCCCCGAAGGCTGGGAAGGTCTTGACGCAGGTCCCGACACCCGCAAACTCTTTACAAACGCTATCCGCGGTTCCAAAACAATCCTTTGGAACGGTCCCGCCGGTGTATTTGAATTCGACAACTTCACTGCCGGCAGCCGTGCAATCGCCGACGCTGTTGTAGAAGCTACTAAAGACGGCGCATTCTCTCTCGTCGGAGGCGGCGATTCTGTTGCCTGCGTCAACAAGTTCGGTCTGGCCGACGAAGTTTCTTACGTTTCGACAGGCGGCGGCGCCCTGCTTGAAGCTATCGAAGGCAAGGTTCTCCCCGGCGTTGCCGCCATCAAGGGCTGACCTACAGAACTTCAAAGCATAAACATTACGAAGCCGATGCCCGTTTTATAAACGAAGCATCGGCTTCGTCCGTTCCAACAATAAAAGACCCCGACATAATGAACCTGCAATTCAACGACGACTTTTTCAGATGGATAGAAGAACACCATAATGAAAATCCTGCCGTACTGAGGCTGAAATGGGCAGGACGTCCCCTACCCTTCGACCTCGACGCGGCTCTGATACAAATAGAATGCAGGAAAAAATGCGCAGGCAAACTATCAGACACGCTCGGTACTTCGCCCCGTTTCTATTTCCCGTCCATATTGTCGGCAGAACAATCAACATCCGACCGCCTTGCATCCTTTCATTCATCGCTAATTACCGAAGGCGGAAGCGTTGTCGATCTTACGTCCGGATTAGGAATAGATGCTTTGCATTTTGCCTCCCGTGCGGCAGAAGTGACCGCCTGCGAACGCAACAAAACGCTCGTCGATGCACTTAATTATAACGCCGAACAGCTCCATCTATCGGATATCCTGAAATGTATATCCGGTGATTGCCGTGAACTTGCGACAGAATGGGCGGATAATGGACACAGGTTCGACTGTGCGTTCATCGACCCGGCCCGTCGTGCAGCAGACGGTTCTCGGGTATATGCTCTTGCCGAATGTGAACCGGACGTTATATCACTGCTCCCGGTCCTTTCCAAAATAGCAGGATTGCTTGTCATAAAAATGTCACCCATGCTGGACATCACCCATACAGACAAAGAACTCGGTGAAAAAGCATCTGCCATAATAGCTCTCGGCACACCTGCCGAATGCAAGGAACTTATAGCTCTGATCGATTTAGGGAATCCCCGGCCGGCCGGCACGAGTCTTCTGATAGAAGCCACCACGCTGACAGCAGCAGGAAGCGCTTGCACAATCAGCTTCACAGCTTCAGAAGAAAAAGATGCTGAATGCCAAAGCGGGGAAGCAAAAGCCGGCGATTACATATACGAAGCATGGCCGGCAGTAATGAAGTCAGGAGCCGGACGTCTTCTCGCAGCACGTTTCGGTTTGCGGACATTCCATGCCAACACTCGTTTATACCACTCCGGGAATCTAAAGGACGATTTTCCGGGAGATATATTTGAAGTGCAGGAAGTTCTACCTTATGCATCACGAATAATCAAACGCTTCGCGCGCAAATATCCGCAGATATCCGTCGCCGCACGCAATTTCGGCATAAGTGCAGACGAATTACGCAAACGACTGGGAACTAAGGAAGGAAGCGGAACCCTCCGAGTTTACGGCCTGACAGACGCCTGTGGCGAACGAATACTGATAGTTTGCCGGAAGATTTAAAATACGAGCGGACGTAAAAAGCGCCTGTCATGATTTATGAAAAAGACGAGCCATGGCGCGCTTGTCGTCACGCTCCTTTATCGACTGCCTCTTATCGTACTCTTTTTTACCCCGGGCTATGCCTATGACCAGTTTTGCAAGCCCGCGTTCGTTGATGAACAGCCGCAATGGCACAATTGTGAATCCTGCATCACGGCCGTTTTTTTGCAAACGTGCTATCTCCTTCCGATTCAACAACAGTTTGCGGTCGCGTCTGGCTGCATGGTTGTTATATGTGCCGTAAAAATATTCGGCTATATTCATATTTTTCACCCATACCTCACCGTTGTTCACATAGCAGAATGTATCGACAAGACTTGCATGGCCCCCGCGTATCGACTTGATTTCCGTACCGGTAAGAACCATTCCGGCCGTGAATGTTTCCACGATTTCATAGTCGAACGTCGCACGGCGATTTTTTATATTGATATCTTTTTGTTTCATAAGATTGTGATTATTTTTCAGGCAACGATAAAATAAAGCAGATAATATATTGCCAAGGGGACAAGCACCGTCGCAATAGATGTCAGACCAAGGAAAGCGAATTCTAGGTCATGCCTTACCACCATATAAGGTATGGACTTATATAGAATCAACACCAGATAAAGCGGCAGGAATTTAAAGATATTGACATCTGCCGGAAGACAATTCCCTATAATACGGAAAAGTACCATTATCCCGATCGCAAACACAGTCAGAGTTTCTGACTTTCTGCGATTCACTTCTCCCCCCTCAAGCTCGCGGGCGAGGTAGACATCGAATATCAGTCGCGCAATGAACAATGAAACGAAATAAGCTCCGAAATCCACTACCGCACGCACAAGTACCGTGGCAAGCGAAAGCTCCCGAACATAAAAAAAACTTACAAATTCAGAAAGCGCGGCTACACCCATAAGAGGATAAAGCCCTTTGCGAAGCATTTCATCAGGGTCGGGCGACGCCGACGACACATCCTCCCACCCGCGCACCGGCACGAGCAGCAACTGCATCATCAATTTGAGATATTCAAGCATCGGTCAATAAAATCATGAGCTGTTTATCGCACAAAGTTACAAATTTCGAGGGATTATTCAATCCAATGTGTTAATTTTGCAAGAAGATAACGCTCAAACAATAATATAACACTTTGAAATGATACAAGGAATCCTTTCTATTGCCGGAAAGCCCGGTCTTTACAAACTTGTCAGCCGTGGACGCGGCTCGCTGATTGTCGAATCGCTGCAGACCGGCAAACGTATGCCGGCCTATGCCCACGACCGCGTGATCTCTCTTGCGGACATAGCCATCTATACCACCGGTGAGGATATGCCGCTTGGCGACGTTCTTGAAAAAGTCAAGGAACACACAGAATGCAAACCGGTCGACATCAAAGCATTCGCATCGGACACAGACATGCGCGAGTATTTCGGCAAAATCTTGCCCGAATTCGACGAAGACAGGGTCTATAATACCGACATCCGCAAACTCTTCACTTGGTACAACATGCTTATCGGAGCCGGTATCACTGAGTTCAAAAACGAAGAAATAGCCGAAGATCAAGCTGCTGAAAAAGCCGACGCAGCCGAATAAACGCTCTCGTCAGCTCCCATAAAAAACGTCAGCCCTGGGTGATCCAAGGGCTGACGTTTTTTTCATCGGAATAACTACCTATTCCTGATAAGATATATAAACAGAGTGGCAACAGCTGCAAAAAAAGCGAAATAAAGCCACCATTCCGACGGCTCCCGCTGTGCCATCACAGTCAGAAAATAAATAACATATATTCCGGATATATCCGACAGGAACGGACTAAGAGGGATGTTCTTTTTGACTCCTATCCAATACCATAGCGAATAGCCGAGCAGTACAGCAAAAAAAACAGCACATGAAATCCCGGCAAGTACACTATAGCCATAGAATTTTATAAACAACAGAGTAAGCGCAGCCCCTATAGAGGCGATATTCATCACCGAACTATTGTACCACGCGTCCAGACGCGGATGACGGATTTTTATAGGTTCCATATATTCTCCGCTTATTTCTTTTCCTGCGGTACGGGCATGTTTGCGAGTTGGTCGCGGGCAATCTGCAGACGGCGTTCGAGCATTTCGCGGCGCACCGAAGCGGCACGCAACTCCTGCAATGCGTCGGCATAACGGACACAAGCAATCATACGTCCACACAACACCGGTGTCATTTTACCTCGTACCGAAGCCTTGCTTCCCCGAAGAACGTATGCCGATGCCGACGGATGTTCAAGCAACCAATGCCCTATTTCATCAGCTTCTTCCGGACTAAGGCTGATTGTTTCCGAGCCTTCTACAGAAATCAGACGCGAAGACGGCACAAGCGGGGAAACGGCACTTTCACTGCCGGAAACAAATTCCACAGCGTTAAGACCGATACGACGTCCGGAAAGATTGGCTACCAGATAAAAATGGCCGTCGTCCGATACACGTCCCTGTATACATGTCGATGTAAGAACCTTGTCCGTGTCCTTGACGGGCAGCCAATAACCTTCAAGGCCAACCGAACTGTCGACATGACGGAAACCCGGAGCAAGAGAATCAACAGCCAGACGGGCAGTGGCCAGACGCATATCGGCGGCGGAAATACTGTCAAGAGTCATGCCTTCGATAGCCTGCGCGCGCAGGCGCATAGCAGTGCGGCGCACATCGGTAAGACTGCGATAACGGTTATCGATCGTATCAAGGAGCGATATCGCTCCGACATAATCACGCGCTTCGATCATCTCGGCCGAACGAGCAGACATCTCTTCGGCTGCATCACGCTCTGCATTCCCGCACGAGGCTGACAACATTGCCAGCATAACGGCACCAAGTGCCGCCGAACTGTACTTATTTACTACGTTGAACATTTTTCACACCTTTTACAGTTGATATTTTACGGATTAATTGATTTAGCGAAGATGTATCGTTTACTCCGACAACAAGAAGCCCCTGAAAGAGTCCGTCATCGGAATCAATGGAGATGCTGCGGAGCGTGACATCGCGCTGCTTGTTGATAATCGAGGTTATATTGGTGACTATACCTATATCATCCTTGCCTACAACCCGCAGTGTTGCCCCGAACTGTGCGCCGACTTTGCCGCTCCAGCGTGTACGGATAAGACGATACGGATATTTTTCACGGATATGCAATGCATTCGGACAATCGGAACGATGGATTTTAACAACACCTTCCGCGGAAACGAACCCGAATACGTCATCGCCATAAATCGGATTACAGCACTTCGACAGACGATAATTAAGTCCCTTTATGTCATCTCCTATTACAAGGACATCACCTCCGTCGGTCTTACGCTCGTCGGCATCGGCTCCCGAATCGGCCTGAAGAGTGTACAAGCTCGCCGACACACGTTCAGCTGAAGATGCGGCAGCATTATCCGCACCCACGGAAACGTATGCTTCCAAAACATCATTTATATCAATCTCTCCACGGCCGAGTGCACTGAAAAATTCAGTAATGGTCTTGAAGCCGAGCTTGGGTACGGCGCGTGACAGGCGCCCTTCGTCAAATTCGATCTTACGGTTTTTGAAACGGCGCTGCAGAAGTTCCCGTCCGGTTTCAGCCTGACGGTTCTCGTTCTCTTTCAGCACAGCTCGTATTTTATTACGTGCTTTCGACGTCACGACCATCGACAACCAGTCGGGATTAGGCTCCTGTGTCGACGAAGTAAATATTTCAACCGTGTCGCCGCTGCACAAGCGGTAGTTGAGCTTATGGTTTTTACCGTTTACCCGTCCGCCGACACATTGCGTACCAAGGCGAGTATGTATATTGAATGCGAAATCGAGCAAAGTCGCACCTTGCGGAAGTTTATAAAGGTCGCCTCTGGGGGTGAAAACGAACACTTCCCGCGAGTACACGTCCATTTTGAAATTCTTGATAAGCTCCATAGGACCTGTTTCAGCGGCTTCAAGAATATCACGCACGTTGTTCATCCAGGCATCCAACCCGCTCTCGCTTTTTATTCCCTTATACTTCCAATGGGCGGCAAGACCTTTCTCGGCAATGGCATCCATACGACGTGTGCGTATCTGAACCTCCACCCAACGTTCCTGCGGGCCATATACCGTGATATGCAACGATTCATAACCGTTGCTCTTCGGAATACTAAGCCAGTCTTTAAGTCGCGCGGGGTTAGGGCGATACATGTCGGTGACTATGGAATAAGCCATCCAGCATTCGCTTTTTTCACGTTCCGGTTCTACATCAAGCACAATACGGATAGCGAACAGATCGAAAATATCCTCCACTCCGTTGTGCTGTTTCTTCATCTTGTTCCAGATGGAATAGATGGATTTTGTCCTCCCTTTGATTTCAAATTTCAGACCCTCGGCTTCGAGTTTTCGGCGTATAGGCTCGATGAATGTATCTATGTATGCGTCACGACGTGCTTTCGTTTCGTTCAGTTCTCGGGCTATACGGGTATATGTTTCGCGGTTTGTGTACTTCAGCGACATATCCTCAAGTTCCGATTTGATGGCATACAATCCGAGCCTGTGCGCCAACGGAGCATAAAGATAATTGGCCTCGTAGGCAACATCGCGCACCAGGCGTTCCGAAGGATGGTGGTTTATCGCCCTCATTAGTGCCAGACGGTCGACAATCATTATGATTATCACGCGTATGTCTTCGGCAAATGTCAGCAGAAGCTTACGGAAGTTATCACTCTCGACCGATGCGCTGCGGCTATACAGCGACGCCACCTTGCTTATGCCCGAAACAAGCCGCTCCACATCTGTGCCCCAACAGCCGGCGTCCACATTACCTGTATCGGCCAGCATTATAGCCAGAATCATATTGCGGTCGGCGCCAAGGCTGCGGCACAAAGCTATCGCCGTGTTCAGACGCATGTTGACACGGTTGAATCCGAAACGGTCACGGCCGTATGCCCCGGCTTCCACACCTCCGGCAATCGCGGCTTTAACAGCCTTGAAGTCGCCAGGAGCAATAACAGAAGAGGCCTCCGACATAAGCGTACGCGTCAGGCGGAGCAATGTTTCTTTTTCATCATCGTGGAAATAAGAATTTTCCATAAATCCGGAGTAGAAATACGTTTAATTGCACAAAAATAGTGATAAAAAATATGCCATAGGCAGATGTTTAACTAAAAAAACATAACTCGACAGACTTCGTTCATAATAAGCATCTGAAAATATCGACTGACACCGACCGAAACCGCAACTTTGGCACAGTTATTGTTGATAAAGAAATTAAAGCGACCTGAACCGAAAACTTTTTCCTGTTTCAGTGATTTTAAAAATATGGACAACAAGCAATATACCGATAGCGCACGCGAGCTTATCTCACGCCTGAGAAGCCAGTGCACACGACACAACAACAGCACTATAATGCCCGAGCACCTGCTGTTGGAACTCGGGCAGGACAACACGGAGTCTTTCACGCTGATGCAACGCATCGTAGGCGAAAACAAGCTCAAGGATATGATTTCAGAACTTGACCTCGCTCTTTTCGACGCACCCGAACGCGAAGACTCTCCGGGTGTAAACAACCGCATCGTGACACTGATAATAAAACTGGCCATCCTCGAAGCCCGCTATCTGAAAAATGACCGCGTAGACGTACGCCATCTGCTCCTTGCATTATTCCACAACAAAGAGGCAGGCAGCCTGCCGCTGGTACGTCCTTTCGTGGACGCGGGAATAAATTATGAAGTGCTGCGCAACCTCGCCATGAGCGATTCCGGCCTTAGCATTGACAAAGACGGAGGCACCACTCCGACCATGGAAGCCACCGCTGAACCGGCCGGAGAGAGCGCCGCCGAAAAAAGCGGCGATAACAATTCCTCCGAAGGTTCCAAATTCAGGCGTCAGCGCAGCGGCGACACTCCCATGCTCGACAAATTCGGCAACGACATGACACGCGCCGCCGAAGAAGGACGCCTCGATCCTGTCGTAGGCCGCGAAGTGGAAATAGAACGTCTGGCTCAGATTCTGAGCCGGCGCAAGAAAAACAATCCGGTTCTTATAGGCGAACCCGGCGTAGGCAAATCGGCTATAGTCGAGGGTCTGGCTCTCAGAATAATACGCAGACAGGTTTCACGTATCCTGTTCGACAAACGTGTCATCGCTCTTGACATGGCATCAATCGTTGCAGGAACGAAGTATCGCGGAGAGTTCGAAGAACGCCTGAAAGCCATCCTGAATGAATTGACAAAGAATCCGGACATCATCCTTTTCATAGACGAAATCCACACAATCGTCGGAGCCGGAAACGCACAAGGCTCAATGGACGCCGCCAACATGCTCAAACCGGCACTCGCCCGCGGCGAGATCCAGTGCATAGGCGCCACAACCCTCGACGAATACCGCACAAATATAGAAAAGGACGGTGCTCTCGAACGCCGCTTCCAGAAAGTGATGGTCGAACCGACCACCGCCGAGGAAACCTTGGTCATTCTCAACAACATCAAGCCGAAATACGAAGCGCACCACGGAGTGACATACACCGACGATGCCCTTGAAGCCTGCGTGAAACTGACCGACCGCTACATCAGCGACCGCAATTTTCCCGATAAGGCCATAGATGCTCTCGACGAAGCCGGTTCACGTGCCCGCATAACAAATATAAATGTGCCGGAAGCCATCGACCGCCTCGAAGAAGAGCACCGCCGCCTGTCCGCTGAAAAGCAGGAAGCAGCCCACGCCCACGATTTTGCCCGTGCAACGCGTCTGCGCGATCAAGCAAATGACGTTGCGCGCAAACTGGATGAGGAGCGCGCAGCATGGGAGCACGATATGGCCGAGAACCGTCAGGTCGTCGACGCCGAACGGGTCGCCGAAGTAGTGGCCATGATGACAGGAGTACCCGTTCAGCGAATAGCAGAAGCCGAAGGCAAACGTCTGGTCGCCATGGGTCCCAGCCTCCGAAGCGCAATAATAGGACAGGATGCCGCAATCGAGAAGATAGTAAAGGCCATACAGCGCAACCGGCTCGGACTCAAAGATCCAAACAAACCCATAGGCACATTCATGTTCCTCGGACCGACAGGTGTGGGTAAAACCCATCTGGCAAAAAAACTGGCTGAATATCTGTTCGACTCCTCCGAAACGCTTATCCGCATCGACATGAGCGAATACATGGAAAAATTCAGCGTGTCGCGCCTGATCGGAGCACCTCCCGGCTATGTAGGATATGAAGAAGGCGGACAGCTCACCGAACGTGTGCGTCGTCATCCCTATTCCGTAGTACTGCTCGACGAAATAGAAAAAGCACATCCCGACGTGTTCAATCTTCTGCTGCAGGTAATGGACGAAGGCCGTCTTACCGACAGCCTCGGCCGCCGCATCGACTTCAAGAACACAATAATAATAATGACGTCGAATATCGGCACACGTCAGCTGAAGGAATTCGGATCGGGCGTAGGATTCACCACCCGGGAAGTTGACCGCGAGTACAGCCACAGCGTACTTTCAAAAGCTTTAAACAAGGCTTTCTCACCTGAATTCCTGAACCGAATCGACGATATAGTGATATTCGACTCTCTCGACCGCGACGCTATTTTCAAGATTATCGATATAGAACTTCGCGGATTCTTCCGCCGCCTCGACGATATGGGTTATAAAGTAAGCCTCAGTGAGGAAGCCAAAAACTTCATAGCTTCCAAGGGCTGCGATGTGCAATTCGGCGCACGTCCGCTTAAACGAGCCATCCAGAAGTACCTCGAGGACGAGCTTGCCGAGTTGCTTCTCTCAGGTAGCGTAGGTGAAAAAGCCGAAATCCTCGTCGACTACGACAAAAGCGCTGAAAAAATCACAACCCATGTCCTTCCTGCCGACGAAGAAGTAATCGCCCAGATTGAAGACACTGCTGACAGTTCAGCGTCCACCGAATAAATCACTCCCTATAAATCCGACAAAAACGCCCGTCTTTAAATAGACAGGGCGTTTTTTTGTATAACAGCAATTTTGGCTTGGCACTTCAAAGCTGTTTTTGGCTTCTTCATCCCCCATATTTGGCCACTTCAGCAACTTTTCCAAAATACTTATAATAATATAACATATATTTGCAGGCGGATATACCAATTTAACCACATTTAAATGAAGAACAAATTATCAAAGCTGAGTGTCATCATCACATGTATCGGACTCAGCGCATGTGTCAATTAAAATTACATACACCGACTATTAAATTTATCAAATATGAAATATATATTATTAGCCCTGTCCATACTATTAAACACCTTGGTAATATCTGCACAAAACTGGAATATCGGAATCGAAGCGGGATTTGTACACAACCGCATGGCAGTCGACCGATATAACTCCGATCCACGCAACGGATTTCGGGCCGGTGCTATGGCCAACATAACTCTCCCCAAGCGGATAATTATGGAAGCTGAAATTGCTTTTGTCAGAAAAGGAGCAACGATCACAGGCGACAATATCGGTGGCGAAAACCTTTACGAAATAAAATATGCACAAATGAACTATCTGCAGATTCCGATAAGCGTAGGCTACAAAATAAACCTCGGACGCGGATTCTCTATAGTTCCACAAGTAGGCGGATATATTGCATTCGCTACGGGCGGCCACTCTCTTGATAGCGGAATTGACCGCTGGGGACAGGATTATACAACAAGGTCCCATATATTCGATTTTACAAACGAAAATAGAGATTGGGGGTGCCAACACGGATGCAAACGTCTTGATGGCGGATTTGTATTTTCCATGACAGGATATTATAAACATTTCGGTCTACGCCTCGGCTACGACCGTGGAATGACACCGGTGTCGGTTTACGGAAACGGAAAACATCGAACCCTATACGCATCCGTCACATATTGGCTGAAAAAGTATTAACTTTGCAGAAGAACAAACACAATGCATGCCAAAAATCAGGATACTTGACCGCAAATTCATGAAAACGTGGGGATGTATGTCCCTTCTCTTATATCTGTGTTTTGAACTCATCTGGATGCCAATTGAATATAGGCTCAGGCTATACGCTAAGCGTATGGCCTGAGCCTATTACAGATACCGCTGCATGTATAATCCAGTCATTCGTAAATACTCTTTTGCTATACATAGCAAAACGCTATAGCATAGGAGGAGAGTGGAAACGTTGGAAGATGTTCCATAATGCTGTATTCATCATATTTATCAATTGTGTATTAGCCATACCGTCGGCATTTCTCGACAATCGAGTATATGAAATGACATCTTTAGGACACGGCTGGAGCATAAGTGGAAACATCATCGACACATATATTCTTGCACTGATAGCCGCGTTCCTCACTATAAGCAGTCTGCTTTTATGGCAATCGGAAATGCTGCGCAACAAAAACGAACTATTGTCAAAAGCTGAGATTCAGGCTCTACGTAACAAAATTAATCCTCATTTCCTATTCAACACCCTTAACACCGGAATAGCGTTGATAGAATATGATCCGCCGAAAGCCGCCATGTTCTTCACAAAATTCTCTAAATTATTCCGCAACACACTTGACAGTTCCATGAAAAAAGTACATAGCCTCGGAACTGAATTAAGCGACCTCCACGATTATCTGCTTATAATGGAAGTAAGATTCGGTAAAATAATAAAGACGGATATACAACTCACCGAAAACGACATGGCAGAAGGTATAATGTGCGGCTCGCTGCAATTAGTAATAGAAAACGCTATAAAGCATAATACATTCTCCTCCGAAAAGCCGCTGACTATAAAGATAAGGAGAATCAATAACGCCCTCCAAATCACCAACAACATAAGCCTACTGATTAACGGATTGCCCGATACGCCGGGAAGAGGACATGAAATCATCAGTCATACTTATATTGACCTGGGACAGTACAACGTTACTTTCCGAAACACAAAAAAAGAATACACCGTGGAACTTCCACTGCTGAAGATATGAGAATCCTTATAATCGAAGATGAATATCCCGGCTTTGTACGTCTCAAAAGGATGCTGCAAGAGCTGTCCGACATCGACAACAGCATTATTACAGTCGACGGGCCGCTTGGAAGTATAAAAGAGATCATAAGCTATTTCAGCGACAACGATACTCCCGACTTGATAATATCCGATATCCGACTGACAGACGGACTCGTATTCGACGCTTTCGACCACATAGGCTGCCGAACGCGGATAATATTCACAACAGCCTATTCCGACTATACAATAAAGGCTTTCGACTACAACAGCATACACTATCTGCTCAAGCCTATCGAAACCTGTGAACTGAAAGCCGCACTGGAAAAATGCAAACTATACCCTCCTGAAGATCTGTCGGGGACTCGTGCGCTTACCATTCATCCGCAAAAAGATATGCCCCGCAAGCGATTTCTTGTCCAACGGCCCGATGGCATGGAATTAGTGAATACTGACGATGTTGCATACATCCATTACGACTCCGGAAGCCTTACCCTTGTCGGCTTCGACGGGAAATGCTATCCTTGCGGCCTAAGCACCGATGAATGCGATCAACAGCTCGACGGTGATGTCTTTTTCCGCGTAAACCGCCAATACATAATAAACATAAACGCCGTAGACAAGGTCATCAACTGCTGGGACCGCAAGATGAAAATAATTCTTAAAAATTTCCCGAATGTTGAAATCTGCATCAGCCGCAGCCGGAGCAATGACCTCAAAAAATGGCTTGACCGTTGAAATAAATCATGGCTTCGCTGTCGGATTTTCGCCTTTGTACTGTCCGGGAGTACAGCCATAAAGGGCGGCGAAACAACGCGAAAAATAACTCGACGAACTGAACCCGACCATATACATAACCTCGCTGACCGAGAACTTCCCCTGTTCGAGCAACATCGCTGCCTTGCGCAGACGCGTCTGCCTGATGTAATCGACAGGACTCAACCCGACATATTTTTTCAGCAGACGATAAAGCTGTTTCTGATGTATAGAAGCTTTTTCACACAGGAAAGCCACGTTCATGTCGGGATTCGATATATTCTCTTCTATGATTTCGGTGACCGATGCCAGACGCCGTTCATCGTCCGACTCGGCCTCGATAGGTTTAGCTTCCGTCATGCTTTCTATGCGTGCCGATCTTCGGACATTTTCTTTCGACTGTATCATCTGACTGACACGCGCCCTCAGTTTAGAAGCCTCGAATGGTTTTGACATGAACATCTCCACTCCGGAGCGTATGCTCTCGTTCTCTATGTCCGGCCCGTTTTTGGCAGTAAGCAATATAATAGGAGTATGCGCCAGCATAGGATTCGACTTTATACTGCGGCTCATCTCAAGCCCTGTCATCACCGGCATCATCTCGTCGGCGATTATAAGGTCGGGATGGAAAGTTGAAGCCACCGCCAATGCGGCACGCCCGTTGGAGGCCACGGCACAATTATAGTCATCGGAAAGCATATCGCACACAAGAGCGGCAATGGCGGCATTATCGTCGACAACAAGCACACGCGAACGCTTGTCGGATGCCGTATCTTCCGGTTTACCGTCGATTAGTGGCGGATTCACGGTCTGACAGTCTTCTATGCCACGGGGTAATTCGATTACAAAAGTCGCTCCTTCCCCGGGACGGCTGTGCAGAGAAACTCTGCCATGGTGCATCTCAACGTAATGCTTCACAAGATACAGACCGATTCCCGTGCCTTCACTCATATCCGACGAAGCGGAAGAACGATACAAACGCTGGAATATCAGTTTCTGCTCGGAAAGAGGAATACCTATACCGTCGTCGGAAACACTTATCTCCATATCCGGACCGAAATTACGCACAGAACAGCTTATTGTCGAGTCCGTATGGGAATATTTCACCGCATTCGACAGCAGATTGTTCAGAATCGATTCAAGTTTTACCGCATCGACCTCCGCCGGCAATGAGGCATCATCCGAAGAGAATACGAAATGACGTTCAGGATATGCCTCCCGATAGCTCTCGAAGATAGAACGACAGAACTCCACGGCATCTATACGGGAATAGATCAGCATGTTTTCAGTGGGCATATCCAGACGGTTTATTTCCACAGTCCGGTGTATCAATTCATTAAGACGTATAGCCGCATCATAAGCCACATCTATGTTGTGACGTACGGTATCTTCCCCGACCGGAGCCGCAGCATCGCGCAGGCGGCTAAGCGGCCCTATTATCATGGAAAGCGGAGTTTTCAGCTCATGCGATATATTGGTAAGAAACGACAAACGCTCCTCGACCTGCTCCAGCGCGGCCTGACGCTCTACCGCCTCAAGGCTGCGGCGATGTCTTCGGCGCTGGTTGAACTCAAGCACACTTACAATAAATGCCAGAATAAAAATATATGCAGCTATCGCAGGCCATGTCATAAACCATGGCGACGCCACATTGATATTGATATGCCGGAAACTATCGGCAATACCGTTTATCTGCATCTCAAGGCGATGTTTACCCGAGGGTAATGCACTGAGGCGTATCCGGTTGTCACCTTCGGCAAGTATGGTCCACGTACTGTCGAGATCGGCAATGCGATAACGGAAACGCGGAAAACTCATACCCGAGATATTCTCTGCCGTAAGAAACACATCGATAGAGTTACGTCCGTATGGAAGCGACACTACATCGACATCAGGAGCTACTTCACCTTCAGCCGTTTCGATATGTGATATGCAAACATGCCCATATCCTTCGCTCAACGAACGTATTCCAGCCGGATCTGCTACTATCAGTTCATCGACAGCGCCAAGTATGGCACGACGTGTTTTCGGATCGTAGTATATCGACGTATATTGTTTCGCCGGAAGCGAAAGCATTCTTGATGTCATAGTTTCCGTATCTATCGCACGTACTCCGTCCGACAACGCCACCCATATTTCTTTACCTACGGGGGCAAAAGCGCTGACACCTTCGTTCTCAATCGCTGACGGAATATCTGAAAAATCCACCTTGGACTCTATAGAGCCGTCGGCACCAAGCATTACGGCGCCATAAGAATGTGCCACCCATATACGTCCCTGCCGGTCGCGGGTGATCGCTGTAGGATAATACCCCGTCGCATCCTTGATATCAACACTCTTTCTGATGCCGGAATGTGCGTCAATACAATACACCGTACTGTCGCGGAAAAGAAGCACCCATTTATTTCCGCGGATGTCACTGACAATGTCGCTTATAAGATCTCCCGCGGAAGAGTTCGAACATTTCAGAAGTGAATCAGCGGTCACTGTCCCTCCGCCCGGACGAAACTTGTCAAGCGCCGTAGCCATTACTCCTCCGAGATAACTGCCGGTCCATAGTTCCGCCCTCGCGGTATCCTCGACAACACCATAAATCCAGTTCGCCATATAGCGATGGGACCTGTCCGTTATGCGATAATTGTCGAAACGCCCTTTGGCACGGTCAAAACGGTTCAGACCACCGTCGCCGGCAACCAGCAAGTCGCCGGCCGAACTTTCATAAATCCGCCTCACCCTACTGTGCGACAGATCACGCATACGGTTCCCGGGCATGAACCATTGTGCCGGCGCAGCGCCGTCGGGAATTCGTATCACACCGTTTGTCCCGCCAAGCCAAAAATCGCCATGACTGTCGCGAAGCATGGAATATACCTGCTGGCCGTCAAAACGGTTGGTTATATCGGCAAGCGACACTGCAGTGACCGGCGAGTCAAGATTAGCTATAGACACCCCCATCTCGGTTCCGGCCCATACATTGCCGTATGGATCTACAAAAAGCGACCACACCACATTATTTGCAAGCGAGGTAGGATTGCGCGAATCATGACGACATTGTACCGACATTTCATTCGGTTCGGCAGGATTGATTATAAGCAAGCCGTTTTCAGTCCCGGCAATCAGACGTCTGGCAGAAACATCAACCGCAAGAGCTTTAACTCCGTAACCGTCAAATTCCGTCAGACGACGGGATGAAGCCGATAGCATATCGAATTCTATAAGACCTTTTTCCGTACCTACCAGCAATAACGAGGACGATTGCAGTATTGCCAACGCATTGACAAAAGTGTTGCCGCCGCTTCCGACCGCAAGCGGCAAATGTGTAAACACCTCGTCGAAAGCATCGTAGCAGCACAAACCGTCATAGGTACCTATGAAAAGCCGACGCCCGTCAGGAGCCGGCATAAGCGCATAGACCGCATCATGCGACAGATTCGTCGAACTGACACGTTCCGTTTTTTCTTTATCCGGATCATAACGCCACAAACCGCGCAACGAACCTATCCACAGTTCCGAATTCCACCATACCATCGTCCTTATCTCTTCCGGAAAAGGTCCTGACGCCGGAACAAGGGTTTCGGGCCATCCGGCGTCTGCAGGATGCGACAGACGGAATAGGCCATTATTGGTACCTATGAAACATCGTCCGTCAGGAAGTTCGGTTATGGCATATACCTGAGCATGAAACCCATCTTCGCCAAGACGGACGGCACGCGCATCGAAACCGTCAAAACTGAAAAGGCCGCTGTTAGTCCCAAGATACATACGTCCCGACGCTGTAGAACGATGCATACTATAAACCGTCCGCGTTGCACCGGCTATCCGACAGTTGTGCCACGACAATGGAGGAGTGGTGACTGCTACGGCTGAAAATATGCCGGAAACAAGAAAAAGGATTGTCAGAATCTTATTTTTCATGGTGATATTCTGTTATCGCAAATGTACGCTTTTTTCCATAAGCCACGAAAAAAGCATACGCTAAAATCAAAGACCGATAGGAAAAAAGAACAGTCCAAAATGCACATTAGCCGGACATCAAAGCCCTCTGTAGACATTTCAGGCAATGATTTCACCATTGTCCATTTTGTTGCCTAATCTGTCCGTTCTGTACTTTTATCATCAAACGCATTAAGTTAATTTTGTGTTCAGAAAAAAATTCTACTGACACAAAACAACACCTTTGAATACCATGCCTCTCAAACGAACATTGTTACTGACAACAATGCTGTTTCTTTTCGGTACGCTTCTGTCAGGAGCGCTACCCTACGGCAAAGCATACTATGGAACGAACTACACCGTGCCTTTTGCCCACGCCTACCGCGCGCTTGACCGGCTCGGAGTGAACCACCGCACAGCCATCGACCGCGACGTCTACCACATGTCACGACTCGGTCTGAACGCGTTCCGGCTCCACCTGTGGGATGTTGAACTGAGCGATGCCGACGGAAATCTTATCGACAACGAACACCTGGCTTTACTCGACTATCTTATAGCCTCTCTTGAAAAACGAGGCATAGCTATTATCCTTACCGCCCAGACAAATTTCGGCAACGGCTATCCCGAACGCAACAACGATCCGAACGGGGCTTTCAGCTACCGATACGAAAAATGCCGGATTCACGACACAGCATCTGCTGTCGACGCACAGGAACATTATATCAGAGCACTTGCCGCACATATCAATCCGCTTACCGGAATCAGCTATGCTTCCGATCCTGCTATCATAGCCATAGAGATAAACAACGAACCATGCCACTCCGGAACTCACTCAGAGATCACGGCCTACGTCGACCGAATGGTTTCAGCCCTGCGCGACACAGGATGGAAAAAAGACATATTATACAATGTGTCCCACAATCTCTGGCGCACACAGGCGTTCTTCGACGCAAAAATCGACGGCACCACATACCAATGGTATCCTACCGGTCTTGTCAACGGCAAAACCCGCCACGGCAATTTCCTGCCCGTCCTTGACGCCTACGACATACCGTTCGATACTGTGAACGGGTTCGAGAGAATGGCAAAAGTAATCTACGAATATGATCCGGCCGACGCACTCGACACATACCTTTATCCGGCAGCAGCACGCACTTTCCGCAAAGCCGGTTTCGACTGGGTAACGCAGTTTGCCTACGATCCTATAGACATGGCACGCCATAACAGCGAATACCAGACCCATTTCCTCAACCTTGCATACACTCCGGGCAAGGCGATCGGAATGATGATTGCCGCGGAAGTGATGCGTAAGGTTCCAAAAGGCAAGGATTTCGGCAAATATCCCGTCGATACCGTATTCGACGCATTCACGGTAAGTTCACGGCGCAATCTGGCCGCAATGAACGACGGAATAAAATACTTCCACACAAACGACTGCGACATTGCTCCTGCCGGAAAAGGCAAAAAGATACAGCAGATTGCAGGCGTGGGCCAGTCGCCTCTGGTACGAACCGACGGACTCGGAGCCTATTTTCTCGACCGTCTTGCCGACGGATGCTGGCGTCTTGAAATCATGCCTGACGTAATTCTGACAAAAGATCCGTTCGTCAAGCCGTCGCTTGACCGCAGCGTAGGCGAAGTCATAAACTCTCCGGTTGAAATGACTTTCAATATCCCCGGCCTGTCGGCCGATTTCGTATTCCGTAACTTCGAGGGTTCCGAAGGGCAGGCACAAGACAGCAAGGCCTCTTTCATGCCTGGTGTATGGATTCTCGGAAACGACAATAAGTCCATAAAGCGCCACAAAAGCGACGAAGCATTCGGCGAAGGCGGCTACAAACTCCTCGGCGAATATGTCGCGCCGACATTCACTGATTTCAGACCTGTACTTGTCCATCAGCCTGTAAAAAGAATAGCGGCCGGTGATTCCTTAGTCATAAAAGCCACGTACGTATCTCCCCGACAGCCCGACTCGCTGACAGTATATCCGTCAGATGTAAGTTTTTGGAAGGACGATAACCGCCTGTACCGTATGAAACGAACAGGCAAATACGAGTATTGCGCCGTCGTGAACCCTGAAGATGTCGGAAATGACTGTTTTAGGTACAACGTAGCGGTTCACGACGGAGGCAGTACCGTATGCTATCCCGATAACACAAATGGTACACCCCTCGACTGGGACTACGACAACGCTGAATCAGGATTCTACACCACCGCCGTCAGCGCACCCGACGCCCCGATAATTCTTTTTAATCCTGCATCCGGGCACGACGGCATGTCGCTGTCGACAATTCCGGAAACATGGAGCGACGTAAATCTCGGTATTCTACATCGTTCGCCTGTTGAATCCGACGTTATGCGCATAAATATAGGAAAACAGGCTCAAACCGATATAGCCGTGGCTGGCAAATATGTAGCCGACATCATGAAAGACCATGCAGAGTGCTCCGACAACAGGCAGATTGCCATCCGCTTCGGCACTATCGAAAACTGCGGGAATGTAACGGTAAATCTCGTCACAGCAGGTGGATTCTGTTACAGCACCGACGTCGACGCAAAATCAGGATCTACAATAAAAATCAGTCCCTCGTCGCTTAAGCTTTCCGACACGCTACTTAATCCGGCACCCTACCCTTCGTTCCTGAGCCGGCGGTTCAGTCCCGACGAATCTACGGCAGAAGCTTTCAGGCTCTCCGATCTTCAGACCGTGGAAGTGGCTGTCAGCCCTGGAAATGAAGACACAACACTTGACATAGCCGGAATATGGATAGAATAAACGCAATAGGCAACAATACAAATCAATTATCAATCAAATAATTAAATCAAGACCATGAAAAGAGTGCTTAGAAACACCTTAGGATTCATCCTTCACGGTTTTCTGCCGTTTCTTCTGGCAATGGTGATTCCGATGACGGCACAGGCCCAAAGTGGCCGCAACGTCAGCGGCACCGTAGTCGACGAATTCGGAGAACCGCTGATCGGAGCATCGGTAACAGTTCCCGGACATCAGAACGGAGTAACATCCGATCTTGACGGTAAATTCCGTATCACCATGCCTGCAGGAGCAAAATCACTTCTGTTCTCCTACGTAGGCTACAAAAGTAAAGAAGTAGAAGTAAGCGGCGACAAAATCGACGTCACCCTCGAACCCAGTTCCGAGGCTCTTCAGGAAATGGTAGTCATAGGTTATGGCTCTCAAAAGAAAGAAGACCTCACCGGCTCAATAGCCACAATAAGCGACAAAGACTTCAACCAAGGCGTCATCTCTTCACCAGAAGAGCTGATAAACGGTAAAATCGCCGGTGTACAGATTACCAACAATGGCGGTTCGCCGAACTCCAGTTCAACCATACGCGTACGCGGCGGTGCATCGCTCAACGCCTCCAACGACCCGCTGGTCGTACTCGACGGCGTACCCCTCGAAGTAGGAGGAGGCGTTGAAGGAGCAGGCAATTTCCTGAGCCTTATCAACCCCAACGACATCGAAAGCATGACGATTCTGAAAGATGCCTCATCAACCGCCATCTATGGCTCGCGAGCATCCAACGGTGTCATTATCATAACGACAAAAAAAGGTGCAGGCGATGGCGTGAAGGTCAGCTTCTCGACCACAAACTCCGTAGCGACTGCCTCGCGCTTCTCTCCGAAACTGACAACAGCCCAGTTCCGCGAAGCCGTGGACATGTTCGGTACAGACGCACAACGCCAACTTCTCGGCGACCGCGACACAGACTGGAACGATGTAATATTCAAAGATGCCTTCGGCACAGACAACTCTCTGGCCGTATCAGGCCGTGCCGCAAAATGGCTTCCATTCCGTGTGGCTCTCGGCGCCATGTATCAGGACGGCATACTGCGAACCGACAACTCGACGCGATATACCGCCAACCTGAATCTCAACCCCTCGTTCTTCAACGACCATCTGCGCATCAACCTGAGTGCAAAGGGTACTTATGCCAACAACCGCAGCGCCAACACCGGAGCAATCTGGAATGCCGGTGCCTACGATCCTACCCAACCGGTCTACACCGACCGTCTTAACGATGCCGGAGAGCCTCTATTCGGAGGTTACCATGAAGTGGTCGACGCAAACGGCCATCCCGCACAAGGCGCATTGGCCAACCCTCTGGCTATGCTCGAACTGAACCACAACCGTTCCAAAGTATGGCGTTTTGTCGGCAACTTCGACGTGGATTACCGCCTGCATCCGCTGCCTGAACTTCGCCTGCATGTGACCGGCGGATACGACTACTCCCGCGGAGAACGTACGGTCGACCAGCCCATGAACAGCTTCCAGGGTTACAACTCGGGAGGTTACCACTACACACAAGGCCCTCAGACGAACACCAACAGGCTTCTGACCGTTTACGCGAACTACAATAAGGATTTCAGCGCAATAAATTCAAAACTCGACGTAACAGTCGGTTACGACTACCAGTACTGGCGCAACGACTATCCGGCCTATCCTACATTCAACGACGCCGGCGAGCAGACCAACATGACATCGCCATACGACTCCCGCCATACCCTGCTTTCATACTACGGCCGTCTGAACTATTCCTATGACAGTCGCTATCTGCTCACCGCCACTTTCCGTCGCGACGGATCCAGCCGCTTTGCAAAAGACAACAGATGGGGCACATTCCCATCCGTAGCCCTTGCATGGCGTGTGGCCGGCGAAAGTTTCTGGGAAAATATACGCACAGTGATGAATGATTTCAAAATCCGTGCTTCATACGGTGTCACCGGACAGCAGGACGGTATCGCTGACTATGGCTATATTCCGTCCTATACCATCAGCCAGCCGGGCGCGTACTACTGGTTCAACGGCCAATGGATTCCCACCTACCGTCCGACAGCCTACAACAGCGACCTGCGTTGGGAAACCACCAAGAGCTGGAACTTCGGTATAGATTTCGGATTCCTCAACAGCCGCATTAGCGGCAGTGTCGACTACTTCACCCGCAAGACACACGACCTTCTGGCTACCGTGCCTATCCCTGCGGGCATCAACTTCGACAAACAGCTGCTCATGAACGTCGGCAATGTTTCAAGCAAAGGTGTCGAAATCGCACTTAATGCCAACATCATCGACACCAAGGACTGGCAGTGGACTGCCACCTTCAATGCGACCTGGCTCGACAATAAAATCACGAATCTCGACCTCGTGCCAGGAAGCACTGCATCCGACACATACGTAGGCTTCATGGAATCGACACCCGTCATGGTATATAAATCCGGTTACAAGCCTAATACATTCAAACTCTTCAAGCAGATCTACGACGAAGAAACAGGACGCCCGATCGAGGGTCTGTATGCCGACCTCAACGGCGACGGAGCCATCACCGAGGACGACAGATATTACGCTCATTCTTCATCGCCCGACTGGATTTTCGGACTCAGCACCTCGCTGCGATGGAAAAAATGGACTCTCAGCACATCGCTGCGCGCCCAGGTAGGCAACTATCTTTACAACGGTTCGGCCGCGAACATGGGAGCATGGGAATGTACATCATGGAGTGCCGGCGGAGTAAACAACCTCTCGGCAAGCTTCCTCGACACACAGTTCCGTAAACGCCAGTACCCGACCGACCATTATCTTGAAAACGCATCGTTCCTGAAAATGGACAATCTGCAGCTGAGCTACAACTTCGGCCGCATCTACAAAAGCCTCGACCTGCACCTGTCGGCAATGGTACAGAACGTGTTCTGCATCACCAAATACAGCGGTGTAGATCCGGAAAGTTCATGGGGCATAGACAATTCGTCATATCCCCGCCCGCGCACCTACTCGCTGACCGTAGGTCTTAACTTCTAAAAACATTTCCTTTTTCAACACCGAACAAGACAATGAAAAAAATATTCAGCATACTGCTTGGCGCCGCCGCCATGCTCATGGGCCTCAGCTCCTGTGTCGACGATCTCGACCAGAAACCCATTATCGGCGCCAACTCAACGACCGTATATTCCACTATCGACGGATACCGTTCGGTACTGGCAAAAATCTACGGCTCCTACAGTCTTGTAGGACAAGAACGCGCAAGCAACGTCGATCTTTCCAGCAACAAGGGCGAGGCTCTTCTCCGAAATATCTTCAACCTGCAGGAAGCGCCTACCGACGAAGTAGCTTACACATGGCTGTCGGGCGACCAGCTCGAACCTATTGTGTACATGACTTGGGATGCGTCAGATATCTGGGTCAGCGACACCTACTACCGCCTTTATTATTCAATAGCCCTATGCAACGAGTTCCTTCGCTACTGCGGCGATGCCTCCATAGGAGGATTCAATGCCGACGAACAGGCCGAAATACGTACATACGCCGCCGAAGCTCGTTTCATGCGCGCGCTGAGCTATTATTTCGTACTCGACCTTTTCCGTAAAGGCCCGTATGTAGACGAACACACACCGACATCTGGAATCATTCCTCCCGCCTACGACGGCACACAACTCTACGACTTCATCAGTTCCGAACTTCTCGCAATCGAGAATGCGCTGCCCGAAGTAAACAGTTACGGACGCGCAGGACAAGCCGCCCTGTGGGCACTTGGCGTACGCCTCAACCTCAACGCCAAAGTCTACACCGGCACCGAACATTATACCGAATGTATCAGCTATGCCAAGAAAATAATAGCCACCGGCAAGTACACTCTCGAAAGCGACTACTCCAAGCTTTTCAATGCCGACAACTTCAAACGGACCAACGAAATTATCTTCGCCTTCGTGGCCGATGCCGACAACGCCACAACCTGGGGAGCGGCAACATACATAACCGCCGGTTCCGTCGGAAGCGATGAACTTCAGGATCCCGCAAAATACGGTCTGGCAACCGGATGGGGCAACCTTCGTCTGCGTAGCCAATTCTGCGATCTGTTCACCAACGCCGACGCCGACAGCCGCAATCTCATTTTCCGCGACGGTCTTACCCAGAACGTAAGCGACATGACACTCCAGACCTCCGGCTTCCGCTCGGAAAAGTGGACAAACCTTACCGACGACGGCGCCGCATCAAGCGTATCGACCGAGCGCGGCTGCGATACCGACTATCCTATGTTCCGGCTTGCAGAAATCTATCTCAGCGCGGCAGAAGCTGTCGTACGCGGCGGAGGCGGCATGTCCCGCAGCGAAGCTCTCGATCTGGTCAACGACGTGCGCAAACGCGCCTATGGCGATGAGTCCGGCAATATCTCCGACGCACAGATGACTGCCGACTTCTTCATGGCCGAACGCGGACGCGAACTCTTCTACGAGGCTGTGCGACGAAGCGACCTCATCCGCTTCGAGGCCTTCTCCGGAAGCAAATACATCTGGGAATGGAAAGGCGGAACTGCCGAAGGCAAAGCTACCGACGCCCGCTACGATATCTATCCTATCCCCATGGCTGAACTTTCGGCTAACCCAAATCTCAAAAACGAGCTTTACTAAACATTCAATCGCAAAGCTTTTAAATCATGAAACTCAACAAAACCTTTAATTATATATGCCTTGCCTCCATGCTCGCAGGTGCTGTCAGCGCCTGCGACAAGGACGGTGAGATGATAACAACCGGCGGAGCACCATCCACCGAAATCGAAAGTTCCGGTTCAGATATAATCCTCAGCATCGAACATCTCAACGACCTGGCTCTTACTCTCTACTGGGACGAAAACGGACAAATTACCCTGAGCGACCCGCGTGTGGAAGCTCCGTCCGACGTTGTTACCAATACCGTACAGTTCGCCACCGAGGAAACCTTTGCCACACCCTATGATTTTGTTGTCGAGCAAGGTAAATATTACGTTCAGATGACCCATCAGCAGCTGAATACCGCCTGCAGCCGACTCGGACTTGAACCGCTTGTCCCGGCCAAAGTCTATGTAAGGCTCAAAAGCGCGGTGGGTGTTAACATCCCGGCAAAGTACAGCAACGTGATGGAATATACAATCACGCCTTACTTCATCGACTGGTCCGTGGCGAAAATACTCGACAAAGACCACAACGAAACCGGACGTATTCTTGCGTCACCCGCTGAAAACCGCATATATTCCGGCTTTGTAGGCGCGGCGGCCTGGGAAAACTGGTTCCTGCTCGAAAGCGACTATACCGAATGGGGCAACCTCGGCCAGGACGGCAAAAGTTTCTTTGCCTCCAGCGAAGCCGATAAATGGAACTTATGGTATCCGGCACCGGCAGGCTGCTACTATACTACAGTCAACACCATAGAAGGATGGTGGAGCGCACAGTGGATTGAAAAACTCGAAATAACAGGCGACGTGACCGGCGAAATGACATTCAACCGCGCCGCAAACCAGTGGTCGCTGGCCGTAAACAGTCCGGCTGCACGCAGCGTAAGCATCACTATCGCCGGAACATGCCAGCTCTATGACTCCGAAACCACCGCCGACGGCCCTGCAAAAGCCGGCACGGCAGGATTCGCAGGAACTGCCGACGCACTCACATTCGGCCCGACAGCATCAGCTGTGACGATCGACCTGCCCGCAGGCGACACCAATATCGTCCTCGATCTTTCAGACCCCAAGGCATGGACAGTAAGCACGGGCGAGGCAGCCGAAGTACCATCTGTTTCACCTCTCCTTTACTTCTCCGGTCTTGTCAACTGGGACGGGTTCGACGATACCCTGACGCTAACAGATGCCGACGCCCTCACCTACGGCGGAGCACACTATATCGACTCCGAATGGGGCTACCGCGTATATCCGGAAGCAGACTGGAGCGCAGCTTATAAAGCAGCCGAAGGTGCTACCGGGCTTGCCGGAACTCTTGTCAAGGCTGAAGGCGACAACGACGGAAACGTTCCCGGTCCCGGCGAAGCAGGACTCTTCGTGATGAATTTCAACATGAAAGATCTCAGCTACACCCTGACAAAAGTCAACAGCGTAAGCTTCACGGGAGCAAACGACGACTGGTCGCTGATGCCCCTGACCCAATCTGCAGAAAATCCGGAGATATGGACTCTTGAATTTGCCAAAACCGCCAACACCCCATGGGGAACCAAACTTATAATAAACGAGGACTGGAATCTCTTCTTCGGAGGCGGAGAACAGAATGGCACCCTTTATCTGCGCACCGACAGCGGAGCTTCGGGCTTCGAAGGCGACAATGCCATCGAAATCGGCAAAACCGCCGTACTCACGGTTGACTTCGGCAAACAGACGTATACATTCACAAGTAAATAAGCATAAACACGAATACAAATGATTTTTAAAAGCACAATAATAAGTGTTCTGACACTTGCAGGAAGCCTCGCATTGGCTTCCTGCACCCAGGACAGCCCCATAACGGTTCCCGACCCTGACCGTCAGCCCCCGCTTGTATATGAAAAAGAAACAGGCTTCGCCAGGGGAGCCGATGTCAGCTGGCTCACCCGGATGGAAAGCGAAGGCACCAAGTTCTACACTGCCGGCGAAAACCGGACTGAAAAAGAATGTATGAAGCTGCTGCGCGAAGACTGCGGTGTCAACGCAATACGTCTGCGCGTATGGGTGAATCCGGCCGAAGGCTGGAACAACATCGACGATGTGGTCATCAAAGCACGACGGGCCGAGAAACTCGGACTGCGAACCATGATCGACTTCCACTTCTCCGACACATGGGCCGATCCGGGCAACCAGATCATACCGCAGGCATGGACAGATCTCAGCTTCGACGAACTCCTCAAAGCCGTCAATGACCATGTGACAGAAACACTTAACGCATTGAAGAATGCCGGAGTGGCTCCTGAATGGGTACAAATCGGCAATGAAACAACTCCGGGCATGCTACTGCCTGTAGGATCGGTCGACAATCCGGCTCAGCTGACAGCCCTCAACAATGCCGGGCATGATGCCGTAAAAGCTATATTCCCGGAAGCTCTGACTATCGTCCACCTTGATGCCGGCGACAACGGATGGCGCTATGACCGAATGTTCGACATTCTTCGCGAAAACAACGGCCGATACGACATGATAGGTATGTCGCTCTATCCCTGGTGGGCCGAAGACGAAGGCCGCGACGGAGGCTGGCAGAAAGTGGCGGATGACTGCATGGCAAATATTTCCCGCTTGAAGCAGAAATTCGGCAAACCTGTCATGATATGCGAAATCGGAATGCCCTACGACCATGCTGAAGAATGCCGTCAGCTTATCTCAAAAATGATGGGAGCAGGCGTCGAAGGTATTTTCTACTGGGAGCCTCAGGCTCCTGCCGGATTCAACGGAGGATACAACATGGGCTGCTTCGACAACGGAGCACCGACGGAGGCTCTCGACGCTTTCAAAAAGTGATAAATCCGGCTTCTTACTCTCTTAAAAATACGCAAAAAACATTCGTTTTTGTTCAATCAAGGAATTTATATTAACTTTGTAGGTGTCGAAGAAACCGCAGTTTTTTCGACACCTGCTTTCTTTCACAAGACCTATCAAAAAATGACATATCGCGCATTAACCGCAATCACAATATTTGCAGCGCTTATTTCCGGCCTGCCCGCCGCCGGGCGTAGCGTCACAACCCTTAATGACGGTTGGCTATTTGCAAAAGGATCCCCCGAGAATGCGAAAGACTGGCAGGAAGTACGAGTCCCGCACGACTGGGCCATCTACGGACCTTTTGACATCAGCAATGACCTCCAGACCGTAGCCGTAGAGCAGAACGGCGAGAAAAAAGCAACTCAGAAAACCGGTCGTACCGGCGGCCTTCCGTTCATCGGGAAAGGCGTATACCGCACATCTTTCGAAATTCCGGACACCGCCGGACGCTCTGTCGACATAGTCTTCGACGGAGCCATGAGCAACGCCCGTGTAATCCTCAACGGTAAAGAAATCGGCTTCTGGCCTTACGGCTACAACTCATTCCACGTCGACGCTGACGGCGCCATACGTCCCGGCAGAAACGACCTTGAGGTACGCCTCGAAAACTTTGAGAAAGCATCCCGTTGGTATCCCGGAGCCGGACTATACAGAAACGTACACATAGTCAATACCTCAAAAATCCATATCCCCGTATGGGGCACATACGTGACGACTCCGCGCGTCGGCAAAGACTACGCTTCTATAAATCTTGAAATGAAAATCGACGGTGCAGTCAAGCACCAGAAAATCGAAGTATTCACGGAAATCATCGATCCGAAAGGAAAAGTCGTTGCCGACGACCGCTCGGTCTACCATGCACGCGGTCAGAAATTCGCACAGAACTTTCTTGTAAACGCCCCCGAACTATGGAGTACCGAAAATCCGGTACTATACACGGCGCGCACACGCCTTTATGTCGATGGCAATGAAACCGACAGCTACGACACCCGTTTCGGCATACGTTCACTCGAATATATTCCCGAAAAAGGCTTCTTCCTCAACGGAGAATACACCAAATTCCGCGGTGTATGCAACCACCATGACCTCGGGCCTCTCGGCGCCGCCGTCAACCGCTCCGCCCTGCGTCATCAGATCGAACTGTTGAAAGACATGGGAGTTAACGCTATCAGAACATCGCACAATATGCCCGCTCCCGAACTCGTCGAACTTTGCGACGAAATGGGTATAATGATGATGATCGAACCTTTCGATGACTGGGGTTTCCGGCCAAAATCGCCCAACGGCTACGGCGCCATATTCGAACAATGGGCCGAACGCGACATAACGAACATGGTCGAACATTTCCGAAACAATCCTTCTGTTGTAATGTGGTCGATAGGCAACGAAGTCCCCAGCCAGTGGGGCGAACCGGGAATGGATGAACTGATAATGCTCCGCGATCTGGTGCACGCACTCGACCCTACCCGTCCCGTAACATGCGGCATGGATCAGATCGGCGCCGTACTCGACAACGGTTTTGCCGCCGCTCTCGACATTCCGGGATTCAATTACAAGCCGCAATATTACGAAAAAGCTTACGACAGGCTTCCTCAGAAACTGATTCTCGGCTCCGAAACAGCCTCAACAGTTTCGTCACGCGGTAAATATTATACCCCCGTCGAATTCGCCGAACATAACGTAGTGATTCATCCCGACAACCAAAGCAACAGTTACGACAATGAAAGCTGTTCTTGGTCAAACACTCCCGACCTCGACTTCGCCCGCGACGACGATCATCCATGGGTAATCGGACAATTCGTATGGACAGGGTTCGACTACCTCGGAGAACCGTCACCCTACGATACGGACGCATGGCCAAGCCACAGTTCCGTGTTCGGAATCATCGATCTGGCATCCCTGCCCAAGGACCGCTACTACCTCTACCGCTCGCAGTGGAATAAAACCGACGCCACACTGCATGTACTGCCTCATTGGACATGGCCCGGACACGAAGGAAAAGTCTTGCCTGTGTTTGTCTATACATCCTATCCCGAAGCCGAGCTATTTGTAAACGGCCGCAGCCAGGGACGACGTGCAAAAAACGATTCCACACTCATAAACCGCTACCGCCTGATGTGGAACAACGTAGTCTACCGGCCGGGAGAAATCAAAGTAGTCGCATACAATACCGACGGTACAAAAGCGGATGAAAAAACAATACGTACGGCAGGTCGTCCCCACCATCTTGTAGTAACAGCCAACCGCGACAGTCTGACTGCCAACGGCGACGACCTCGTGTACTTCACCGTCAGCGTAGCTGACAAAGACGGAAATCCGGTACCCGACGATGAACGGCTTGTACGTTTCAGTGTCGACGGCGCCGGCACTTTCGAAGCCACTGCCAACGGCGACCCCACATGCCTTATGCCATTCCAGAATCCGGAAATGAAACTTTTCAGCGGAGCTGCCACAGCCATAGCTCGAAGCGGACTGGCTCCCGGCTCCCTGCGTTTCAAAGTATCGGCTAAAGGCGTGAAAGGAACTACAGTCGAAATACCTGTAAAATAAAATGTTGTACCTTAAACATATCTAATCCTTATCAACTTTCAAACCAATGGACATCAAAGAAACAATCAACAAAAAATTCAAAGAACGCTTCGGCGAAGAAGGAACTCTTTTTGCTTCCGCCGGACGAATCAATCTTATAGGCGAACACACTGACTACAACGGCGGCTTCGTATTCCCCGGCGCCATCGATAAAGTCATCATGGCTGAAATACGCCCTAACGGCATCGACAAAGTCCGTGTATTCTCAATCGACATAAACGATTATGCCGAATTCGGCCTTAACGAGGAAGACGCTCCCGAACAGTCCTGGGCACGCTACATCTTCGGCGTTTGTCGCGAAATCATCAAGCGCGGCGGCTCTGTCAAAGGTTTCGACGCCGTATTCGCCGGCAACGTTCCCCTCGGCGCCGGACTCAGCTCCTCCGCCGCACTCGAATCCTGCTTCGCTTTTGCCCTGAACGACCTGTTTAACGGCAACGCCATCGACAAATTCGAACTTGCAAGAATCGGCCAGTCGACAGAACACAATTACTGCGGCGTAAACTGCGGCATTATGGACCAGTTCGCCTCTGTGTTCGGCAAGAAAGACCATCTGATGCGCCTCGACTGCCGCTCTATGGAGTATGAATACTTCCCCTTCCACCCCGAAGGACATAAGCTTGTGCTGGTCGACTCTGTAGTAAAACACGAACTTGCCGACTCTCCCTACAACAAGCGCCGTGCATCCTGCGAACGCGTAGCCAAGCGCCTTGGTGTCGAAACCCTGCGCGACGCAACCCTGGAAATGCTCAATGCCGCAAAAAGTGATATCACAGCCGAAGATTACCTCCGTGCCAAATTCGTAATCGAAGAAAAACAGCGCGTGCTCGACGTTTGCGACGCACTCGTCGCCGGCGACTACGAAACCGTAGGCGCACGAATGTACGAAACACATCACGGCCTGTCGAAAGACTACGAGGTTAGCTGCGAAGAACTCGACTTCCTCAACGACATTGCCCGTGAATGCGGTGTAACCGGCTCTCGTATCATGGGCGGCGGTTTCGGCGGCTGCACGATAAACCTTGTAAAAGACGAGCTTTACGACCACTTCATAGCTGAAGCGAAAGCACGTTTCAACGAACGCTATGGCCACGAACCCAAAATCTATGATGTAATCATAAGCGACGGCGCACGCCGAGTGGAAAAATAAAAAACAGGGGCGCGATATGTTTATATCGCGCCCTTAAACAAACCGCTAATATAAACAATGAGTAAAGAAACAGTATTGGTATCCGGTGGCGCCGGATACATAGGCTCCCACACAACCGTAGCCCTTATCGAGGCCGGTTTCGAGGTAGTGATCATCGACAACTTCTCTAATTCAGAAATTTCTGCCCTTGAAGGCGTAGAAAAGATTCTCGGCCGCAAAGTTCCTTTTGAAAAGGTAGACACATGCGACAAGGCAGCGCTGCGCAAGGTATTCGAGAAATACGATTTCAATACCGTAATTCACTTCGCAGCCTACAAGGCTGTTGGCGAATCAATGACAGAGCCGCTGAAGTACTACCAGAACAACCTGGTGTCCTTCATGAACATAGTGGAGATGATGAAGGAATTCAATCGTCCGAATATTCTTTTCTCATCATCGGCCACAGTCTACGGCGACGCCGAAGTGCTGCCAGTGACCGAACAGACTCCCCGCCAGCCCGCAACATCGCCATACGGCAACACAAAACAGATTGCCGAAGACATCCTGCGCGACTGCTGCCGCGCCTACGAGGGCCTTTTCGGCATCGCACTACGCTATTTCAACCCTATCGGCGCACACCCATCCGCCCTTATAGGCGAACTTCCCCGCGGCGTACCCAACAATCTGCTGCCTTTCGTCACCCAGACAGCCGCAGGAATACGTGAATGTCTGAGCGTATTCGGCAACGATTACGATACCCCCGACGGCACATGCCTACGCGACTACATCGACGTAGTGGATCTTGCCAAGGCACACGTGGCAGCAGTACGCCGCATGACATCCGACAAGATGGGAGAAAAATACGAAATCTTCAATGTCGGAACAGGCTCCCCGGTTTCTGTCCTCGAACTGCTCACACGTTTCGAAGCTGTCAACAACCTCAAACTGCCCTACAAGATAGTCGGCCGCCGTCCGGGCGACGTACCTGCCGTATGGGCCGACACTGCGGTAGCGAATGAAGTGCTCGGATGGAAAGCCGAACGCGAACTCGACGACACCCTGCGCTCGGCATGGGCATGGGAAAAACACATCCGCAATATCAAATGATACAGAAAGAAATAAAAAATTCGAAATTCGGCGATATTACCCTTGTGACTATCGTCAATGCCAAAGGCGCATCTGTCACGCTGTCGGCTCTCGGTGCAGGAATAGTAGCTATAAACGTTCCTGACAAAACCGGCCGGCTTGACGATGTCGTCCTCGGTTATGCCGATCCCACCGATTTTATGGCCGACGGGCCTTGTGCCGGAAAAGTGCCGGGGAGATTCGCCAACCGCATCGCACGAGGTCATTTCGAAATCGACGGCAAAGCATACTCTCTGGCTATCAACAACGGTCCCAATGCCCTCCACGGAGGCCCTACCGGCTTCCAAAACCGCATCTGGACTCTTGATAAAGCTGAAGACGACACTGTACGTTTCAGCTATCGCGCGGCCGATGGCGAAGAAGGATATCCTGGCAACCTGCTGGCTACAGCCACCTACCGCTGGACCGACGACTGCACCCTAAGCCTTGCACTGACAGCCGAAACAGATGCTCCGACAGTTGTCAACCTCACCAACCACGCCTATTTCAATCTGGCCGGACATAACAGCGGTTCAGTGCTTTCACACAAACTGCGGCTCAATGCGTCACGCTATCTGCCGACCGACGATACCCTGATTCCCACCGGCGAACTTGCCCCGGTGACCGGTACCCCGATGGACTTCACCGAACCGAAAGAACTCGGACAAGACATCAGTGCCGATTTCCCGGCACTGATCTACGGCAAAGGCTACGACAACTGCTGGGTGATCGACGAAGCCGACGGATCGTTGCGCACGATCGCCGTACTGACCGAAGAGAAATCAGGACGTACGCTCACAGTATCCACAACACAGCCCGGCGTACAGGTATATACCGGCAACTGGCTCGCAGGATGCCCTGCAAACAAAGCCGGACGTTCCTATGACGACTACGACGGCGTTGCCATCGAGTGCCAGGGCTTCCCGGACGCGCCCAACAAAGCAGGCTTCCCTTCGGCAGTCCTGCGCCCGGGTGAAAAATATGAACAGACTATATCATTCAACTTCAAAGCTTAACAATCCAATGCAAAAACCCACATTATTCATTCTTGCTGCCGGCATGGGCAGCCGTTACGGCGGCCTTAAACAACTCGATGGACTCGGCCCCCATGGCGAAACAATCATGGACTATTCCGTATTCGACGCCATACGCGCCGGATTCGGCAAAATCGTATTCGTAATCCGCAAAGATTTCGAACAGGAATTCCGTGAAAAAATCCTCTCCAAATACGAAGGACGCATTCCGGTGGAACTCGTATTCCAGAGCATAGACAAACTGCCTGAAGGCTTCACATGCCCCGCCGACCGCAGCAAACCCTGGGGTACAAACCACGCAGTACTCATGGGTGCCGATGTAATCCGCGAACCTTTCGCAGTAATAAACGCCGACGACTTCTATGGTCGTAACGCATTCGAAGTTATGGCTGCCGACCTCAAGCGCGACCGCAACGGCAAAAAAGGCGATTACTCAATGGTAGGTTTCCGCGTAGGTAACACCATGACCGACAACGGTTCCGTAGCCCGCGGCGTATGCCAGACCAAGGACGGATTGCTCACATCAGTAGTGGAACGCACTGCTATCAGCTACGACGACAAACACAACATCGTGTTTACCGACGAAAACGACAAAGTGCAGACCCTCGAACCCAACACTCCGGTATCGATGAACTTCTGGGGATTTACTCCCGACTATTTCGACTTCAGCCGTCGCGAATTTGTCAAGTTCCTCAAACGCGACATCAACACGCCCAAAGCTGAATTCTTCATTCCCTTGTGCATCGACACTCTTATCAACGACGGCGAAGCTACCGTACGCGTACTTGATACGGACTCCCGCTGGTTCGGTGTGACCTATGCCGCCGACCGTCAGGCTGTTGTCGACAAATTTGCCGAACTGCATGCCAATGGCGAATATCCCGAAAGTCTTTTCGCTTAAGATTTTTCACAAGCGGACGGAATGAAGGTTGCAGATTATTCATCACATCCTTTTGTCATTCATCACATTTGACATCAGCTTCCTTCCCCGTCCGCTTTTTCACAAAGCTGCGTCCGCACACGGCGCAGCTTTCTTTTTTATCTGCGGGTATTTCGTAAATACGAGCATTTTCGCTAATTTTGCGTTAAAATACAACGGTATAAACTGCATGTGAATCATTTTCATAAACAATTGAAACCATGACTCCCGACAATCACACCACCCCGAATTCCGGAACTCCATCCGGCGATAATGTTAAACGCCAGCGCCTGACGGTGTTGTTTATCTTCCTCGGAGCACTACTTTTAGGCCTCGTGATATGGCTTGCAATCAGCGCCATCAGTGCCAACCGGAGCCTCAATGCCGAACGAGCCGAACGCGAACAGATGATGCTCGACATGGAACAGCGCGACCTCGAACGCGAATATCAGGAGCTGAACGACGAATTCGCCCAGTTCGAAGACTCCCGCAAATTCATCAAAAACGATTCTCTCAAGCGCGAACTCAGCGAAAAGTATGAAAGCGCCCGTCTGCAAGTGGAACGCCTGCAGCAGGAACTTACAAGCCAGAAAGCCAAAAGCGCCGCAGAAATTCGCAAATTGCGCGACGAAATCGAAACACTGCGCGGTCTGCTTCGCCACTATGTCGAAGAAATCGACCGGCTTAACCGCGAGAATCAGGCTCTGCGCGATGAAAACGCAACAATCAAACAGGAAAACAGCCAGCTAAGCAGCCGCGTGGCCGAAACCACACGCCGGAACGAACAGCTCAGCGAACGCATGACTCTGGCCGAAAAGCTCAACATCACAGGCCTTAGCCTTGGCGCGCTCAATAAAAAGGGCAAAACAGAAAAGAAAGTATCCAAAGCCCGCCAGCTTGTAGCCACATTCACAATTCCGCAGAATAATTCAACCCCTGTAGGTGAAAAAACCATCTACATGCGCATCATCTCTCCGGCCGGCCAGTTGCTCGGCGAAGCCGGTACATTCAGCTTCGAGGACGGCAACGTTCCATATACCGCAAAAAAAGTCATCGAATATGCCGGAGAAGAGATCGGCGGAGTAAAAATATATTGGGACGTGGATGCCTCGCTCATGGCCGGCGACTATACGGTCGAACTCTTCGCCGACAACTACCGGCTGATTTCCAGAAGCTTCAATCTTAAATAAAACAAAAAAAATCAGACCTTGCCGTCCATGTCCCAACTTTACGACATGCTGCAATTATTGCTGTATGATCTCAACAGCATTGAAATCACAACCGTCAACTCAATATTCCGGTTGGTACTCAGCATGCTTTTAGGTTGCACTGTCGGGTTCGAGCGCAAGCGCAAAGGCCAATCGGCCGGCGTCCGCACATTCTCTCTTATCTCGATGGGTGCGACCCTGGCCATGATCCTATCTATATATATACCACAGGAATACCTCGGGCTGAAAAACGGGGATCCGGGACGTATCGCCGCCCAGGTCATCACCGGCGTAGGTTTTATCGGCGCAGGCGCAATCATACAGATGAAAGGTTCTGTCCGTGGACTCACCACCGCTGCCGGAATCTGGATGGTCGCCACAATAGGAATGACCGTCGGACTGGGACTTTACATAATCGCCATCACGGCAACGGCTCTGATTCTGTTCATCTTCGTGCAGCTCGACACTCTGGAGCACCGTATCAGCCGCGGAGCGCAATCGAGGATAATACGTGTCCGCACAGCCGACATAGTGACCGACATCGACGCTTACCGTGAAGTGATGCGACTGAACAATGTGGAATTCAACAGTTTCTATGTCGAATATGATTATGAACTGCAAGAAACGCGTCTGAATCTTGTGGTACTCGTCAACGAACGTACCGATTTCATACGGCTTTTCAGCGATTTCGAGAAGATCCACCCCACAAAAGCAATAACCCTTGCAAATCAGCTTAGCATATAAGGCTTTTCAAACGACAGAATAAACGTGGAAACAGAAGGACTTATTTCGGACCTGGCTTTCATACTGCTCCTCGGAGCAGGCGTGACGCTATTGTTCAAATGGATAAAGCAACCTGTAGTACTGGGCTACATTGTAGCCGGTTTTCTGGCAAGTCCGCATTTTGCCTACCTTCCGTCTGTTACGACAGAGGCAAATATCGATTTCTGGGCTGAGATAGGCATTGTGGTTCTGCTGTTCTCTCTGGGTCTTGAATTCAGTTTCCGCAAGTTGCTCAATTCCGGCGGCTCGGCCGTAGTCACAGCCTTGATTATCGTAAGCGGAATGATGTGTGCCGGATTCTCAATAGGCCGGATTCTTAATTTTAACAGCATCAACAGCCTTTTTCTCGGCGGAATGCTGTCCATGTCGTCGACCACAATCATAATCAAGGCTTTTACCGATATGGGGCTGCGCCAGCAAAAATTCGCTTCTCTGGTTTTGGCAGTGCTTATCGTTGAGGATCTCTTCGCCGTCGTAATGATGGTGTTGCTTTCATCAATAGCGCTCAACAACAGCGTGGAAGGCGGTGAGATGCTGTTCAGCGTGGCAAAACTTCTGTTTTTCCTTGTCATCTGGTTTCTTGTCGGTGTCTACGTACTGCCATCGGCACTCAATGCCTGCCGGCGCTTCCTGAACAACGAAACCCTGCTTGTTGTGGCAATGGGACTTTGCCTGGGCATGGCTGTGTTTTCCGTATTCTGCGGATTTTCTCTGGCACTCGGCGCATTCGTAATGGGTTCAATCCTTGCCGGCACAAGCTATGCCGAACGCATCGAACACGTAGTATCTCCGGTCAAAGACCTCTTCGGTTCGGTATTCTTTATATCTGTAGGCATGATGGTTCAACCCGAGATACTGACAAAATATTGGCTTCCAATACTGCTTCTCTCGGGTGTGGTAATCGCCGGAATGATCATTTTCGGCACATTCGGCATGCTCGTCACCGGCCAGTCGCTTAAAGTAGCCGTACGATCGGGATTTTCGCTGACACAGATAGGAGAATTCGCATTCATCATCGCAACCCTCGGCATGAGCCTCGGCGTACTCGACCACACAATATATCCGATAGTCGTGGCTGTTTCCGTAATAACCACATTCACTACACCATATTTCATCCGCATGTCGTCGCCTGCAGCTGATTTCATTGAACAGCATCTGCCCGGAAGACTCCACTTTCTCATCGACCGCTACCACAGCACAGCCGATAAAGAAGCGGCCGCAGGGCACCCATGGGCCGACGCATTCAAACGCTACCTCTGGCGCACTGTACTGTACTCCGTTGTTTTGACAGCTATTGCCGTTGTCGCAAAAACATATCTCTATCCTTTGCTTGTCGACTTCTCTGACGAATGGGGACGTGTGCTCTACATATCCGCGGCTCTTGCCGCCATGTCGCCCTTCCTTCTGGCACTGGTAAGTCCGGGGACAGCATCAAAAAATCCCCTTGGTGTAATCCCTACAGTAGTCCTCACCATCTTCCGTATAATCATAGCTCTTGCATTCATGCTATGGGTAGTCACAGGAGTATATTCAACCCGTGCAGGCATAGGAGCCGTGCTGACATTCGCCCTTATACTTGCAATGTTCTTTTCCGGCCGCATACGCAACAGCTTAGGTCGTATAGAAAATAAATTCCTCAACAATCTTAACGAGCGTGAACTGCGCCGCAGCGGAAAAAACAATGCGGTAGTCCACGACCTGCATCAGGCGTACATGACCGTAGGCGCCGGATGTCCGTTTGTAGGAGAACGTCTGATGAACTCAAATCTGCGCCGACTGTACGGCGTGAACATAGTGAGCATACAGCGCGAAGGCCGCAGCATAGTGATTCCGGGCGGACAAAACCGGCTTTTCCCGGGCGACGTAATAGGAGTCATCGGTACCGACGAACAGATCGCACGGCTTTTGCCCGACATAGAAAAGCCATTACCGTCATCTGACATTCCCGACATTGATGTGAAACTATCCGGCATCATGCTTTCCGAGAATTCACCTCTTATCGGGCAGACACCTGTCAGCGCCTCCTTGCGCGACACATACGAAACTCTTGTGGTCGCCGTAGACCGTGGCGACGAACATATAGACTCCCGTCCCGACCTTGTGTTCCGGCCGGGCGACATCATCTGGGTCGTAGGAAATCCCAAAACCACAGCCACTCTTAAATAAACCATCTAATAACAATCACCATCATGAGCGACCAACGCTACAAGCTCCGCGGCGTATCAGCCTCGAAAGAAGACGTACACAACGCCATCCGCAACATCGATAAAGGAATCTTTCCGGGTGCGTTCTGCAAGATTGTACCCGACTATCTTGCAGGCGATCCCGAATGGTGTAACATCATGCACGCCGACGGTGCCGGAACAAAATCATCACTCGCTTACACCTACTGGCGGGAAACAGGCGATCTGAGCGTATGGAAAGGCATTGCCCAGGATGCTCTGGTGATGAATCTCGACGATCTGCTCTGCGTAGGCGCAACCGACAACATACTGCTCTCATCAACCATCGGACGCAACAAACGTCTTATCCCGGGAGAAGTCATAGCCGCCATAATCAATTCAACGGAAGAACTGCTGGAAGAACTGCGGAATGTCGGAGTAAACATATACTCCACCGGTGGTGAAACCGCCGACGTCGGCGACCTTGTGCGTACTATCATTGTCGACAGCACGGTTACCTGCCGCATGCGTCGCGCCGACGTGATAGACAACAGCCGCATCGCAGCAGGTGATGTCATAGTAGGCCTTGCCTCTTACGGACGTGCTGCTTACGAAAACGAATACAACGGCGGAATGGGCAGCAATGGCCTTACGTCAGCCAGGCACGACGTATTCAATAAATACCTCGCCGAGAAATATCCGGAAAGCTACGATACCGGTCTGCCTGTAGAACTTGTATACTGCGGCGGAGCATCTTTGCTCGATCCGGTCGAAGGCAGTCCGGTGTGCGCAGGCAAGCTCGTTCTTTCTCCGACACGCACCTATGCTCCGGTAATCAAGACTATACTCGACTGTATGCGCCACGAAATACATGGAATGATACATTGCTCCGGAGGGGCACAGACAAAAGTCATGAACTTCGTGCACGGCAAACACGTTATTAAGGATGACCTTTTTGCCGTTCCGCCGCTATTCGAACTTATCCGCCTCCAGTCAGGCACCGACCCCCAGGAGATGTACAAGGTATTCAACATGGGACATCGGATGGAGATATATCTCTCCCCTGACAGAGCCAAAGAGGTAATCGACATTGCAAACGGATTCGGCATCGAGGCCAAAGTCGTAGGCCGAGTCGAGGAGGCCGAGTCAAACAGGCTCACCATCGATTCACCCTACGGCCGCTTTGAATATTAGAACCGAGCCAATTGAAACGTAATTCTACCATTCTGCCGGCTGTCGCACTTATAACAGCCATCATCGCCGGAGCTTGCTCCTCAGACGGGAAACACGGCGATTCCGGAAAGCATTCGCTTCCCGACACACTGCGTGTGGCCACACTGTATAGCCCTACCTCATATTTCATATATCGAGGCGATCCAATGGGCTATGACTATACCCTTGCAGACAGTCTGGCGAAACAAAAAGGAATGGTACTCGACCTGACGGTAGTCCGCAGCCTTTCCTCGGCCATCGACATGCTCGACTCCGGAAAAATCGACCTTATAGCATACGATGTCCCCATTACAGGACATTATCTGCAATACGTGATTCCCTGCGGCCCGGAAAACTACACGACACAGGTTCTTGTACAGCCCAAAACGCATGGTCGTGCCCCCATTACGGATGTTACCGAACTCGTTGGTCGCGACGTCTATGTGGAACAAGACTCAAAATATCTCAGACGCCTCAACAATCTTAACGCAGAAGTCGGAGGCGGAATCAACATCCACGAAGTGGACACCGATTCGCTTATAACCGAGGACCTGATAGAGATGGTATCCGACGGCAAGATTCCGCTGACTATTGTCGACAGCGACATAGCACGACTGAACCGCACATATTATCCGGATCTCGACATCAACCTCGACGTCAGCTTCCCACAACGTGCGTCGTGGGCCGTAGCTCCCGACAAAGCATGGCTTGCCGATTCAATCAATGTATGGTTTTCCGGCGCATCACCCCAACGCACAAACGCGGAACTGCTCAAACGATATTTTGAACAGAGCAAAGTCATGCCCGGAGCTGTCAATTTCGACTTCTCGAAAGGATACATATCAAAATATGATGATCTGTTCCGATCCTATGCTCCCAAAGTAGGCTGGGACTGGCGCCTTCTCGCCGCACAAGCTTTTGCCGAAAGCCGCTTCAACCCGAAAGCCAAATCATGGGTAGGAGCCAGAGGTCTTATGCAGATTATGCCACGCACAGCACGCGGCTACCGTACTCCCGTTTCCCGCCTGAACAACCCGGAAACGAGCCTGCGGGTGGCCACATCCCTTATCAACGACCTCGACAGCTATCTGGTAAAATACGTACCAAACGACAAAGAGCGTCTTAAATTCGTTATCGCCGCCTATAACGTCGGTATAGCACACGTCTACGATGCGATCGCCCTCGCGAAAAAATACAAACTCGATCCTCAGCGATGGGATGATAATGTCGAACGTGCTATCCTGATGAAGACTAATCCGAAATACTACAATGACCCTGTTGTACGTTTCGGCTACTGCCGGGGAACTGAAACCACGGCTTATGTCGACCGCATAATGAACTTCTACGAACAAGCCCGGCGTGAGATCAGCGCCTGATGCTATTACCGAACCCTATTTATATCAAATGTATAACTAACAAACATTTTTCAACTACTTTCACTATGAGAAAAAGGTATCTAACCGCAGCCATCGTCTGCATCCTCTGTGGCTCCATGCTCAGCACCTCATGTATAGGCAGTTTCTCTCTTTCAAACCGCCTGCTCAACTGGAACCAGCGGATAGGCAACAAGTTCCTCAACGAACTCGTGTTTTTCGCATTCTGGGTACTCCCCGTTTATGAAGTAAGCTGGCTGGCCGACATCCTTGTAATAAACAGCATCGAATTCTGGAGCGGCCGCGATCCTCTTGCTGCCGGAACAAAAGTCATTGAAGGCGAACAGGGTCGCTATCTCGTCAAGTGCGACGGCCGCGGATACACAGTCACATCCGAAACCGAAGGCAACAGCATACGCCTTGACTTCGATACCGACAAGCAGGAATGGAGCATGGAACTGCCCTCCGGACAGAAGCACGTTCTCTTCACATTTGTCGACGACACTCACGTGAAACTCCCCGTTGACGGCGGCCGCGACTACCGCACTGTCGAAATCTCGCAGGCCGGCTGCTATGCCTACCGCCAGATGGCCGAGTCTGCAGCTTTCGCCGCTCGCTAAGCAATAATTCCATATATAAACACTATGCCCGTATCACTCAAACAAAATGTGATACGGGCATAGTGTTTATATAATCGCTTCAAAATGCCGACTGCATGGCACGTCGTACCGCGGAATGAATGGAATCACTGCGCTTATCAAGCGTATCCATTTTTAATTCCGGAGATGGTATTGGCACAAATACAGGTGCAGGTTGTGGTTTCGGTTCAGGACGCGGCTCAATATCGGGCTGTGGTTCCGGGCACGGTTCAGGCTGAGGAGGCGCGGGCATCGGCTCGGGACTTGGTTCCGGCGCCGGAGCTGTACGCCGTTCAAGCTGATCAAGACGTTCTCGAAGCTGCTGATTAAGGCGTATCAGAGAATCAAGAGAAATCTCAGATACCGTATCTTCTTTTTTCCGATTATCTTCACTGGATTTTTTTTGATCCGGACTCTTACTATTGCGTTCAGGAAGTTTGCGCCCTGTCCGAGCGTAAGTTATGCCCTCGACACGTCCCGACGAATGATAATGACGACGATAATAATCTTCACTCAGATTGCTTACAATCACCCCGCGGGAAGCGGAGGCATGAATAATACGGTTGTCACCGATGCAAATCCCTACATGACCGACACGGCTTCCGCCGGCTTTTGATGCAAAAAATACAAGATCTCCGGCACAAAGATTGCCACGGGATATAGAACGGCACCAGGCCTGCTGCTCGCGTGAACTACGAGGCAATTTCAAACCTGCCACCTTGGAGTAAACTTCGACAACAAGTCCGGAACAATCGGTTCCGCGCTTACTCTGCCCTCCGTATTTATAGGGTGTTCCTATCCAGTTGTACGCCTCACTTACAATCCTGTCCGCAACAACCCGGTCAGGTTCGTCGCGGCTCGCTTTGGATGTTGCAGTTCCGGTCGGCCGTGTATCAGTCGTCTTTTCCCCGGAAGTCGACACCGCATGTTTCGGACCGTGGCAGGAAGCGGCTATCACGACAAGAGAAATTATTGCTGTAAGAAGAGTTGTACGCAGTGTCTTTTTCATCACTCTGCAAATATAGCCTATCCGGAGCAAATATCACAAATAAAAAGATCCCGACGGTTCTTAAACAGGCCGTCGGGATCCAGATAACGTAATAATTTTATCAATTGCAGCCACAGCATCCGCCGCCATCGCCGCAGGCACTGTCGCCGCAAGAGCCGTCGGAACATGATCCGGAGCATCCGCAACCGCAATATCCGGCCGGTTTCAACTCTTCAGGCGTAGCGTCACGCACAGCGAGAACTTCGCCGGTAAAACGCACACGGCTGCGCGAAAGAGGATGATTGAAGTCCATGACAACTTCCTTGTCTGTTACTTCGAGAATCAGACCGCTGATATGGAAACCGTCGGCTGTCATCATCGGCACATAGGTGCCGGGAGTGAAGTTTTCGGCATCAAACTTACCGTCGACGAAAAATACATCGTGGGGCAGACGTACTATATCATCCTTCTCATAAGGACCGAAAGCCTGATCCGGATCAGCTGTGAAATCGAATTTTTCACCGGGAGCAAGTCCCTCGAGAGCTTTTTCAAGAGCAGGAACAAAGCCCTGAGTAACACCGAAAATGGCATGTTCAGGCTCATCGCGCTCTACCTGATGACGGAGTGTTTCGCTTCCATCAGCCTCTATTTCATATAGGTCGTAGATAAAATCAAAATATTTACCCGGTTCAATTTTTTCCATGATTAAAATTTTATATTAATTATAAATTCATGAGATAAACTCTCATGAAAGGCTTATTGTTCATTGTTCGATTTTGCGTACTTTCAGCCGCTCGCCGTCCGGACTTTCCGCTATGGTTCGGAAGTATGCTTCGTTGTAGCCTCCGAATTCAGGCTGGACAGGTGTTCCTTCGGGTGTACGGGCGAAAGTGCCGTCGGGATTCTGCCGCTTGATATTTCCGTCAAGGAATTTGACAAACAGAAAATCGCCCAGAGCTTTGTATTCGCGTGTGGCACGCGTGGTCAGCGTATCGGTAAGAGCGGTAAGATGGGACGCAGCAGCATCCGTTGACATTCCGGCCACATCGCCGGCGGCCTTGTCCACTGCCTCGAGCATAGCGGACTCCAGCTCCGACTGAACACGACGGATGTCGGGAATCATCTGGGAATAACGGTTATATGCCTGATTAGCGACATAGTTGTTTACCCAGAACATAGAATCCCATGAAAGGGTTAGCAAGTCAGCGGTATCGTGGGCCAGCGGGAGCGGAACAGCTACGGCACTGCAGAACACAGGCACATACACACATGTATTGGCATCGTCGACACCGAACCAGAGAATACCTTTCATAGTGTCGTGACGGTTTGCGGCAGTCGATGCCACAAAAGAGAAGCCGGTCTGCTGTGTGGCAATGGCGCGTTCGTGCGTATAGGTCGTACCGTCGACCTCAAATTCCATCGGACGCCAGCGGTAAGGAACTGTAAAAGGTCCTGCTCCTATATCGGCCGTCATATCGAGATGCGTTCCTTCAAAATGATCACGCATCATCCATTTGAGATCATCGGCACTTAATTTACGATCCGGTTTTACCCACAAGGGCATCACTTCCCCCTGTCCATCCATAATCCATGACACATATTTATCCATTTCGCCCTTGGGTGTAAAGCGACGGAAATAGCTCCATACACGGGCATCGCATCCGCGAAGCGCCCCTGCATCGGTTATGGCGTAAGCACGGGAAAAGTCAAAATCGCTATCCTTCCCGCTAAAGTACCCCTGCTTCCTGGCAAAATCGATTACATCGGGAGAATAAAGAGTCGTAGGCTCGTCAAGCGGGAAAGTATGTATACGCGAGTGGTTGGCATGTCCGCTTATATATCCGTCCGGCACGCGACGTGCCACCCATACGGCTCCGGGATCATCCTTGCCTTTTCCTATCATCTCCATTACCCATGCTTCCGACGGGTCGGCGATAGAAAAGGATTCACCCTCGGATGCGTATCCATAGTCGCGGACAAGGCCTGTCATCACATCGATAGCCTCGCGCGCGGTGCGGGCGCGTTCGAGTGTGATGTAGATAAGCGAACCATAATCGATCATGCCGGAGCCTGCAAGCTCATGCCTGCCGCCCCATGTGCTTTCGGCAATTACAAGACCATGCTCGTTCATATTTCCTATTGTGGAATAGGTCACTTCCGGCTGCGGTATCTGACCAAGCATACGGCCTGAATCCCAGTCGGTGACCGTACGCATCGCTCCGGCTTCATGACGGGCGGCGGGAGTATGATAAAGCTCGCCATAGAGTGTATGGCTGTCGGCTGCATAAGTAACCATAGCACTGCCATCGGCCGAGGCAGCCGGAGTGGCTATCAGACTTGTACAGCAATATGACGCCGCGGGAAATGCGACGGCGGCGGCTACTACAGCCGCTGTACCGAGGGTTTCAATTTTCTTCATGCGTGTCGGATTGGTATTATTATATTTATTAAACGTGAATATCAGACTTTTATTGTCAATCTCAGTTCGGGATACCAGAGATATCCGCTAATATCTTCATAACCCATCTGCCGGAGCAACGATATATAGTTCAATACCTGTGCCCTGTGCGACGGACGAGGTTCTGAAGTGAATTTATAGTCAATTACAGACGTGCTTCCGTCCGGAAAAGAAACTATGCGGTCGGGACGGAAAACAGCGCCTTGTGCCGCATCATAAATCGAACGCTCGGCCAAGACCTTCGCTTCAGTTGAAAAGCATCTTATTACCTCGTCACCGGCCTCATCAAAAGCTTTTCGGAGGATTCCTGCAAATTCCCCGGCACGCATGGCATCAATCCTCCCCGAGGCCACTGATGCAGCTACTACTCGTTCAAGATCTTCAGGTGTAGCCATCGAAGCCAGTATATTATGCAATTCATTTCCTCGCTCAGCCATTTCACGGCGCAAGGCCGCATTAACTCCATTACAGGCATCCGCATCATCGGTTATATCAGGCGATTCTTCATCGCCTATATCCAGATCCATTGCCAACGCTCCGTTATCGATTGAAGTCAGTTCGCGCGCATCGTCACGGAAGACTACGCGGTAAGGTTTCTCATCATCTCCGCTATCGTTTTTTTTACGGTCAAGGCCTGCCGGCACAGTCGGTTCTCCAAATACAAAAGTACGCGACTCAGGGTCATAAAAATCAGCCAAAGGCATCAGCATTGCCGACGTACGTTCGTCGTCAGACGGCTGACGGTTAAATTCCGACATCAATGCAACACCGATATCGCTCTCTTCAGAAAAAAGTATATTCAGCTCACGAGCCGCCCGCGTAAAAGTTACATAGGAAATATTCATATTATCCGCCAGCTGGGCAGCTATATTACGCTTATAATATACCGAAAACGGCGACGATTCCTCCGCATATTTTTTCCCGGTTCTAATCTGCAGGATAGGCGGAGGTTCGGATGTGAACATATCACGCAGCCTGTCGGTTGGCATCCATACGGTTTCGCTATCCCTCTTGAACTCCCAGGAAGCCAATGGAACATGGACACACGGCCATTCCAGACCCTTTGATTTGTGTATAGTCATGACCGCCACTGCATCTGTCGACGGAGCCGATGCGATAGAGAGGCGATCCGAATTCGCGTTCCACCATCCGAGAAAGGCATGAAGCGACGGAGGGTAAACCTCACAATACGCAATCAACTCATCCTGGAATGCTGAGATGTAGGCGTGTTCCTGACAACGTTGCTCTTCCGTAATTTTACGGGCTATGATTGTTTCGACCAAAGCGACGAGATCCGAAGGATTACGCTCTTTGATCCGGCGCACCTCGCCCGTCAGCAAGGATGCGGAATCACCTGCATCGATCGCAAGCCCCAGAGCCTCGGATGGGGAGTATCCTTCCCCGACAAAAAAATCATAACGGCTTATCATCATCATCACTTCACTGCGGGATGCGAAAGCAGGAAGAGCATCATCAACATCGCGCGCCGAAGGAGTGTCGGCAAACGAACGGTCGACAAGTTTCAGCATACTGACTATAAGACGCACCGCTGAAGAATTTTCAAGCAACAGAGCTTCATCGGAAATGACATTGATTTCCGGATGATTTTTCTTAAGAAAATCAACAAAAGCCGCGGCCTGAGTGCGGTTGCGGACAAGCACGGCAATTTCCGACCAGAAGTAGCCGGCATCATGCTGGCGGATGATCTCACGTGCGGTAAACTCAAACTCGGGAGTGCTGCATCCTGATGCCTCATCCGGCAGGAGTGATCCGGCAGACCGGATGCAGACATAATATGGAAGCTCCAGATTCTTTTCCGGAACAGACTGTACTATGTTATCATAACCAGGCACTCCAAATTCTCCGGCAAGATGCCTGAAAAAAGTATTGTTGAAACGCACCACCCCGGGCGAACTGCGATAGTTTGAATTTTCGCCCGGATTTTCGCCTCTCGATATGCTATAGGCAGGAAAATCGTGGTGTCCGACAACATGATCAAGCAACGAACTGTCGGAATTGCGGAAACGGTATATTGACTGCTTCACATCACCGATAATCAAGGAATCGCTTCCACGGGCAAGGCTCTCGGAAACAAGAGGCCTAAAGTTATCCCACTGCATGGCTGAAGTGTCCTGAAATTCGTCGAACATGTATGTCGACAGATACACTCCCATCCGCTCGTAGATAAACGGCGCATCGGCTCCATTGATAATGCGTTTGAGCAACTCGTTCGTATCCGACAACAATATGATATTATTCTCGCGGCGGAAACGTTCGATATAGCCCAGTGCGAACGAGAGGAATTCCAAATCCGTGCATGACGACGCCACATCGGCCAGGATTGTCGCTTCTACAGAAGCTGCGTACACTTTTCTGACAAAATCCTGAAGCGTTTCCGTAAATTTTCCTGAGGGGAAAATATATTCTTTTGCTCCGGCTTTTATCGCATGTGATTTTACATAAAGTTCCGAAGCGTCGTAACTGACGGCATCCCTAAATTTAAGATTTGTTTTCCCTGCAAGTTGTGCATCGGTCGGCAGGCGTTTCTCACGTGCGGCGGCAATAAGATTTCGAACCGACGAGGGTATAACCATCTCTTTCTGCCCTTCCGCTTCAAAAGCCTTGTCTACTTCCGCTGCCGAGTCATGCAATGATTCCATCAAAGTCCGGCGTACGGCTGTCACTTCCCGCCCGAATGCGGCAAGACGTGCCGGATCGGCAAGATATTCGGCCATAGCCTCGGCATGAAGTTTAAAATCCTCTCCACACGCTTTCGATACATACGCCGCCAGACCGGATAAAAGACGTGCCGAACGATTGAATATATTGAATGATTTCCCTTCTTCAATCTGGAGCATCATGTAATCGCGTATCCATCGGCTCATACGGGACGCCGCAGGCGGATTTCCGTAATTAAGATCGTCGAGCATAAGACCTATTCCCTGACGAACCGCGAAATCATCGTTCATCTCTATCCCGTAGTCGCCCTGATGGTCTACCTCTCTGGCAAAAGTACGCAGCACTGTCTGGAAAAAGGAGTCTATCGTACTTACATTGAACATACGATAGTCGTGAAGCAATTCGCGCAAGGCAACAGCGGAAGCCTCGGAAAGTTCGTCACGCGTACAACCGAACAAACGGACAAATTCCGCCGCATAAGCGGCATCTTTCATTCCAGATTGCGGAATGCGCGAGAGCATATCCAGTTCTTTTATTATACGTGCTTTCATTTCCTCTGTGGCCTTATTGGTAAAGGTCACGGCAAGTATGGAACGATGACGGCAGGGACGACGACGGCCATCGGGTGCATACTTATCTATATTAAGCACATACTGTCCATTGTCCCCGATTTTCAGACCAAGGACGTTCTTGATGAATTCGAAAGCCAGCGTATAAGTTTTTCCAGAGCCGGCCGAAGCCTTATAGATTGTCAGCATACAGACAAATCCGTATAATTCATATTATACGGGCTTTATATCCTTCTTCCTGCAATAAGCGCAGAACATCGGTACGTCGATCACCCTGTATAAGGATTTCACCGCCACGCGCCGATCCTCCGGTGCCAAGTCGTTTGCGCAATCGGGATGCCAGCGCAGATATCGTTTCGTCGTCAATACCGGAAGAGAAGCCACATATTATCGTAACGGATTTTCCGGCACGTCCCTTACGTTCATAAACTATGTCAAGCCTCGGACAGAGATTCGTCGCCACCGTGTTTTCATCAAGCTCAGGAGCCATGTCCGAATCATCGGTATCAACAGAGTCCGGCATAGTCATTTTCAAAGCTTTAAGCTTATCCTGCCAGTTCTGGTCAATCATTGCGGATCTATATATTCTTTAATTTCAAAAGGTAACATGCGCGAACGCGAAATCGAATTGACAAGCATCATACGTCCGCGCTCCTCTACCGGCAGACAAGCAATGAACGAGGCCACGGAATCGCTGTCGGCCAATAAAGCCGCACTGAGCGAACGTACAGCAAGAGCCGTAGCGAACTCTCCTTCAATCGCTCCGGCATCGGCAAGTCGCACACACAGCATCGACAGACGACATAGCCTGTCAACCCCAAGAGCTTCGAAACCGAGTGCTGACACAAGGCTGTCGCAGACCGTCACAGCATAGCGATAGTCACGGTTAACGAGAGCATCCTCGGCCAAGGCGACATTGTCTGCGGCTTTATCCGACGAAGATTCCCTACAGGAGGAAAAAAGCGGCGCTGCCACCATCATCAAAGGCAGCAGGCCGGAAAAAGATTTCAATATATTGGGGGTACGGTAGTTCATGCGCAAATTTTATATCGCCTTTTAACCCGCCCCGACAAGTCCGTCAATCAGATGAAGACGATGTTTCCGCTTCGTTTTCAGAGCCTGTGACCAGCTCTCCAAGTGTTTTATGGTCGGCATTCTGCCAATCGGATTCACCGGGAGAATCAGCGTCGGGAGTGGTAAGCTGATATTGATGTTCGACATTGTCGCCGGCAGGAGTATCGACATGTGAATTAAAGTCAAGCCACCCTATATAATAAAGAGAAGCCACTGCGAGCACGGCAACAATCACTGCTACTATTATCCACGCCCAAAGGTTGGATTTCTGTTTTTCCGTTGTCATAATTTCAGAATTTATATCATCAATGCTTATGAAATAATAACAACCGGACGAGTGGATGTGTTGCAAAGTTGTCGTCCTGCCGACACTCAGATATTCTTGACCCTATCCATGAAATCGAACATGTGAAGTGCGGCTTCGGCAGCTTCCGCGCCCTTGTTGCCGCAACGGCCTCCTGCACGGTCAAGTGCATCCTGTTCGCAGTCGACGGTAAGGACTCCGAAAATCACGGGGATATCACATTCGCTGTTAAGGTGGGTTATGCCCTGGGTCACACTCTGGCATACATAATCGAAATGCGGCGTTCCGCCACGAACAACGCAACCGAGCACTATCACGGAGTCATACAACCCTGTTTCAATGAGCTGAGATGCTGCAAAGGTAAGTTCGACAGCACCGGGAACTTCAAACACATCGACCATCTCGTCCTCTATCCCGGCGCCGGCCAAAGTGTCAAGTGCTCCTTGTAGAAGCGCTCCGGTAATATGACTGTTCCAAAGTGTTCGCACCACAGCCACACGCATGTCGCGCTGTGCCTGATCTGCTGCAATAGGGGCATTATCGCTTGTTGACATATTATAATTTTTGAGAGTTATTGCATTATTTTTTTCGGTCATGCCATTGTCTGCCAGTGTTGGCTGAACGACCCGGCGACAAAAGCAGCGCTGCCGGCTGCCGCAGCAAGAATCTTGGCACGTATGGTATCAGATACGGCATCAAGGCTGTCAGCAGTCAGATTCTGTTCTGCCAATGATGCCACGATACCGGCAAGCACACCGGCATTCCACATCATCGACGAGCACGAAGCAGAAACAATGTCACACGAACTTATTTCAGTTCCGGAGTAATAATCGATTCTATGCTCGGCTTCGTTGATATTGACAAGTGAACGGCAATAGAAATTTATATGATCATCATAACACCCGCGGCCATCTTCCACCCCGAATATCAGCCGCAGATCTTCATTGCGTGTCACGACCATGTCAGCCAATTCAAGGTTTTCGAGTATAGCCGGCATCACCCGTGTGATCCGAGGCTCACGCAAGGCGGCAAAACCCGGAAGATAAACCAGCACAGCCTTGCGTTCCGCAGCATATTCAAGCAATCGCATAAGACGCGAATGAACTCGTCCGTCAATCGAATAGAATCCTCCGAAAAGCACAATATCGCCTTCGTCGATACGCGGCCATATTATATCGAAACATTCTTCCGGATAATTTTCATAGCGCGTTACCACGTATGCTCCATCTTTATCCGGTGTAAATACGTTCAAAGTTGTCGTTCCTTCCGTAAATCGGTCAAGAGAGCGCACATCAGTCCCGGAAGACTTGATAAAATCTGTAACTATATCTCCTACCGGATCAGTTCCGGACTCCGAAGCCACCAATACCTCAAAACCTTTGGCTGCAAGCAGTACCGCTGCATTAATGACACGACCACCGACCATTGAACCCAATGGTTTGCCGTCAGCGCCAAGAACCACATTAAGGGAACATTCGCCTATACATATTATTTTCTTCATGCAACGACAGTCTTATCACTTTTACGCGCTTCCGATCCGAGATACCCGCCATGATGACGCTTGGCATACTCTTCGCGCGAGAACCCGATACGCTTCATCACGCTTACAACCAACACATCACCGATTACAGTCATCATAGTAGTCGATGTGGTCGGAGTAAGCCCGAGCGGACACACTTCCGGCACCGGAGCTGTAAACAAAGCTATGTCGGCCAGACGAGCCAGAGGACTATCCGGGTTTCCCGTAATTACAATCACCGGAACATGATTGTCATAAAGGCGCTGCAGAAGGTCGACAAGCTCAAGGATTTCACGCGTCTTGCCTGAATTAGAGATCAGCAGTATTATATCATCAGGCTGAATCACTCCAAGATCTCCATGCTGAGCCTCACTGGGATGCAGATTTACCGCAGCAGTGCCTGTCGATGAAAATGTGGTGGCTATGTTCATTGCTATCTGCCCGGCCTTGCCCATTCCCGATGTCACAAGTTTGCCACGACGATGGTGTACGTGCTCGACTATTGCCTCTACCGCTTTTTCGTAAGCGTCAGTGACGGGTATACCGAGTATTGCGCGGCTTTCAGCCTGCAATATTTCACGCATGGATTGCTTGATGTCGTCCATATATGTGGATTGATAGATTTTAATGCAAACTTAACGAAAGTTATCCAATTCTGCAAGCAATCGGATGCTACAATACGGATGCAAAAGCGCCGGTGCTGCTCCTTTTCGGCAGAAGCATCGCACCGGCGGAAAGATATACGGCTATACCGGATATTAATTCTTTGAAGCTTCGAGGGAAGCTTTACGGAACTCTTTCATGAGTTTTTCAAGTTCGAGGGACGCTTTGCGGGCACGTGTGCCGGCAGCCTTGTTACCTTTTTCAACCTGAAGGGCTGCATCAGCCTTGAATGCTTCGAAAGCGGCATTTACTTTGTTTACTAATTCTTCCATGGGGTTTGTTTTTATGGTTAATAATATTGGGTTGTTCTGTTGTTGAGCGCCGGCGATTCTTCGTAGACCGTAGTATCCTCAATACCGGCTTCGGCAAGAGCCTGACGGCGTTCACGACACGTGCCACATACCCCGCAGTGGTTCTCACGACCTTTATAGCATGAATAAGTGGTGGAATAATCAAGTCCGAGTCGTTTTCCCCGCAAAGCTATCTGTCCTTTGCTCAGAAGCGTATAAGGAGCGCTGATAGCCACTCCGTCGTAGGTTCCTTCGCTTATGGCCTTTGACATTGCACGGACAAATGAATCCCTACAGTCGGGATAAAGAGCATGGTCCCCGGCATGATTGGCAATCATGACAACTGTCAGCCCCCTGCTTTCGGCAAGACCGGCCGCCGCGGCAAGCATTATGCCATTGCGGAAAGGCACTACTGTAGATTTCATGTTATCGAAATCGTAATCGCCTTCAGGAATAGCATCAGGGCCTTCAAGAAGCGAACTATGGAAGTTGCTGCCTATGAAAGACAAGTCGATTTCAACAAGTTCTATACCGAGTTCCGCACAATGACGGCGCGCGCATTCGAGTTCACGTAGATTATGGTTCGATCCGTATGTAAAATTCACGGCCACTTCAATCTGTGAAGCATATTCATGGAGCATGGTAACAGAGTCCATGCCTCCGGACAGAACCATTACGGCGTTCTTTTTTGTTGTGCTCATGTCTTTATATTTTTTATAAATCGCATTAACGCTGACCGCGACCGACAACCGACGCAAAAGCTTCCCGCCGACGCATAGCCGCCAATTCCTGATGCTCGTCGTCGCCGTAATTGGCAAATGGATATATCGCTATTCCGCCACGCGGAGTAAAGATTCCGGTCACCTCTATATAACGCGGATCCATCAGGCGGATAAGATCCTTCATTATTATATTCACGCAATCCTCATGGAAGTCGCCATGATTACGGAAGCTGAAAAGATAAAGCTTAAGACTCTTGCTTTCAACCATGCGTTCGCGAGGGATATAGCTGATCACAATCGTCGCAAAATCAGGCTGCCCGGTCTTGGGGCACAAGGATGTGAATTCCGGACAATTGAATGTGACCACATATTCATTGTCGGGATGTTTGTTGACAAAAGCTTCAAGCAACGACGGATCATATTCCACAGGATATTTTACTCCTGTGTTTCCGAGAAGCGTGCATTCTTTAATTTCGCTGGCAGAACGTGACATTTACCTATTGTTGTGCTTATTTCTGAGCAAACGTACATAAAAAAATTTAATTCTCAAAAAAAATCGGTATAATCACGCATTTTTAAGCACAAGGTATAATCCGACTGCGAAAGTTTCTCATCTGCAATAATGATCCGGAACTATTTTATGAGATTAGTTCCGCTCTTTTTGCGTAACTTTGTAAAATCTATTGTATATATGAAATGAAAGGAAACGATAATAAAATACTGCATGACCCCTGGGACAGAGAACACCTGTGGCATCCATACACGTCGACAATAGATCCGCTGCCGACATATAAAGTTGACGAGGCCGAAGGTGCCGAGATAATTCTTTCGGACGGACGCCGCCTTATCGACGGAATGTCGTCGTGGTGGTGCGTAATCCATGGCTATCGCAACGAAAGGCTTAACGCGGCCGCAGAAAACCAGCTACACAAAATGAGCCACGTAATGTTCGGCGGGCTTACTCACGAACCGGCCATCGAACTTGGCAAACTGCTACTCGAGGCAGCTCCGCCATCCATGCACAACGTTTTCTATGCCGACTCCGGTTCGGTAGCAGTTGAAGTCGCCATGAAAATGGCCGTACAGGCTGCAATAGCCCGGTCGGGAAATCACGACAAATCAAATTTCGCCACAATTCGTTCAGGATATCACGGCGACACATGGAACGCCATGAGTGTCTGTGACCCCGTTACAGGCATGCACGGTGCATTCGGACCGGCTCTGCCTGTGCGTTTCTTTGCACCACAACCGCGCTCCCGCTTCGGAGGCGAATGGAATCCGTCCGACATTGAGCCTATGAAAAAAATCATAGAGGAACACGCCCATGAACTGGCTGCCGTAATTCTGGAACCGATAGTACAAGGCGCAGGAGGAATGTGGTTCTACCATCCGCAATATCTACGTGAGCTTCGCCGATTGTGCTCCGCAAACAATGTATACCTTATTTTCGATGAAATCGCCACCGGATTCTGGCGAACAGGAAAATTCTTCGCATGTGAACATGCTGACGTAGAACCCGACATAATGTGCATAGGCAAAGGATTGACTGCCGGATATCTGACAATGAGCGCTGTGCTGACAACCCGTGAAGTAGCCGACACAATATCGCGCGGCGAGGCAGGAGTGATGATGCACGGCCCGACATTCATGGCGAATCCGCTCAGCTGTGCCATTGCAGTGGAATCACTCAAGATGCTACGAGAAACCGACATGGCCTCCCGCGTGTCAGAAATCGAATGCCGGTTGAAAAATCTGCTTGCTCCCGCCGGACAGATACAAGGTGTGGCCGATGTAAGAGTTCTCGGTTCTATTGGTGTAGTTGAAATGAAACGCCCCGTCAACGTGGGCCGCTTCCAGAAAGAATGTGTGGCAAGAGGAGTCTGGATACGCCCGTTCGGACGCAACGTATATGTTATGCCTCCATACATAATCTCCGACATCCAACTGGAGAAACTCTGCAATGAACTTATTGACATTATATCCGATGAAGACAGATATTGAACTTGTTCTCGAAGAACTATCCGAATCCGGCAATCTGAGGCGCCTTCCCGAACAGGACATGCTCACGGATTTGTGCGACCTCAGCTCAAACGACTACCTGGGCATTGGTTCCCGCAGCGATCTGCGCAAACAGTTCTTCAGCTCCGGAAAAGCGGAAGATTTGATTATGACATCGTCAGCATCACGCCTGCTTGCCTCCAGACAGAACCCGTATTCAAGACTTGAGCAATCAATAAACACCGCATACGGCCACGAAAAAAGGACATTGCTGCACAACAGCGGCTACCATGCCAATACTGGCCTGATTCCGGCGTTGGCCTCTATCGGAAAAATATTCATAATTGCCGACAGACTGGTGCATGCAAGCATAATCGACGGCATACGCCTTTCTGGCGTTCCTTTCACCCGTTTCCGCCATAATGATTATGCCCAGCTCGACAATCTTGCGGCAAAAGCTGTAGCCGACGGAATGCGACCGCTGATTATAACGGAAAGCATATACAGCATGGACGGCGACTGTGCCGACATTGACACTCTTGTCGACATAAAACGCCGACATACTGGCGCTATGCTCTATATCGACGAAGCCCATGCGTTCGGAGCTGTTGGCGAAGGCGGACTCGGACTTTGCAGAAACTGCCATGGAGCCGTTGATATAGATGTAATCGTAGGTACATTCGGAAAGGCATATGCCTCGGCCGGAGCTTTCTCTCTTTCGTCACATACATTGCGGGAATTTTTTGTAAACCGATGCCGCAGCCTGATTTTTTCGACAGCACTGGCTCCGCTGACAGCCGAGTGGACTAACTTTATATTCGAACTGTCATTGGGTATGGATAGTGAACGTTCACAGCTGAAACAACGCAGCATAAAACTTGCAGAAATTACAGGAGGCGACTACGCACCAAGCCATATACGTCCTTATATCACCGGTGACCCGAAATCTGCGGTGGAAATGTCAGCCCGGCTTCGCCAATGCGGATTCAACGTGCTGCCCATACGCAGACCGACAGTACCGCCCGGCACCGATCGGCTGCGATTCAGTCTAAGTGCCGCATTGACCGAGAAAGATATGAATTCACTCTCATGCGCATTTAAAGAGATTAAGAAAAACAATGTACGCAAATAAAGGTGACATATACGCAAACCGACGCCGTAAGCGCCCGTACAAAATAACGCCTCAGGCAAAAGCGGTTATTATCGCCATAGTCCTGGTGGTCATGACAGTAAGCGCCACAGCCAAAATCGGGAGTGACAACATCGAAGAGTACGACAATCGTCTGGCAGAAGCACGGTCAAATGGATTAGGCAACCTTGAAGAAGTCATAATTCCGGACGATATTCCCGAAATAAAAGTCAATTACACCGGTTTCAATGTGTCGTTCAACCCATCACACCATCAACCGAACTACGTGTCATGGGAACTGACTGCCGACGAAGCCTGCGGAGATGTTCCCCGCGACAGCAAATTCCGCACAGATCCGGATGTGTTTGGCTGTGCAAGCGATGGCGACTACCGGCGTTCAGGCTACGACCGCGGACACATGGCACCCGCCGCCGACATGAAATGGAGTGCGGAGGCTATGGCCGACTGCCACTTTTTCACAAATATATGTCCGCAGTCACACTCTCTTAATGGCGGCAGATGGTCTTCGCTCGAAAAAAAATGCCGTGAATGGGTAAGACGCGACAGTACTCTGGTAATAATATGCGGACCTATCCTTTCCGACAGGCCACAAGGTTCGATAGGAGTCGGAGTAACAGTCCCTTCACGTTTTTTTAAAGTAGTACTCGCACCTTATGCGAATCCGCCGAGAGCGATAGGTTTCATAATGGCGAATGCTGTGGTACCCGACGGGTTGGAAGCTCTTGCCGTCACAGTAGACGAAGTTGAAGCCGCCACCGGTTTCGATTTCTTCTCTTCCCTGCCAGACGACATCGAAGAACAAGTCGAGGCATCGGCAAACTTCAGGATATGGGAAAAACGACCGAATAAAAAACGACAACAAAAATGATCATTTCAAATCTCAACGATACAATCTGCGCCATATCCACCCCGGCCGGTACAGGCGGCATTGCCATAGTACGCCTGAGCGGCACTCTCGCAATAGATATTGCCGACAAAGCCTGGCAAGGAAAGCGTCTGGCTGACTGTAAATCCCATACTGCCCATCTTGGCAATCTGACCGATACCGACGGAAGCATTCTCGACAACTGTGTGGCTACGATTTATCGAGCGCCACATTCTTTCACCGGAGACGACGTCGTGGAATTCAGCATCCATGGATCAATATGGCTCCAACGGGCAGTCGTAGATATGCTCGTACGCCGAGGTGCACGCATAGCATTGCCTGGCGAATTCACACGCAGGGCATTCGCATCAGGCAAAATGGACCTCGCGCAAGCAGAGGCGGTGGCCGACATGATATCATCAACATCACGGGCGGCACACCGCATAGCCGTCAGCCAGATGCGCGGACATTTTTCGACTCGTCTGGCAACGCTGCGCGAACGTTTGCTTGAACTTGCATCGCTACTCGAACTTGAACTTGATTTCTCGGAAGAGGACGTGGAATTCGCATCCAGAAATCATCTGCTTAAAATAAGCTCCGACACCCTTTCGGAAGTCAACAAACTATACCAATCGTTCCGACAAGGCCATGCGATCAAAGAAGGTATACCGGTCGCGATAATCGGCAAAACCAATGCCGGAAAATCGTCGCTGCTAAACTCTATTGTCGGCGACGACAAAGCAATCGTCAGTGACATACACGGCACAACACGCGACATAATCGAAGACACTATAGAACTTGGCGACTATCGATTCCGCTTCATGGACACTGCCGGCATACGTCACACCACAGACTCCATCGAAAAAATCGGAATAGAACGTTCGCTACATGCCGCCGAAAACGCCCAAATCATCATCATGGTCATTGACACATCCTCTGCAACACCCGTGAATGATTTCAATGAACTATGTTCTAACATCAACACCACCACCCTTCCGCAGTTAATCGTTGTCCTTAACAAAAGCGACAAAACAGATTCCGCCACAACGGACGGCATCATGTCATCCATAAGAAAAAAATCAGATGAACACAACGCTAAATTCACCGGCACACAGATACTTCCTTTATCAGTCATAACCGGCGAAGGAATGGATATATTCCGGAAAACATTAGAAAACAGAGAAGTCGTAAATAATTCTACCGGCGAAAACGAGATACTTATAACCAACGCACGACATGCCGAAGCTCTTCATCACGCATCAATGAACTTAAAAGCAGTTGTCGACGGATTAAGCAACGGACTCTCAGGCGACTTCATAGCTCAAGACCTACGGGAAGCCCTCTCTCACCTCGCCGAAGTCACCGGTGAAATCTCCACCCCCGACATCCTCGCCTCCATCTTCACCCGCTTCTGCATCGGCAAATGACTATGTAGTTAGAAACGATTACAATTAAGCATAATCTGTTAGTATGGCACTCTTTACGGGGTGCCATTTTTGTTGTCGCATTACTCGGTTTTAACCGTTTCTGCTCGATTTTACGCCCATTTTTGTATCCCGGTTGTATCTCGTTACTCAATCGGGGCTGACCAGTCAGAGAGGTTGTAGAGGATTTAGACATCCTTAGACACCAATAGACGCGGTTAGACACTTTTAACAGAATATTAACAGAAATAACAGCGTAAAATGAGCAGCACAATCGAAATTACGAAGACCTGTGAATGGTGTGGCAGCACGTTCACAGCGAGAAAATGCACGACCCGCTATTGCTGTAAAAGATGCGCCGAGCACGCCTATAAGGACGCGAAGCGCAAGGAGCTTGTCGAGCGGGAACAAGCCAAGGCGTCATCGCCACAAATGAGCAATGACAATCGTCTGTTCATAACTCCGGCACAATGCGCTAGAGTCCTCGGAGTATGCCGGGCCTCTATATACAATTATCTCGCCGCAAACTCTATCCCATGTTTCCAGTTCAAGGGCAGAACACTTATCAGCAGGGAGAGCCTTAATGCCCTCTTTGACGGCTCACATCTCTATCAACTTAGACCGGCAAAAGAGAAAGAACCCATTACCGAGTTCTACACCACAAAAGAAGTGCTGGAGAAATTCGGTATCAGTAATTCATGGCTTACAATATAGGTGCAGTCAAATATCATTGGGCGGCAAAGCTGGTGTTGATCCGGCTAAACAACCACAGATTGAAGCGACCTTGAAGAAACAACTTAAGCAAGTATCCTTTGTCAAAGGCTTTGCAATGCCTCATAAGCGATATAAGGTAAAGAAAATCAGATTACAAATGATTAAACAATCGTGGGTATGAGAAAGAGAAAGAAGATAAAGCTTAGTTATAGCAAAGAGCGAGTTCTCTTTTCTGATGTCTTGCCCTACGAGTGTCCTATAATATTCTCAAACCGATATTTGTATCGATTTCTTGCCAAGTATTTATGTGTTGGTGAAGAACAAAAGGTTGATAATATCACGTGGAATGTCTTGAAGCAATCTAAACGTCTGGATGAAAAGGATGCGAATGCTTTTGCTGCATTACTATTTGGTTGTTATGAGAAGGATAAAAAAATCGAAATACTTCAACATCGACCAAACGCTCTATTCTACCCATATCAATTTAATATCGCTCACAAGACGAATAAGACCCGAACGC
>ERZ778515.82-NODE-82-length-79213-cov-9.215948_pt1 | contig 79213 bp, 57 predicted proteins | sample MGYA00510343_ERZ778515 | MGnify/ENA primary metagenome ERZ778515 (study PRJEB29527, sample SAMN07138965) | mouse gut metagenome | material: feces | host: mouse | place: China:Nanjing | collected 2016-01-25 ...
TGCGCGCAGTGCCCGGGTATTTTTTTATGTGTGTCGTGTCTGTTCACTTCCATTCTACCGTGCCATCCGGCCCGGCTCCGACAAGTGTCGCTGACAAGATTTCAGTCTTCCGGCTTCTCGATTACAATGTCGAAGCGGTCAAGGAAGTCCATGGTGCGCTGGATGTAGTCCTGCATCACTACGTCGTCCTCTACAAAAGGCACTTCCTTGCGATAGTTCTCCATTACGGTCTCGATATAGGGAGAGGATTTGAGCGGACGGCGGAAGTCAATGCCTTGTGCGGCGTTCATCAGCTCGATGGCGGCGATGCGCTTGAGGTTGTCGATGATTTTATGCAGTTTTGTGGCTGAGTTGGCACCCATCGACACGAGGTCTTCCTGACCGTTGGAACTTACAATCGAGTCGCAGCTTGCCGGCCATGCATACATCTTGTTCTGGCTCACCATAGAGGCGGCGGCATACTGCGGAATCATGAAACCGGAGTTCAGACCCGGTTTTGCCACAAGAAACTCCGGCAGACCGCGCAGACCGAGAATCAGCTGTGCCACACGACGCTCCGAGATATTGCCGAGTTCGTGGAGCGCCACACCCATATAGTCGAATACGAGTGCGATGGGCTCACCGTGGAAGTTGCCCCCTGATACCACCATATCGTCATCAGGGAATACAGTGGGATTGTCGGTGACGGAGTTGATTTCTATATGGAGCACATCGGTGACATGATTCATGGCATCCTTTACAGCGCCGTGCACCTGCGGAATGCAGCGGAACGAATATGGATCCTGCACATGATCTTTATGACGGCAGATGATTTCCGACCCCTTGAGAAGTTCACGGAACACGCGTCCGGTCTCTATCTGGCCGGGATGAGGACGTACCTGCTGGATGCAGTCCCAGAATGGCTCGATGCGTCCGTCAAAGGCTTCAAGCGACATGGCGCCGAAGAGGTCGAAACAATTGACGAGATGCCAGCCATCGATCAGAGCCTTGATGCCGTTGGCACTCATGAACTGAGTGCCGTTGAGCAGCGCCAGACCCTCTTTTGATTTCAGACGGATGGGATTCCAGCCGAATATATTGAGCGCTTCCTGGCCCGAACGGCGTTTCCCCTGAAACATCACCTCTCCCTCGCCTATGAGCGGCAGGAACAGATTGGCCAGAGGAGCGAGGTCGCCGCTTGCTCCAAGCGAGCCACGGTCATAGACCATGGGAAGTATGTCGTTGTTGTAGAAGTCGAGTATCCGCTGCACTGTCTCCACCTGCACACCGCTGAATCCCATCGACAGGGCGTGGGCCTTAAGCAGAAGCATGAGTTTCACCACTTCGGGAGCCACCGGAGTGCCTACGCTGCAAGAATGGCTTTTTACAAGGTTTTCCTGAAGGGTTGACAGGTCGTCAGGCGATATATGCTTATTGCAGAGAGAGCCGAACCCGGTGGTGACTCCGTAGATAGGAGCGGTAGTCTCATCGGTCTTATGGTCAAGGTATTCGCGGCAATGCGAAATCCGGGCCACAGCCTCGTCGGAGAGCACGAGTCGGGTGCCGTCGCGCAGGATGCGTTCTATCAGGTCGTAGGTCAGCGGACTGCTGCCTATGGCGTATGTTTCCATCTTGTCTGTCATGGTATTTTAAATGTTATGCTGTGTTGTTGGTTTTATTCCGGGCGGGGAGCGTCGTAGACCACGCGTCCGGCATGGATGGTGGTGCGCACGCAGTTCATTCCCACGTAGTAAGGGAGGTAGTTGATGTTGTCGAATTCAAGTATTGCCACATCTCCACGCTTCCCTTTTTCGAGCGAACCGCATTCGGCGGCCATGCCGAGGGCAGCCGCGCCGTTGAGAGTGAGGGCCGTCACAGTCTCTTCGATGCTCATCTGCATATAGATGCAGGCCAGAGCGATCGTCAGGGGGATTGAGCCGGAGAAGCAACTGCCGGGATTCAGGTCGGTGGCCAGGGCCACGGCCCCGCCGGCTTCGATGAATTTGCGTGCCGGAGCGTAAGGCTCTTTGAGGGCAAAGGCTGTGAGAGGAAGCAATGTGGCCACTACTCCGGCCTCGGCCATGAGGCGCACTCCCTCGTCGCTTACGTGCAGAAGATGATCGGCTGAAAGAGCGCCGAGTTCGGCTGCAAGTTCTGCGCCGCCGAGTGTCACGATTTCATCGGCGTGGAGCTTGAGGGAATATCCCATATCACGCGCTGCTTTGAGCAGGCGGCGGGAATCCTCGATTTCGAACACGTTCTTCTCGCAGAACACATCGCAGCACCGGGCCATATCGCGAAAAGCCGGAAGCATCTCGGCGATAAGATAATCCACATATTCCGATGTGCGCCCCTTATACTCCGTAGGCACGGCGTGTGCGCCGAGGAACGTGCTGACCACGTTCAGACCTGTGGCAGGGTCGTCTGCAAGCCGACTGATCGCCTCAAGCTGACGCCGCTCGGTGGCGATGTCAAGTCCGTAGCCGCTTTTGGCTTCTACTGTGGTGACCCCCATTTCCGACATGCGGCGCAGAAACCAGCGGGCCTTCGCAGCCATATCGTCGGCCGTACAGCTGCGTGTCGCGTTGACGGTGCTCTGAATGCCACCTCCGCGCTCCATAATCGACATGTAGGTATCACCCTTCAGCCGCCATGAGAATTCATCGGGACGGTAGCCTCCGAACACAAGGTGTGTGTGGCTGTCGACAAAGCCGGGCAATGCCACACGCCCCTCGCCGTCAGTGTATTCATATGTGTGGAGGGCGAGAAGTTCGGCCGGGCAGGCTTTCTCTTCACCGGCATATTCGATGACGCCGTCAACGATTACGATTATACCCTGCTCTACTGTATGGAGTCGGCGCATCGCCTCCCCCCTGAGGGCTTCGTTGCCCTGAGGGGTGACGATACGCACGTTCTTTATAATCCGGTTCTGCTTCATTTCACAATGCTGTTGATCAGTTCGTCATCGGCCAGGAAAGGCTCGGTGATCATGAACCCGTTGGCAGCCTGGGTGTCGTTCCATTCGCGCACGGTGCTCATGGCGTTTTCGTTGCGGGCCCATGAGCGGCGTGCCACACCTCCCATCACGTCCCAGAGCATCGCTTTGGTCAGGATTTCGTCGACACGTTCGGAGCCGTCGCAAAGCATTCCGAATCCGCCGTTGATGGCCTTGCCTATACCCACGCCGCCACCGTTGTGGAGCGCCACGAGGCTCATGCCGCGCGCACAGTTGCCGGCAAAACACTGCACGGCCATGTCGGCCATCACATTTGAGCCGTCTTTGATATTGGAGGTCTCACGGAAGGGGGAGTCTGTGCCGCTGACATCGTGGTGGTCGCGGCCGAGCATGATTGGACCCACCTCGCCGTTACGCACCATCTCGTTGAATTTCAAGGCAATTTTCAGGCGTCCCATGGCATCCTGATAGAGTATGCGGGCCTGGGTGCCCACCACGAGGGCATTCTTCTCCGCATCACGTATCCAGTTGTAGTTGTCGCGGTCCTGTCCGCGGCGGTCGGGATCAATACATTCCATAGCCGCACGGTCGGTCTTTACGAGGTCTTCGTGCTTGCCGCTGAGGCATACCCAGCGGAAGGGGCCGTAGCCGTAGTCGAAGAGCATCGGGCCCATGATATCCTCTACGTATGAGGGCCAGATGAAACCGTCTTTCTCATCGACTCCATTTTTGGAGATTTCCTTCACTCCGGCGTCATAGATAGCTTTCATGAAGGAGTTGCCGTAGTCGAAGAAGTATGTGCCACGTTCGGTGAGCGCCTTGATGGCATTATAGTGCCGACGCAGCGTCCGGTCGATTTCCTCACGGAATCTGTCGTGGTCTTCATGCAGCAGGCGCGTGCGCTCTTCGAAACTCATGCCTGCCGGGCAGTAGCCACCTTCATATACGGCGTGACAGGATGTCTGGTCGCTGAGCAGTTCGATTTTCTTCTCATTGGCCACTGCGTATTCAAGCAGGTCGACGACGTTGCCATGATATGCTATGGAGACGGGGCGCTTTGCGTCCATTGCCTCTTCGGCTATGCGGAATGCTTCGGGGATTGAGTCGGTCACTACCTCTACCCATCCCTGATTCTTACGTGTCATTATGCGGGAGAGGTCGACTTCTGCTATAATCGAGGCGGCACCGGCTATCAGGGCGGCCTTGGGCTGCGCGCCGCTCATGCCTCCGAGGCCGGAACTTACGAAGAGGTGCCCGGCCAGGTCGCCGTCCTGAGGCACGCCGAGTTTCATGCGTCCAGCATTGAGGATGGTGTTGAAGGTGCCGTGCACAATGCCTTGCGGACCGATGTACATCCAGCCTCCGGCTGTCATCTGGCCGTAGTTGGCCACACCGAGCTGCATGGCTTCATGCCAGTCGTGCAGGTTGTCGAACATGCCCACCATCATGGCATTTGTGATAATCACACGCGGAGCTTCCGGACGCGAGGGGAAAAGACCGAGCGGATGGCCTGACTCCACTACAAGTGTCTGGTCATCGGTCAGTTCTTCGAGATATTTCTTGATGAGACGGTACTGCAGCCAGTTCTGGCATACCTGTCCTGTCTCGCCATAGGTGACGAGTTCGTAGGGGTAAAGGGCAATGTCGAAGCATAGGTTATTGTCGATCATCACTTGAAATGCCTTGCCGGCAAGACATTTCCCTTTATATTGGTCAATGGGTTTGGCGGCCAGATCACCTTCGGGGCGCCAGCGGTAGGCGTATATACGGCCGCGCGTGCGCAGCTCTTCCATGAATTCGGGAGCTGCCTTCGAATGCAGTTCGGGGGGAAGATAGCGCAGGGCGTTGCGCAGGGCGGTTTTGGTCTTCTCGGGGGGCAGGGTATAGCCACGGTCAGGCGCGCGTCGGATCCCTTCTTTGAATTCAGGCATCTCGGGCCATTCGGCTGTAAGGAGAATGCGATTGTGGTTCATGGTGTATATTCAGTGTTAGATTGTTTCCTTTTCAGATCGCCTTGATGAGGCGATGTATCATTCCACAAATTTAGCCAATTTTTTGGAATGCTGCAAGTGTTTTTGCATAATGAGACGAACTTTCGGAAGGTTAGTTGGCACCTCTTGTCAGTACTCGTTATGTTTTGAGGTTTTCCGGCAATCTGCCGGCCGCCGGTTTTGTTATTTCTCATTCCCCAAATATGCCGGGTGACTGTGGCCGTACTGTGTCTGACTGCCGGATAACGGCATCGACCGGCATAGGCGGTATAAGAAAACAAATATGCGCCACGCATCGTTAATAGAATAGTTACGTGTAATTTTTAACTCTCAAGCAGGTATTCTAAGTAAGTGAAAGTGACACTTGCTTGCTTACTCAATGTTTATTATGGAGCATAACGACAATGTGGCCGGATTCCGGCAGAAGGTCTACAATGACCTTTATACGTTTCTTGTGAATAAGGGAGCTATCGACAGTCATCTGCCGGAATGTCCCGATGTGCAGAATAAATGGGAGGCTATAGCCGGCACATATATCCCGGATGGTGCCCGCGAGTTCCGGCAATACCCGGTAGTGTCTCTGGCATGGATGATGTTTATGGGTATCGCCATGGCATTCTACTGGGATACCGACTGGGAGAATCAGGCGGCGAAGGATGACCAGTATCAGCGGCTCCGCGACCACAGCGGTTATGATAATCTTGATGATACCATCCTGCACCATCTCTTGGCTTATGACGATAAGCGGGCCGAAGTGACATCTGATCTCGTAGCGGAATGTGCGGCGAGGGTGCTGAGTCTGCTGAATCATGAGCAGGTGGAGCCTGGCACTCCGGCGGCGTTTCATTGCTATGTCGATGCGCTTCATGAAATGTATATCATGGGTATGGCCATTGAGCTGCATGATCTGGGGTATCACATGACTCCAGTCTCATCGCTCAACTGATATTCGCGCCCACACTGTGCTTATGCATTCACCTTTCTACTCTGTTTCTTCCCAGTCCCAACTATAATCAGAGATGCTGTATGACACGCTGACTTCCGCCATATCAGGCAGTTTGCCTACTAATATCGCCATCCTGACATAGCATATCTCATCGATATCTTCATTATCGCCGAAAGAACCTCCCAAGTCCATATTCCAGTGATATGTATTGTCGCTGTTGTCGCGGATAAACCATTGGCGTGTGCTTTCGAGCGTAAAGTCTGGCAATCCATGATACCATAGGAGCAATGTCGAGCTGGAATATGACAGATTCCGGTATGCGTCGGTGAATCCAAACGGATCATCCGGCAGTCCGTCAGAAGAATTTACCGCTATTAGTCTTCCACTCCACCCTTTCATTCTTTCTCTTGCATCCTTGTCGTCGACATTGACTTTTACCACTGTCGGCAACATCTCGGCGTGTATCGGCAGACGCGTCTGCCCTGAGGGTTCGCTATGATTGCACGCAAATAAGAAGGGAAGAAGTGGAAGAAGAATTGCAATGTGTCGCATAAGCATAAAGACTGAAGTTGAAAATTGGAATGCTCGTTCTTATCTTATATCAGCATAACGCCCTCCCCCGCCATTTTATTGCCCACAACAGTTAGGCAATAATAAATATTGTAGAAGCAAGCCGTCGGAGGCGACTTAACATCATTTAACTCATACAATCTAATCTTCTACCTTATAAGGGTATCACTCAACATGGGGGCCGCCCGGGACTGCTGCTTCTTCCTACTTATAACGCAAGTACTCACCGTCTTCGTCTGTCTTGCAGAGGGGATGCATGGCATCGGCACGCTTATGCGCATAATTAGGATTTACCGATTTTTTGTGCTAATTTTGTGGTAGCCAAGTGTCCGGATTTAACATTAGCAAATGAATGGATTCGGGCATTTACTTCAGATTTCTCCCTCACTACCCCCCTCTCAAAAAACTGTCTGTATGGATTCTCCCGATATCTTCACGCATCTGCATGTGCATTCGCAGTATAGTATCCTTGACGGCATGGCACCTGTCGGCAAACTCGTTGATAAGGCTATTGCCAACGGTCAACGCGCCATGGCGCTTACCGACCACGGCAATATGTTTGGCATCAAGGAGTTTATCAATTATGTAAATAAGGTAAATTCCGGGAAGGAGCCGGCGGAACGCTTCAAGCCGATTATCGGATGCGAGATGTATGTCGCCCCGGAAACGATGTACAATAAGCGCGGCCGTCAAGACCATAAGGCCTATCATCTTATCGTGCTGGCCAAGAACCTAAACGGCTATCATAACCTTATCAAGCTCGTGAGCCGCGCCTACACCGAAGGGTTCTATTACCGTCCGCGCACCGAGCACAAGGAACTTGAAAAATACCACGAGGACCTTATTGTATGCTCGGCCTGTCTGGGTGGAGAGATTCCGCAGCTAATACTCAATGGCGAACTTGACAAGGCTGAGGAGGCTGTGCGCTGGTTTCACAATCTGTTCGGCGACGACTATTATCTGGAGCTGCAGCGCCATCAGACATTCAAGGAGAATGCTAACCGCGACGTGTATCCGGAGCAGCAGAAGGTCAATACAGTCCTTATCGACATAGCCCGCCGCCAAGGCATCAAACTCATAGCATCCAACGACGTGCATTTCGCCAACGAGAGCGATGCGGAAGCCCACGACCGTCTGATATGCGTGAGCACTGGGAAGAAATTCAATGAAGACCGTATGCACTACACCAAACAGGAATGGCTGAAGAGCACTCAGGAGATGAGTGCCATCTTTGCCGATGTGCCTGAGGCCATCTCGAATACCCGCGAGATTGCCGACAAGGTGGAGTTCTACAGTATCGACCACGCCCCGATCATGCCTAACTTCGAGATTCCGGAGGAGTTCGGCTCTGAGGCGGAGTATCGCGCACGAATCTCGGAGGAGGAACTCTACGATGAGTTCACCCGCGATGAGAACGGGCAGGTGGTGCTCTCCCGCGAGGAGGGAGAAAAGAAGATAGCTCGTCTCGGAGGTTACGACAAACTTTACCGCATCAAGTTCGAGGCCGACTATCTGGAGCACCTCACGATGATCGGAGCTGTAAAGCGCTATGGCGACCCTCTTCCCGACGATGTGGCGGAGCGCCTGAAGTTCGAGCTGTATATCATGAAGACAATGGGATTCCCGGGATACTTCCTGATTGTGCAGGATTTCATAAACACCGGGCGCGAAAAGCTCGGTGTCAGCATCGGTCCGGGACGTGGCTCGGCCGCAGGCTCGGCTGCCGCCTATTGTCTGGGCATCACTCAGGTCGACCCCATAAAGTATGACCTCCTCTTCGAACGATTCCTCAACCCCGACCGTATATCGCTTCCTGATATCGATGTGGATTTCGACGATGACGGACGCTATGAAGTGCTGAAGTATGTGACGGAGAAATATGGAGCCGAAAAGGTGGCGCATATCATCACATATCAGTCAATGGCCACAAAAATGGCTATCAAAGATATGGGGCGTGTGATGGACCTCAAGCCGCAGGAGGCCAACAGTCTGGCCAAGCTGGTGGTAGACCGCCTGCCGGAAGTGGACGGGAAGTCGCCGAAAATCAATTTCAAGAATCTGGAAAAGTACGACAAAGCCTTCCGTGAAGCCTGCCAGAGCCCCGACCCTAAAGTGCACGATGTGATGAAATATGCCGGCGAACTGGAAGGGACTGTGCGCGGCACCGGCGTGCACGCCTGCGGCGTGATAATAGGGCGCGACGACATCACCGACTGGGTGCCTGTGGCAATATCCAACGAAGGGTCCGAGTCGGTGACTTTCACCCAGTACGAAGGTTCGGTAATCGAGGAAACCGGGATGATTAAAATGGACTTCCTCGGACTAAAGACTTTATCAATCATCAAGGAGGCTGTGGCGAATATCAAGGAGAGCAAGGGGTTTGATCTCGATATCGATACGATTCCGCTCGATGATGAACTCACCTTCAAGCTTTATTGCGACGGCCGCACCACATCGACTTTCCAGTTTGAGTCGCCAGGCATGCAGAAGTCGCTGCGCGAACTGAAGCCCTCGAAGTTCGAGGACCTTATCGCGATGAACGCCCTCTACCGTCCGGGGCCTATGGACTATATCCCGTCGTTTATCGCACGTAAGCATGGCCGCGAACCGATACAGTACGACATCCCGGTCATGAAGCAATATCTTGAGGAGACCTACGGCATCACCGTTTATCAGGAACAGGTGATGCTATTGTCGCGCCTGCTTGCCAATTTCACCCGTGGCGAATCCGACATGCTCCGCAAGGCAATGGGTAAGAAGCAGATTGATAAGATGGCCAAACTGAAGGTGAAATTCATGGACCAGGGGCAGGCCAACGGCCATAAGGCTGAGGTGCTGGAGAAAATATGGGCTGACTGGGAGAAATTCGCGTCTTACGCCTTCAATAAGTCGCATGCCACATGCTATAGCTGGGTGGCCTATCAGACGGCCTATCTGAAGGCACATTATCCGGCAGAATATATGGCCGGTGTGCTGAGCCGCAACCTCAGCGCGGCTGACAAACTGACCAAAATCATGGACGAGACGAAACGCATGGGGATCGTGGTGAAGGGGCCCGACATCAATGAATCCGGCCATAAGTTCTCGGTGACGAAGAAGGGTGAAATACGTTTCGGTCTGAGCGGAATAAAGAGTGTGGGTGATTCGGCGGTGAACGCTATTGTGAGCGAACGCTTGAAGAATGGGCCATATCGCGACCTCTACGACTTTGTGGAGCGCGTCAATCTATCGGCGTGCAACCGCGGCGCAATCGAAAGTCTCGCTCTGGCCGGAGCTTTTGACAGCTTTAATGTGCCGCGAGAGATGATTGTGGCTCCGATGTTTGATTCCACATGGGCCGACCTGCTGGTGAAGTACGGGCAGAGGGTGCAGAATGATGCCAATTCGCTGCAGAACTCTCTTTTTGCCGACATGGAACCGATTGAGACCGACAAGCCCCCCTTCCCTGAATATGAGCCATGGAGCCGGCTGCGTCTGCTTGAGGCTGAGAAGAATCTGGTGACGATGTATCTGTCGGCCCATCCCCTCGACCCGTATTATATGGAACTGAATTACGCCTGCAATACGACATGCGACGACTTCGAGAATGCCCAGACTGATGGCGCGCTTATCAGCATCGGAGGCCTCGTGACCGCCGTGGAGACGCGTTCCACCAAGTCGGGGCGTCCCTGGGGGCAAGTGAAAATCGAGGATTTCAACGGGACTGCCAATCTGCGTCTCTTCGGACGTCTATATGAGGAGTATTTTGCCAAGTTTACCGTGGGCGACGCCATCTACCTGCGGATGCGATGCCAGTCAAGTCGTTTCAACTCCGACTTTATGGAAATTATAATCGAGGAGTTGACTTCTCTCGACCGACTGCGCGGCACAGTGGCAAATGACCTCACGATATGGCTCGACCGAAATTTCGACAATACGGATTTCATTAAGGGGCTGATGAAGTTTGAATCCGACAATCCCGACGACCGCAGAGGCGACCTCTCGCTGCTCCTGCTCGACTACAGACGCCGGCAATGCGTGAAGATCCATTCGCGACGAAAGTTCCGAATCGACAAGAATCTTATCGATTTCCTCAATGAATGGGGCATACAGTTTAATGTCGAGACAGCTCGCCGGTAAACAAGAATCCGTGACTTCCGGTCAAACAGCGCGCCGACAGAAATACTGAAATCATTTTTCGCCCCTCGGATTTGGCAGACTCAAATCTTTTAGATAACTTTGGGAAGCCGATTCGCCGGATACTACCCGACGAAGACTCCAAGGCTCTTCTCCATATCCTCTCCGACCAAGACAAATATCAACAATACAAATATTTAAATTCAATCCAAAATGGCATTACAGTTCACAGACCAGACTGCCCGCGAGGCAATCGAATCAGGAAAACCCGTAGTAATCGACTTCTGGGCCACATGGTGCGGTCCCTGCATCAAGCTCGGTCCGGTGGTCGAGGAGCTTGCCGAAAAATACCCTGACGTGGTAATCGGCAAACTCAACATCGACGACAATGATGAAATCGCAAGCGCCAACCGCGTGCGCAATATCCCCACAGTGCTCTTCTTCAACAACGGAGAGCTTAAGGAGCGCAGCGTAGGTCTGGTCAAACTCTCCGACCTTGAAGCCAAACTTCAGGCTATCCTCTGATACTCCGCCACATCCCGGCGGCGTCATGTCACCACACTGACGACCACCACGCATGTAATCACCGGGGCCGACGGCATCACCGCCATCGGCCCCGGACTGTATGCCGCTGCGACTCGACTGCAACGCGGCTCAAACTCCCGGCACCTTGCCAAATCCCATGATGGTGCGCGTGTAGTAGGGTGTGGTGATTTTTGATATCACGACACCCTTTGATGTACTGACATGGATGAAATTCTCATAATCAAGCATAATCCCGACATGCGACACCCGGTCAGGGTCCTTGCCTATGGCAAAGAACACCAGATCACCCGGAAGCACCTGACGCAATCCTATCGGAGTGCAGAACTCGGCCTGCGCCGCCGAATTGCGGGGCAGTTTTATCCCCAACGCATCAAGATACACACTCAGCACCATCCCGCTGCAATCGGATCCTTTGTGTTTTTTGTTCTCGGCAAATTTATACGGCGTCCCTATCCATGTCTGGGCCTCTTCTATCAGCTGCCGGCGGGGCTTGCTGAGATGAAGGAACTCCACATTGACCGGCGAACCGCCCTGGGCGGCGCCCGGGAAACGCGTCCCCTGCCGGTGAGTCCGGCATCCTCCTGCCAGCAGCGCCACCGCCACAATTAGCAGCACCGTCACTCGGCTGACTCCGCTCACTCTCCGCCCGGCGGAAGCGAGCATCCTCAAATCTCCTGCCCTGCCTATTAGGCTACGGCATTTCCGGCCAAACCCGTCGGCCACCTTGCATTCTATATTCATGATGATTGTCAATCTTCTTTTTTTTAGATTCCAAAATTAATAATTTTTAAACCTTCTGCCAAACTACTACTAAATAATTCTAAAACTACCCTTGTGGCTTTTTACAAAAATAATAAACCGGTATCATAACGTGTATATTAGGAAAATGTATAACCCGGTCTTTCTGCGGAAAGCCTCGCTTTTCAGCATTCCGGCTTCATAACGGAGAAAGACCACTAACCTGATAACGATGAATATCCTGAAATCTTCCACTATTGTGCTGGGGCTGGCTATCGGAGCCACCGTGCTCATCGCATCCCGTCCCGGGTCGGACAATACTCCCGACGCAGCTTCATCCGACAATTTTATTAACGTCAGCGACCCTGCCGCCCAGTCAGGGCAGTTCGTGCGCACGGCCGCTTCTGCATCTTTCGATACAGATTTTACTGTAGCAGCCGAAAAGACGGTCAATGAAGTTGTGTGTATCAAAAGCTTCACCACCCGCCGTCAGCAGAACTATGGCGGCTACGACCCTTTCGGCATGTTTGATTTCTTCTTCGGTCCGCAGCAGCCGCAGCAGCGTCAGCAGCCCCGACAGCAGAAAAAACGCAACTCCGATGATGATTACGTACAGAGTGGCCTGGGTTCAGGTGTGATAGTATCTGCCGACGGTTATATCGTCACCAACAATCACGTAATCGATGGAGCAGAAAAGCTTGAAATCCTACTCAACGACAACTCTACCTATGAGGCGCGCGTAATCGGCACCGACCCCGCCACCGACCTCGCTCTCATCAAAATCGATGCAAAAGACCTGTCTCCGATCATCTTCGGCGACAGCGAAACGGTGAAAATAGGCGAATGGGTGCTCGCAGTGGGAAATCCTTTCGGGTTCAATTCCACTGTCACAGCCGGCATCGTCAGCGCCAAAGCACGCAGTCTGGGCGCCAACAGCCAGTCTGGCAATCTCGGCATCGAATCCTTCATCCAGACTGATGCCGCTCTGAATCCCGGCAACTCCGGCGGAGCTCTTGTCAACCTCAAAGGCGAACTGATCGGCATCAATTCCGCCATCTATTCCAATACCGGAAGCTATTCGGGATTCTCGTTCGCCATACCCACTACAATCGTAAAGAAGGTGATCACCGACCTGCGTCAGTATGGCACTGTGCAGCGTGCAGTGCTGGGATGCACCGTCACCGAACTCGATGCCAAGCTGGCCAAGGAGAACGATGTGACCGCCACCAAGTCGGGTCTCCTCGTGCATGATGTCACCGCACGCTCCACCGCCAAAGAGCTCGGCCTGCAGAGTGGAGATGTAATAGTGGCAATAAATAATGTGAGCGTAAAGAACCGTGCCGAACTCGTAGAGCAACTCAACAAGTTCCGTCCCGGCGAAAAAATCACCGTCACCTACTACCGCGACAACAAGAAAGCCTCCGCCACCGCCACCCTGCGCAATAACCAGGGAAGTACCGAAATCACCAAACCCGGCGAATTCTCGCAGCTCGGAGCGGCATTTATGAAACTCAGCGCCGACACCAAATCGGAACTCGGCATCCGCAGCGGCGTCAAAGTGACAGGACTGCAGAAGGGGGCATTCAGGGAAGCCGGCGTGAAGGATGGTTTCATCATTACCGAAATCAACGGAAAGGCTGTCAATTCGCAGGATGACGTGGAGTATATCTACAATCAGATTATGAAAGACGAAGACGCCGACCGCGTGCTGCTCCTCTCCGGCTTGTATCCTGACTCGGGCAGAAAATACTATTACGCCGTCAATCTCGATTAATCCCTCTCCATCACTCAAGAATCCGGAGCGCCCCGGATAAACACGGCCAATCGGAATCATCCCGGTCAACGCACTCCACGATTCTACCAGATTCAACCGCAATATGGGCTGTCGGCACGCCACTCTCAAAGAGCAGGCAGCCGACAGCTTTATCTTACTATCGGCTAAATCTGAACATTACTTAAGATTTTATAAGTAATCAAAAGTTATGTGGCAAAAATTTTGAACCTTCATAAAAAAATTCTTAAATTTGCATTTCGGCATGGCGTGCGGTTGTTATATACTTGCAATCGCACTCCTCACTGCTTTGATAATATCCGTATCCTATGAGACAGCTTAAAATCAACAAGTCAATCACCAATCGCGACGGCATCGGCCTGGACAAGTATCTTCAGGAGATCGGTCGCGAAGAACTCATCTCTGTATCCGAGGAGGTGGAACTGGCACAGCGCATCAAGAAAGGGGACCAGAAGGCCCTCGATAAGCTTGTGCGCGCCAATCTCCGCTTCGTCGTTTCGGTGGCCAAGCAATATCAGAATCAGGGTCTGCCCCTGCCCGACCTCATCAATGAGGGTAATCTCGGTCTGATCCGCGCCGCACAGAAATTTGATGAAACAAGAGGTTTTAAGTTTATCTCCTACGCCGTGTGGTGGATCCGCCAATCGATTCTGCAGGCTCTTGCCGAGCAGTCGAGAATTGTGCGTCTGCCCCTGAATCAGGTAGGCTCACTCAACAAAATCACCAAGGAGGTGACTAAGTTCGAGCAGGAAAACGAGCGTAAGCCCTCGCCCGAAGAACTGGCTGACCGTCTCGATATCCCGGTCGACAAAATCGCCGACTCGCTTAAAGTCTCAGGGCGTTCGATTTCTGTCGACGCTCCGTTTGTGGAGGGTGAAGACAACTCTCTGCTCGATGTGCTTGCCAACGACGACAGCCCTATGGCCGACCGCTCGCTCAATCAAGAGTCGCTATCCAAGGAGATTGACCGTGCCCTGCGCCAGCTTTATGACCGCGAACGTGAAATCCTGAAGATGTTCTTCGGCATCGGGTGTCAGGAAATGACACTTGAGGAAATCGGTGCCAAGTTCGACCTCACCCGCGAGCGTGTGCGACAAATCAAGGAAAAGGCAATTCGACGTCTCAAGGGGCAACGAAGCCAGTTGCTCAAATCCTATCTCGGTGATTGACATCAATTCCTAATCAAGCCCCGTATCCCCGACATTTACTATCACGGGATGCGGGGCTTTTTAGCGACATTTCACTGTGAAGCATTTCTTATCCCTGTTGCTGGCGGTTGCCGCATCTCTGCCGGCTCTGGCTTCCGTTCAGTCAGAAGCTGACTCGGTCAAAACACGGCAGACGGTTATCACCCGTTTCCTTTCAGACGGCTCTGTTCAGACTGATACTATCGCCGGAGATCTGAAGCTGACGCCGATATCGCCTGCCAATGACACATCCCCCTCGGCCGGATTGACATCAAAAAAACCTCGGCGCACCAAAATGTCGACCGTCATGATCGGCACCGAACTCAGCACGTCGCTCGACCTCTCCGGAGCCGACATGTCGACTTTTAATGCCGATATCCTGATCGGCTATCGGCATAAACTTATACAGACTCTTGGTGTGAGCTTCGGAATGCACAAATCTCTTGGCACTCGCGACAGTTTCATACCCATTCAGCTCGTGTTCCGTTCCGGTCTGATTCCAAGGCAACAGCTCTTTTTCCTGCATTTATCGGCCGGCTACAGCTTCAACACCATCTCTTCCTCTCCGATGTTCGGCGATTTGGCCGCATCTGTGGGGTGCGGCGTCAATCTGGTGCAGAAGCCGGGGTTCCAGAGCAAGATTGTGCTCGCCTTCGGGTTCAGGCACTTCACGGAGAAACATCAGGCCCTGGCCAGTGTCAACAAACCGAATGTAGGTTTTGCCCAGATTGCATTCGGCATATCTATGTAAACGCTATCGGCCAATTATCCGCACTGCACCGTAAGCCCGCTCAATCAATCTGACTACAATGACTCTTATGAGGATTTTGACCTATGAGGATTTCTGAATTCATTAACGGCCATGAAGTCTCTTCGACCGAAACTGCTTCAATCCTGTGCGATGAATGCCGACTAAATCTGTGTTCGGAGTTCTTTGCCCAGTATGCCTCATATATGCTTGCCTGCGGAGCCACATGTATCCGCATATCCAAAAATCTGCGCCGCATGGCCGCTGCCGTGGGGCTTAAGGTGGATATGATTATCCTGTCGCATCACGTGACAGTGGTGTGCACAAACCAGGCCGATGGCATGTCATGTCAGCACACCAAGCGAATTGCCCCCGCCGGAGTCTCGTTTGCCATCAATACGCGGCTCTCCGAGCTGTCGTGGAAAGTGGCTGGGCATAAGGTCGATATCGAAGAGGCCCAAAGCATTTTCTATCGGATAATAAAGCATAAGAAGGTGTCGGAATGGCGCATAATGTGGCTCGTAGTGGCTGCCAACGCTTCGTTCTGCTATCTCTTCGGAGGCGATCCGGGGGCTATGGCAATCGTGGCTGTAGCCACTCTGGCCGGCTACACCATCAAGCTCCTCACTCTTATGCGCCACTGGGATGCTAAAATAATCTGGCTGATATGCTCGTTTATCTCGGCCATTATCGCGGCCGGTCTCACTTATCTCCCTATCACTTCTACTCCTGACTGGGCTATCGCCGCATCCGTGCTATATCTCATCCCGGGAATCCCATATATCAATTCAATATCGGATTGCATCGACGCACACTATCTGTCGGCTATCGGGCGTTTCATACATGCCTGTGCTCTGACGGTATGCATCGCAATCGGCCTTACGGCCGGACTCGTGCTTGCCAATATCGGCATCACGGTCTGACCGCAATACTCTCCGATTAAGCTCACCACCTCGTAAAAATCGACTCTTTATGCAGATTGTGACCGCACTTTTGCTCGATATGCTCTTCTCCGGAATCGCAGCCTATGGGTTTGCTGCAATCAGCCACCCCCCAAGAAGGGTGCTGAAATTCTGTGCTCTTATCGCGGCTCTCGGTCACGTGAGCCGGTATTGTATGATTAATTTCCTACACTGGCATCTCGTGGCGGCATCGCTTGTCGGTGCGCTCGTAGTCGGCCTCCTCGCTATAATCATCGCCCCAAGGCTGAAATGCCCGCCTGAGACTTTCTCATACCCCTCTCTGCTCCCGATGATTCCGGGCATTTATGCCTATCGTGCGGTGCAGGCGCTGGCCATGACCCTCTCTACTGATGGCGAAGAGGAATTCCGTCATTACTTCTATCTCTTCGAAAGCAATGGGCTGATCACTATTTTTGTGGTGCTCGCTATGGTAGTCGGGCAGATGCTGCCCATTCTTATATTCCCTCGCATATCCTTCTCTTCTACAAAATAATCAATTCTCGCGACACGCGCTTCTCTCCTGCTCTTTTTCCCTATTATCTTCAGTTCTTCAGCAAAACAACCATATGATTATGCTACATTCAAATCCATGCTCCACAATGCGACACGCATTCGGGTTATTATCTTTCTGTCTGATTCTCTCGCTTTTATGTTCATGCTCCGGATCTTCCACGACTGTGGCCGATTTCAACCTGCCCCTCTACTCCCCGCAATATGCCTCGGGATTCAAAATACTCGGACAAGAGGGAAAACAGAGCTGCCTGATTCGCGTCAGCGCACCATGGCAGGGCGACAACACTCCTCCTCGCGAACTCTTCATCCAACGCAACGGTGAGGCGGTGCCCGATGGGTTCGATGGGCAGATTCTGACCGGCGATGCCGAACGCATCGTGTGTATGTCGTCGACACAAATCGCGATGCTTCATCTGGTTGATGCCTCAAAAAATGTGGTTGGTGTTTCCGGTATGGATTTCATCACATCTCAGGAAATATTGTCACGACGTGCGGAAATCGGTGATGTGGGATACGACGGCAACATCAATTACGAACTTCTCATCAGCCTCAAACCGGATCTGGTGCTCCTTTACGGCGTATTTGGCGCCGACCCGATGGAAAATAAGCTCCGGCAGCTTGGAATCCCTTATCTGTATGTGGGAGAATATGTAGAGGAATCTCCTCTCGGCAAAGCCGAATGGATGATGGCCGTGGCCGAGACTGTGGGTAAGCGCACACGTGCCGAAGAGGTATTCCAGCAAATCCCGGAAAAGTATGACGCTCTTAAGAAAAGGGTGACTGACGCACATGGCAACCGCCCCAAGGTAATGCTCAACATGCCTTATGGCGACTCCTGGTTTCTCCCGCCATCCCAAAGCTATATGGTGCGGCTCATCAATGATGCCGGGGGCGAATACATATATTCTGATAATGATTCGCGTGCCTCTAAAGCCATCGATATGGAAGAGGCTCTTCTGCTGACTTCGAAGGCCGACAAATGGATCAATCTCGGATCGGATATACAGTCGACCGAAGATGTGGCGCGCACTCTTCCGAATTTCGCAAAAATACCTGTGGTGATTAATGCCGAACTCTATAACAATAATGTCCGCACCACTTCGGCCGGAGGCAATGACTTCTATGAGTCGGGGGTGGTAAACCCGGATCTGGTGCTCCGCGACCTTATCAAGGCTCTCCATCCAGAACTGGTGCCGGAACCTTACACATATTACCGACGGCTCCCCGCCACAACTCCGGCAGATCCCGACATAGACTCTGAATCGGAATATATCGGTTATTTCCCATCGGCCGACAGCTGCGCCGCCAATGCGACCAATTGATTCCAGCGTCCTATCTTAACGACCCTTAAGCAAGTATTCAAATTGACACTTACTTACCACCACAACCTATAATAACCTCTCTCCTCCTCTATTCTCCTCTCCTATCCTAACATACCCTCTCTTCTTATCCTATCCTCTCTCCTTATCCCATCCTCTCTTCTCCCCGCTTCCCCTCCTCTCTTCTCCTCCTCTTCCATTTCTCAACCCCGACATCCCCGCGACCTCTCTTCATTCCTTATAACTGCAGACTCTCCTCCGGACTACATCCCGTTGATCAAGTAAGAAAGATTTACTTTCACTTTCTATCGTCGTTTAAACCTGAACACCTATATTATGCAAAAAAGACGACTCGTGTTCATCATCTCGGCCATCCTACCGGTGGTGCTCTTTATCCTCGACCTCACATTCGGAGCGGTCAGCATCCCTCCCGGAGATGTATGGAAGGCCCTCACCGGAGGTGATATCGCCCCCACCACACGCGCCATTGTGCTCGACATACGCCTTTTAAAGGCGGTAGTGGCCGTGACCGGCGGCGCCGCACTGTCGGTCAGCGGACTGCAGATGCAGACACTCTTCCGCAACCCTCTGGCCGGCCCATATGTACTTGGCATAAGTTCGGGCGCATCACTGGGTGTGGCTATGTTTATCCTTGCCTCTCCGTTGATGACTCTTCCCAAATGGATGTCGGCAATCGGTGTGGCCGGTGCCGCATGGATTGGCGCCGCCGCTATATTGCTTATAATCTCGCTCGTAGGCCGACGCATAAAGGACATTATGGTGATTCTAATCCTTGGCATGATGTTCTCAAGCGGTGTGAGCGCTGTGGTCCAGATTCTGCAGTATATGAGCCATGAGGATGCCTTGAAATCATTTGTTATCTGGACAATGGGTTCGCTCGGCGAAGTCACTCCGATGCAATTATGGATTCTTATTCCCGCAGTTGCGGCCGGTCTGATTATGGCTGTGGCCGCCATAAAACCGCTCAATCTCTTGCTCTTCGGAGAAGAGTATGCCGTCACTATGGGTCTTGATACACGCCGTGCGCGTATACTGCTGTTTGTCTCTACAACGCTGCTGGCAGGCAGCGTCACTGCATTTTGCGGACCGATTGGGTTCATAGGGCTGGCCATACCTCATGTGTGCCGTATGCTATTCTATGATGCCGACCATCGCGTACTCGTGCCTGCCTCGATGCTGACAGGGGCGTCGGTGCTGCTCCTTTGCGACATTATATCCAAAGCCTTCACTCTCCCTATAAACTCAATCACTGCCATACTCGGCATTCCGGTCGTGGTGTGGGTAGTGGTCAGAAACTCCGCCCGCTCATGATCTCAATCAGTAATCTTAATTTAGGCTTCAGGGCGAGAACACTGCTCGCCGAAGTATCAACCGACTTTCCACAGAGATGCCTTACGGCTCTTATCGGTCGCAACGGCACCGGCAAATCAACACTTCTCCGTGCTTTGGCCGGACTCAACAACCGCTATACAGGCGACATACTTATCGATGGTTCCCAACTACGCGACCTCGGTCGACCGGAAATGGCCCGGCGTCTGGCATTCGTAAATACGGAGCGTACCCGAATCCCGAATCTCCGCTGCCGCGATGTGGTGGCAATGGGACGCGCCCCCTACACCAACTGGATCGGACGACTCTCCGAAAACGATGCACTGGCCGTTGACGATGCTCTTAGGGCCATCAATATGCAGGATTATGCCGACCGCACAATGGACCGCATGAGCGACGGCGAGTGCCAGCGTATCATGATAGCCCGCGCTCTGGCCCAGGACACTCCCAATATCCTGCTCGATGAACCCACTTCTTTTCTCGACCTGCCCAACCGATATCGGCTCGTCGAACTGCTCGGCGAGCTCGCACACTCACGCAATAAGTGCATCATCTTTTCCACCCATGAGCTCGATATAGCCCTGCGCCGCACTGACCGCATTGCACTCCTCGCCGACTGCACACTCACAAATCTCACGGCTGAGGAAATGAATGAATCTGGCCTGATTCCCGACAAATTCGGCATCTCACTCTGATTTATCTCTGATTTCCCGGTTTTTTTTATTTTTTGACCGGAAAATTTGGATATTCCGGATTTCTATATTACTTTTGCAGTGTATTAGTAATGTAATACACTACTTCACTAATATTGAGACCTGATTCTCATCCCCCCTGGCCCCGCACGCGAAGTGCGCTCCTGCATAGCCGGATAATGAGAGGAGGCTCTCGGATTGCAAACTATATCTTTTCATCCGGCTCGCCCGGAACCTGGCATTCGGTGTGTCGATGCCTCTTTCTGTGGCAGGCCAAAATCTATTTGTTGTGCGTTATGCTTAAAGTCAACGACATCTCTTTCTCTTACAGTCGCCGGCGCCCGCCGGTGCTGAAGGATTTCTCACTTTCTATTGCCGAGGGTGGAGTCTACGGTCTGCTCGGTTCCAACGGCGCCGGTAAATCCACGCTTCTATATCTTATCACCGGACTGCTAACTCCCGACTCGGGTAATGTCACCTTCCAGGGTATCGACACTCGCAAGCGACTGCCTCACTCCATGGCCGATATCTTCATTGTGCCGGAGGAAATCGACCTCCCGTCAATGTCGCTCCAAAAGTTTGCCGAACTCAACGGGGCTTTCTATCCTAACTTTTCTATGGAGCAGCTGCTCGATAATCTCTTCCTCTTCGAACTCACGCCCCAGATGAACATCGGACACCTCTCAATGGGACAGAAGAAGAAGGTGGCCCTCTGTTTTGCAATGGCATGCAATACGCGCCTTCTGATTCTTGATGAACCGACCAACGGACTCGACATACCCGGCAAAGCCGCATTCCGCCGATTTATCGCGGCCTCCGAAGCCGAAGGGCGCATCATAATAATATCTACCCACCAAGTGCGCGATGTGGCCCAGATTCTCGACCATGTCATTATAATCGACCGGCACCGTGTGCTATTCAACCACAGCACCAGTGATATCCAGGCTCACCTGAAATTCATCGACACGGCAAACCCCGCTCTTATCGACCGCGCAATTTATGCCATAGGCGCGCCCGGGGGGGCGTCTATCATTATCCCCAACACGGATGGCGAGGATACGGAAATCAATCTCGAACTCCTGTTCACCTTCGCCCACGAAGACCCCGACACTCTGACCCGCATCTTCGCAGGCTCCGACTGACGATGCTGATACAGAGTCCGCCATCTCGGCTCTACGGCACGCCACAACGGCCTAAATATATGCCCGTATGCCATTTATGACCAGAGACATACGTCAGCATACATCCTCGACTATCATTTTAATCCCCAATCTCCCACTATATTATGACAAACCAGATATTCTCACAATCACGTTTCTTGGCGTATCTGAAAAAACATATCTATGATACCCGCTCGCGTCTGGCCATTAATGCCGGAATCATCCTGATGCTCCCGATACTCTTTTGTGTCGGTATTCCGGCCATACGCAACTGCTACGACTATCCCCCCATGCCGCATCTCACAATAGCCGACCCGATGTGGGGAAATGAAATCTTGTTTTTCATATTCTTCGCTCCTGCCATCGGCGCCGCTTTCGGCTCTGTATTCTACGAGACGATGAAGAGAAAGACATCTCGCATCGCCACCCTCACCAATCCGGCAAGCCAGCTGGAAAAGTTTGTCGCTTATTTCTGCATCTATATTCTGTTCTTCTCCATCATTTCAATAGCCTCGCTGTTTCTGGCCGATGCGATACGCGTATGGATTTACTCCGGCACTCAGAATCCCGGGATTAAAGTTGGCTACCTCACCCCCGACATGCTCTTCACTATGGGCGCCACTATACCGAAGCCCGATGAAATCACACCATTGATTGCCGATGTCGACATGGTAAAGAGCACCATCATATTCTCATCGATTGCGCTGCTTCAGGCCGTATATGCTCTCGGATGCGCCGTATGGCCCAGAAATTCGTTCCTGAAGACGACTGCATTACTCTTCTCGTTGAATATGGCAAGCGGCTATCTGCTCTTCCTCGGATTCCAGACTTTCGTCATGGATGAAGCCATAGTGCCGAGATTTGATTTGCAGACCGGCACCGTCACTTTATCGATTGCAGTAATAAGCGCCGCCCTGGCAATCTTTATCTGGTGGATCGGCTACCGCCGATTCTGCGAGTCTGAAGTCGTGGAACGCTGGTAAACTCTCCCTCCGACATTACGTCAGCCACCCTTCAAAACCTAAAAATCATGCTATTTGAAGAGAACAACAAGGCTATTTATATCCAAATTTCCGACCGCATTTGCGACGAAATAATCAATGGCACGTATCCGCCTGAATCTCGACTCCCCTCTGTACGGGAATATGCCTCCGACATGCAGGTCAACGCCAATACGGTGATGCATTCTTACGAGCGCCTCGCTCAGCGCGGACATATCTACAACCGGCGTGGCATAGGATTCTTCGTGGCAGCAGATGCCCGACAGAGGATACTCGATGAGCGTGGTTCCGACCTCATCGACAAACGCCTGGACAACATTTTCAGCCTGCTGCAACATCTCGACATCACACCCGACACGCTGCGAGACGCTTACAGCGACTATCTGAGACGCCAGGCCGACAACAAAAATTGACACAACCCAATAACCGGTATATTTTATGAAGACCACCACCTATATCATCATCGGCCTCATCGCCGTGATTCTCTTGTTGAGTTTCTTTCTTCCGTTGATTTTCTTCACGACTCCCGCCATGTGAACAATCTGATGCATCCGGACGTATAGTATTATAAATTACAAACCATATAAACTATACACTACCATGCGCCATACCCGCCACCTGATGCATATCACCGGACTTCTCGTAGCTCTCGGTTTATTCCTTGCCATGGGAAGCTGCGGCACGACAAGAGCCCATATCGGATTAGACCACGATGTGGCCTACCATTGGAACGGAGGATATTACGATGACGCCCCTCCGCGACATCATAAACATAAGAAACCGCCAAAACCAAAGAAGAAACATCATAAAAAATCGAAAAAACACCACCATCACGACTGACTCTCATCCCGCTATAATCGGAAAGCCGGATACGCGCAATGCGTATCCGGCTTTCTTTCAATCAAGTAAGTATTCGTTTTTAAATTCAGCAGTCACATGGTCTCCTGACATATTCATCTTACAGCTATCTTAAAGCTGCGACTACCCTGACGCACAACATATATACCCGGGAGAAGCGACTCTACTGAATCGGCCACCTTCACGCCATTCAGATTGTAGACTTCTACCGATGCATCCTCGTCAAGAATCATATCCACACCAGACACCGTGATATCCACAGGATTACTCAGATATACCAGATTAGGGAATGCGGCATTGGTCATCACACAGAGTGCATCCTTGACCGAAGTGTTAAATGTGAACACTCCATCGTTCTCGTCATAATCCACTCCCTCTGCAAGCTCATCGCCCATGATTGTGCCGTCGTCCCCAAGGAAGGCGCTACGGTCGCGGAACCAACGGTAGTTCGTGCGGTTGACTCCCACCATCAGCTGGTCGGACAGGTCGATTGTATTGCCATTCTCTATGACTACGGGATAGAGAGCCTGACTCGCATAGTAGTAAAGGTTATAGGTTGAGAGCACTCGAGGCAGTGTGGTCAGCGTGAAGCAGTTGGACGTCAGATCCATCACCTTGAGGTTGCTGAGCATCGTGACGTCGAGTTCGCGAAGTTTGTTGTTGTCGAGCCATAGCTGTTCCATTGCGGGCACTCCCGACAGGTCAATATGCTCAAACTGATTGCCAGATGCCATCAGCTCCCACATGACAGGATTGTCGAGGCTTATTTCTGTCAGTTCATTATTGCTCACCACCAGACTCTGCAGCGACTTGCAGGAAGTGGCATCGAAGCTTTTGAGGCCGCAATTCTGAAGCTCAAGATGCTGCAACTCGCCATATACACTGAAGTCAATGCCGGTCACATCACATCCGGAGAGGTTCAGCTCCCGGACTGAAGTGGCAGGGAGTTGAATTGTGGATGCGGCAAGCCCCGAATTCGACAGATTGACTGCAAACACATCACTCATCCGGGAAAGATCAATATTGGCAAGAGGCACATTCGACATGCTGAACACCGAGATTGCATCACGGTCATCATAGGTATAGACTTTTACATCGGCTCCGGCATATGTCTCAATGGGGAATATGGTGTAGATCCGGTCACTGAGTCTGTACTGCTCCAGATTGCCGTCGCCCCCCCAGTCGATATATACGAAATTGCCCGGTATGGCTGATGTCAGGATAATGCTTGAGCTTACATCCTCTCTGGTAGTAAAGGAGGCAGCCACATGTGTCGGCCGATCGGCAGGCTTCACATTTGAACTGCGATAGATATCCGCACCCTTGAAATCGGGGAAAGCGGCATTTGTCCATGTGGCGTATATTTCACCTATGTCGGTGGCATTGAAGATAAACTTCGCGCCATTGGCTGTCACTTCATCCGATGTCAGTTCGCGCCCGTCGGCCGCCGCATACCATTTGAACTCCGTAGAATGCCCGTCGACAGTCACCATCTGCTCCGACAGATTGCATGAAGGTGCCTTTTCCGGCATCATCCACTCCTGCTGCGGTGCATACGTGTAGGTTTCAAACGAGCCGTGAGACGGGAGTGTCGACAGAGGGAAGCGGTTGCCTGAGATGTTTAGTTCGCGAAGCGGCGTGTAAGCCGGCACTTTGATCGAAGCCAGATTATTGCCGGCTACATTGAGACTCGTCAGAGCCTCGCAGTCCTGAAGGTCTATATCGGTGAGCTGATTGCCCGAGACATCCACACGCTCTATATACGAGCACTTGGAGAGGCTGAACTCCGTGAGTTTATTGTCGGCCAGTTCAAGCACCAGAGGCGTACGGTTCTCGGTCGTGGTGAAAGAAGCAATCCGGTTTCGGTTTGCATATACTTCGGTGAGGAGATTCTTAGAGTGCATCATCTCTGCTCCGGTCAGATCAAGTGTCTCAAGGGCATTGCCGCTGAGGTCAAGCATACGCAGACAGCGGTTGTACTGCAGATCGATGCTGCCCACACCGCAGTCAGTCACCGAAAGGTAAGCCAATGAGCGGGCCGCCGTCACATCAATTGAGCCGAGCTGCACATCGCTGATGCCGAATGCCGTGAGGTCTTCTCCCTCTGGAATATATACGGTCATCGCTCCCACCATTTTCTTGTCGCCCTCTGCGTTGGGTGTGTCCGGAAGCAGATTGGTGGCAGTGGTGAAATCCACTGGATTGCCATCGCCGAAATCCACACTGAATCGTTTCGGATTCTCGGGAGTGGCTCCGGCTATACCCACACGCAGTGCCACCGATTTGGCAGAAGGTTTAAGACGGTAAGTCACCATCGCCGCATCCTTGCCCAATTCCTCTGCCGTCTTCACGACAAACTTCGATGTAGTCAGCGGGAAATCAGCAAACATAGAGTTACTGAACGAAAGATATACACTGTCCGGTGTGGTCTTGTAGAACTCTATGATGCCCTGCGCATAGTTGTAGTAGTCATCGCCGAGTTCCTTGTCGCCACACATAAGACGTGCTGTTGTCGTGGTGCCCGGACGTTCCAGACGCGATTCAAGGTCAATCTCGCTGCCTACTGCATAACTGCGTGACAGAGCGATTGCCCGCTGCTCGTAATAATACTCGCGGATGGTCTCGCGAGGTGCCGGCAGGGTCACAAAGTCCATGTCGTTCTTGGATATGTTGACCTGATAGAGGTCGGGCGACCCTGAGAAGTCGATGGTGCGGAGATAATTGTTGGATACCGACAGATCCCGCAGGTTGGGATTGCCTGTGATATCGAGGTCGGTAAGAAGATTGTCTGACGCGAAGAGATACACAAGATCCGGGCACATCGACACATCGAGTGTGCGCAGTTTGGTCTCACTGTTGACATTACCCGAGTTCGAGCAGTACAACTGCTGCAGCTTCGTATTGGCCGTAAGGTCAATCTCCGTCACATGTGTCTGCGAAATGCAGAGAATGAGCAACTCCGGATTCTTGCTCACGTCAAGAGTCTCAACTCCGGTCATATCGATCGACAGACGTGCCAGTCTGGGGCATCCCGTGGGATCACAGTGGCGCAAGTCGAGCGTATGATATGCATCGAAACTCACAAGATTGGGATAGTCCGATATATTGAATGACTGATCGATGGATCCCACATTCTCCATCTGTATCAGCATCAGTTCCGGATGATTCGGACCTATCAGCAGCGGCTTCCGGTCAAAAGGGTTGTCGGATACATAAAGCGCCTGGAGATACTTCATGGCGCTCAAGTCGAGTTCGGGAATGATGTTGTGTTCTACATTCAGTATGTCGAGATTGACGAGCTGAGAGATATCGAGTTCATCGATATATACACCCTCGAGGTTGAGATAATCGATAGCCAGCGGATTCCCATAGATTTTGACTATACCGTCCTCGCTTACCTGTCCGGAGATAATTGTGCCATTAATCTCACCGGTATTGACATCGAAATCAGCCGAACCGATTTTATACTCAACCGGACCGAACCCGAAATCTATATCCACATATGTGTCTTCGATGGCCCCGAGCGCAATCGAAAATACGTTCTCCGCACCCACCATATCATAGCGCTGCGTATGGAACGTCATCATAGGCTCTTGCGTCTGGGCACTGAGTGGCAGTGAGGCCGCCGCCGTGAGCAATGTGGCGGCAATTAGAGTCTTGATAGGATTAAACATGATTTATAGCTGTTGGATTAGTTATTTCACTACTATTTTCTCTGTATGCACACCATTGATGTTGAGCAGGTATACCCCCTTGCCAAGCGATGAGACAGCCACGGTCCCCTCATTTGAGTCACTGCTCATGGAGGCGGCCTCTGCCCCGGTAATGTCGTAGACCCTCACCTCAAGGCGCGAAGCTCCGGCGGCCACGACATGATATCCCCCGGCCACGGATGTCACCATGAAGGAGCGTCCGGGCTCCGCCTCGATGTCGGCTACGGAGTCGATACCCATGCGGCGCAGCACCTCTACAAGCCCCGCACGCGCATCAAGTTTCCCGGCTCCCCACTTCACGCTGAGCGAGGGATCGGACATCACGTCGGCATCCTTGCGCGCCGTGGTCTCTATGATATCGCGGATATCGGAATAGCTCAGAGTCGGGTCGGCTTCTTTCCAGAGTGCCACAGTGCCCGACACTACGGGTGTGGCCATCGAGGTGCCCACACACTGATGCCAGCTGTAACGCCGTCCATCGGCTTCGGCCGTGGCCTGAAGGTTGTCGATGCCGATGCTGTTGTCCTGTAGATAATACTCGTTGGTGGAGGAAATCACCGTGGCTCCGGGGGCACATACTGTGGGAAGTCGGCGTCCGTCGACGAGTGTGCCCCATGAGGAGAATGACGACACCTCTTCGCCATGGAAGAGATCGTATGAATACAGTTCGCCATCAAGAGAGGCCCACGCGTCGCGGGTGTTGTAGGATCCGACGACAATCGTATTATGTCCTGTGGCGGTGTCGCATATCGACCCGTCGCATGTGCCCGGAGTCACTCCGAGTGCCGACAGGCCATGGTCGCCGAACTGGAAGAACTGGCCGTCGGCAAACATGTCGACTCTCTGTCCGGCTGTGCCTTTGACCTGAATCACCAGTACATAATTGCTACGGTTGGCCTCTGTCTCCCAAAGCATCGCATCCACTACTCCGAAGTAGCGCCCGCTCTCCAACGAATCGAGCATACCCGACACTCCGATATACCCATTGAAATACTGGGCAAGCTGTGGCGACACCACATCCGAGTCATAACTTGAGAATTCGGGAGAGCTTACATAATATAAGTCTTCGCCCGAACCATCGGCCTTGGCCACGGCCCGGAACACGACTGTGCCACGCTCCTTGTTGTAGATCAACGCCTGCACCTCAAACGGCTCTTCGGTGTCGGAGTATATGTAGACAGGGCCGTTCACTACGTTAGGGTACTCCACCGGATCAGTATCAAACGACTCCATACCCACAAGCAGCGTATCATCCCCTTCGGCAAACACCTTATGTGCCGCTATGTTGAGGTCGCCTTCATTGCCGGCGGCCACACATACGGTGTTGCTGGTGTGACCCTTTTCGCTTACTTCGTCAAGATAGGTCGCAAGCAATCCTGTCCCATCGTGCGGACCAAGGTTGGTTCCCATCGAAAGATTGATTACCACCGGATAAGGATGCCCGAGCTGAGCCTGACGCTCACTGGCGAAGTTGAGTATCTCATCGATGCCGAGCGCGATATAATAATCGGTTGACACTCCGGATGCCACTGCGATGTCGGCCTCCGGTGCAATGCCGTAGTAGGGATTGTCGATTTCGCTGATTTCGACAGAAGGCCCTGACTGGCCGGATGGCGACTCGGCCATCTGCGCGGCATTCACCTTGCCGCGGTAGCCTCCGGCCATGATGCCGAGAGTGTGGGTGCCGTGGAACGTAGTGGAGTTCTCGGTATCGATTTGCGGCATGTAGTCTGGCCCATAATTTTCGGTAGCGGGATCGCCATACTCTGTGGGGCGGAAATAGGTAAAGTTGAGTATGCGGCTGCTCCCGTCAGGATTGCGGAAGTTGAGATGATTCGGGTCGTAACCTCCGTCGACTGCCGCACAAAGCACTCCTTTGCCCGTATATTTATAATCAAGCACTTCGCCGGCCTGAAGGGCATCGGCTCCAATGGAGGCTCTCACACGGTCCATCTTGCCTGTCACGGTGCGCTCCAGACGGAGTGTGGCCACTGCGGGATGAGAGGCTATCCGCTCTACTTCGTCAAGCGGAATACGCGCCAGATAGAAATCTCCACGGGTGGCATGCAATGACAGTCCTTCGGCCTCAAGGTCGGATGCTGAATATCCGGCGTTGAGAGTGATGAAGGCTCCCACTGTCTGCACTGACTGTCGCTCTGACTGGCTTTTACGCATCAGGTGTCCCTTGCCGTCCGGGCGTGTGCCGACACTATATCCGGCACGCCGACTCCTGAGGGTGGCCGATGTCCCGGGATCAAGCGGTGTCTGCGCAAGCACTGTCGAGGCGGCAGCAAGGGCCAAGAGTGGAAGAATATTTCGTTTCATAATGATATCTGGATGGTTTTATTTGTATCCAATGGTAATATATGTATCTGTTCGAGTCAATAAGCAAGTGTTCAGACTTAACCGATAGTAATTGATGATAAATCTTTTATATCATCCACGGCTTCTTTTTTGCCGCTTCCGGCTTGTCGCTCAGTCGAATCTCGCTCAGTCGAATTATACTTGTCAGCGCAGCCATACCTTGCGCCCGGAGATGATGTAGCATCCACGCGGAAGAGCACGGAGTGCGGCTGTATCGGCTTCTTTAAGCACACACACTCCCTGCAGTGAATATACATCGGCTCTATCGCCCCCTTCTATAGCGGAGATTCCGGAGACTGTGCCTGCGCTGACTACGATTGTGCACGATTCTTCTACTATGAAATTATAAGCACCTTCTGAATCGGCTAAAATCTCGCGTTCGCCGGCCATGACTTTGATTTCAGTCGCAGTCGCCGGCTTAACGGTAATCATCGTGCCGGCGGGAAGAGTCAGAGCTTCTGAGGCAGACACTTCAGCCACAATGTCGTGCATCACGATTGCATCCACTCCATCTTCCACTTCAAGGCGCACATCGCACATGGCCGGAAGCCCTGCATATAATTTCACTACCGAACCATCTTTCAAGTCAATAAGGCTAAACATATCCGATGATATGGCTTCGCTGCATAATTCGCCGTCAAAATACATATAATATTCCGGCACACCACAGCGCACCTCAAACTCGAATGGCATGTCATCGGCATTGAATGACACCAGATTATAGCCGGCTGTAAGGTCGATTACCTGTTTCTTAGATTCATCGTCCCCGCAGAGTGTGACTCCACAATAATTCCATTCCATCGCCGGGTCAAGATATACCGAGGCCTTGAGATCGCGGGCATATTCTTCCACATATACTTCTACAGTGGCATTGCCGGATACCTGAAAATCGGTTGTCCCCTCTACACCGTCTACATATACGTATGTGACAAGCCATCCTTCATCCGGCACAATGCGAATACGGTTGAGATTACGTGCCACCGACACTACCGTCTCATCCTGTCCGGTCATCTCTACAACATCATCATTCATATTGCCGCGAAGCACGTGGAAGTGGGCCGGGAGACTCTCATAGTAGAAGGTCACCTCATATGGTGCCATCGGTTCTGCCGTCACTTCTATATTATAGCCGGCCTCATCTGTAGCAGTAAATGAAAGAATATTACCCTCGACGGGGCGACCGTTGAAGTCGGCGCTTACTGTATAATTGGCCGCATCAAACTCCACATGCACCATTGTGCCCATCTTTACCGTGAAATCCGGGGCAAGCCACTGCTCACGCGGAATGACGTTGAACTGTGTGTCGGATACCCTCAGCACGGCCCCCTCGGTGTCCGGATTGACAAACGACAATCTCACCGGAATATCCTTGTCAGGGTAATCCGCATCAATCGTAATCACGCCATTGTCGGCCAGTTCGGCAATCTTATATGAGCCATCGGATGGGATTATCTCAGTCCCGTCAGCCATCACGCGATAGAATGTATGACCGTAGATATTTGGCTCTATGCGTATCGGGAGGTCAAAGTCGGGATTGAATGCAATGGGGGCATTGAGCGCATCGCCGGTAATGTCGTAAGAGTCGCCGGCCAGACGCAGACTTACAGATGCCGGGTCGCCGTTGACTATGACTGTGAAATGGCTGCTACGCTCGTCTGCCATTGAATAGGATGACACTTCCACCCGGTTGTCGCCCGGTTTAAGGGTCGACGGATAGAGCGTGAAGGTGCGTGAACCCGGCTGGAGTTCATTATTGCCGTTTACGTTGACTCCCTGCAGTCCGAAGCCGTCGCGGGCTGAAATCGTCACGCTTGAATATGGGTCCTGAAGAGTGATGGAGAGCGTGCCGGCATCCCAGCTTGACTCGTCATATGTCTGATACATATATGCCACTTTAATCTGCGACGGATCGCCATAGATGGTCACATTTGTCTTAGGCCGCTCCGAAGCCTGCACAATGAGTGTGCACCCATCGTAGAGTGCGGATGGATTTACATAATAGTTGGAGGTTATGTCATTGGCAATCTGTTCTCCATCAAGCGATATGGAATTAATGACATATCCTGAGTTGACGTTAAGATTGATATTAGGGTCTTCTCCTTCCTTAAAAGTCAGAATCATGGCGCCTTCGGAATTCCAATCATGACGCTCGGCATTGTAGCCATTGATTAACACTACGAAGGAAGCAATCGGTGAGTTGGTCTCCAGATGCACCGTAATGTCGGCCTTTGCAGATGATGGCACGAGTATCGCCAGCAACGTTAACAGCAAGTAGAAATGTCTCATGTGTTATTTAGTTTAAATTGAAAATATTTTGCATCATAAGCCAGTCTTCAAATTGAATTTATACAATGAAGTCGTTTAAACTTTCTAAGGAATCATAAAAAGTGTCTGGATATGTTTCTTTCAATGCCAAAATCTTAATAAATCTTACTAAGAGGGTGTTCAAATTTAACCGATAGTAATTGAAAGGGGATCTTTTATCCGATCTGCGGCTTCTTTTTTGCCGCTTCAGGCTTGTCGTTCAGTCGAATATGTCGATATCCTCCTTCACTCCGCACCGGAATCGACTAAAAAATAAGCCCGCATATTGTATAAATTAAATTTGAACACGTACTTATTGAAAGACACTTAAATGACTTCTGAATTTGAATACTTACTTACCTTGACTTGAAGTCTATGAAAATGATAATCTGGAACATCTAAATCAAGATGCACAAAATTAAGAGTTTTTGACTACAATACCAAATTTTTACACTACATTAGCTGAGTAGTCATATATTCATCTCAGCTCCGTATCCTGTCATATCCCTACTGTTTATCTTGCCTTATTCCATGACTATATCTGAATCTATAAGGATGTATCATTGACCTCATGTCAATTTGATATGATATGCGACTTATTCGGAAGATGAAGGAAAACACAGGAATCTGAAAATTTAACCTTTATTAACATAACGACTTTCTACAAAAATAGACCGGAGGGGGGGCACCCCTGCGGTCTATCATACGTTAAGTCTATTATGTTGTTCAGTTCATACGGCGGTCAAGACGCTCGCGGATTGCATGAAGGAAGTCGGCAGAGTTTACTGCCTTGGGCTCGATGCCTTCCATGAGATTGACAAGGTCTTTGGTCACTATGCCGTCGTTGAGAGTGTCGAAGCATGCGTCTTCAAGCTGATTGGCGTAATTCACAAGTTCGGGCAGACTGTCAAGTTCGCCGCGTTTGCGAAGCGCACCGCTCCATGCGAAGATGGTGGCCATGGGATTAGTAGAGGTCTCTTCTCCTTTGAGATGCTTGTAGTAATGTCGTGTCACTGTGCCGTGTGCCGCCTCGTACTCATACTTGCCGTCGGGCGATACGAGCACTGAAGTCATCATGGCAAGTGAACCGAAAGCCGTCGACACCATATCGCTCATCACATCGCCGTCGTAGTTCTTACAGGCCCATATAAAACCGCCATGACTGCGGATCACGCGCGCCACGGCATCGTCGATCAGCGTATAGAAGTACTCTATGCCGAGACGCTCGAAGTCGCTCTTATACTCTTCGTAGACGGCCTCGAATATCTCGCGGAAACGAGCATCATATTTCTTGGAGATGGTGTCTTTGGTAGAGAACCACAAATCCTGACGCGTATCAATTGCGAATTTGAAGCAGGCGTGGGCAAAGGATGTGATGGATTTGTCGGTGTTATGCATCCCCTGGAGCACTCCGGGGGCCTTGAACTCATGAATCACGAGTTCCTCGCGCTTCCCCGACTCTCCTTCAAACACGAGTTTTGCGACTCCCGCTTCTTCGGCTCTGATTTCCACATTCTTGTATACATCGCCATATGCATGACGAGCGATGGTGATGGGCTTCTCCCACGATTTAACCGCAGGCTTGATGGTGGGGATTGTGATGGGGGTGCGGAATACGGTGCCGTCGAGCAGCGAACGTATTGTGCCGTTAGGACTCTTCCACATCTGATGGAGATTATACTCCGTCATGCGCTGGGCGTTGGGTGTGATGGTGGCGCATTTCACTGCCACGCCGTATTTCTTCGTAGCCTCGGCCGCATCTACGGTGATGCGGTCATCGGTCTTGTCGCGCTCGGGCAGACCCAGGTCATAGTATTCTGTCCTTAGGTCGACGTAGGGAAGAATAAGCTCTTCTTTGATCATCTTCCAGAGGATACGAGTCATTTCATCGCCATCCATCTCAACAAGGGGGGTGGTCATTTTGATTTTTTCCATGGTATTGCTGTTTTACGACGGTCTGCGCAAGCGGCTGTACGTGCTCTGCTCGCGCAGACTGTCCGGTTTATATAGGTTGATTCAGATTTCCGCGATGCGGCACTTTATTTCTTGCGGGCCGCATAATAGTTCATCAGGCATCCGTCGGCCAGAATCTGACGTTCATCTGCGGTCAGCGGGCTGAAGTGGAGCCGGATGTCGGTCACACTGCCATCGGCTTTGATTATCTTGGCATCGGCCTCTTCCTTGCCGCCGAGGATTGCCTCACGTATCCCTGCGACGAATACATAGTCGCCGGCGCTGCAGTCGAACACTGTATCCTTATCGATTGTGAAAGGCACGATTCCCCAATTGATGCAGTTGGAGCGATAGCGCTTGGTGGCGTATTCATAGCAGATGTTGGCATCGCCCCCCAGCACTTTCTGACAACTTGCCGCCTGCTCGCGGGCAGAGCCGTCGCCGGGGCGATTGGCGAATACACACGACCCGAATGACGTATCGGCACTCTTTGCCCCCACCCTGGCCAACACCTCTTCGATATGCGCCGGGCAATGGTCATCGCGGCGTTCAAGGTCTTATTTCTGTATGCGCTTGCTCAGCCCCACATATTCAGGCACACGGCGTGAGAGAGCGAACTCGGAGAGTTTCAGCGGGTTGGAGCGATAGCTTGATGTCTCGCCCGAAGGGATAAGCTCATCGGTGGTGGTGACGGGGTCGTGTATCACTGCGGCAAGCTCAAGCAGCATATTCTCCTGCATGGGATACATGCGCGGCCAGTCCTTGATGTTCGGGCCGTAGCGCAGTTCTTCGTCAAGGTTCTCCTTGCGGAATCCCTGATATACACGGCGCTCATAGATTTTCGGGTTATATTCGTAGGGCTTGTGCTCGTTGGTGTAGTCCACATCTGTAGCGGCCGTAATCACACCGCCGTTGGCGGCTGTGGCGGCTATCGAGCGGGCATCCATCAGAGCCACAAGCGAAATCTGACCCTGACCGGGTTTGGAGCCTTCGCGGTTGGGGAAATTGCGGGTGGTGTGGCGGATTGACAGGCCGTTGTTGGCAGGCACATCGCCGGCGCCGAAGCAGGGTCCGCAGAATGCGGGCTTGATTACGACTCCGGCCTCAAGTAGCTCGGTGGCTATCCCGTCGCGGGTTGTGGCCATATACACGGGGGTGGACTGCGGATAGGCCGAAATGGTGAAGTAGTCGTTGCCTACGCTTTTGTCTTTTAGTATGGACGCGGCTTCGGCAAGGTTATCATATGTGCCCCCCGAACAACCGGCTATGATACCCTGGTCAGCATATACCTTCCCGTCGCGCACTTTGCCCGCCAGGTCGATTTCTATCTTGTCGCCAAAGCGCTTGCGTGCGTCTTCCTCCACTTCGCGGAGTATACGCTCCGGGTCGGCCTGCAATTCATGGATGGTGTAGGCGTTGGATGGATGGAACGGCAGTGCTATCATGGCCTCCTGCCGGGAGAGGTCGATGCGTATCATGCCGTCATAATAGGCCACTTTGCCAGGGCGCAGCTCGCGATAGTCCTCAGGCCGACGGTGTATCTCGTAGTGATGGCGCACTTCATCGTCGGTCACCCAGATGGAACTGAGACAGGTAGTCTCGGTGGTCATGATGTCGATGCCGTTGCGGAAGTCGATGGGGAGATGCTTCACGCCGGGACCTGCGAATTCAAGCACTTTATTCTTGACGAATCCACTGTCGAATACGGCCTTTACGAGTGAGATAGCCACGTCATGCGGACCTATACCCTTGCGCGGTACCCCCTCAAGCCATACGAGCACCACTTCAGGAGCCTTTATGTCCCAGGTGTTGTTGAGCAGCTGCTTCACGAGTTCGCCGCCACCTTCGCCGACACCCATGTTGCCGAGTGAGCCATAGCGGGTGTGACTGTCTGAACCGAGTATCATGTTGCCGCATTTCACCATCATCTCGCGTGCGTACTGGTGTATGACCGCCTGGTTGGCCGGCACGTAGATGCCACCGTACTTCTTGGCGGCCGACAGGCCGAATACGTGGTCATCTTCATTGATTGTGCCTCCCACGGCGCAGAGAGAGTTGTGGCAATTGGTCATTGCATATGGTATCGGGAACTTCTCAAGTCCCGAAGCGCGTGCTGTCTGGATGATACCTACATATGTGATGTCATGGCTCATCATGGCATCAAACTTGATGCGCATGGCATCGTCTTTGGAGCCGTCGGCATCGTGGGCACGGAGTATGCCGTAGGTGATGGTATTTTCTCGGGCTTCGGCAGGTGCGGGAAGTCCGGTAGTGTCGGTGGCGATGCGTTCGCCGTCGAGGAGATAGACTCCTTTGTCGATTACTTCAACCATGTTGTCAGGTGTTTGGATGTTTAAGGTTGTGTGAATAAATTCCCATGGCTCTGCCTACGCTTCAGTCAGGCCGGGACGAGAGGAGGATATGTGTCAGGTTTGTATCTGTGTCAGGTTTGTATTACGGAGGCTCATGAGCCTCCGGTTTTTGTCAGCGGCAGCTGACTGCACGCAGGAAGAATGCGAGGGCGAGCATGTCGGCAGCTCCGCCGGGAGATATTCTCCGGGCCATGAAGTCGGCATCGAGTTGCCTCAGAAGCTCCGGCATCTCCGATTCGGAAACTTTAAGGGCCTGCCGGCTGACGGTCTTTACGTAGGCCGCTCCATCCGCTCCGGCGCGATGCCAGACATTGGAATCCTCTATCCTGCTCATCAGCGACAGCAGCATCCGGTGAGGGTCAGACATCGACGCCACATGGGCGGCTTCCGGATAGCCATCACGTGCGGCCTCAAGAGCGCCGGGGATGCCGTAACGCTTCCTTACCCCATCCCCATGGGTGCCTTCCGACCGGGGCATCCTGCAGGCGATCGAACTTATCATCTTTCTTATTGCGGAGATTGTGAGGCATCGGCCAAGTGAGTGGATGCGTGCGGCCGCCACTACGGCAAGTCCGATGGAGAAAAGTGCTCCCCGATGCGTATTGACGCCCCCGGTGGCCTCCAGCATACGCCTCTCCCCTTCGATACCGATGGTCTGGAGGTCGGCCGCATCGGGTTCTCCATTAATGGCGATTTCGGCAAGACGTGCGAACACGGGTTCAAGCGCAGTGATGCTCCGCATCATCATCGGATAATCCATATCCCGGTGGGCACCGCTGTTGGCCCGGTCTACAAGACCGGGTTTCGGAGTCAGGTCAAGCTCGCCCTGCAGCGCTACCGATGCCGCACGGGCCAGCACATTGGGGATGGCGGCTTCAGCCACAAGGGACAATGCCTCGCCACTGCGCCCGGAGTCGATCAGTTCTCTCACCCACGATGCGCTTACAGGCAATCCGTCGCACCCGGTAGCGAGGCGGGGAATCTCACGCAATTCAATGCCCGCCGACGGCAGACGCCGATGCATCTCTTCGTTGTAGGCGGCCGTAAGGGGATCTTTCGTTTCCGTGCCCACAAACCTTACATCGACACTCAATGCCGGAGCTATATGCCGCAGGAACAGGTCGAGGTCAAGACTTATATGGGCGGCCGTCACATCGCTCAGTTCCTTGATGAAGTATGAGGGGAATGTGGAGCGGCTGACCGCATACGGACTCCCCTCCACCACCTGCACCGACGGCAAATGCGCCGTGGCACGCCGAAGTATCCTGACGCGACAACGATAACTGAATCCTCCGTCAATATCATCGGCCACTGGGATTACGAAGAGGGTATCCGTCTCTGCGGCGGCTTTTTCTATCAGATAGAGATGGCCTATGGTCATCGGATTGGCATTGACCACGATGCATCCCACACGGCCGTGGCGTTCGAGCTGGCCCAGATAATCGCAATAGCGCCTGAGCCGACCGGGATCCTGCTCCATCATCACGCATCCTTCCCCTTCTCCTGCCTTGTGGAAGGCCATCAATGCGAACGCACTCTCATACTCCGGCTTGGTGAATACCCGAAGATTCCTGATTCCATGCCGCGAGGCATATTCCATAATGGATGTCAGCATGGCCGGAGTCAGCGACTCTCCTCTGACGCAGGGGGCAGTAGCCACGCATTTTATCACATCGCCGCTCAACGAGGCTGTGCCCATAAGGCGGTCGGAGCTGTCGTATACCCCTACGGCGTAGTCTGCAGGTTCACTCCGCAGACCGCAAGAGGCCAGAAATTCATCGCGTCGCTTAGCCATGAAATCCAGCGACAACGGCATGTCGCGCAGTTCAAATCCGCTTGAAGTATCCATCGTGTAATCTGAGGATTTCATCCGTAAGTTCGCTTATCGTATGGCGCCCGCTGCGCATACACACACGGGCGTCGTCGCCGCAGAGCAGACACCGCCGACTGCCGTGTCCTCTGGTAAGGCGGCTCAGGGGCACTCCGTCGCGACCTATGACATCTATATCCATCAGACGCCCGAGAGGATGCGTGTCTTCTATCTCAACCGAAAGGCTCTTGGCCTCCTCTTCGTCGGAATCGACAAGGAGGAAGGCCTCGAAACCTGTAGGCAGATCATTGACTGTCAGCTCTTGCAACTTCTGACCGAACCGCTCTCTCAATACCCTCACTCCCTCATGGCCTATGTCGCGGCTCTCGGGTGTCTGTTTTATATTGCCGGGGATATTGACCGTGAGCACTATAAGGGCAAGCTCCGGATGCGCCTCCAGGAGACGGAGCTGGAGGTCGCGCCGACGGTCGCGTGCGGCAAGAAGCTGGTCGAGTGTTATCACGTTGTCAGTCGGCTATGTTTCTTATTATTGCTGTCCGGTAAAAAAAGACAAAATCATATATTCTCTACAAATATAACAAGTTACACCTGTTTTACGAAAAAGGGCTTGTCATTTGAGGCGATGTGAAATTGGTAGCATTAAGCATCAAAAAGCCCTTAAAAGACATCTATACGAGTCTGTTTCATGCTGTATGAGATAAAGATAGTCCATTTCCTATCATGTCAAAGTTTTACCGGACAGCAATAGTTTCTTATTACGTCAAGCACGTTGCCGTCGCGGTTCATCACCACGCCTACCACCCTGTCGCCGAACGGGAGCGCCGCCGGGGTGCCAATGATTGAGAGGGCTTTGTCGCGGAGGGCTGTGATTTCGGTCACATCAAGTCCGGCAGCCCGCAGGCGTCCGGCGAGCTCGGGGCGGCGCGGATTGACGGCAATCCCATATTCGGTCACTATCACATCGACTGATGAGCCGGGGGTGATAAGTGTGGTCACTTCATCCACCACACATGGTATGCGTCCGCGAAGCAACGGACATACGATTATCGACAGGGCCGAATCGGCGGCCGTATCGGGATGGCCACCGATGGCGCCGCGGATTATTCCATCGCTGCCCACAAGCACGTTGACGTTGAAGTTGACATCCACCTCCAGAGCTGAGAGTATCACCATGTCAAGATAGTGCACTGCCGAACCCGGCTCATCGGCCGAGGCGTATTCATTGGCGCTGACCTCCTTGTGCATCATATCGCTCTTGAGCGATTCGGCTGCCACCTTGTCAAACGACTGCACGTCGATCAGGCGTTCAATCAACCCCTCTTCATGCAGTCTGACCATATGGGCGGTGATGCCTCCCAATGCGAAGGAGGCCTTGATGCCTCGGTCAATCATGCTCTGGCGGATGTATTTCACCGCTGCGAGCGAGGCTCCGCCGGTGCCGGTCTGTATCGAGAAGCCGTCGTTGAAGTAGCCGCTGTTGATGATTACCTTGGCGGCTTTCTGGGCCAAAAGGATGTCGCGGGGGTTCTTGCTGTCGCGGATTGCCCCGGATGAAATCTTCGAACTGTCGCCTACGGAGTCGATTTCCACCACGTAGTCTACCTGTCTTTCCGATATGGAACAGGGGGTGTTGGGATAGTCCACAAGGTCATCGGTGAGTATCACCACCTTGTCGGCATACTGTGCGTCGGGAAGCGCATAACCCAATGAGCCGCAGATTGACTTGGCGTTTTCAGACCGTGAGTAGCCGCAGGCGTTGCCAAGAGGATCGGCCGAGGAGGCTCCGAGGAATGCCACGTCGATGTGCAGGTCGCCGGAGGCGATCGCACTGCCACGGCCTCCATGACTGCGGAATATCACCGGTTCTTTCATAAGGCCGCGTGAGATACGGTCGGCCAGCTGACCGCGCAGTCCGGAGGTGGAGATTCTGGTGATTACGCCGTTCTCTATATGCTCGATGAGCGGAGCGTGCACATCCGACAGGCTGGACGCGGCGAGGTGAAGGTCTTTGAACCCCATCTCTGCCAGACGCCCCACTACGAGATTGACAACCTTGTCGCCGCCACGGAAGTGATGATGGAATGATATCGTCATACCGTCTTTCAGTCCGCTGCGGCGTATGGCCTCATCAAGTGTCACCAGTTTGGGCGACTCTTTCTGGAGTTCCATGCGCGGAGTGGGGTTCTTGACTGATGTCTCGGGATGACTTACGGTCTTGTTGAGTTGTTCGGCCGCCTTCTCCGCAAGGGGCGCGCGTTGGCTGATGCTGCTCATTTACACTTCCTCCTCTTTTAATATTCCTGATGCGATTGCAAGATCTATGGTGCGCTGGGCTCGTATCACTACCGGACGGTCCACCATCTTGCCGTTGACGGCTATCACACCAGAGCCCTTTGCTTCGGCCTCCCGTATGGCGGCCAGTATGATGCGCGCCTTCTCAATGGCTTTTTCAGTAGGCGCGAACACTTCATTGACAATTTCGATCTGACGGGGGTTGATGATGGATTTTCCGTCGAATCCGAGTCTATGAATAAATTCCACTTCTTTGCGGAATGTCTCCATATCTTCGAGATTGGAATATACTGTATCAAGCGCTGCTATGCCGGCGGCGCGGGCGGCCACTACGATTGTCTCGCGGGCCAGACGCAGTTCATCGCCATCGGGTGTGCGCTGGGTCTTGAGATTCGCACAATAATCTTCGGCACCCAGAGCTATGCCCATCATGCGTGGAGATGCGGTGGCTATGGCATAGGCGTTGCAGATGCCGAGGGCGCTTTCGATGGCTGCCATGATGAGCGTGCGCCCCTCGCATCCTATCTCTCGCTCTACCCTCTCTATCTCTCGCTCCACTTCCACTACCTCTTCAGCAGTCTCTGTCTTAGGCATGCGTATCACATCCACGCCGGCCTTTATTACAGCCTCTATATCTTTCTTGCCGTAAGGTGTGTTGAGGGGATTGATTCGCACCACCATCTCTGTATCGCCGTAATCCACGCTTTTAAGAGCGTTATAGACAAGAAGCCGGGCTGTGTCTTTCTCAGCCATTGTCACTGAGTCTTCAAGGTCGAGCATGATGGAGTCCGGCCTATAGATATGGGCATCGGCCATCATTCCGGGATTGTTGCCCGGCACGAACATCATTGTCCGTCGGAGTCTTTCCATGGTAATTTCTGATGTAGGTTGGTTAGATTGGTTTCAGTCGGCCCAGACGTCCTTGCCTGTGGCCCGAACGGCTGCCGCCGTCACTCGTGCGCGGATTGTACAGTCGAGTGCTCCTTTGTCGGTAGCATTCACTTCAGCCGAATCTATACCGAGCTCCGCAAGGGTCTCGGCTATTACCCGGCGTATCTGGTCGCCGAACTGGCAGCCCACCGAACTCTCCAGATGGATTGTAAGTCCGGGTGTCGGACTCGGCATCAGGCGCACATGGATGTCGCCTGACTCAAGGGTGCCCGCAAATGATTCTTTCAGTTGCATAATCTGTGCTTTAGGTATGTAGATTTGACCGCAAATTTAGCTTTTTTTTTGAATATGAAAGAGTCTCTCCTCACTTTTTATCATACATTATCCCGCTCCCATCCATCGGTAGCTATCGATGGGTGAAAGCGGGATATTTATGGTTGCAAAACTATGTTGCAGAGTTATTTTTCGAGTGTGTGCCATATGTTTCGACATGACGCATACGGCGACTCGCCGTCAGTGTGTGTTATTTGCCTTACTCGGATTTGATGCCGTCGCGCACAAGAAGGGCGTCGACTGTAGGCTTCTTGCCTCTGAATTCGATATAGAGTGTCATCGGGTCGACAGTGCCGCCGGCCTCAAGCATCTTGTGGAAGCGTCCGGCAGTCTTTTTGTCGAATATGTCGCCTGTCTCTTTGAATGCGGCAAAGGCATCGGCATCGAGTTCCTCGCTCCATTTGTAGCCGTAATAGCCTGCGGCATATCCTCCGGAGAACACATGGCTGAAAGCGGGAGATATGAGGCATCCCTTCTCGGGTTCGAAAATCTGCACCGGTTCGATGGCCTTTATTTCAAATGCCTCTATATCGTCAGACGCACGAAGGGGATTCTCTATCATATGGTAGGCCATGTCGAGGAAACCGAAGTTAAGCTGACGCATACAGCTGTAGGCCGCGCCGAACTGCGATGATTTTATAAAGCGGTCCAATAGCTCTTTGGGCATCTTCTTGCCGGTCTTGTAGTGGCGTGCGAATCCGTCGAGATACTCCTGCTGCGTCAGATAATTCTCGTTAAACTGAGAGAAGAGTTCCACAAAGTCGTGATATACGTTGGTGCCGGATATCGATGCATATTTGGCCTGGGCCGAAAGACCGTGAAGCGCGTGGCCGAACTCATGAAGGAATGTCTCGACTTCGTAGGGAGTGAGCAGTACTTCCTTGTCGCCCACAGGCTTTGAGAAGTTGGTCACTATGGATATGAGCGGCAGTGTGCGGTTGCCGGCATCATCCTTCACTTCTGTCTGATATTCGGTCATCCATGCGCCGGGAGCCTTGCCGGGACGATAGAAGAAGTCGGCATAGAGGATGCCGAGCAGTTTCTTGTCGGGACCGTAGACATCGTAGATTTTCACATCCGGGTGATAGCCTGGTATCTCTTTATTCTCCTTGAATGTATAGCCATATAGTTTCGTTGCAAGTCCGAACACCCCTTTGATGGTGTTGTTGAGCTCGAAATATGGCTTCATGTCTTCGTCGTTGAAGCTGTATTTCTCCGATTTGAGTTTGTCGCTCCAGTAGGAGTAGTCCCAGGGTCGGAGCTGGAAGTCAGGGCCTTCGGTCTGGCGTGCGTATTCCTGGATTTCCGAGATTTCAGCCTTCATAGACTCAGTATAGGCTTCGCGCAGCTCGTTGAGCATGGCATATACGTTGTCAGGGGTCTCGGCCATCGTGTGCTGCAGCTGATACTCTGCGAAGTTATTCTTCCCCATGAGATCGGCTATCTCCCGACGCACGTTGGCGATGTCAATGAGCACGGGGATATTGTTGTATTCCCCTTCGGAGTTGCGCGTGTTGTAAAGGCGATACATCTTTTCGCGCAGGCTGCGGTCTTTGACATATTTGATGAAGGGTGAATAAGAGGGGGCGAATACGGTAAAGAGATAGAGCGATTCGTCGTCGGCCTTCCCTTCGGCCGCCAGTGCATTCTTGGCTTCTTCACGTGCGGCCTGTATGATATCGGCGGGCACTCCTTCGAGCTGTCCGGCGGTAAGCCATACACGGCGGGCAGGGTCAGCCATACCGTTGGTCACATTCTGCGAGAATTTCACATTCAGGTCGGAGAGTTCGGCCATGAGCTTACGGTATCTCTCGCGGTCGGCGCCCTGCAGGGCAGCTCCGTTGAGAGCGAATCCCTTGTAGATTTCGTCGAGCAGACGCATATCCTCAGGTGTAAGCTGCGATTTGATGGCATCACGCTGGTCGTAGACGGCCTTGATGCGCTGCCAGAGTTTTTCGTTGAGCATTATGGCTGCCTCATGCTCGGAGAGGAGGGGTGTCACATCAGCCAGCACCTTCATCATGGCCGGATCGCCCACGGCATGTTCAATATTGCCCAGCGCGAGCATGGCACGGCCAAGTTCGGCTCCGGAGCGGTCATATGCCACAATGGTGTTCTCGAATGTGGCAGGAGCGGGATTGCTTACGATCACATCGATATTGTGGTTCTGAAGGGCGATGGCTTCTTTCACTGCCTGCTCGTAGAGTTCGGGAGTCAGGCGGTCGAAGGGTATCGCACCATATGGGAGGAGTTCGGTCTGAAGCAGAGGATTGGTGCCGGTGTATTCGGCAAAGCTCTGCGATACTGAAGCGAATGTCATGATTGTTAATGCGGCAAGACCGCGGATAATCTGTTTTCTCATTAATTCTTGGTATTAGTATCAACAAGTGACAGACCCTCAGGGTTGCCACGCATGGCCCCGCTGAAGGTCTGTTACATTTTTACTTACGTTCTATGATAGTTTGCCATCATAAGATGATTGCGCATCACTCCACAGGCACGCCGTTCATTACGACCTTGATGTAGTTGCTGCCACCATTGTTGATGCTCTTGACGAATTCATTGAACTTGTCGATTGTCAGGCCGCGCAGATAAGTGTCACGCCCCACACCAGTGTCGAGACCGCGCTCTTTATTCATCAGCGCGCTGACCCAGAAGCTGTTGGTACGCTCCTGAATGGTGTATTGATTGATAGCGGCTTCTTTTACCTGATTGAACATATCCTCCTTCGCACCGTTGGCAAAAAGATTCATTGCCTCCTTGTAGGCACGCTCCTGAAGACGCTCGCTCATCTCGGAGTTGGTGATGAATATATAGGCGAGCATCCACTGATTGGAAGAGGGATAGATTGAGCCGAACGCACCCGGGCTATATGTGCCGCCTTCCTCTTCGCGAAGAGTGAGCGTGTAGATATTGCCGAGCACATCGCCGAGCATATTAATCTGCGACGAGTTGGCCATGGTGTAGGGCAATTCGCCATTGAATGCACCGAACACCTTGACCTGCGGAGTCTGCATCTTAAGGTCGAACACGTCGGAGGGACGTCCCGTAGCCAGAGCTATAGGACTCAGCACGGCTGCTTTGCCAGGCTTGCCGAGCGACGGCAGCGAAGCCGCATATTTTTCAAGAAGCGGACGCAGTGTGGCGGCATCGATATTGCCTACGACTGTGAGTGTGAAGTCGGCTGCATTGGCAGTAGCTGATTTCAGCAGCGACAGCACTTCATCGTATTTCACTTCACCCAAGCTCTTGGCTGTGATTACTTCCATCATGGCATTGTGGTCCCACTCTGTGGAATTGAGATGCTGGCTGAAGATGTAATCCGGATTGACTGCCGCAAGCTCTAACTGGCGCACATAGTTGGCGCGATCCGTCTCAAACTGCTCTGCATCCGGACTCACCTGAGACATCGATGCATAAAGCAGCTCCATCAGTGTCGGGAAGTCCTTGACGGTCGACTCGCCGGAGAAGTAGAATGTCTGCATTCCCATGTTCGCCTTGAGCATCAGCTGCTTGCCTTTGAGGTATTTTACGAGTGTCTTCTTGTTGAAGTTGCCAAGTTTGCTGGCATCAAGAGCGAGTTCCAGTGCATCGATATTGGAAGCCTGAGACGCGGGATAGTATATCTTGCCGCCGTTGCTCCAGCACTGTATAAGTATCTGGTCGGCGTTGAAATCTGTCGACTTCAGCACTACCTTCATGCCGTTGGAGAGGGTAAATTCTGTAGTGTCGTACTCTCCGGCCTTTTCAGCTGTGATTTTACCGGCCACAGGCTCTGACGGGAGCAGCGGGTCGGTGATTACCTCATCGACATAGGCTTCATACTGCATGTTGAGCACTTCGTTGAGGGCATTGAGCATAGACTCCTTGCCGGGAAGTGTAAAACCGTCTGCCTTGGGCTGAGTCACAACGATTACCTGATTCTCAGGAGTCAGAAGCATGGAGGCTATCATGTTGACCTGCTCTACAGGTATCTGAGTCAGTATGCTGCTTGCGATCTGATACTCTGCCTCGGCACCGGGAGCCGGGATATTCTCCACGAAATGGCAGATTATCTCTTTTGCACGAGTCGAGGTGTTGGTATTGTCGCGCTCCTTGAACATGCTTTCAAGCTGAGAGAGAATATCCGTATTCACACGCTCAAGCTCTGAATCGGTAAAGCCTGTCTTGCAGGCACGGGCCACTACCGACATCATGTCCTTGTAGGCAGCCACAGGATCACCCTTGGGGATGACGTTGCAGAAGAAGGCTTCTTTAGTCTTTGCCACGTAGTACTGGCCGAAATAGCAGGCTGCCATCTGATAGTCGCAGTCCGGATTCATGGAATACTCTTCGAGACGGTTGTTGATCAGTCGAGTAATCACATCTTCCATCAGATCATTGTTGACATACATCTCAAGCGTGTTGCGCATCTCGAATGGGACGCGGTCGGTCTTGAATGCAGTCATAATCATCGGACTCTTCAGTTCGGGGTCCTCAAACTCAAAGTAGATCGGCTCCTTGTTGTCGCTTACGTGGGCGTAAGTACGCTCCGGGGCATTTTCGGGCATAGGTATCGGTGAAAAGAGATCTATGATTTTCTTCTCCATCTCTTCTGCATCGAAGTCTCCGACCACCACGATACCCTGCAGGTCGGGACGATACCAACTGTGATAGTAGTCGCGCAGCACCTCTGGCTTGAAGTTCATCACTACCTCCATTGTGCCGATAGGCGACTGCTTGTACTGATACTCCTCGAAAATCACGGGGAGCATCGCCTTGAACATGCGGTCAGAGGCATCGTTACGGCTGCGCCATTCCTCCTGGATCACACCGCGCTCGGCCTCGATTTCGGCATCTTCAAGCAGCAGGTCGCAACTCCAGTCACGGAGCACGAGCAGCACACTGTCCATCAACGCCACATCTGAAGTGGGGATATTGTCGAGGTTATAGACTGTCTCATCGAAATCAGTGTAGGCATTAATGTCATCGCCGAAACGGATACCCTTGTTCTGGAGATAGTTGAGCATCGTTTTGCCCGGATAGTTCTTTGTGCCGTTGAATGCCATATGCTCCAGGAAGTGGGCAAGGCCAAGCTGCTCGGGAGTCTCAAGTGTCGAGCCTACCTTCTGCGCTATGTAGAAGTTGGCACGCCCTTTGGGCTTTTCATTATGCAGCACGTAGTAAGTCAGTCCGTTGGGCAGTTTGCCTGTGCGCAGCCCCGGCATTTCAGGAAGCGGGGTGAGTTGTGGCATACCCTGGGCACTTACTGAAGTGACTCCTATGATGACGCTCAGCGCCATCAGGAGAAGTGAGAAGAATCTTTTCTTCATAATGTGTCGGATATAGTTATTGTATAATCTTCAGTCGTATAAGGATGTGATGTGTTTTATACAATATCCGGCATCAATCAAACCGCATACAGTATAAAGGATTTGCACTCACTTATAAAGCCTTCTGCATCCCCTTGACACTGGGATAAATGCTCGTGCTTATGGTAGAATCTGTACTCTTCTTTATTTGAGTGCTTCAAAGTTAAACAATTTTTGCCATTATGCAAGCACTGAAATAATAAAAAAATGGATTCATCCGCGCTTTTCTTATGTTTGCGCGGATGAATCACAAGTGTCGTGCAATCTTTTTCCTGTTTGCTCCGTTATGCGGAGAGCCTCGCCGGACGGATTCCGGCGAGGAGAAGAGCGCTGTGTGCGCCGGGGATTGGCCGGATATGGTGTGTCAGTGCTTGACGGTAATCGTGGTGTACTGCGTGATTACCATATCCATCGGCACATCGTGCGCCTCTGTCGGGATGTCGTCGACGAGCTGGAATTCATATCCTATGCCTATTTTTGTGGCGCATACGCTGCTGAGCATACGGTCGTAGAATCCTTTGCCACGCCCCAGACGGTTGCCTCTCCTGTCGTAGGCCACGGCCGGTATTACCATCAGTTCGATTTCAGACGGGGCGACTGTATCTTCTCCTGTGGGTTCTTCGATATGGAATGACCCGAGTTCGAGGCGTGTCTCATCATAGGGAAGTATGTCGAGGTCTGCGCCGTTGACCCTTGGAAGGAAGAAATGCTTTCTACTCCCCCATTTCCGCAGGAAACTGCGGGTCGACAATTCATCGGGAAGAGAGTGATACATCAGTACTTTGTCGGCCATCAGAAAGGCTGCCGTCTGCTCCAGACGTGCAAACACATCGTCGGCCGCCGCCATACGCTCTTCTTCCGACAGCATTCGGCGCATGGCATTTATTTTTCGGCGGATTTCCGATTTTTCCATATCTTTCTCTGTTTAGTTTTTCTGCTTCATCTTTTTTGCAGCCTCCACAAACTCTTCTTCCGTGGGATGTATCAATACGGGTGACTCGCCGGCCTTTAAAGCCCGCAATGCCTCAGCCACCGTGGGGTCGCTCTGATTGAGCATCTCCACAAAAGCGGAATATCCAAGGGTGTCGCGCGCTATGATGGCTTTGAGCTGGCTCAATATTAGCTGGCGGCTCTTGCGGATATAGTACCATCGGGCAGGCACGCCATTGGCTGCTGCATATTCAACAAATCCCTCAAGCAGAGTGTTGTCGCGCGGCAATACTTTATTAAACTGAGTTAGGTTTCTGGCATTCTGAAGCACTTCGCGGTAGCTTTGAGCCACTTTGTAGGCATATTTCTGTATCAGACCGGCATTTACGACCTGGAGATAATAACTCGTCAGACCGGTGGTGTCTTCGGGCACGAAGAGATCGGGCATGATACCCCCGCCTCCATAGACCTTACGCCCGGTGCCGGTGTAGAATATGCGCGACTCGTCAAGCCGGATGCTGTCGCGGCTATAGAACTCGCCGTGGGCAAAACGGTTGGAGATGTCGAGGTCATAGCCATCGCTGCCACCGGCTTTATAGTCTTTCTGAATGGAGCGTCCGGAGGGTGTATAGTAGCGGGCTATGGTCAGACGCACTCCGCTGCTGTCGGGCAGAATAGTCTGATTCTGCACAAGTCCTTTGCCGAATGACCGGCGTCCCACTACAAGGCCGCGGTCGTTGTCCTGTATCGCGCCGGCAAAAATCTCGGAGGCCGACGCAGAGTATTCATCCATAAGCACTACGACGGGGAAGTTGAGGAACTGACCGCTCTCTTCGGTGATGGCTATCGACTGGAATTCGGGCATCTTCCCTTTCGTGTAGACTATCATGCACCCCTTGGGAAGGAACTCCTGCGCCATGAGTATCGCCTGATCCATGTATCCACCGGAATTGCCTCGCAGGTCAATCACGAAATTTCGGGCGCCATCGAGCCTGAGTCCTGCCAGTGCCTGGTGAAACTCATTGTAGGTGGTGCGGGCGAATTTGCTGACCTTGACGTAGCCGATGGTGTCATTGAGCAAGTAGTCGGCATCCACGCTGTTGACCGGCACATCGCCGCGCACCACGTCATACGTCAGAGGTTTCTTTGATGTGGAGCGGTCGATGAGCAGACTCACCGAAGTCCCTTTCTGACCGCGCAGGTTCTTGAACACCATTTCATTGGATGCCCCCTTCCCGGTCAGGTCCACACTGTCGGCCTTCAGTATCTTGTCGCCTGGCAGAAGTCCCACTTTCTCGGCCGGACCGCCGGCCACTACCTCTATGATATTGACTGTGTCATTGAGTATCTGAAACGACACTCCCACCCCGCTGAACGAGCCCTCAAGGTCTTCAGTCACTGCCTGCAGCTCGGATGCCGGTATATATGCCGAATGAGGATCAAGAAGCGAGAGGAGTTTCGGATAGAGTTGCTCAAGAAGCGAGTCCATATCCACCTCATCCACATACTGCTCCTCAATCATCTCCAGCATCGTATGCAGCTTCTGCTCGCGCGGGTCAAGGCGGGTGGTGAAGAAGTATCGTCCCATAAGGATGCCCCCAGCTATCCCCACTGCGAAGAGCAGCGGCAGCAGGAGCATGGAGGGAGTGCGTTTTGCTTTAATCATTTTCTATACTCTCAAAGGGTAGGCAGATGGTCTCGACCCCTGCTGCCCGCAGAAGGTCGAGGCCATCGGTGATTCTGTACATTTCGGAGAATACCACGCGGCGTATCCCTGCCTGTATGATAAGTTTGGAGCATTCCATGCAGGGTGAGGCGGTGACATACAGTGTGGCGCCCTCCGAGGAGTTGTTGCTGCGCGCCACTTTGGTTATGGCATTCGCCTCGGCATGGAGCACGTATGGGAGTGTGTCGCCCGAATCCCCCTCACATACATTGTCGAATCCGGATGGTGTGCCGTTATAACCGTCGGAGATTATCATCTTGTTTTTTACAATCAGCGCTCCTACCTGACGGCGGCGGCAATAGGAGTTTTCGCTCCATATACGTGCCATACGGAGATAGCGGCTGTCGAGCACGCGTTGTTTCTCTGAATCCATAATCTATTTAGCGTGTGGGGTGATTCGTGATTAATGTTCCATCAGTAAGCGCTCCGCATCAAGTGCGGCACGGCAGCCTGTGCCGGCAGCCGATACTGCCTGTCGATAAATCGGGTCAGCGCAGTCGCCGGCCGCAAATACCCCTTCCACGTTAGTGCGGGTTGTGGGAGCGGCCGTGATCAGATATCCTTCGGCATCCATGTCGAGCTGACCACGGAAGATGTCGGTGTTGGGTTTATGGCCGATAGCGAGGAAGAAGCCATCGATGCTGATGTCAAATATCTGTTCGCGTTCTGTGCCTTTATGCTCCACAATTTTCGCTCCCTCTACGCCGTCTTCGCCGAAGAGGCCCACTGTGTTGCAGTTGAAGAGTATCTCGATATTCTCTTTTTCTCGCACACGCTTCTGCATCACTTCAGATGCACGCAGATAGTCTTTGCGCACAATCAGATATACTTTTTTCGCCAGAGTGGAGAGATAGAGGGCTTCCTCGCAGGCTGTGTCGCCGCCTCCGACTACGGCCACATTCTTCTTGCGGTAGAAGAACCCGTCGCATGTGGCGCAGGCGCTCACGCCCAGACCGCGGTATTTCTCTTCGTCAGAGAGGCCAAGATATCTGGCCGATGCCCCGGTGCTCACGATTACGGTCTCAGCCAGCACCTCGTTGCCGTCTTCATCTACGCATAGGAACGGACGGCTGGAGAAATCCACACGGGCTATCGTCTTCGATTCGATGCGGGCCCCGAATCGCAAGGCCTGCTGTCGGAGCTGGTCCATCATCTCCGGCCCCTGAATCCCCTCCGGATAGCCGGGGAAGTTCTCTATTTCGGTGGTCTGCGTGAGCTGGCCTCCGGGCTGGTTTCCCTCGTAGATTACGGGACTCAGATTGGCGCGCGACGCATATATGCCTGCGGTATATCCGGCAGGGCCGCTACCGATTATCAACACTTTTACGGTGTTCTTTTCCATGATATTTTAGATTGTTATTTTGTTTGGTTATCTTAAATCCGTGATTTTGACTCCGGGGTATCTGCTCTTGGGGAATGTGAATGCCCCTGCATCTATCTTGCTCCCGAGATTAAGTTTTCTGATGGTTATTGTCGTGCGTCTTCCACCGGCCGTTATCTCCATCGCTTTGGGGAGCATGGTGGAGGCATTGATGGTGAGGCGTATCGACTTTACGTTTCCTCCCCGCCGACGCGGTGTGAGCACCAGAACTTTCTCACCCTTCCCACCCGTGGCGGAGGCCACATTATAGTTTTTGGCCATACCAAGATATAGCAGCGGATTGGATTCTGCGAGTTCCGAACCTGAAGGTGTCCATATGGTGGCCTCGCGTGATGCGGAGGTATAGACTGTCATGGAGCTTCCGTCATACCATGTGGATGACGTGGGTGTCAGCAAGGCGAATTTCTTTCCCTGCGATTTTAATGAACCATTGACGCTGTGGCCGCCCGATGTCAATGTGAAGTCGGCTGTTATGCCCGAAGCTCTACCGATACGGTCGGCCACCTGCTGAAGCTCGGCGGCGGGGGTGTCGGCCGATACGGCCAGTGTCCACACCATTGCTATCAGAGAGAGAATATATTTTGTTGTCTTGAAATTTGTCATAAATTATAGGGCATTAAGCAAGTGTTGAAATTTTAACTCTTGCTTGTAATAACTCTGATTCATCCTATGCCTATTGTGCGCATCAGTTCCTGAAGTCCGTACAGATCCATCAGCACCTGTCGCGGCTTGCCGCCAAGCGAGGGGCCTACCACACCATAGTGTTCGAGCTGGTCCATGATTTTGCCGGCACGGTTGTAACCTATCGAATAGCGGCGCTGTATCCCCGATGTGCTGCCCACACCTGAAGAGACAACAAGTTCGGCCACCTCTCCGAACAGCGGGTCGCGCTCGCCTCCGGCCATCTGCCCCCCTGCGGCGCCCTCGCCATCGGCAGCGAGAAGTGGCTCGGGAAGTATGTATGGCCCGGCATTGAATGGCTGACGCTTTATGTATTCACATATGGCCTCGACCTCTGGTGTGTCGATAAAGGCGCACTGCACTCGCACCATCTCCGAGTTATACGAAATCAGCATATCGCCGCGTCCTATCAGTGCCTGGGCGCCTGTGGCATCAAGAATGGTCTTCGAGTCGACTCCGGACGACACCTTGAATGCTATGCGCACCGGGAAGTTGGCTTTGATGATACCTGTGATTACATTGGTCGACGGGCGCTGTGTGGCGATAATGACGTGTATGCCAATCGCTCGCGCCTTCTGGGCCAGACGTGCAATCGGGGTTTCCACCTCTTTGCCGGCCGTCATGATGAGGTCGGCAAACTCATCTACCACAAGCACTATGTAGGGCATAAAACGATGGCCGTCTTCTTCTTTGAGCAGATTCTGGGAGAGTTTGCCATTGTACTCCTCAATGTTGCGCACCTCTGCGGTGCGCAGCAGCTTGTAGCGGTTGTCCATCTCTACGCAAAGCGAATTGAGTGTATCCACCACTTTCGACATATCGGTCACGATGGCATCTGAATCCTCAAGCTTGGCCAGATAATGCTGTTCGATTTTAGCATAAAGTGAGAATTCCACTTCTTTCGGGTCAATCATCACAAACTTCAGTTCATCCGGACGCTTCTTATATAACAACGATGCTATGATTGCGTTCAGGCCCACTGATTTTCCCTGACCTGTGGCTCCGGCCACAAGCAGGTGAGGCATTTTCGTAAGATCGGCCATGTAGACATCGTTGCCGATTGTAGAGCCGATTGCCACGGGGAGTTTATAATGCGATTCGTTGTATTTGCGGCTCATTATGATGGAGCGCATCGACACTGTCTGGGGTTCGCTGTTGGCCACCTCGATACCGACTGTGCCGCGTCCGGGAATCGGAGCGATGATACGCACGCCTCGGGCTGCCAGCGAGAGGGCTATGTCGTCGGCGAGATTCTTGATTTTTGAAATCTTGATACCTTGCCCGGGACGTATCTCATAGAGTGTCACCGTCGGACCCACGGTAGCCTCGATGCTCGTAATCGGGATACCATGATATCTGAGGGTGTCACGGATGCGGTCTTTGTTGGCCTGCTGTTCCTCTACATCCACGCTCACCTTCTGCTCTCCTTCGCGCAGCAAAAGCGGAGAGGGGAATTTATAAAGATGCTTTATCGAGCCTTGCGCCGATGTGCGGGTGTCCTGAAGTGTCTTTTTATCAGTCTGGGCGATGGTGTTGACGTTGACCACCATCCCAAGGTCTTCCTCTTCTTCTTCCATCTCTTCCTCTCGGGCGACTTCGGGCGCAGTGGCAGGCGTTACAGCTGCCGACGGAGCCACTGCCGACGGAGCCGACGGGATGTCGGCAACCGGTCGGGCCGACTGATTGTCAGCGGCTGTCGCAGGTTCGGCAGGTGCGACTGCCGGACTCACTGCAGGGTCCGGTGCAACCGCAGCATCACCCCGGGGTGCAGCCGCCGGAGCCTCTTCAGCATAAAGAGACTGTCGCGCCGGAGCCGACTGCGGCGCTACCGGTTCCTCATCCTCGATTTCATAGGCACGTATTGAAGGATCCATTGACGAATCTGCGGCTGAGAATGTCACTACATTTTCATCTTCATCCGGCTCCTCCACACCTTTCTCCTCTCCGGCGCGGATCGCGTCCAGACGCTCTTGATGACGCATCTCCTCGATCTCGCGCTCACGGCGCAGGCGCTCTGCTTTGATTTCGGCTGCCTGACGGCGCTTTTCAGCCAGCTGGGCACGCTTGCGGAGCACCCAGTTGACAAAATCCCTCAGACATATCACAAAGAATGTGGCCACAAGCAGCAGGCAAAGAATCACGGCGCCCGACCACCCGGCAAAGCCTATGATGAATTCATTGACATAGCGCCCATGATACCCCCCCCAGTTCACTACAGAGTCGAACGACACCGTAAGCAATCCGATGATGAGCGACACCGTAATCAGGGCCACAAGACATTTGATTGTAAAATTGACCGTTTTGAACCGTGGCCGGCCGCACAGAAGTTTCAGAGCGATGGCCACAAGCCATATAATCAATACGAATGAGCCAAGTCCGAATGATTCGTTAATGAGTAGCTCGGATATGCGGGCCCCGCCTTCTCCACCGGCATTCCCCACCTGAGGCAATCCTCCCACCGGGGTGTTGGATATGGCCGCCTGGTCGGCGATGCAGTTGGTGAAGTATGATATGAAGGCCACGAAAAGATAAAGTGCGAATCCGCCTATGAAGATGCCCGTCAGCCAGCGGCATGTCTGCGAGGCAAGGGCATCTCTGACACGCTGCCAGATGCCGATTGCCGACACTTTCTGACGCATGGCAGTGTTTGCCGATTGCTTTATTGGCTGGCGGCGGATTTCCTGTTCTTTTGGTTTCTGCCGCTTCTTGACCGGTCTGACGGTCCGCGGGCGCCCCTTGTCGTTGCGTCCGGGAGATTCCTTGGGTTGTTCAGGCAGAGGCTCAAGGGGAGAAGTCTCTCTGGAATCGCTTCGCTCGTCGATGTCGAAAACCGGACTGTATGTATCGTCGTAACGCTGATTGTTTTGGTTGCTGTCTGTCATCGTATGTTTCAATTGAACAACGGGTCGGCCGGATCAGGCTCGGCCATATTCGTTTTTTCCGCTTCGGTGCCGATGGTGTCCGGCGGAGTGCCGGCGGATTCCGCCGGCAGTGTGTCGATGGTGTCAGGCTCATGCTGCCGGACTGTATTAAGCGTGTCAGGCTTGGATTCGGTCTCCTTGGGCTCCGGCTTCGCTGCATTTGGAGATACAGCGGCCGCCTTGCACCGCGGCCGCCCCGGAATAACCGGAACAGAGGGGATGTCGTAACCCTCTTCTTCATTGACCGCCATATCCTTCGGGCCCGGCGACACTATCACCGGCCATCCGGGCCTGCAGATTTCGGCAAAGCGCAGGATATTCTCGTTGGTCATGCGTATGCAGCCGTGCGAACGCCGTCCTCCGATGCTCCAGGGGGCCACTGTGCCGTGTATTCCTATCTGCGATGAGACGGGAGTGCGCAGGCGCATGAACCTGGGGCCGAACTGTCCCTTGACATCCGAAGTGTTACCGTCATCGTCGGTATAAAGCCAGTCGGTGGAGTTGTATATCCCTTCGATTGTAAAATACCCCTCCGGAGTGCGGTTGTCGCGCCGCTTATGCTTTGAGCCGTATGGTTTGGCCACGGCCACTCCTACCCGCTCCTGCTCCACTCCGTATCTGTCGTAGCGATAAAGTTTCATCGTGGCTTTATCAACGATAAGGAAGCCTTCTTCTTCATTGGCGAGAAGACACCCGGCATATTCCGGCACATCTCTGGCCATCTGAGGGAGTATCCCCCTGGCATATGCCGCGCTGTCGGCCGAACTGGCCATCGCACGCAGAATCTCATCTGTAGTGTTAAGCACAACCGGAGCGACTTCAGGCTCCGGTTCAGTCTCTTCAACAAGAGTATCGGGCATCTCTGCCGGGATTTCCACATGCGTGGCCGGCACTGCGGCATCTCTGCGATGGCATCCGGCCAGCAGCCACAGCACCCCGGCCAGTGCGAATCCGTAAAATCTGATACCTTTGGTGTCCATAATCTCAAAATCTACAGGTGTAGGCGGGCACTGAGGCAAGCCGGCGTCCACCGCAAGAACCCCGGCCGCACCACGGCGACCCGCTTCTGAGTGCAAAGATAGTAAGAATTTGACAATTTATGGCGAGAGATTCAGTATTTTTTGCTAATTTCGCATCAATGAAACATAATAATTCCCCCTCGGGCAATGACACCGGGAAATTAGCCGGCCTTATCTTATTGGCTCTCATATGGGTTTGGCTGGTGTATATGCTTTTCTCGCGTGGAGGCTTTGATTTGCGCAACATTCTCACAGCAGCATTCTCGGGGATCATCATATTCGTACCATTATGGAAGAGATACCTGCAGCCAATCCTGGCCAAGCGATGCAAGAAGTAGAGGAATCCGCTTTCGGTTGCTACGCTCAGCTTCTGCCGGCCCCCTCGGCCGAGGCCGGCTGCGCGGATGTACCCCCTCTGCTGGCGCGAATCAATTCGCCGGCCGACCTCCGGCGACTCCCGGTGGAGGCTCTCCCTGACGTATGTCAGGAGCTGCGCAGATTCCTGATTGACTCGCTTTCGGAAAATCCCGGACATTTCGCCTCAAGCATGGGTGCCGTCGACATAATCGTGGCTCTGCACTATGTCTTCAATACCCCCGACGACCGCATCGTCTACGATGTCGGTCATCAGGCTTATGCCCACAAGCTCATCACCGGCCGACGCGATCTCTTCAAGACTCAGCGCACTCTGGGCGGATTGAGCGGTTTCCCGAATCCCATGGAGTCTCCCTACGACACGTTTATGGCCGGTCATGCCTCCAATTCAATCTCGGCTGCCTTGGGAATGGCGATTGCCGACAAGCTCACCCCGGGGTGCGAGGAGCGCAAGACTGTGGCCGTAATCGGCGATGCCTCAATCAGCGGAGGTCTGGCTTTCGAAGGACTCAACAACGCAGCCAACAACCCCAATGACCTGCTGATAATCCTCAACGACAACGAGATGAGCATCGACTCTAATGTCGGCTCTCTTCACAGATACCTGTCGGAACTCTCCACTTCGCTGCATTACAACCGCGCCCGAAAGAAAATCTACGATTTTTTCCGCACTAAAGGTTATATCGGTGACAACGGCAAAGGGCGCATCCTGCGTTTCAACAATTCAATCAAAGCATTGATTTCCAAGCAGCAGAATATTTTTGAAGGGCTTAATATCCGCTATTTCGGCCCGTTCGACGGCAATGATGTGACAAAGGTGGTAAAGGTGCTTCAGGAAATCAAGGATATGAAGGGGCCTCGCATCCTGCATCTGCACACCACCAAAGGGAAAGGATTCGAGAAGGCCGAAGCCGACCCCACCACATGGCATGCACCCGGCAAGTTCTGCGCCGCCACAGGGCGTCGCATCGCGGCGGCTGCCGACAGCCGCGCACTCTGGCAAGAGGTGTTCGGAAAGTATCTCGTCAGTTTAGCCGAGACCGATCCTAAAATCATGGGCATCACGGCCGCCATGCCGTCCGGCACTTCCATGATACGCATGCTCCGCGCAATGCCGACACGCACATTCGACGTGGGTATTTCCGAAGGTCATGCAGTGACGTTCGCCGGTGGCCTGGCCGCCGCAGGCAAGCACCCTTTCGTAGCCATATACTCCTCTTTTCTGCAACGCGCCTACGACAATATCATTCACGATGTGTGCATACAGAACCTGCCGGTGACATTCTGCATCGACCGATCCGGTCTTGTCGGCGAGGACGGAGTGACGCATCACGGTCTGTTCGACCTCGTATATCTGCGCTGCATCCCTAATATCACTGTGGCGGCTCCTATGGATGCCCCGACTCTACGCTCGCTGATGCTCACCGCGTCACGCCATGCCGGGCCAATGGCTATCCGCTATCCGCGCGGGAAGGCGCCCGCCGAAAACGGCTCTGTACCCGAGCCCTCACTGCTGCAGCCGGGTTCCGGACGAAAAGTCACCGACAATCCCGGCGCTTCTGTGGCAATACTGTCTTTAGGCGAAATAGGCAACGAGGCGCTCAAGGCTGTCGATATTCTGGCTAAAAAGAATATCGCAGCGGATCTTTATGACATGATATGGCTCAAACCCCTCGACACGGCTCTGCTTGAGAATATCGCAGCGCACTACCCACTGATTCTTACAGTCGAGGACGGCGCCGTGACCGGAGGGTTTGGATCCGCTGTATCGGAATGGCTTGATGCCCGCAGGGCAGCCGACCCCTCGCTTCCGCAGCCGCGCCATCTGGCCGCCGGAATTCCCGACCGATGGATAGCTCAGGGTTCTGTCGCGCAGCTTCGTGCCATAGTCGGCATCGATGCCGAATCAATCGCCTCAACCATAACCGGCAACCTATGAAGATTATCATTGCAGGTGCCGGCGAGGTAGGCACACATCTGGCAAAGATGCTCTCAAATGAGGAGCAGGACATCATCCTGCTTGACAGTGAGCAGGAAAAGCTCGATGCAATCGACAGTAACTACAATCTGATGACCTATTGTGGCAGCACATCTTCTTTCAGCACCCTGCGTGAAGTGGGAGTGGATGAATGCGACCTCTATATCGCTGTCACTCCATTCGAGACACGCAACATCACATCCTGCTCTATCGCAAAAAGGCTCGGTGCGAAAAAGACTGTGGCCCGGATTGATAATTCGGAATTCCTAAAGCCTGAGAACGGCCGGATACTCAAAGAAGTCGGTGCGGACTTCCTGATCTATCCTGAGAATCTGGCTGCTACCGAGATAAATCAGGCCATGACCCACAACTGGGCACGCTACTGGGGGGAACTCCACGACGGGAGGCTGGTGCTTATCGGAGTCAAGCTGCGCGACAATAATTCGCTCATCGACATGCAGCTTAAAGACATCACTTCCGCCCGGCATGACTTCCATGTGGCCGCGATAAAACGTAATAACGAGACCATCATACCGACGGGCCATGATGTGCTGCGACGCGACGACATTGTGTATTTCATCACTACGCCTCCGTTCATTGATGAGGTGCGCGAGCTTTGCGGCAAACGCAAACGCGTGATTCGCAGGGCTCTTATAGCCGGGGCCACACGCATCTCCTCTCGTTTCGCACAACTCTTCAGCGACAAGTATGATTTACGAATCATCGATCCTGACCGAAATGTATGTGAGCGATTCGCCACCAGATTCCCCGAATGCGAACTGGTATGCGGCGACCCGCGCGACATCGAGGTGCTGCGTGAAAACAATATATATCAGTATGATGCTTTCCTCGCATTGACCGACTCGTCGGAGACCAATATCCTTTCCTGTCTGACAGCCAAGGAGTTCGGAGTGCCGAAGACGATTGCCGATGTCGAGAACCTGCAGTTCTTCTCGCAGGCCGAGAACCTCAATATCGGCACCATTCTCAATAAGAAACTCCTCGCTTCCTCACGAATCTTCAAGATTCTTCTTGATGCCGATGAGAGCAATGCCAAGTTTCTTGTGCTTGCCGATGCGGAAGTGGCGGAAATGCAGGCTGCCCGTCATTCCAAGATTACACGCGCTCCGGTCAAAGACCTTCATCTGCCGTTCGGCATGACGCTGGCCGCTCTTGTGCGCGGCGACCATTGCGAACTGATATCGGGTCTGACCCACATCGAGCCGGGCGACTATGTGGTGGTATTCTGTCTTACCGGCACCTTCGCAAAAGTTGAGAAATGGTTTGCCTGACCCATGCGACAGAAGTCGTGACTATCTTATAAACTTAACTTCATCGTGCCGACATTCTTCCGACATAAGGCTTATATCAATTTCCCCATGCTGCTCCGCGTAATCGGATGGCTACTGCTCACCGAAGCCGGAATCATGACCATACCATGCCTAGTAGGAATGCTGTATGGCGAAGGGTCGGCCCTGCATTTCCTTATATGTATCGGCATCACTGCGACCTGCGGATTCGGACTGATGAGCCTGCGCCCGAAATCGCGCGACATGGGAAAGCGTGAGGCCGTGCTGCTGACAGGACTGACATGGATAATCCTCTCCCTTTTCGGGATGCTCCCTTTCCTGATATGCGGCACTCACTTCTCCGTGGCGGATGCCTTCTTTGAGACGATGAGCGGGTTCACCACTACGGGAGCATCGGTGCTCGACACGCTTGAAGGCATCCCTCATTCCATTCTAATATGGAGATGTATCGCCCAATGGATCGGAGGACTCGGAATCATATTGTTTACCCTGGCGATTGTGCCGATGCTCAACTATCGCGGAGGCATACAGCTCTTCAATGCCGAAGTCACCGGAATCACCCACGACAAGCTGCGGCCTCGGATAGGCAATACGTCGAAAGGACTCTGGATGGTGTATATCTGCCTGACTGTCCTGCTGATTTTACTCCTGCTATGCTCTGACATGGATTTCTTCGACGCTCTCTGCTACGGCCTCTCCACAATGTCGACCGGAGGATTCGCCACATCCGACATGTCGCTCGGCAGATGGGACAGCAATTACATCAAAATCGTGATGACGGTATTCATGTTCCTCGGCGGTGTCAATTTCTCTCTGATTTTCCGCGCCGTCAACGGGCAATGGAGAGACCTGTGGCGGAATGAGGCCCTGCGTGTATACGTCTGGATTATACTCACATGCTTCGTCGCATTCACACTGAATATCGCATTCCGCAGCCTGGGCACCGACTGGACAGACTATACCATCGACCCTCTCTTCCAGGCTGTATCCATACTCTCTTCTACCGGCATCACCGAACCGAATTTCAACGACTGGGGACCAGTAAGCGCAATCCTGCTCATCATCATGATGGTTATGGGGGCATGTGCGGGAAGCACATCCGGAGGCGCGAAAATCGACCGATTCATGATTCTCGCGAAGTTTCTGCGGAATGAGTTCTACAGGCTCATGCATCCACATGCTATCCGCACTGTCGTAATCAATGGCAAAGGCACTCCCCCGCCAATCGTGATGCGCACTCTGGCATTCCTCTTCTTGTATATAATCGTGATTATTGCCGGCGCAATCGGACTGATGGTGTGCGGACTGCCGCTGAAGGACGGGTTCTTCTGCGCCCTTTCGGCTGTCAGCAACACCGGACTCGGCACCGACATCACCGGACTGGAAGGCAACTTCTCTCATGTGGCCGACCCGGCAAAGTGGCTCCTGTCTTTTCTCATGCTCACCGGACGTCTCGAACTTTATACTATCCTGCTAATCTTCACACCCGCTTTCTGGAAGAAATAATCACACAATCGAGCCTCGCCTCCGCATAACACTCCATGACTCAAAACGTTGCATTTATCCCATAAACAGGATTAATTTTATATTTAATTTATTCTTAAAGTTTTCCGTTTTATTTTTCAAACCATTGCAATTCAGTGTTTTATATTTTTAAGTCGCTCAAAAAGTTTTCCAAAAAAATTTTTTTTAATACAGACGCCTCATTTTATCGTTAATCTTATTGCAAAACTTAGAGTTACTTTCTAACTTTGCAGTGCCTTCGGGCGACTTTCTTTATTTCCCCCGGGGACTGACCGGCCCCGACCCTTCAGAAACATAATCCCAAACCCTCATAAAGCAATGATACAGCTCGTAGAAAAACGCGACGGACGTGTGGTAGGCTATAACGAAGAAAAGATAAAAGCCGCCATCAGAAAAGCCATGCTACAGACAGAATCAGGAGAAGACGAAGCGCTGATACAGCGCATCTCAGACCGTGTGGGATTCTCCGGCACTGACAGAATGACCGTAGAGGAAATTCAGGACCGCGTGGAATTCGAGCTGATGAAGTCTGCACGCAAGGATGTGGCAAAACGATACATCGCCTACCGCGACCAGCGCTCTATCGCCCGCCGCGCAAAGACACGCGAAATATTTCTGGAAATAATCGAGGCTAAAAGCAACGACATCACTCGCGAGAACGCCAATATGAACGCCGACTCTCCGGCCGGAATGATGATGAAGTTCGCCAGCGAGACAACCAAGCCTTTTGTCGACGACTATCTCCTCTCGGCCGAGGTAAAACAGGCCGTAAAGAATAATTATATCCACATCCACGACAAAGACTACTATCCCACCAAATCGCTCACATGCGTGCAGCATCCTCTTGACCGAATCCTCGAAAACGGATTTATCGCCGGCCACGGCGAGTCTCGCCCTGCAAAACGCATCGAGACAGCCGCAGTGCTCGCATGCATCTCGCTTGAGACAGCTCAGAACGAAATGCACGGAGGTCAGGCCATCCCGGCATTCGACTTCTATCTGGCACCTTTCGTACGCGCCTCTTTCATCGAAGAGGTAAAGACTCTCGAAGCTCTCACCGGGCGCGACCTGAATCATTTATATGATTCAGAAATCGACGACTATCTGCGCCGCAATCTCGATGGGCTTGATGATGACGAGCGCCTCAAGCAACACGCCATCAACCGCACCGTAGGACGCGTGCACCAGGCAATGGAGGCTTTCATACATAATATGAACACCATTCACTCGCGCGGAGGAAACCAGGTCGTATTCTCTTCAATCAACTACGGCACCGACACATCTGCCGAAGGGCGCTGCGTAATCCGCGAAATCCTCCAGACCACCTACGAAGGCGTAGGCAACGGCTCTACAGCCATATTCCCCATACAGATATGGAAAAAGAAAAGAGGAGTGAGCTATCTGCCCGAGGACCGCAACTACGACCTCTACCGACTGGCATGCAAGGTGTCGGCGCGACGCTTCTTCCCCAACTTCCTTAACCTTGATGCCACTTTCAACCGCGATGAGGCATGGCATGCCGACGACCCTGAACGCTATCTCCACGAAGTCGCCACTATGGGTTGCCGCACACGAGTATACGAAAACCGCTACGGCGAGAAAACTTCCGTAGGACGTGGCAATCTATCGTTTACCACAATCAACATCGTGCGACTCGCAATCGAAGTGATGTCTATTGCCAATCCCGAGGAGCGAATCAGTAAATTCTTCCAGAAACTCGACCGTGTGCTCGAACTCACGGCCCGCCAGCTCGATGAGCGCTTCCAGTTCCAGAAGACGGCACTGGCCAAGCAGTTCCCGATGGTGATGACAGCTCTATGGAACGGCGCATCCTCTCTTCGCCCTGACCAGACTATCGAACCGGTTATAAATCAAGGCACTCTCGGCATCGGATTCATCGGACTGGCCGAGACTCTCATAGCCCTGACAGGACATCATCACGGCGAAAGCGAAGAGGCCCAGCAACTCGGACTACGCATCATAACCCACATGCGCGACCGCGCTCTCGAATTCTCCGACCAATACGAACACAACTATTCCATTCTCGCCACTCCGGCAGAGGGACTGGCCGGAAGATTCACCAAACGCGACCGCAAGACTTTCGGCATAATCCCGGGAGTGACCGACAAGGACTACTACACCAACTCCAACCATGTGCCCGTATACTATCACTGCTCGCCCCGCCACAAGGCCCGCATTGAGGCCCCATATCACGACCTGACGCGCGGCGGACACATCTTCTATGTGGAAATCGACGGCGATGCCACCCACAATGAAGAGGCTATCGCACAGATCGTAGACCTTATGGACCGACACAACATCGGCTACGGAAGCGTCAACCATAACCGCAACCACTGCCCCAGATGCGGCTATGAGAACGCCAACACTGAGCAGACGGAATGCCCGAAGTGCGGCGTGAGATTCGAGACCATACAGCGCATCACAGGGTATCTCGTAGGCACCACCGACAGATGGAACTCCGGCAAACTCGCCGAGCTCCACGACCGCGTGACCCATAAGTAAGTGTTTAAATTTAACCTATCGTAATCAAAAGGGAATCTTTTATACAGTATGAGGCTTCTTTTTTGCCGCTTCCGGCGTGTCGCTCAGTCGAATATGTTTATATTCTCCTACACACCGCACCGGAATCGACTAAAAAACAGCCCCGCATATTGTATAAATTAAATTTGAACACTCACTCAAGCACGGCTCTTTCATTTAACTTTGATGCTACAATGCACCACTGTTAATCAAGTAGTTATATGTGGCAGTTTCGCAATGGCTGTATTAATCTCATTTTGGATAAAAGGGTTAATGGCTTTTAACTAATTATAAGTCATGCACTTTGAAAATTCAAAGCATTTTTAAATGAAAGAGCCGTGTCACTCAAGTGATTTTTTATACTCTCCGGGTATCTTTTTCCATTCTGTCTACGTTATATAAGTAATCTGAAGTTTTAACCATACCGGTCGGCATACACTCAGACACTCTCCCCAGCATGGCGCAGGAGAAAACGAGTGTATGCCGGCTGATGAATAATACCGTAACGACACTAATTCTATTATGGCAACCGATGCTAAGTCAATCGACCTGAAAAACGCCGCCCTCGACTATCATGAAGAGGGTCGACCCGGTAAAATCGAAATCACGCCGACCAAACCCTATGCCTCCCAGAGAGACCTTTCTCTTGCTTACTCTCCGGGGGTGGCATACCCTTGTCTCGAAATCGAGAAGACTCCACATGATGCCTACCGATACACAAACAAGGGCAATCTCGTAGGTGTGATATCCAACGGCACTGCGGTGCTCGGGTTGGGCGATATCGGCGCTCTTGCCGGCAAACCTGTCATGGAAGGCAAGGCTCTGCTCTTCAAGATATTCTCCGGCCTCGATGCTTTCGACATCGAAATCAACGAGACCGACCCCGACAAGTTTGTGGAAATCGTGAAGTCGCTCGCACCGACTTTCGGTGGAATTAATCTTGAAGATATCAAGGCCCCGGAATGCTTTCTGATCGAGGAGCGTCTGAAGAAGGAATGCGACATACCCGTGATGCACGACGACCAGCATGGCACTGCTATCATCTCCGGCGCCGGACTCCTCAACGCCATAGAGATACAGAAAAAGAAAATCACTGATATACAACTCGTTGTCAATGGAGCCGGAGCCGCAGCTGTAAGTTGCACCCGACTCTATAAGGCGCTCGGAGTGCGCCCCGAAAATATCGTGATGTGCGACTCAAAGGGTGTGATTCGAGCCGACCGCGACGGACTGACTGAACAGAAGCGCGAATTCGCCACCTCGCGCGACATCCATACTTTGGCCGAAGCCATGAAGGGGGCCGATGTATTCCTCGGACTCAGCGTGGCCGGTGTCGTGACTCCTGACATGGTGCGCTCCATGGCTCCGCGTCCAATCGTTTTCGCCCTGGCCAACCCTAACCCCGAAATCGATTATTACGCAGCCAAGGAGGCCGCTCCGGATGTAATCGTGGCTACCGGACGAAGCGATTATCCCAACCAGATCAACAATGTGATTGGCTTCCCCTACATCTTCCGCGGAGCTCTCGACTGCGGCGCCTCTGCCATCAACGAGGCCATGAAGATTGCCGCCGTTTACGCAATCTCGGCCTTGGCCAAGGAGCCTGTGCCAAGTGTGGTCGATGAGGCCTACGGGCTGTCTGACCTCCGGTTTGGCCCGGACTATATACTCCCCAAGGCTCTCGACCCGAGGCTGCTGCTCTGTGTGGCACCTGCCGTGGCTCGCGCCGCAATGGAAAGCGGGATCGCTGCCCGCCCCATCGAGAACTGGGACAACTACCGGCTACGCCTCCGCAAATTCATGGGCGACGACGGCAAATTCATGCGCTCAATCACTGAACACGCCTCGCAGAACAAGAAGAAAGTCGTATTCGGTGAAGGCAATCTCGAAAACGTAATCCGGGCTGCCGCGCGACTACACAACGAAGGCACTCTTACCCCGGTGCTTCTGGGTAATGCCGAAATGATCAACCGCCATGCCGACCGGCTGGGAATCGATATCTCTGAAATAGAAATCATCAATCCGCGCCACGACCGCGAGGATGAACGCCGGCAGCGCTACGCCAGAATCCTGAGCGCAAAGAAGGAGCGCCAGGGTGTGACGTTTGAAGAGGCTCTCGACAGAATGTATGCACGCTCTTACTTCGGAATGATGATGGTAGAGGCCGGCGATGCCGATGCTTTCATGACCAATTGCTATTCTGCAGCCAATAAAATGGCCGAACGTGCGGTATCAATCGTGGGGATGCAGGACGGTTTCGACCACTTCGCCACTCTGCATATCATGAACACCCGCGCCGGGATGTACTTCCTGGCCGACACGGCCGTCAATCCGGTCTCCGACACTCCGGCACTAATCGACATAGCCCGACTCACCGACCGCGCTGTAAGATACTTCAACCATGAGCCTGTCATGGCAATGCTCTCTTACTCCAACTTCGGATCCAACAGTTCCGACCCGGAACCTTCACGCGTGGCCAACGCCGTTCGCATTCTCCATGAAAAGTATCCTGGAATCCAGGTAGATGGCGAAATGCAGGCCGACTACGCTCTCAACACCGCTCTGCGTGACGCCACATATCCCTTCAACACAATCAAGGGGAAAAAGGTCAATACTCTGATATTCCCGAACCTCAGCTCGGCAAATATCGGCTATAAGCTGCTGCTCGGCATGGGTGTCGGGAAGGTAATTGGCCCGGTGCAGGTAGGCCTGAAGAAACCTATATATTTCACCGGTGCAAGTGCCTCTGTCGAAGAGATTATCGACCTCGCGACTCTGGCGGCTCTCGACGCCATCATCTCTTCGCGCAATTAATCCGCTGATTCTCTCTTAATGACCCGCAACATCGTATTCAATGTCCTGGACATCCGCCGTGGCACCACGGTGGATGGTCCGGGACTTCGCACTTCAATCTATCTGGCAGGATGCACCCACGCATGCCCCGGTTGCCACAACCCCGATTCATGGGATTTCAAGGGGGGTGTGACAATGACTCTCGATGAAATAATGGAAGTGATCGACGACGAGGACTTCAATGTCACTATCACCGGTGGCGACCCTCTTATGCACCCTCACACCCTCCCAGCGCTCATTCATGCCATCAAGGAGAGAGGGAAAAGCGTATGGTTATACACCGGATATACCATCGAGCAGATAGAGGCCGACCCCCTGCTGGCCGAAGCCGTGACAGAGGTCGACACAATTGTGGATGGGCCTTTCATAACTGCTCTCCGCGATCCTGACCTTCTGTTCAGAGGATCGTCCAACCAACGCATCATCGACATGCACGAGCGCCATCATCTACATATCTGATTTGCATATCCAAGTATTTTGGAGTAATTTTGTAACAGACAAACAAAAACCGAATAAACATGGGACTATTTAACAGACTTTTCTCCCGTGAGAAGAAACAGGAGAAGCTCGACCAGGGTCTTGAAAAGACAAAACAGGGCGTATGGGAGAAAATCACCCGTGCAGTTGCCGGCAAATCCACGATTGACGATGAAGTGCTTGACAATCTCGAAGAAGTGTTCATCACATCCGATGTAGGTGTCGACACCACTCTCGACATAATCAGGCGGATTCAGGACCGGGTGGCCCGTGACAAATATGTCTCTACTTCCGAACTCCACAATCTTCTTGCCGAAGAAGTTGCCGATATGCTGGCCCCGGTCCACAGAGACACTCCGGAACTCGGCGATTTCGAAGTGCCTGCCGACTCTAAGCCCTATGTGATTCTCGTGGTCGGCGTCAATGGAGTGGGAAAGACCACTACCATCGGCAAGCTCGCTCACCAGTATGCCATGGCCGGCAATAAGGTATTCCTCGGAGCGGCCGACACCTATCGTGCCGCCGCAATCGAACAGCTCCAGACCTGGGGCGAACGCGCAGGTGTCACCGTAATCTGCCAGAAGATGGGTTCCGACCCAGCCGCCGTGGCTTTCGACACCATCAATGCCGCCAAGGCACAGGGTGCCGATGTGGTGATTGTCGACACTGCCGGACGCCTCCACAATAAGGTCAATCTGATGAAGGAACTCGAAAAGGTGTCGAGAGTAATGCAACGTGTCGTGCCCGAAGCTCCGCAGGAAGTGCTGCTCGTGCTTGACGGCTCTACAGGACAGAACGCCTATGAGCAGGCGCGACAGTTCGCTTCGGTCACCAAAGTCACCGATCTGGCCGTAACCAAACTCGACGGCACGGCAAAGGGGGGGGTCGTAATCGGCATCTCCAACAAGCTTAATATCCCTATCAAATACATCGGTCTGGGTGAGAAAATCGATGACCTGCAGATATTCGAACCCAAGCAATTTGTAAAATCCCTCTTTAAGTCAAATGGTTGATACCTCTGTACAACCTCTCTTCACCATGGGGCGGGTGGATGTAATATCCATGGGTTGCTCCAAGAATCTTGTCGACTCCGAACGCCTCTTGCGCCGGCTGCAGGCAAAAGGTTACCATACCGTCCATGACTCAGATGCCCCTTGCGGCGAATGGGTGATGGTCAACACCTGCGGATTTATCGGCGATGCCAAGGAGGAATCAATCAATCTTATTCTCCAGCTGGCCGAGGCAAAAAGCGAAGGCCGTATCGGCCATATCGCTGTAATGGGATGCCTCGCGGAGCGATATCTCGCCGAACTGACAGAGGAAATCGGCGAGGTCGACCGCTGGTATGGCAAGTTCAACTGGAATCTATTCATTGATGAGCTCCCCGACCGCTCTGCCGATGCGGTTCACCCTCGCCCTTGGGAACGCAAGCTGACCACCCCCCTCTGGAGCGCATATCTCAAGATTTCGGAAGGGTGCAACCGTTTCTGTGCCTTCTGTGCGATTCCTCTTATCACAGGGCGCCATAAATCCCGCCCGCGTGCGGAAATCCTTGAGGAAGTCCGTGAGCTCGTGGCCCAGGGAGTAAAGGAATTCAATATCATCGCTCAGGACCTTTCTTCTTATGGTCTTGATCTCTCAGGGTCCTCTCAGCTGGCACAGTTGCTCGATGAGATAGCCGACATCCACGGTGTGGAATGGATTCGCCTGCATTACGCATATCCGGCCGACTTCCCGATGGATATTCTCGATGTAATGCGCCGTAGGCATAACATATGCAACTATCTTGATATCGCCCTGCAACATATTGCCGACCCGGTGCTATCCAATATGCGCCGGCACATCGACAAGGAAGGCACTCTGCGCCTGCTTGATGAAATACGCCGGCGTGTGCCCGGAATACGCCTGCGCACCACTCTGATGACCGGATTCCCCGGCGAAGGTGAAAAGGAATTTGATGAGCTGATGGACTTTGTGCGCACCCAGAGATTCGACCGCATGGGGGCATTCGCTTATTGTGAGGAAGACGACACATGGAGTGCACGGCATCTTGAGGATTCAATACCCGAAGATGTGAAGCAAGAGCGTCTGCAACGCCTTATGGACCTGCAGGAAGAAATATCGCTCGAACTCAATACACAGCTCATCGGACAGACTCTGCGCGTGCTCATAGAAAAAAATAATGCCGACTCCCCTGACGACTACGCCATAGGACGCACCCAATGGGACTCGCCGGAAGTCGACCCGGAAGTGCTCGTCAGAGACTGCACGGCCCGTCCCGGTGAATTTGTCGATGTAATCATCACTGCCGCCGAACCATTCGAACTTATCGGCCGACAGGTAAGCAGCGACTAATAATCCTGACCCGTAATATTTCATTCCTGCCGGCTGCTTATGAATCTATTCAGAATCGCATTCCCGACGTCAGGCGCTGTCTCAAATAAATTTGATGACAGACACAGAATCATATTTTCCGGCACAGCTGAAGAGCTCACCGAGGGATTGCCCGACAACGGTTTTTTCTTCTCGCAATTCGGCATCGACGCTCCGTTATACGGCATTCCTGTGACGGCCGACATCCGGCCGGCCGACGCACATATGACCGATGCCATCTGTGAGGCCAACGACTCCCGACTCCCTCCGCGACTCACATCCACCTCCAGGCAGACCCATCTGCGACTTGTGGAGGATATCCGCTCTTTGCTGCGGACGCTGGATGGTGATTCTCCGGTGGCACACCATAAAATAATTGCCGCCCGCGTGAGCAGTCTCCGGATGTCAGTGTCTCCGGCTGAAATCTACGACCGTCTCTGCCTCGCCCACCCTCAGGCCTGTGTGTTTCTATTCTCCACAACCATGACCGGCACATGGATCGGGGCATCGCCAGAACTGCTCCTTGATGTGTCGCCACGCGGAATCCACACCGTAGCTCTGGCCGGCACAAGACCCTCCGGCACTCCGGCCGGAACACCCTGGGACAGCAAGAATATCGAGGAACAGAAGATTGTGGCGGATTTCATACTCTCCATTCTACGTGAGGAGGGGCTCGACCCGGAAATTTCCGACACCTTCACGCATCCCGCCGGAAAGATAGAACATATCTGCAACTACATCTCCGCCTCTTTCCCCAAAGTGGAGATGCCCCCCGCATTCAGCGATAAGCAACGTCAAAAACTCAATATCCTCACCGATACTCTTATACGTCGCCTCTCCCCGACCCCGGCGCTAAGCGGATTCCCGCAGCGCGAGGCCACAGACTATATCAATGCCCATGAGGCCAATCCTCGCGGATGCTACGGTGGAGTGGTAGGGTTTCATACAGCTGAGGCTACGAAAGCCTACGTCAATCTGCGAAGCGCACGCCTTGATGTCAGCTCCCATATGGCATGGCTATATGCCGGAGGGGGAATCACACGCGATTCGATCCCAGAAGAGGAGTGGGATGAGACTTGCCGAAAGATTTCCACCATGACCGGATGCATGTAGCCCGCCAATCCCTTTGCAGCTTTAAAATATTTGATTAACTTTGCAATCAGACGTTTTAATCCGATTGGCCTGTATAGCACAGGCTCTCTCTCCCACTCGGCCGCGATATCGCCTCACCTCAACGCAGCCCTTGCCTACCCCCCTCCTACTCCCGCAGTGACGGCACAGGCATAACCCTCAAAAGGCCCAAACAGAATCAATCTTCAATTAAGAACCTTTAAACAATACAACTTAATGAAAAGTATTCTACTGCTTTCTGCTCTCGCAGCTGTCAGCATGACAGCATCAGCAGAACATCTCAAAAGCATCACTGCCGATGAGATTGACAACAGTATCCCCGCAAAAGAGGATTTCTACCGTCATGTCAACCAGCGCTGGATGGATGCGAACCCCCTCACTCCTGAACACGCCCGCTATGGAAAGTTCAACATCCTCGATGATTCGAGCAAGAACAGAGTGCGACGCATCGTGACCAATCTGGCTTCCACCAACCCTCAGAAGGGCACCGTGGCCTACAAGATCGCAGCTCTTTATGAGACTGCCATGGATTCCGTGCGCCGCAACAAGCTCGGCGCACAGCCGGTGCAGGCGCAGCTTCGCAAAATCGATTCGGCCACTCCTGAGCAGATGGACGATCTATTCCTCTGGATGCACAAGGAATACGGCGCTCCGCTCGTAGGCATCGGAATCCAGGAAGACCTCAACAACTCCTCGCAGTATGCCATGTATATCGGTTCAACAGGTCTCGGGATGGGCGACCGCGACTATTATCTTAAGACCGATGCCGACAACTCAAAGGTGCGCAAGGCATATACCAACCTCATCCGCAAGCAGATGCAGCTCGCCGGCTTCTCCAAAAAAGACGCTTCGCGAATCGCATCCAACGTACTGAAAGTGGAGACTCTGCTCGCTGACTCCACATGGACACGCGAACAGACACGCAATCTCAACGCCATGAACAATGTGCGTTCGCTCGAATGGGTGAAGCAGAATTACCCGGCATTCCCCTGGGATCGTTTCTTTGTCGAAACCATGGGAATCGAGACTCCGAAGCAGTTTATCGTAACCGAGATGAACACTGTCGGCCAGGCCAACAAGCTCTACAGCTCTCTCTCCCCCCGCGAACTCAAGGACTACTATCTTTGGGAATTCCTGAGCGGGGCTTCGGGCGCACTGAGCGACGACTTCACCAATGCCAACTTTGAATTCAACAAGGTAATCAGCGGCGTGCAGAAAATGCAGCCACGCTGGAAGCGTTCGCTTGGCGCGGTGGAAAGCAAACTCGGCGAGGCTGTAGGCCAGCTCTATGTAGAAGAGTATTTCCCTGAATCCTCTAAAGTATATATGGAGGGGCTGGTGGAGAATCTTCGCACTGCTCTCGGCAAACATATCATCAATCTCCCATGGATGAGCGACGACACGAAGCTCAATGCCATCAAGAAGCTCAACGCCATCACTGTCAAAATCGGATATCCCGACAACTGGAAGGATTATTCTACTCTTGAAATCGACCCCGAGCTCTCTTACTACGACAATATCCACAACGCCACTATGTGGCAGGTCAACGACCACCTTCAGAAATGGGGCAAACCCGTCGACCGTTCCGAATGGGGCATGACTCCGCAGACAATCAATGCCTACTACAACCCGCTCAACAATGAAATCGTATTCCCGGCCGGCATTCTTCAGGCTCCCTTCTTCGATCCCGATGCAAGCGATGCTGAAAACTATGGCGGCATCGGCGTGGTAATCGGGCATGAGCTTACTCACGGATTCGACGACCAGGGTTGCAATTTCGACGCAGCCGGCAATATGGTCAACTGGTGGACTTCCGAGGACGCCGAGGCTTTTGCTTCGATGACACAGGGGCTGGCCGACCAGTTCAATCAGGTTGAAGTGCTCCCGGGTCTGATGGCCAACGGACAGTACACTTTGGGTGAGAATATCGCCGACCAGGGCGGCCTACGCGTGGCTATGACTGCATTCCTTGACTCTCAGAAGAAAAAAGGTGTCGATGTGAATTCGGAAGAGGCCAAAATCGACGGATTCGATCCGATTCAGGTTTTCTACATGAACTATGCTAACCTTTGGGGTCAGAACATACGTGAAGCCGAGATGCGCAATCTCACCATCAGCGATGTGCACTCTCTTGGCAAAAACCGCGTGAATGTGTCGCTCAAGAATATCGCACCATTCTTCAAAGCATTCGGCATCACAGAGGGCGACCCGATGTTCCGCCCGGAGTCTGAACGCATCATCATCTGGTAAACCGACACTTTTCAGCTACCGACAATAATCTACGGCTACTTTAGCCAATCAAATGCCAGTCAGGCCATCCGGATTTCCGGATGGCCTGAATTCATTTCTTATGCCGGGTCTGTTGTCACGGCCGAAGCATCACGGCGGAAACGAATAAAGAGTACATGCAACCACACCTCCGGGGCGATATCTTGAATCATATACGATAGCTCACCGAGAGGATATGAAGCATATCGATTGCCTCCTCGTCCGCCATCAGCGTAACCCTGTGAAACCGGAATCCCTCAGGATGAAGTCCGCGCAGAGGGGAATAGCCTTCTGCCACACATATCCATTCCGTCATATCATCACTCCCCTCCACACGCACATGCGCTGCCGCAGTAACTGCCACGCGACATATCCGCTTCTTTCCAAATGGATTGCCCAGCTTCAAGGGGCGAGTCTGCATCATACTCAATCCGGCCGACTGCCCAGCCACGGCAGTTTCACTGTATCCTTCAGAATCGATGCCATTGTCATCTTGCCGCCATGCCACGCTCAGCCGACACAACGATGCCGCGGCATCGCCAGTGGTATAGAGCACTCCGCAATCCGACATAATCTCAGCCCCGACTGATACCGGCGCCCCGGCGACTTCATGCCAGGTACGCCCCGCAGTGTCGAATGCAATCCATCTTCCCTGCGGTGTGGCAATCAGCAGCGATGCCGACCGACCGTCATACAGCATCCGCGACACAGCGATGCCATCCTTCTCCACATCCGCTGCAACGGAGTCTATGCCATATGACGTCACCGTTCCCGACAATGAGAGGAAACATAATCTTCCATCGGCCACAAACCAAATTCCCGACTCTGACTCCGCAGTAAGCGGAGCTCCCGTATGCCACGATGCCCCCACGCCGGAGGCCAACACAAAACGACTGATCAGCCGCGCATTATGGTAGCCCCCGTCGCCGCCTGACGTGGCCTGGCGTATGCCGTCGGCACAGAATACATACAGCGCATGCCGCGACCCGGCCGCGACTCCCTTTCTCAATGTAGCCTGCGTCGCGGCCAGAACAGGAGCATCGGCTATACGGTCGCGATGACGGTATACCACTCCGTTCTCTTTCATCGGAGTGAGCAGCGTGCCGCCATCGTACAGGAGCACCCCCTCGTCGGTAAGCGCGCCGCCAACGGCCCTGACCGGAAGAAAATCAGTGAAATCCGGATGCCACTCACCCGCGGCGGCATCTGGATGCCGTAATGCGGCGATTCCGCCAGTCACCCCCTGCGTGCCTACATCAAGACTCTTCCGCATGGCAGTTACAGATGCCAGCCGTGCAGCCATCGCCGCGCGACTGCACGAGGCAAACCTGAAGGCGGTGCCGGATGTGCCTGCAGGGAGGCGCGTAAGCGATATGACGCGGGTGACGGGATTGCCCCGTGAATCGAAAGCCGTGCGCCATTCCTGTTCGGAAGTGAGATAGAATGTCAGATGCGGGAATACAGAAGTCCATGCACGCTGCATGATGGAATACGAATAGCTTACCCTCAGCGATACAGGCCGCAACGAAAATTCCAGTCCGAGCGCGAGCGTGCTGCCGCGCAGCGCCCATGATGCCACTCTCGCATAGGGAGGTTCGTAATCAATCCCGCAATCCTGCGGCTGTGCCGGGAGTGCCGTGCCGAAGGCAGCCCCCATACGGCATGGAGCAAGCCACATGCCCGCACAACGCGCCGCCGACATATATAGGTCGATTTCACCGCCAACCGCCTCATATATTCGCTCCCGCACACTCTCTTCCACACTATTGGAATCGCCGGCCGACAGCCATGCGGCAACCCCGTCTGCGGTCACTTCGAGTCCGTCAAGACTCACATCCACACTTATATCCGGCATATTGCCGGCCATACGCACGTAGCCGTCGAGTATTCCGGCCTCGGCAGTGATACTTACAGCCGGAGCCTCCGGGAGGGAGTCAAGCCATCTGTAATCATCAGCGACGGCGTCATACACGAGCCATCCCAAACCTTCGCTTCCGGCCAGCACCACCATCCCGCGCCATGGCCAGGCTCCGGCCAGCCGGCCAAGACGTGAAGGCCATATGGCAATATTGCGGCAGCTCCCGGTCCCATCCATCCGCCGCCAGCACAATGCCCCATTGGCCTGCATGGCTATGATATGCCGCACACCGGCCGACGTGTCGGGCCGATGCAGCGTCAACAGCCGGCACCCTGGAGGAAGAGCCACACCATTTTCCGGAATCAGACCTACTTCACATATCTTCGACACATCCCCCTTTGACGGGGCCGATGCGTCAGGATTACCCGAGTCTGGCGACCCACTGTCAGGCTCAAGCCACTCCACATTGCAGAAATCAGCCACTTCTCCGTCGCGACAGGTGAGGTCAGATCTCCGCGAGGGGCGCACCAGATCAATCATCACATCCTTGCGTCTCTTCATACTACACCGTTTTTTAGATGCGAATCTACACTTTGCAGCGCATAAGCATAAGATATCTGTTGATTTTTCACAGAAAAGAGATGAAGATTATCCCCTTTTATTTTCAGTTTAAGGAGGGATTTATTAATTTTGCAGTGTATTTGCACGACATCTACGGTCATCCGTCTTTCCGACACGCAGTCATGTCGTCCGCAATACATTGGCTAATAATTAACTATCACGTCCGATTAATATGGCATTCAAAATAGAGGGACTTCTTGAGCGCATCGGCCTCAATAGCCGCACTCCCCGTCTGGGGATAGCTTTCAGCGGGGGGGGAGCCAAGGGGTTCACGCATATCGGCGCCATGATGGCCTTTGAGACATTCGGCATGAAGCCCGACATCGTCTCTGGCGTCTCGGCCGGCTCTATCGCCTGCACTCTATATGCCGCCGGACTCACACCCAACGATATGATGGCATGCTTCGAAGAGTATGACTCGTTCGGCGCATTCGCCGAGGTGACTCTTCCGAAGTCAGGGTTCTTCAAAATGGACCGGTTCGCAAAACTGCTCGACAGCTGGCTCCCGGTGAAGAATCTCGAGGAACTCTCGATTCCAACCGTAGTATGCGCCACCGATATCGATGCCGGGAAGTCTGTCGGATGGTCGAAGGGGGCTATAGTGCCCCGGGTAATAGCATCTTGCAGCATACCCATCATTTTTCATCCCGTAAGAATCAACGGCGTCAATTACGTCGACGGGGGTGTATTGCGGAATCTTCCGGCATGGGCGATCCGCAAGCACTGTCATACGCTATACGGACTCAATTGCGCCCCTCTCGACCGCGACTATCACTACAAGGGAACTCTGCTCGACATCACAATGCGCACCTACAGCCTGATGTCGAAATCAAACACACTTCAGGATCTGGAACTGTGCGACTACGTGGTGCGCTCTCCGGGCACACGTTTCGGCACTTTCGACCTCTCCGCCCTGCGCGAAGCCGTAAGGGTGGGATACGATGCCACATGCAAGGTAATCGAGGAGGCTCTCGAAAAACCTAACCGAAAGAAAAACTGAACTGATGAACGACTCATTACATAAAGATATTGAAATTGGCCGTGGCAAGGAGCGTCCGGTAATCTACCAGACTTTCCCCCGCATATTTACAAATACCAATTCCAACAATCGTTTTGCCGGCACGCTCGACGACAATGGGTCTGGCCGACTTGCCGACTATACGCCCACCCTTCTGAATTCACTGAAGGAAATGGGCGTCAACTGTATCTGGCTCACTGGAGTCATCGAACACGCCACTAAATCGGATTTCTCCAGATGGGGAATACCCGCCGACAATCCGAATGTGGTCAAGGGGGAGGCCGGCTCTCCTTATGCAATTAAGGATTATTACGATATTGACCCGGCTATCGCCGTCGACCCCGAACGCCGTATGGAGGAGTTTGAAGACTGCGTGAAGCGTATACATAATGCCGGGATGAAGGTGCTCATTGATTTCGTGCCCAACCACACGGCCCGCCAATACCATTCAGATGTGGCTCCGGCGGGAATCCGTGACTTCGGTGCCGATGACGACACGACGATGCACTTCCTCGCCTCCAACAACTACTATTACGCCACCAACCAGCAGTTTGCTCCCGGATTCGATATCGCGGTGCTGGGCACTCGGCCTTATGTGGAATTTCCTGCGAAGGCCACCGGCAACGACTGTTTTTCCCCTTTCTGCAGCCGCAATGACTGGTATGAGACCGTAAAACTCAACTACGGCCATGACTTCGACAACAATACCGACCATTTCGATCCTCTGCCCGACACTTGGCTAAAGATGCTGCATATACTCCGGTTCTGGGCCTCTAAGGGTATCGACGGATTCCGTTGCGACATGGTATTCATGGTGCCTCTTCCTTTCTGGCACTGGGCTATTCCTCAGGTGAAGCAGGATTATCCCGACGTGGTATTTATCGGCGAAATCTATGATGTGGGTCTTTACCGCCCATTCCTCGGATACGGATGTTTCGACTATCTCTACGATAAAGTAAACCTCTACGACAAACTGGTGGGCATCGAACGCTGGAACTATTCGGCTGCCCAGCTTACGTCGGCATGGCAGACTGTAGACGGTATCGGCGACAGGATGCTCAACTTCCTCGAAAATCATGATGAGGTGCGCTTCGGATCGGTGGAATTCGCAGGCGACCCGACACGCGTAGTGCCACATCTCGTGGTCAGCTCCATGATTTCATCCGGACCAGTCATGATATATTACGGCCAGGAATTAGGAGAGTCGGCCCGCGAGAACGAGGGATTTGCTGGATATAACAACCGCTCCACAATCTTCGACTACTGGAGCTACGACACGATGCGCCGATGGTATGACAACGGAAAATGCCACACCAGCAAGCTCAATGCGCATGAGAAATGGCTTAGAAATCTGTATGCCCGGGTGCTCAATCTTATCAATGAGCGTCAGGCTCTGCGCCAAGGCGCGTTCTTCGACCTGATGTATGCAAATCTCGGACACGAAGGATTCGACCCTCACCATTGTTTCTGCTTCCTGCGCCATTCGGACGAGGAGGCAATGCTGATATGTGTCAACTTCGCAGATAATGATGTCGACCTGACATTACGCATTCCTGAACTTGCATTCGACATGGCTCGTCTGCATGAGGGCAATATCTCCACCCGCGACCTTCTTTGGGAGCGTCCCGCCTCTCTGCTACTCTCCCGCACCGAACCGATGCGACTGCGCATTCCTGCCCGCAACGCCGCCATACTCCCGCTGCGGGGAGCGGCTGTCGCCATCAAGCCGCTGCGCGATGCTCAATCAGCCCCGGCTTCCCGCATTCTCTCTCCGGATTCCGGCACACATGACGGAGTGCACGCTTCTCCGGCTGTTTCCCGACAATGATAAGAATTTTTCATCATCATATTTTTTTCTTTGATTATGAGCAATAGTCTTCCCCCCATCAAGGTGTTTGCAGGCACCAACAGCCAGTATCTCGGCGAGGCGATCTGCAAGGATCTCGGCATCGAACTCGGCAAGATGAAAGTAGAACGTTTTGCCGACGGTGAATTCGAGGTAGGTTTTGAGGAATCAATCCGTGGTGCGGAGGTGTATCTTGTGCAGAGCACTTTCCCCAACTCCGACAATCTGATGGAGCTTCTCCTGATGATTGATGCCGCCAAACGCGCATCAGCAGGAAAAATCATCGCCGTGCTCCCCTATTTCGGATGGGCACGCCAGGACCGCAAGGATAAGCCGCGTGTCTCTATCGCCGCCAAACTGGTGGCCGATCTGCTGAGTGTGGCCGGCATCGACCGCCTGATCACCATGGACCTCCATGCCGACCAGATTCAGGGATTCTTCAATGTCCCGGTCGACCATCTCTACGCTTCCTCTATCTTCATCCCCTATCTGGAGAGCCTGCATCTCAAGGAGATGGTAATAGCTTCGCCCGACGTCGGCGGTGCGAAACGCGCCAATTCTTATGCAAAATACTTCGATGTGCCTCTCGTGCTCTGCCACAAGCAGCGCGCCAAAGCGAATGTCGTGGAGAAAATGACTGTCATCGGCGATGTGGAGGGTAAGAATGTTGTGCTTATCGATGATATCGTCGACACTGCCGGCACCATCACCAAGGCTGCCGACCTGCTCCTCAGCTTCGGCGCAAAGTCTGTGCGCGCGCTCTGCTCGCACCCCGTGATGTCGGATCCCGCAACCGACCGCGTGCTCTCATCCGGCCTGACTGAAATCATCTTCACCGACTCTATCCCTTACGTGAAGGACAACAATAAAGCTGTGGTGCTCCCTGTGGCAAAACTCTTTGCCGACACAATCCGCCGCATCCACAACAATCAGTCAATCTCTTCGCAATATCTCTTCAAATAATCCTGTTTCCGACGCCGTCAGCGCCGCAGGAAATGCCATAACCCAGACACTTCTCCGGATTCGGGGAAGCGTCTGTTGCTTTCATATGCCCGCATATCGCACACAAAAAAAAGACCGACCCACCGGGCATATATGCCTTGGCGGGTCGGTCGAGCTTTTGGATATTACTCGTTGTCGATGCGCTCCCTTTTTGACGGAGCAGAATCTGATTCAGCTGTTTACTTTTCCGAGCAGTCACAGCCGCAGCCAAGCTGTGCCTTGACATTCTTCTTGAAGGCTTCGAACTGGGTACCGAATTCGCTAAAAAGTGCCGAATCGGGGTTCTTTTTGATTACGTGGTGCATAAATCTCATGGCGAGAACAAACTCCTTGGCATGCTTGTCTTTGGCGAATAGCCCTGCAGCCTTTGTCTTTTCGACCATTGCCGCGATGTCATGATGTCCGCCAAAATTGAAATCAAGCACTTCTTTAATCTTGCCGTCCTTGGCCTCAATCATGTTGACGTAGTATGATTTTTTGTCTGACATAATTATGTGTTTTTTATTATTACTGTCCGCTAAACTTTTTTTGAGCGATTGAAAAATTAGGGCT
>ERZ778515.84-NODE-84-length-78362-cov-5.263003_pt1 | contig 78362 bp, 76 predicted proteins | sample MGYA00510343_ERZ778515 | MGnify/ENA primary metagenome ERZ778515 (study PRJEB29527, sample SAMN07138965) | mouse gut metagenome | material: feces | host: mouse | place: China:Nanjing | collected 2016-01-25 ...
GCAGAGCATACGCCCCAAAAGCCCGCGCCCCAAAAGCCCGCGCCCCAAAAGCCCGCGCCGCATGATATTGTGGTGCTTGTCAATGGAAGTCCTGTGCGGATGAGCGGCAAGGCTTCTTATGTATATGTGGACGTGTTTGACTACATAGATTTTGATTTGTCAAAGCCCCATGGAAGCAGCGTATACACGGGCTTGAACGGAGAAAAAGCAGAATATTTAAGAGAAATCAAGGATGGCGACGTTTTTGAAATTTACTGGCAGCCATAGAGAGAAGAGAGGATTGACATGAGACTTTGCAGTATAGCCAGCGGCAGCAGCGGTAACTGCATTTATGTGGGTTCCGAAGCCACGCATTTATTGGTGGACGTGGGAATCAGCGGCAAAAAAACAGAAGCGGGTTTACATAGCCTTGGGCTTACCGGACATGATATCGACGGCATACTGGTGACCCATGAGCACGCAGACCACATTGCAGGTTTGGGCGTGCTTTGCAGAAAGTATGGGATTCCCATTTTTGCAACAAGGGGAACCATCGGGGCAATGTTGAAAAACGGCGGCAAAAATGCACCGGAGCCGTCGCTTTTTCATGAAATAGAGGCGGACAGCAGGCTGATAATAAAAGATTTGACAGTGTCGCCCATGCGGATTTCCCACGATGCCGCCGAGCCGGTTGCCTATCGGATAGGCTATGGCAGAAAGCGGGTTGCGGTGTGCACCGATTTGGGCGTTTATAATGATTATACGGTGGAGTGTTTAAAGGGCATGGACGCTTTGCTGTTAGAGGCAAATCATGATGTCAATATGCTGCAGGTGGGACCTTATCCCTATTATCTGAAGCAGCGGATTTTAGGCGACAGGGGGCATCTGTCCAATGAAAATTCGGGCAGGCTGTTAAGTCGCATCCTGCATGATGGTTTAAAGGCAATTCTGTTGGGGCACTTGAGTAAGGAAAATAATATGCCGGAGCTTGCTTATGAGTCGGTCAGAATGGAGATTACGCTGGGAGAAAATCCTTACAAGGCGGAGGATTTTGCCATATCCGTCGCACAGCGCAGCGAGCCGTCTCCTGCTGTGGAAATATAAAGGGAATGAAGCTGTTTTCTTGCTATTTTTTATGGCGCGTGATACAATGACAGCGGTAAATGGAAGCTTAGCGGCAAGTATGAAAAATGATATTGTGTGGATGATACAATGAAAGAAAGAAGGATAAGGGAAACATGAAAAAGACAATTATTACCGTTGTAGGAAAAGATACGGTGGGAATCATTGCCAGGGTATGCACATATCTTGCAGACAACCGCATCAACATACTGGACATTGCGCAGACGATTGTGCAGGGGTATTTTAACATGATGATGGTGGTGGACACATCGGGCGGCACAAAGGAGCACGGGGATATGGCGGATGACTTGGCAAAGCTTGGTGAAGAGATTGGCGTCATCATCAAATGCCAGAAGGAAGAAATATTTGATAAGATGCACAGAATCTGAACAAGGCGGGGAAAATGGCATGATTAACATATATGAAGTGGTGGAAACCAATAATATGATTGAGAAGGAGAATCTTGACGTCCGCACCATTACGATGGGCATCAGCCTGTTAGACTGCATAGATTCTGACCTTGCAAAAGTAAAACAAAAAATATATGACAAAATATATGAGGCGGCAAAGGACTTGGTAAAGGTGGGGGAAGAAATTTCCGAAGAGTACGGTATCCCAATTGTAAACAAGCGGATTTCCGTGACGCCGATTGCGCTGGTGGGAGGCGCGGCATGTAAGACGGAGGCGGATTTTGCAGAGCTGGCGGAGACGCTTGACGAGGTTGCACACAAAGTCGGCGTCAATTTCATCGGCGGATATTCTGCGCTGGTGAGCAAGGGCATGACAAAGGCGGATGAGCTTTTGATACGCTCCATTCCGCAGGCGCTTGCCAAGACGGAGCGGGTGTGCAGCTCCGTCAACTTAGGATCCACCCGCACGGGCATCAATATGGATGCGGTGCGGCTTATGGGGGAAATCGTGAAGCAGACGGCGGAGTACACAAAGGAGGAGGATTCTTTAGGCTGTGCCAAGCTGGTGGTGTTCTGCAACGCACCGGATGATAATCCTTTTATGGCGGGCGCTTTCCATGGCATTACGGAAGCGGATAAGATTATCAACGTCGGTGTCAGCGGTCCGGGCGTGGTAAAGACTGCGCTTCAAAAAGTGCGGGGCGAAAGCTTCGAGGTGCTCTGTGAGACTATCAAAAAGACGGCGTTTAAGGTGACAAGGGTGGGGCAGCTGGTTGCCAAGGAAGCCTCCCGTATGCTGGGAGTACCCTTTGGGATTGTGGATTTATCTTTGGCTCCCACACCGGCGGTTGGAGACAGCGTGGCAGATATTTTGTGTGAAATGGGACTGGAGTATGCGGGTGCGCCCGGAACCACGGCGGCGCTTGCCCTTTTAAACGATCAGGTGAAAAAAGGCGGTGTGATGGCTTCGTCCTATGTGGGCGGACTTTCAGGTGCGTTTATCCCCGTCAGTGAAGACAGAGGCATGATTGAGGCAGTTACGCAGGGAGCGCTCACTCTTGAGAAGTTGGAGGCGATGACCTGCGTCTGCTCCGTGGGACTGGATATGATAGCCATTCCCGGGGATGTGAAAGCGGCAACCATCTCAGGTATTATTGCGGATGAAATGGCGATTGGCATGGTGAACCAGAAGACGACGGCGGTGAGAATTATACCGGTTATCGGAAAAGGCGTAGGAGAAACCGTGGAATTTGGCGGATTGTTAGGCTATGCGCCGATTATGCCGGTCAACCGTTTTTCCTGCGACGCATTTATCAGTCGGGAGGGACGGATTCCTGCGCCGATTCACAGCTTTAAAAATTGATATTGGAATGTGTGTCAAAATGAAAAGGAAAAATGAGACGGATAAAAAAATATGGCGGTGTACGCCGACGCAGTTGATATTACTGGGATTTTTAGGAGCGATTCTGGTCGGCACCCTGCTTTTATGCCTGCCCTTTGCAACAAAAAGCGGACGTGCGGCGCCGTTTCCCGACGCGCTTTTTACGGCGACGACCTCCGTGTGCGTTACGGGGCTTGTGGTGGTGGAGACAGCGGGCTACTGGAGTATTTTTGGACAGATTGTTATTTTACTGCTGATACAGTGCGGAGGTCTGGGGATTATTGCGTTTACAACGGCGGCGCTTTTGCTGCTGCGCAAAAAGATTACGCTGCGGGACAGGCTTCTCTTAGAGGAGGCGTTTAATCTAAGCAGCTTAAGCGGTCTTTTGCGTTTCTTAAAGAAAGTGTTTGCAGGTACTTTTCTGATAGAAGGCATTGGCATGGTACTCAGTGCAATTACACTTGTGCCGCTGTACGGTCCCGTGAAGGGAATTTGGTATTCCTTGTTTCATGCGGTTTCTGCTTTCTGCAATGCAGGAATGGATTTGATGGGACCAAGCAGTCTTCTTGCTTTTGACGGTAATGTCCTGTTTAACCTGACTACTATGTTTCTTATCGTTGCGGGAGGGCTGGGCTTTCCGGTCTGGTGGGAAATTGCAGAAAGTGTAAAATATGTGGTAAAAGAAAAAAAGCGGGTGCGCAGCGGTTTGCGGAGATTGTCGCTGCACAGCAAGCTGGTATTGTTGTTTACGGCAATCCTGATTGTGGGCGGTGCGCTGGGCATTTTCCTGCTGGAGCGGCATAATCCGGCAACTCTGCAGGGCAAGCCGCTGCCAAAGCAGGCGCTTATGTCTACGTTCCAGTCGGTGACCTTAAGGACGGCGGGCTTCTGCACCATGCCGCAGGAAAATCTGACGGAGGCGGGCGCCTTTTTTTCCATGATGTGTATGTTTGTGGGAGGCTCGCCGATTGGAACGGCAGGCGGCATCAAGACGACGACAATGGCAGTACTGGTACTGGCGGTCTGGTGCCTGATTCGGGGCAGACAGGAAAATACGGTATTTGGCAGAACCTTGTCGCAGGATACGGTACGTAAGGCGCTGGGCGTTGTGGCAATCAGTATGGTGGCAGTGGGCAGTGCTTTAATGGCGATGCTTGTGCTGGAGAAGGGGAATTTTTTGGATATGGCGTACGAGGTCATCAGCGCAACTGCTACAGTGGGGCTTTCGCGGAATGTGACGGGGACGCTGCACACGGCGGGGAAGCTTGTGATTGTGCTCTGCATGTATCTGGGCAGGACAGGACCGATTTCACTGGCAATTGCATTGGGTAAAAAAAGAAAAAGCAAAGGAATTTACAGCTTTCCGGAGGAGGATGTTCCGGTTGGCTGAGAGGAAAGAAAGCAGGTTGCCGAAAGAGCGGATTCGGAAGGCAGGAGGGAAGCTATATGGGAAAGAAGAAAGACTTAGAGAAGCAGTCTTTTGCAGTAATTGGTTTGGGAAAGTTTGGGAGCAGCGTCGCTATGGAACTGGCGGCAGCAGGCGCGCAGGTGCTTGCCATTGACAGGGATGAAGAGCGGGTTTCCGATATAGCGGACCATGTGACTTATGCGGTCAGGGCGGATGTCTGCGACGGAAAGGTGATGGCATCTCTCGGCATCTCCAATATGGATGCAGTGATTGTGGCGATAACAGGAAGCCTTGACGCAAGTATAATGGCGAGCATTATGGCGAAGGAAGCGGGAGTCCCGCTTGTAATTGCCAAGGCGAAAGAAGATATGCATGCAAAGATACTCAGGAAGACAGGTGCGGACCGTGTGATTATACCGGAGAGAGAGTCCGGGTTGCGCGTTGCGCACAATCTGCTTGCAGGCAACTTTCTGGAGTTTGTGGAACTTTCCCAGAAAATCCGCATGGTAGAGGTACAGGTTAAGCCTGAGTGGGCAGGGAAAACCTTGCGGGAATTGAAGCTTAGAAATAAATATCAAATCAATGTCATCGCCATCAAGGAAAGCATAAACAGCGAGGCGCTTATCGACATTGACCCGGATAAAAAGCTGACACCTAAAATGTCCCTCTGGGTGGTAGCAGATAAAAATAAGATGGACAGACTGCTGTAATCAGGTGATGATTACCATTTGCCGGCGGTACTCATTTTGTATGGGAACGCCGGTTTTTTGTGCCTTTATGCTCTCGTAGAGATGTGCTGCAAAAATGTCCTGCCGTAATTGGCGCATACCGGTGGGAGAGAGGATTTTTTCGGCGCCGGAGAGCTTCGACAAAAGGGGGAAATCCTTTGGAAGGCAGGCAAACAGCCCGCGGGAGATTTCCCGAAAGCCGAGTATGCGGGCATATTGGGCATTTCCTTCTGCTTCGTAATATGCCAAATCCTGCTTTTGTATATTTAAGAGAATGTGAAGCAGAGAGCGGTTTAAGCGAGAATGGGTAATATCCTTTGACTTCAGCAAATCAGAGCAGAACTGCGTCCAGGAAATATAGTGTTCTAAAAGTTTTCCGATTTTGTCAGAAAGGTTTTCCGATATATCCACAAAGGCACAATAGCCGTCAGGCTGTAATTGCAGCAGGCGGTAAAAGAGCATGGAGGAAAAGTCCTCAGTACAGACGGATTTTCCGAAAGAGAGCTCCCGCTCTAAAATGTGCAGGGCGGCTTTGGGCATAAAAGGAGAAAGCCCGTCGCAGGAGCCGCCGTCTAAAAGCCGGTGCCGCAGAGCGAGAGCGGAGCAGAAAAACTGTCCGTCTGCGGGCCTCTCTGCTTTGCTTTGGAAAAGAGAACTTGGAGCAGGGGAGTCTTTTTGTGAGGGCAGGGAGTGCTCCAAATAGCCTGCACCCTGCCTTGGAAGCGTATAGACCTCCATAGGGCTGTCAAGTTTTATCAGTGCCTTCAGGTATTCGATTCCCAGTATATTATTGGGAGATTTTAGAAAAGAGTCGTCAAAAGAGGCATCCGCAAGGCAGCGTGTCAGGGCAAGGCTCCGCGCCGCAGGAAAGGATAACCCTCGGTGCAGGTGATATGCGAGTGTCTCTCGGAAGTCTTCCGGCTCGTCTGACAATACCTGTGCGGCTTGCCGGAGGGTGTCGATGCTGCCGCATTCACTGCCAAAGCAGAGGGCATCCACCTTGAGCTTGGCTAAAAGGGAAATGGCGCCTTTGGCGAAGTACTCGGCGCTGCCCGTAGCATAGCATACAGGCAGTTCTACAACCAAATCGGCGCCGCAGCGCAGCGCCATTTCACAGCGGGCATATTTGTCTAACAGGGCGGGGGTGCCGCGTTGGACAAAGTTACCGCTTAAAACAACAATGACAAAATCGGCAGCCGAAAGCGCTTTTGCTTTTTGAAGCTGATAAAGATGTCCATTGTGAAATGGATTGTACTCCGCAATAATACCGACAGTTTTCATAACTTCTCCTTATAACGTTATAACGTCTAAATATGTTTATTTTTCATGTGAAAAAAATAACATATCCTGTAAGCGGTTACATTGTTAAAAATATCACGTTTTTTAAGGGAAAACAGCAAAAAAGATGCATCTGAAATTGTACAATTTTCCGCATATTTTTCCTTGTATGCAATTTACACATCTAGTATAATGGATGTAAGAGAATTTGAAAAGAAAAATCTGAAAGGAGAAGGGATATGTCATACATTGATTTGATGAAACAGCGTGCCAAGGTTGACAAGAAGACCATTGTGCTGCCGGAGTCCAATGACAAAAGAACGCTGCTTGCTGCTGCAAAGATTTTAGAGGAAGGAATTGCCAACATTATTATGATTGGCGACGAGGAAAAGATTATGGATGGCGCCGGTTGGCTGGAGGTGGAGCTTGACGGCATCACAGTTATCAATCCGAAGACGACGGACAGGCTTGAAGAGTATGTGAACGTACTCTATGAAACCAGAAAATCAAAGGGCATGACGCCGGAAAAAGCAAGAGAAATCCTGTTAAATGATTATTTGACTTTTGGTATTGTGATGGTAAAGAACAACGATGCAGACGGTATGGTGGCAGGCGCCTGCCATTCGACAGCGGATACGCTTCGTCCCGCTCTTCAGATTTTAAAGACGGCGCCGGGCGTAAAGCTGGTTTCCGCATTTTTTATTATGGATACGGTGATGAAGGAGCAGGGAGAGAACGGTACTTTCCTGTTTGCCGACTGCGGACTGAATCAGGATCCGACGCCGGAGGAGCTTGCAGCCATTGCGGATACTTCTTCCCGAAGCTTTAAGTCGCTTGTGGGTCCCAAGCCTGTGATTGCCATGCTTTCCCATTCTACCAAGGGCAGTGCAAAACATGCGCTTGTAGACAAGGTGGTTGAGGCGACGAAAATCGCGCAGGAACAGTATCCTCATCTTGTGTTGGATGGGGAGCTGCAGACGGATGCCGCACTGGTTCCTTCCGTTGCCAAGTCAAAGGCGCCGGGCAGTCCTGTGGGAGGAAGAGCCAATATTTTGATTTTCCCCAATCTGGACGCAGGTAATATCGGCTACAAGCTGGTGCAGAGACTGGGAGGCGCAGAAGCCTACGGACCGATGCTGCAGGGCATTGCGAAACCGGTCAACGATTTGTCCCGCGGCTGTTCATGGGAAGACATTGTAGGTGTCGTGGCATTGACGGCTGTTCAGGCGCAGCTTGTATAAAAAGGGAGTGTAGAGAAAGGAAACGGATATGAATATATTAGTGATAAATTGCGGCAGTTCATCTTTAAAGTTCCAACTTATCAATGCAGACAATGAAAAGCTGATTGCAAAAGGTCTTTGTGAGAGAATCGGCATAGAAGGAAGCCGGATTTCTTATACGCCGGACGGCGGTGAAAAAGAGGAAAAAGAAGCGCCCATGGGCAGCCACACAGATGCCATTCGTCTGGTACTGGACGCGCTGACAAATGAAAAAACAGGTGTAGTAAAGAGTCTTGGCGAAATTGGAGCCGTTGGACACCGTATTGTGCACGGTGGTGAAAAATTTGCGGAGTCTACGTTGATCGACAGTGAGGTGCTTGCGGCGATAGAAGCGTGCAATGACCTTGCGCCCCTGCACAATCCGGCAAACCTGATTGGCATCAATGCCTGCAGGGAATTGATGCCGGATACGCCCATGGCTGCGGTATTCGACACGGCATTTCACCAGACCATGCCGGATAAGGCATATATGTACGGTCTGCCATATGAATATTATGAGAAATATAAAATCAGGCGGTATGGCTTCCATGGTACCAGCCATTCCTATGTGAGCAAAAAAGCGGCTGAGGTACTGGGCAGAAAATACGAGGATTTAAAGATCATTGTATGTCATCTTGGCAACGGCGCCAGTGTATCCGCCGTGATGAATGGAAAATGTGTGGATACTTCCATGGGACTGACCCCTTTGGAGGGGCTGATTATGGGAACCCGCAGCGGCGATATTGACCCTGCCATTATAGAATTTATTGCACATAAGGAAGGCAAGTCCATTGACGAGATTATGACCGTGTTAAATAAAAAATCCGGCGTTTTAGGGCTTTCCGATAATCTTTCCTCCGATTTCAGGGATTTGGAAGCCGGTTATCACGAAGGCAGCAGGAGAGCCGTCAACACGATGGAAACATTTGCCTATCGGGTGGCAAAATACATCGGCGCTTATACGGCTGCCATGAACGGCGTGGATGTCATCTGCTTTACGGCGGGAGTCGGGGAGAACAGTTCTTTTATCCGCAGCATGATTTGCAATCATTATCTGGGCTATCTGGGTGTGAAGCTGGATGAGGCGGCAAATGAAAAACGAGGCGAGGATATTGCCATTTCAACAGCAGACAGCAGTACTACCGTTATGGTAATTCCTACAAACGAGGAGCTTGCCATCGCAAGAGAAACATACAGGCTGGTAACTGGATAGGTTTAGAGCGTACAGCTATAGCGTGTGCGGAGTATATGCGATATGCGAACCGGCAGGTAAGAAAAGAAAAACTGCCCGAATATGTAAAAATTACAGTTCGGGCAGAATATTTTGTATAAAGTAATAGAAAGCACATTGCATGCTTTTTATTTATGATAACAGAATTATTATTTTACAAAGGCGAGCACGGCGAGTATGATGCCAATTAACTCATAAATGCCAATCAGAACGGAAACCACCCAGCCGATGATGTTGACAATGGGAAGCAAACTCATAATTCCTACGACTACACCAAGAACGGCGGCTACCACGATATAGATGGCAATGACAATAATAAGGCTGACAACATTGTTTTTGTCTACCTTCTTGTTGAGCGGAAAATAAGGTGTTAATTTGTCCATGAGAAAGAATCTCCTTTCGTATTTATGATAATAATTATTATACTTCCAAATTGTGTAAATTACAATGGTAAAAGAGGAAGAAAAACTGGAAAGCAGTATTTTGAGAGAATAGGGTCTGGATGCTACAAAGGCGTGGACTTTTTGCAGTTTGTCTGATAAGATAATAGTGTATGGAATTTTCTGATAAATTCCCATGTGTGAAAGTGTGGTCTGAAATAAAAATAAAGGCAGAATGGATATGAAAGACGTAAATTTTAGCAGTAATCAACAGCAGGAGCTGCATTTATCTATGATAGAAAATGCAGAGTATCAGAAAGCACAAAATCAGGAAATTAAGCTTGGAGCAGAGCAGGGGCTGGATGTTTCCATGTATTCCAATCCGGAATTCAACTGGCTGCAGATGGAGCAGATTCGTATGGGACTCCAGGATAATGTGGATGCTTCCTTGTATGCAAATCCTGCTTACAGTTATGAGACCATGCGGCAGATAAGACTGGCTCTGTATTCTGCGATAAACTTGATTCCTTATCTCCAAAAAGGTTTTACGGATGAAGATTTGGAAGAAATCCGTCTTGCCCTTCTGGATAAGCTGCCAATTGACGACTGGCTGGCGGATAATATGTGTGCCCCGCAGATTCGTGAAATTCGAATCGGCTTGTGCGAACAGTTAGATGTTTCTGCGTATGCGGACATACAGTACAACTGGATGCAGATGGAACAGATTCGACTGGGGCTGGAGAAAAAGCTGGATGTTGCTATTTATGCGAATTATCTGTTCAGCCATTTTCAAATGCGGGAAATGCGTCTGGGACTGGAGGCAGGACTGGATGTATCTTCCTACTGCGGATTGGTATATTCTGCTACGGATATGAAGGAGAAGCGGTTAAGTCTGTTAAGCAGAAAAACGACAAAGACAACAGTTACCGCAGGGACAGATCCTGTTTTTGACTCTTTAAGAAAAAATGAATTTGTGATTTCCGTTGAAGATAATGGCAATAAGGCATATGCTTATATACCTTGGGTGCCGGGCAACATCGTTACCAAGGAAGATATTTACCGTGACTTGGATAGAAGAGAGATTACGTATGGAATCAAAGCAGAGGCTATTTCCGATTTGATTGAAAAGAGGCGGATGAACGAAAAAGTCCTGATTGCCGAAGGGATTCCCGCAAAAAAAGGCAAGGATGGCTGGTTTGAGTTTTTTGTCAGGCTTGACTTGCCGCGTATTCCTGCACCGCTGCCGGACGGCGGGGTTGATTATGTCAACATAGAAGCATTTGAAATGGTTGACAAGGGAGAAAAAATAGCAGTTTATCACCGCGCGGAGAAAGGCAGGGACGGGAAAAATATTTACGGAGAAGCCATGCACGGTGAAAACGGCGCAGAACAAAAGCCTCTGCGAGGCGTGGGATTTGAGATTGCGCCGGATGGTGTGACTTACCTGTCCAAAATGAACGGAAAATTTGAATATTTAAATGGCAGGATTGTTATTACCAACATGCTGATTGTCAGGGAGGATGTCACTTCTGTAACAGGCAAGTTGGAAGTGGATGGCTCCGTGTATGTGATTGGAAGCATCTATTCCGGCGGATATATTAAGGCGAGCGGAGATATTATTATCGAGCATAATGTGGAAACGGGAAGACTGATTGCCGGCGGCAATGTTATGATTAAGAAAGGGAGCTGTTCCAAACGGGACTGTTTTATTGATGCGGGAGGCGAGGTTTCTGGAAGCTTTTTTGAGGCTGCTAATATCAATGCAAGGGGTAATGTCAAAGCAAACTATATTATGAATAGTAACATCAACACGATGGGCAAGGTAATTGTCTCGGGAAGCAAGGGAGTGCTCTTAGGCGGAAGAATATGTGCGGTAAAAGGCGTGGACACATACAATCTGGGCAACAGCACCCACTTAAAAACGCTGTTAGAGGTCGGGAGAAACGAGCTGTATGAAAGAGAACAGGCGCTGTTTGCAGAGAAAAGAGAGCAGATTCTGAACGAGTTGGCTGTGTTGGAAAAAGGGTGGAATAAGCTGCTGCAGATGATTGCCGCAAAGAAGGAAGTCTCAAAGGATATGGTGCGTAAGGTACACGCCACCATCACAGTCAAAGGACAGGAACTGGCGGATTTGGACGCGGAAGCTTCTAAACTGGCAAACGAGACGGACAATACTGTCAAGGCTCCCATTTGTGTCAGAGGCAACGCGTACGGGGGCAGTATGATTGTCATAAATACCATAAAGTATATGTTGTCACAGGAAATTAGCAGGGTTGTTTTCCGGCTTAGAAATAAGCAGGTCGTAATGGTAACTTTATAAAAAAGAGAAAGTATGGTACGGGAATGAAACGTGATACAATATTAATTTTTGAGGACAATGCGATTGAACGTGGGATTTTGGTTGAATTGTTTCAGTCGGAGTATAAGGTTTTGGAAGCAGAAAACGGTAAGGAGGGAATTGCGCTTTTAACCAGCCATTTTTCTTCGATTGCAGTCGTTTTGCTGGATTATCTGATGCCGGTGATGGATGGGTTTGCAGTATTAAATTATTTAAAAGGGAAAAATACGTTAAATAAGATACCTTTTATTATGATTACGGGGCAGGATGCTTCTGAATCTGAAAAAAAGGGCTATGAGTACGGCATTGTAAGTTATATTAAGAAGCCGTATCAGCCAGAGGTTATCAAGCAGGTGGTCAGCAACGCGGTTGGCTGGTTCCAGTATAAGCTGCAGTTAGAGGTGGTTGTAAAGAAGCAGAACGAAAGCCTCAAAAAACAAAGTGAAATATTGAAGCGGCAGACACAGAAGTTGAATCAGTTGAATGAAGCCTTAATCGATTCTTTGAGCAATATTGTGGAATTTAGGAATCTGGAGTCGAAACAACACATTAAGAGAGTTCGCGAGTTTGTGCTGTGTCTGGGAAACAGTGTTATGAAATACTATCCGGAGTATGAGCTCACGCAACAGAAACTGAAGCTGATCGGTTGGGCGTCTTCTCTTCATGACATTGGAAAGATTGCGATTCCGGATAATATTATTTTAAAGGCAGGAAAGTTGACGGAAGATGAATTTGAACTGATAAAATCGCATACTACAAAGGGAGCCGAGATGATAATCCAGTCTATTGGGATCAATGACAAGGAGCTTTTGGATTACGCCTGCGATATTGCAAGGCATCATCACGAAAAATATGACGGCAAGGGGTATCCTGATGGCTTAAAGGGGGATGAAATCAGCATTGCGGCACAGATAGTCTCTTTGGTAGACATTTATGATGCACTTGTGACAAAGCGCGTTTACAAGGCGGCATATGAACCGGAAAAAGCATACCAGATGATTATCAACGGACATAGCGGCGCTTTCTCGCCTAAGCTGCTGAAAGCATTTACGGAGGTCAAGACAGAATTTGAAAAATTATTGATGATGTACCGTGATGAAGAATAAGACGGGAGAACTGATAAGAGCCGCCAGATAAAATAATAAAAAAATATTGACACACAATCCGGCAGGTAGTAATATATTAAAAAATAAATAGTGGGAAACAAACCGATGATGTGGAGATAAAAACGGAACGTGCACTTACAGAGAGACCGGAAGGCTGAGAACCGGACAGAACGCAGGCTGTTAAATGGACCACGGAGGGCATAGTGAACAGGAATTTTTCAAGTAGCTGTGACGTAAGGCATACGTTAGTTGCCAGGGATATGATGGTATCCTGAAGAGTGCATCCGCCGCTATAGGTGTGCGGGTGAAGCAAGGTGGCACCACGGGTAGATTTTGTAACTCGTCCTTGACAGATTTGTAATCTGTCAGGGATTTTTTTGTGTATATAATTTCCTGACAGATGGAAAAAAGCCTGAAGTGAGGGAGCAAAAAAGGAGGAGCGAATGAAACAAACGACAGATGATGTAAAAATTTTTCCGACAAGAGAAGAAGCGGCTGCATATGGTGAAAGCGGCAGGTATAATCTGCTGCCTCTCTGGACGGAGCTTTATGCGGATATGGTGACGCCGATAGAGGTTTTAAGGCGGCTGAAAAAGGTAAGCAGTCATGTTTTTCTGTTAGAGAGTGCGGAGGATAACCGGCATTTTGGGCGTTACACTTTTTTGGGTTTTGAGCCGAAGCTGGAAATGGTATGTCAGGACGGGAAAGTGCAGGTGACGCAGAACGGAGAGAAAAGAACATTCCATGAAAATCCGGCAAAATGTGTCAGAGAGCTCATAAGGGCATATAAAAGCCCGTGTATAGAGGGGCTTCCGCCTTTTAGCGGCGGGCTTGCCGGATATTTTTCCTATGATTTTATCAAGTACAGCGAGCCGTCCCTTGATTTGGAGGCGGCGGACAGTGAACGGTTTGCGGATATGAATCTGATGTTGTTCGACAAACTTATTTGTTTTGATAATTACCGGCAGAAGATTTTGCTGATACGGAATGTAGATACGGCAAAGATACAGGAAGCGTACGAGCAGGCAGGGCGGGAACTTGCAGAATTGAAAAAGCTGATACTTTTTGGAGAAAAGGATGCGGAAGAGGGTTTTGCGCTAAAATCACCGCTTGCGCCTTTGTTTTCAGAAGCGGAATACTGTGATATGGTGGAGCAGGCAAAGCATTACATCAGGGAGGGAGATATTTTTCAGGTAGTGCTTTCCAACCGGCTGGAGGCAGAGATGGAGGGAAGCCTGCTTGATGTATATCGGATTTTGCGGACGGAAAATCCCTCGCCGTATATGTTTTATTTTTGCGGTACGGACGGGGAGATTGCCGGAGCAAGTCCTGAGACGCTGGTAAAGCTGGAGGGGGAGAAGCTGTATACCTTCCCGCTTGCGGGCACCAGAAGGCGGGGGAAGGACAGTGTGGAGGATATGCAGCTCGAAGCGGAGCTTTTGCAGGATGAAAAGGAGCTTGCAGAGCACAATATGCTGGTGGATTTGGGAAGAAATGATTTGGGAAAAATCAGTGAAATTGGCTCGGTGAAGGTGGAAAGGTACATGGAAATACATCGGTTTTCTCATGTGATGCACATTGGATCCACCGTATCAGGCATCATCAGGAAGGATAAGGACGGGCTTGATGCAGTGGAAGCGGTGCTGCCTGCCGGAACGCTTTCCGGCGCACCTAAAATCCGTGCCTGTGAAATCATTCATAAATTGGAAAATCATAAGCGTGGTATTTACGGCGGCGCCATCGGATATCTTTCCTTTACGGGAGATATGGACACCTGTATTGCAATCCGACTTGCATTTTCCAAGAACGGAAAGGTATATGTGCGCGCGGGAGCAGGGATTGTAGCGGACAGCATACCCGAAAAGGAGTACAGAGAATGTATACAAAAAGGAGCCGCCGTGGTATCTGCCATGGAAATGGCGAAGGGAGGGGTTTGATATGGTTCTGCTGATAGATAACTATGACAGCTTTTCCTATAATGTATACCAACTGATTGGCGGTATTACCTCCGAGGTAAAGGTAATCCGCAACGACGAGATGACGGTGGAGGAAGTGGCACGAGAGAAGCCAAAAGCAATCGTACTTTCGCCGGGACCGGGGAGACCGGAGGCGGCTGGCATATGCTGCGACGTGGTGAGGCGGCTTTCCGGCACGGTAAAGATACTGGGAATCTGTCTGGGACATCAGGCAATTTGCCAAGTCTATGGCGCAAAAATCACATATGCAGGAAAGCTGATGCATGGCAAACAGTCAGAGGTATTTGCTGATGGGGACAGTCGGCTGTTTGCAGGGATGGAAAAATCATTTTTGGCGGCACGGTATCATTCGCTGGCTGCCGCAGCGCATACGATACCTGACTGCCTGCGCGTAAGTGCATGGACGGCAGACGGAGAGGTCATGGCGGTAGAGCATAGGGTCTATCCGGTATTTGGCGTACAGTTTCATCCGGAGTCCGTGCTGACGCCCGAGGGGAAGAAAGTGATGGAGAATTTTCTGGCAATTTAAAATAAACAGCGGTTCAAAGAAAGGAGCCAATATGATTAAAGAAGCGATTGTGAAATTATCAAAGAAGGAAGATATCGGATATGAGATGGCAAAAGCGGTTATGAACGAGATTATGAGCGGAGAGGCGACGGATATCCAGAAGGCGGCATATTTGAGTGAGCTGTCTATGAAGGGAGAGACGATTGCAGAAATTACCGGCTCTGCGGAGGAGATGCGCAACCATGCAACAAAGCTGCCCTATGAGGGAGAGGCGCTTGAGATTGTGGGAACCGGAGGGGACGGCTCCAATTCCTTTAATATTTCTACCACGGCTGCGCTGGTGATATCGGCGGCAGGCGTTCCGGTGGCAAAGCACGGAAACCGTGCTGCAAGCTCTAAGTCAGGAGCTGCGGACGTGTTGGAGGCATTGGGCGTCAATATCATGATTTCTCCGCAAAAGAGTGCTGAAATTTTGCGGGAAATCGGAATCTGCTTTTTGTTTGCGCAAGGGTATCACGGCGCCATGAAGTATGTTGCGCCAATCAGAAAAGAGCTGGGAATTCGGACGGTTTTTAATATTTTGGGACCGTTGACCAATCCGGCGAAGGCGCCCATACAGCTTATGGGTGTATATGAAGCGGCATTGGTGCCTGATATGGCAAGGGTGCTGCTTAATCTGGGGGTAAAACGCGGTATGGTTGTGTATGGACAGGATAAGCTGGATGAAATTTCCTTGAGCGCGCCAACCAGTGTCTGTGAGATTGTGGAAGGAGACTTGCGTTTCTATGAAATTACGCCGGAGCAGTTCGGCATAAAGCGCTGTGAAAAGGAAGCGCTGAAGGGCGGCACACCAAAGGAAAATGCAGCCATTACAAGAGAAATTTTGGAGGGAAAAAAGGGTGCGAGGCGGGATGCGGTTCTGATGAACGCAGGAGCTGCGCTTTACATCGCCGGCAGGACTGCGGATATAGAAAGCGGGATTCGTTTGGCAGAAGAGACCATAGACAGCGGAAGGGCAGAAAAACAGCTTATGGAGTTTATACGCCTTTCTCAAAAAGAGGAGAAACAAGCATGTTGAATATGTTACAGGAAATTGCCGAAAAGACTGCGCAGCGGGTTGCGGAGGAAAAACGAAAGGTAGACCCTGTCAGGATGAGAAAGCAGGCGGAGGATTGTTATAGAAACAAGAATTTTCCGTTTGAAGCGGCGCTTCAAAAGAATTCTCTTTCTTTTATCTGCGAGGTAAAGAAAGCATCGCCTTCAAAGGGGATTATCGCAGAGGACTTTCCCTACGTCCGTATTGCAGAGGAATATGAAAAAGCAGGTGCGGACGCGCTGTCCGTGCTGACGGAGCCTTACTATTTCAAAGGAAACAACGCCTATTTACAGGATATCAAGGCACACAGCAGTCTGCCGGTTTTGCGGAAGGATTTTACGGTAGACGAGTATATGATATATGAAGCCAAAACACTGGGGGCAGATGCAGTGCTGCTTATCTGTGCGATATTGACGGATACACAGCTTTCCGAATACATGCAGATAGCAAAAAGCCTTGGCATGTCGGCACTTGTGGAAGCGCACGATGCGAAAGAGATAGAAAGAGCGATTACCTGCGGGGCTTCCATTCTTGGCGTCAACAACAGAAATTTAAAGGATTTTTCCGTGGATGTACAGCATTCGGTAGATTTGCGCAGGCTGGTGCCGCAGGAAATTCTGTTTGTTTCGGAGAGCGGCATAAAAACATCCAGAGATACAAGGGTCTTGATGGAAAATGGCACGGATGCCGTACTGATAGGGGAGACGCTGATGAGAAGCCAAAATGTGCAAAAGACACTTACGTGGCTGCGGGAAGGAAAAGAAGATGCGGATTAAAATATGCGGATTATGCAGACGCCAGGATATTGTATATGTCAACGAGGCTCTGCCGGATTTTGCCGGATTTGTATTCTGGCAAAAAAGCAGGCGGTATATTGCAAAAGAGCAGGCAGCAGTACTAAAGAAAAAACTGGACAGCCGGATACAGGCAGTCGGCGTATTTGTGGATGAGGCGCCGGATAGAATTCTTTCCCTGCTTTTAAGCGGCGTAATTGATATTGCACAGCTTCACGGGAAGGAGACGGAGGAAGAAATCCGATGGCTTCAGAAAAAATCGGGTAAGCCGGTCTGGAAGGCGGTTGTGGTAAAAGATGCCGTTAGTGTGGAGCGATGGCGCTTTTCGCAGGCAGACTTTATTTTGTTTGACGGCGGTATGGGAGAGGGACGTACCTTTTTGTGGGAAAATCTGTCCGGTTTTGACAGAGCCTTTTTCCTTGCCGGCGGCATAACGGCGGAAAATTTGAAAGAGATAAAAGAAAATCCCTACCTTGCCGGAATCGATGTCAGCAGCGGCGTGGAGACGGAGGGCGTAAAGGACGGAGCCAAAATAAAGCTTTTTGTAAAAGAAGTAAGGCGGCTGCAGGCAGAATGGGAAAAAGAGCACTGTGCGGCGGTGGAGTAAAAAGGAAAGAGAAAGAAAGGATAAAAGAATGAGCAGAGGAAGATATGGCGAATACGGCGGACAATATGTTCCCGAAACGCTGATGAATGAATTGATTCATCTGGAAAACAGTTATGCATTTTATAAAAAGGACAAGGATTTTTGTGAGGAGTTGGATGCGCTTTTTAAGGAATATGCGGGGCGTCCGTCCTTATTGTATTATGCGGAAAAGATGACAAAAGACTTGGGCGGCGCCAAAATTTATTTAAAGCGCGAGGACTTAAATCATACCGGTTCTCACAAAATCAATAATGTGCTGGGGCAGGCGCTTCTGGCAAAAAAAATGGGAAAGAGCCGGTTGATTGCAGAGACAGGTGCAGGTCAGCACGGTGTTGCAACGGCAACGGCGGCGGCGCTTTTTGGCATGGAGTGTGAAATTTTTATGGGCGAGGAGGACACGAAGCGGCAGGCACTTAACGTGTACCGTATGGAGCTTTTAGGAGCGAAAGTGCATCCAGTGAAAAGCGGCACAAAAACGTTGAAGGATGCAGTGAATGAAACGATGCGGGAATGGGCATCCAGAGTAGATGATACCCTCTATGTACTGGGTTCTGTGATGGGCCCCCATCCCTTTCCCATGATAGTGAGAGATTTCCAGAGCGTCATTTCAAAAGAGGCGAAGGCGCAGATATTGGAAAAAGAGGGCAGGCTGCCGGCAGCAGTCGTGGCATGTGTGGGCGGAGGCAGCAATGCCATGGGCGCTTTTTATCATTTTATTCCGGAAAGCACAGTAAAGTTAATTGGCTGCGAAGCAGCGGGAAAAGGCGTGGACAGCGCGCTTACGGCAGCTACCATTGCAACAGGAAGCGTCGGCGTTTTCCATGGTATGAAATCCTATTTTTGTCAGGATGAATTCGGACAGATTGCGCCGGTATATTCTATTTCGGCAGGACTGGATTATCCGGGCATCGGACCGGAGCATGCTTATCTGCATGATACGGGAAGAGCACAGTATGTGCCGGTGACGGATGACGAGGCGGTTGCAGCGTTTGAATATCTGGCAAAAACAGAAGGCATTATTTGCGCCATTGAGAGTGCCCATGCAATTGCACATGTACAAAAAATAGCAGGCAGCATGGATAAGCAGGAGTGCATCATTGTCAATATTTCCGGAAGGGGAGATAAAGATGTAGCGGCGATAGCAAGATACAGAGGGAGGGATATTCATGAGTAGATTACAGGAAGTATTTGGAAAGGGCAAGGCATTTGTCGCTTTTTTGACGGCGGGAGACCCCACTGCAGAGTGTACGGTAAACTATATTTTAAAGATGGAAAAGGCAGGTGCAGATTTAATCGAAATTGGGATTCCTTTTTCAGACCCGACCGCGGAAGGGGCTGTGATTCAGGAGGCAAGCCTGCGTGCGTTAAGAGGCGGCATGACTACGGAGGGCGTCTTTCATATTGTGGAGGAAGTAAGGAAAAGGTCCGGAGTGCCCATTGCATTGATGACCTACCTGAATCCGGTTTTCCACTACGGGTATGAGGCTTTTTTTGCCCGCTGCAGGAGTCTGGGAGTGGACGGCATTATTGTACCGGACCTTCCGTTTGAAGAAAAAGGGGAAGCAGAAGAAGTGGCGGGACGTTTTGGCGTTGACGTAATTTCTTTGATTGCGCCTACTTCAATGGAGCGGATACGCCTGATTGCAAAAGAGGCAAAAGGTTTTATTTATGTGGTGTCGTCCATGGGAGTGACCGGCGTGCGCAGTCAGATTACGACGGATATTGCCGGCATGGTAGAGGAAATCAGAGCGGTAACGGATACGCCCTGTGCCATTGGCTTTGGCATCAGCACGCCCAAACAAGCAGGAGAAATGGCTCATTATGCGGACGGTGTGATTGTGGGAAGTGCTATTGTAAGACTGATAGAACAATATGGGGAGGCGGCAGGAGAAGAAATATACCGCTATGTAAGTGACATGAAAGCGGCTATCGCCTGAAAAATAAATTTAAGAGTTGACAAAGCCCGCCCGCATAGGTATAATAAACCAGTGTGTGAAAACGAAAGCATATAGGTGTTTTTGCCAGGAGCAGACTATGTTATTGAATTTGACTGACGTATTGACATCTGAGGGAAAAACAAAGACAGAAGAAGTTGTCATGGAGATGACTGCATTTGAGAGCCGCATGGGACGTTTTCCCATTGTGGAAAAATCGCCGTTAAACCTGACGCTTTGCAATGCGGGTGAGGGAAAGGCGGAGCTTTGCGGACATGCGGAATTGACGCAGCTTATGTATTGTGACCGCTGCTTAAAAGAGGTTCCCGTGCAGATTGCGCTGGATTTTACCAGAAGTGTGGATGCAGCGGAGGGGACGGATTCTGAAGAGAGCGATTCGGAGTTGATAAACGGCTGTCAGCTTAACATAGAATCACTGGTATACAACGAGCTTTTGATGAACCAGCCTGAGAAGGTACTTTGTAAGCCGGACTGCAAGGGAATTTGCAAGAAGTGTGGCAAGGACCTGAACGAAGGGGATTGCGGATGCGATACTTTTGTGCCGGACCCCCGCATGGCGGTATTACAGGATATCTTTAACGCAAATAAGGAGGTGTAACGATGTCTATTTGTCCCAAGAATAAATCTTCTAAGTCAAGAAGAGATAAGAGAAGAGCAAACTGGAAAATGAGTGCTCCCACATTAGTGAAATGCAGCAAATGCGGTGCATTAATGATGCCTCACAGAGTATGCAAGGCTTGTGGTTCTTACAATAAAAAAGAAATCATCAGCATGGACTAAGTGTAAGAAATGTAGAGAAATCAAGGGTTTATACCCTTGATTTTTTTCTTTCATGCAACCCTTTTGGGGGATTATAAGGCAGGGCACAATATAGCTGGACTTTTCTGTTTGTCTGTGGTACGCTTTATACCACAAGAAATTGAATGGTATATAGTCACAATGGCGGAGGTGCGGCAAAGAACTGCAAAGCTTGATATTTGGATGAATGCATTAGCATGACGAGTGATGTCAAAGCGAAGCAGGAGGTGCAGGACATTTATCTCAATATGCATACGAATCAGTTAAAGGCATTGGGATAAGCGCATACATATATGTAATACGAAAGACCCGTCTTCCAATGGCGTATTCTGCGCTGTCAGACAGGTCTTTGCATATGCAGATTCAGATTTTTTCTGTGTATGGACCGATTTTATAATCTGTATTCTTCAATCACTTTTTCTAAAATTTCCACATGAATTTGTTCATCAAGGATAATACGTGCCAGATTTGCTTTGATACAGGCATCTTCTATTTCTGCAAGCTGCTGTTCGTATGTTTGAATGGCACACAGTTCTCCGGAAAGGGAGTTATGTACCATGCTGCAAAGACTGGCGGGATACTGGCTGTAAGCAGGCGTCCAGTAGTCTCTGCAGCCGCTGCGTCCGCTCCAGAGTCTTGGGTCTTCGCCGAGCGCCATGGCGAGAGAACCAAAAATTTTCAGGTGATGCATTTCCACGATATTAATCCGCATAAAAAGAGCGGACAGTTCCTCGCAATCCTCTCCGGTTCGAATCATGTTGTACAAGTACATGCTGATGGTAGTCATTTCAGAATGTGCGCCCGCCAAATCTTCCAGCATCATGCTGCCGTAACAGCGGTTTTGTCCGGTAATGCATATGGGCGGATAGGATTTATCAGCGGCGCAGCGCATATTTTTGAAATCGGTCATAGAATCCTCCTTGAGATGGTGTTAATTCAGTATATGCGGTGACAGTTTGTCAGATATCCGAAGAAGCGATAATGCAATCAGTAAAGTTTCTTCTTTTGGAAGCATTGACAGAATATGTCAAAGGGATTATTGTATTGGAAGAAAATCAAGGCAAGGGAACAGGGAGAGATGGATAATATGCCCATTATGCAGATGGCGGGTAGCGCACAGCCTGTACAAAGGAGAGGAATTAGCGGCAGTACTTTGAAAATCATAGCAATTATCGCTATGCTGATAGACCATATCGGGGCGGTGGTGGTGCTGGGATTTTTGCAGCACGCATGGTATGGGAAGCGGCTGGTTACATTATACTACGTGATGCGGCTTTTGATTGGACGGATTGCCTTTCCCATTTTTTGCTTTCTTCTGGTGGAGGGATTTGCACATACGCGCAATGTGAAAAAGTATGCCCTGCGGCTTTTGGGATTTGCACTAATTTCAGAGCTGCCTTTTAATCTTGCTTTTGAAGGAAAACTGTTTGCACCCCAATATCAGAACGTATTTTTTACGCTGTTTATCGGACTGCTCGTTATGATTGGATACAGGGCTGTGACGGAAAAACTGGCGGCAGACAAATGGATGAAACTGATTTTATACGCGGCCTTACTTGGGGCGGGGATGGGGGTTGCTTTTTTACTGAAAACGGACTATGATGCAATCGGCGTTTTTTGTATTATGGCTTTGTATATTTTTAGAAGAAACAAGACGGCGCAGATTATGGCAGGATGCGCCGGATTTCTGGCGAGCTGTTTTTTTACGGGCGGCAGTGAGATGACGGCGCCTCTTGCGTTTATCCCCATTGGTTTTTACAATGGAAAGCGTGGACTGAAGATGAAGTATTTTTTCTATCTGTTTTACCCTGTTCATTTGTTGGTTCTTTACTTTATTGCATATTTTCTGGGATTGATTTAGGGCAAAGTCCTTTTTTGACTTGATTTTTATATAGTCGTTTAGTATAGTAAAAAAGGAATGGAATTTGGAACGAAAGGGAGAAACGAAATGGCAGATATGGTAAATGTAGCGGTGGATGCCATGGGAGGTGACAATGCGCCCGATGAGATTGTAAAGGGAGCAGTAGAAGCGGTGAATGCCGACGAAAGGGTCAAGATTTTTCTTGTGGGCCGCAGGGAAGCGATTGAAAAAGCGCTTGCCGGACAGACGTACGACAGCACACGGGTGGAAATTGTACATGCCGAAGAGGTGATAGAGACGGCGGAGCCGCCCGTTATGGCGATACGCCGCAAAAAGGATTCTTCCATTGTAAAGGCAATGTATATGGTAAAGGATGGAACCTGCGACGCGTTTGTATCGGCAGGTTCAACCGGAGCGGTTCTGGTTGGCGGGCAGGTACTGATAGGACGCATCAAGGGGGTTGAGAGACCGCCCCTTGCGCCGCTGATTCCCACAGAGACGGGAGCAGCGCTTTTAGTAGATTGTGGTGCCAACGTGGATGCGAGGCCTTCCCATCTGGTACAGTTTGCGAAAATGGGCTCCGTATACATGGAAAACGTTATGGGGATTCAAAATCCGAAAGTAGGGATTGTCAATATCGGCGCAGAGGAGGAGAAGGGAAATGCCTTGGTGAAGGAAACCTTTCCGCTCCTAAAAAACTGTCCTGAAATTAATTTTATCGGCAGTGTGGAGGCAAGGGACATTCCGGCGGGTGTGGCAGATGTGATTGTCTGCGAGGCGTTTGTCGGCAACGTAGTCCTGAAGCTTTATGAAGGTGTCGGCGCAACCTTGATTAAAAAGGTGAGGGCGGGAATGATGGGAAGCCTGATAAGTAAAATTGGCGCGTTTCTGGTAAAACCGGCGTTGAAGCAGACATTGAAGGCATTTGATTTGGAGGAATACGGAGGCGCTCCCATGCTCGGCTTAAACGGGCTGGTAGTAAAAACGCACGGAAGCTCCAAGGCGGTGGAAATTAAAAATTCTGTTCTGCAGTGCGTTACTTTTAAGGAACAAAAAATAAATGATAAAATAAAAGAAAAAATTACACTAGAAGATTAAGAAAGGGAAATGAGGTATGGAATTTGAAAAGCTGAAAAAAGTCATTGCAGAGGTATTGAATGTAGATCCGGAGGAAATCACGATGGAATCAACCTTTATGGATGATTTGGGTGCGGATTCGCTGGATGTTTTTCAGATTATCATGGGTATCGAGGAGGAATTTGATATCGAAATACCCGCAGAAAAGGCAGAAAAAATTTCTACCGTGGAAGAAGCGGTGGAGATGATAAAGAACGCAGTTAATTTCTAAAAACAAGTAACCCGAAGGTATTCCTGCATACCGGCTGCTTTCTGTAAGGCAATGCGTACAGTTTGATTGTTTTGCGCGCGGTATCAGGAATACTTTGTTTATGAAGCGAGAATACAGAGGACGGTATCATGATGCCTTTAGGCGTGCCAAAGGATCTGGAAAACAGAATCGGCTATCATTTTCACAATCAGGCGCTTTTAAAGCAGGCGCTTACACACAGTTCTTTTAGCAACGAGCAAAAAATCAATAAGAAGCCGCATTACGAGAGGCTGGAATTCTTAGGCGATGCTGTGCTGGAGCTGGTGGCAAGCGATTTTTTGTACCACAAATATCCGCAGATGGCAGAAGGAAAATTGTCTAAGACAAGGGCGGCCATGGTGTGTGAGGCTTCGCTTGCCCTTTGCGCGGAGGACTTGGATTTAGGGAATTTTCTGCTGCTGGGGAAAGGTGAGGAGAGCGACAGGGGAAGGATTAAGGCGTCCATCATTGCGGATGTGATGGAGGCGATTATCGGCGCCATTTATCTGGATGGAGGTATGGAGCCGGCAAAGGCGCATATTTATCGCTTTATCCTTTCGGATTTGGAGCACAAGACGCTGTTTTATGACAGTAAGAGCAATTTGCAGGAATACATTCAGAAGCATTTGAAAAAGGAATTTCATTATGAACTGGTAGGAATGTCAGGACCGGAGCATGATAAAATTTTTCAGGTGGAGGTTCTGATGGAAGGCGTCCGGCTCGGAAGCGGTCAGGGAAGGACGAAGAAGGCTGCAGAGCAGAAGGCGGCTTATGAAGCCCTGTTGGGCTTTAAGGCGGCAGGGAAGGAATTGAATTCATGTATTTAAAAAGTATTGAGGTATACGGCTTTAAGTCCTTTGCCAATAAAATAACGTTTCGCTTCCACAATGGCATAACCGGTATTGTGGGGCCAAACGGAAGCGGAAAAAGCAATGTGGCGGACGCCGTGCGCTGGGTGCTTGGCGAGCAGAGAATTAAGCAGCTTCGCGGAGCGTCCATGCAGGATGTCATTTTCTCGGGAACAGAAACCAGAAAGCCCTTAAGCTATGCTTATGTAGCGATTACACTGGACAATGCGGATCACCAGCTGGCGATTGATTATGACGAAGTGACGGTTGCAAGAAGAATATACCGTTCCGGAGAAAGTGAATATCTGATTAATGGCTCGGCATGCAGACTGAAAGATGTCAATGAGCTGTTTTATGATACCGGTATCGGCAAAGAGGGATATTCCATTATCGGGCAGGGGCAGATAGATAAGATATTAAGCGGGAAACCGGAGGAGAGAAGGGAGCTTTTTGATGAGGCTGCCGGTATTGTGAAATTTAAACGAAGGAAGTATGCCGCGCAGAAGAAGCTGGAGGATGAGAAGGCGAATCTGGTGCGTGTGAATGATATTCTCTCTGAATTGGAAAAGCAGATAGCGCCGCTGGAAAAGCAGTCGGAAACGGCAAAAATCTATTTAAAAAAGAAAGAAGAATTAAAAACGCTGGACGTGAATATGTTCTTATTGGAGCATAACCGTTTGAAAAGTCAGCTTTCGGCGGCAGAAGAGAAACATAAGGCTGCTGCGGGCGAACTGGAAAGCACCGGAAAAAAATATGAAAGCATCAAGGAAGAGTACGAGAAGGTTCAGAACGACATTGAACTGCTGGAACAGACGATAGAGCAGGCGAGGACGAGCCTGACGGATACCTCGGTTCTGCGCGGCAAGCTGGAAGGCGAAATCAACGTCCTCAAAGAACAGCTTCATTCCGCGGGAGAAAACGAACAGCATTTGAAGCACAGGCAGGCGAGTGTGCAGTCTGAGATTGAGGCAAAAAATCTGGACAGGGATAAGATTCTGAAAGAAAAACAGGATATCGATGGACAGGTTGCGGAAATAACGGCACAAAGAGATCAAGTGCGGGCAGCGTTAGAACAGGTGCAGAACCGGATCCAGGAACTGAACGACAGGATTGAAAACGGCAAAAATACCATTATTGGCGAGTTAAACCAACGCGCCACCATAAAATCCAAGATAGGGCGTTATGATACCATGCTGGAGCAGATTGCTATCAGGAAGGCCGAGCTCAACTCCAGACTTCTTCGCGTGAAATCGGATGAAGCGGCAAGGGAAGACAGTATCCGTCAGCTTGAGGGGCAGTTTGCGGAAGTGACACAGGCACTTGCCACTATGAATGGGCAGACGGAAGGGCTGGAAAAGGAACTTGTGGGACTGCGGGAGGAGCTTGCGGGGAAGGATGCCGCGCTGCGGGAAGCGCAGGAGCAGTATCATCAGGAAAAATCAAGGCTTGACGCACTTTCCAATCTGACAGAGCGCTATGAGGGCTACGGCGGGAGCGTCAAGCGTGTGATGGAGCAGAAGGAAAATGAAAAGGGCATTATCGGTGTAGTGGCGGATATCATTAAGGTAGAAAAGCGTTATGAAACCGCCATAGAGACTGCGCTTGGCGGCAACATACAGAATATTGTGACGGATGATGAAGAAACCGCCAAGAGAATGATAGGCTTTTTAAAGAAAAATAAGATGGGGCGCGCCACGTTTCTGCCGCTTACCAGTATCACCAAACCGCAGGAATTCAAAAATCCGGATGCGCTGCAGGAAAAGGGCGTTATTGGCATGGCGGACGGATTGGTGAAAACGGAGGAGCGTTATCAAAATGTGGCAAGAGCCATGCTGGGACGTATTGTGGTAGTGGACAATGTGGACAACGCCGTCAAAATTGCCAGAAAGTTTGACTATGGAATCCGCATGGTGACGCTGGAAGGCGAGCTTTTGGTGCCGGGCGGCGCCATCAGCGGCGGCGCCTTTAAAAACAACAGCAACCTCTTAAGCAGAAGGCGTGAAATAGAAGAGCTTCATAAGAAGACGGAGAAGCTTCTTGATGCGGTAAAGCGGTTTGGAAAAGAAATCGAGGATACGAAAGAAAAGCGCAATAAGCTCAGGATGAAAATTGAGGCGCATAAAGCCGAGATACAAAGGAAATTTCTGGAACAGAATACGATTCGTCTGAATGTGGAAGCCGCCAAGGAGAAGATGGAGGAGGCGGAAGCGGGCTCCCGTTCCTTGAAAAATGAGGAACAGGAAATTGAGAAGCAGATATTGGATATTAAGGAGAGTAAGGAGGAAATTAAGCGAGAGCTGGAGGCGTCCGAAAACTTGGAAAAGGCGGCAGAAGAGCAGATTGCAGCCTCCCAAAAGGAATTAGAGCAGCGCAGGGAGGAAGAAACAGAAAGCGCAGCCAAGGTATCCGAGTGGGATATGAAGGTGGAAAGAATGCTGCAGACGCAAGGATTCCACCAGCAGAATGTAGAGCGTATCAGCGGTGAGCTAAAGCGTTACGAATCAGAGCTTGCCGAAATAGAAGACGGGTTATCGAACAATGTCCGCAACGTGGAGGAAAAGACCAAAAACATTTTGGAAATTGAGAAGACAATCGCGGCGTCTCATACAACGCAGGAGCAGTCCAGACAGGAGCTTTCGGATAATGTCGCAAGAAAAGAAGAGCTTTCTGCAAAGCAGAAGAATTTCTTTGCGGAGAGGGAAGTTCTTGCAGAACAGATGACGTCCCTCGATAAAGAGGTTTATCGTCTGAATGCCCAAAAGGAAAAGTTTGAGGAGGCGCTGGAAACCCAGATAAATTATATGTGGGATGAGTATGAAATCACATTGAGCGATGCGGCTTCCATCCGCAATGAAGAGATGACGGATTTAGCAGTCATGAAACGGGAAATTACTGCATTAAAGGAGCAGATAAAAAAGCTGGGAGACGTCAACGTCAATGCGATTGAAGACTACAAGAACCTGATGGAGCGCTATACCTTCTTAAAAAACCAGCATGACGATTTGGTAGAGGCAGAGAAAACGCTGGAAGGGATTATTACGGAGCTGGATACAGCCATGCGCAAGCAGTTCCATGAAAAGTTTGGCGAGATAAACAGGGAGTTTGACAAGGTATTTAAGGAGCTGTTTGGCGGAGGCAAGGGAAGCCTTGAATTGATGGAGGACGAGGATATTCTGGAAGCCGGAATCCGCATTATTGCCCAGCCGCCCGGCAAAAAACTGCAGAACATGATGCAGCTCTCCGGCGGAGAAAAAGCGCTTACTGCCATTGCGCTTCTTTTTGCCATTCAAAATCTGAAGCCATCCCCGTTTTGCCTGTTAGATGAAATTGAGGCTGCCTTGGATGAGTCCAATGTGGGACGTTTTGCCAAGTACTTACATAAGCTCACGAAAAATACACAGTTTATTGTGATAACCCACAGGAGAGGAACCATGGAAAAAGCGGACAGGCTTTACGGCATCACCATGCAGGAAAAAGGTGTGTCAGCGCTTGTGAGCGTCAATCTGATAGATAAGGATTTGGAGGATTAATAAGGAGGTCATTTTGAGCGAGGAAAAGAAAGGCTTTTTTGCCAGACTAAAATCCGGTCTGCAAAAGACCAGAGATAATATTGTGCGCGGCATCGATTCCGTATTTAACGGGTTTTCGGCGATTGATGAAGATTTTTATGAGGAGCTGGAAGAAATCCTGATTATGGGCGATATTGGAGTCAATGCTACCATGCAGATTGTAGAGAGGCTGAAGGCGCAGGTCAAGGAGCAGCATATCAAGGAGCCTTCCGAATGCAAGAAACTGCTGATTGAGAGCATCAAGGAGCAGATGCAGGTGGGAGAGACAGCCTATGATTTTGAAAAAGAGCAGTCGGTCATCATGGTTATCGGCGTCAACGGCGTGGGTAAAACTACCTCGGTTGGCAAGCTGGCGGGTAAACTGAAGGAGGGCGGCAGGCGCGTACTGATAGCGGCGGCGGATACATTTCGGGCAGCAGCAGGCGGACAGCTTAGAGAGTGGGCGGACAGGGCAGGCGTCGATATGATTGGCGGCAGCGAAGGATCCGACCCGGCAAGCGTGGTGTTTGATGCCGTTTCGGCGGCAAAGGCGCGCAGGGCAGACGTGCTTTTGATTGATACGGCGGGCAGGCTTCACAATAAAAAGAATTTGATGGAAGAATTAAAAAAGATGAACCGTATCATCGACAGGGAATATCCGGATGTCCACAGGGAAAACTTGATTGTGCTGGATGGCACAACCGGACAGAATGCGCTGGCACAGGCGAGGGAATTTGGCTCCGTAGCAGAGTTGACGGGTATTATACTTACCAAGATGGATGGCACAGCCAAGGGCGGCATTGCGGTGGCAATCCAGTCGGAGCTGAATGTACCGGTAAAATATATTGGAGTCGGAGAAACCATAGAGGATTTGCAGAAGTTTAACGCTGAGGAATTTGTAAACGCCCTGTTTGATATACCGGAGAGCGTTTCCCAGTAGGAGAAGACTACATTTGGAAGATGTGTTCCAAATGCTGATTAAGGCAGGAGCACGGGCGAAGCCGTGTGATGCAGGAATGGGGTAAGTATGGAAGAAAAAATGTTGACACTGGAAAAATTTGAAGAAGCTTCCGAGGTGGTGAAGCGGGTTACTTTGGAGACTAAGCTGGTTTATAGTGATTACCTGAGCGCCCAGACAGGCAGCAAGGTTTACTTAAAGCCTGAGAATATGCAGTTTACAGGAGCTTATAAGGTGCGCGGCGCTTATTATGCCATGAGCACGCTTTCCGAGGAGCAGCGGGCGAAGGGCGTTATCACGGCGTCTGCGGGAAACCATGCGCAGGGTGTTGCCTATGCAGCCAAGAGCTACGGCGTAAAGGCAACGATTGTCATGCCGACGACCACACCACTTATGAAGGTAAACCGTACCAAGAGCTACGGCGCAGAGGTAGTGCTTTGCGGGGATGTCTATGACGAGGCGTGCGCCAGAGCGTATGAACTGGCAGAGGAAAAGGGATATACTTTTATCCATCCCTTCAATGACCTTACCGTTGCGACGGGGCAGGGTACTATCGCAATGGAAATTTTTAAGGAGCTTCCGCTGGTGGATTATATCCTGGTGCCAATTGGCGGCGGCGGTCTTGCCACAGGCGTTTCGACATTGGCAAAGCTTTTGAATCCCAAAATCAGAGTGATTGGCGTGGAGCCTGCAGGGGCAAACTGTATGCAGGAATCCTTGAAGGAAGGAAAAGTGGTAACGCTGTCCGGAGTCAACACGATTGCGGACGGCACGGCGGTAAAAACCCCGGGCGATAAGCTGTTTCCCTATATTTGCAAAAATCTGGACGAAATCATTACGGTGAAGGATGAAGAACTGGTTGGCGCGTTTCTTGATATGGTGGAAAATCATAAAATGGTAGTGGAAAATTCAGGGCTTTTGACGGTAGCGGCATTAAAACATCTGGATGCAAAGGATAAGAAGGTGGTAGCCATTTTAAGCGGCGGCAATATGGATATTATCACCATGTCTTCTGTTGTGCAGCAGGGCCTGATTTTCAGGGACAGAATATTTACGGTGTCCGTACTTTTGCCGGACAAACCCGGCGAGCTTTACAAGGTTTCCGGCATTGTGGCAGAGCAGAATGGCAATGTGATTAAGCTGGAGCATAACCAGTTTGTATCTACCAACCGCAATGCGGCGGTGGAACTGCGGATTACCATGGAGGCGTTTGGAACAGAGCATAAGACGCAGATTATCGATGCGCTCGAAAAGGAAGGGTATCGCCCCAGACTGCTGCAGACAGTACAGACGATTTTTAGTTAAAGAACAGAATATTCTGTGATTATATTGCAAAATCCGCATATGCTATATATGCGGATTTTGTAACCATACAGGATATCAGCATATCCTTTGTGGGAGTAGGTGACTGCAAAACACAATTACTTACGGTATGGGAGAAATGAAAGGACACATTATGGAAACGGCAACACAAAAGGAATGGCAGCAGGGAGAGCGGAAAACCCTGAAAAAACGTATATTGGACTATCTTCTGATGACAGTATCCTGCCTTTGCTATGCGGCGGCAATCAGTTTGTTTTTGGACCAAAACAATTTAGCGCCCGGCGGTGTGTCAGGTATCTCCATTATTTTAAACAGGCTGATTCCCGTCAGCACGGGTAATCTGATTCTTTTGATTAATGTTCCCATATTGCTTCTGGGATTGTGGAAATTTGGCTTTAAGCTGATTGTATCGACTTTATATTGTACGGTGTTATCTTCCGTGCTTACCAATGTGTTGAGCGGTTATGGCGCTGTGACGAAGGACCCGCTGCTGGCGGCACTGGTCGGCGCCTGTCTGGTTGCAGTCGGGCTCGGCGGTGTATTTAAGGCGGGGGCAACCACCGGCGGCACGGACATTATTATTAAGCTGCTGCGCCTTCGGTATCCGCATATGAAGACGGGAGTACTGTTTTTTATGATAGATGCTACGATTGTTGCGGCATCCGTGTTTGTGTTCAAGGACCTGGACAGGGCGTTGTATGCGGGAATGGCGGTATTTGTTACTTCGTTTACGCTGGACCTTGTCTTGTACGGGCGGGACGGGGCAAAACTGATTTATATTATAAGCGACAATTCGGAAAAAATCACAGCGCGGCTTTTGGAAGAATTGGATATCGGCGTTACCTATGTAAAGGGACAAGGCGCTTACAGCGGAAAGGAAAAAAGAGTGATTATGTGCGTTATGCGCAAGCAGCTTGCGCCGCGGACGGAGGAGATTGTCAAGGAGGAGGATCCGGAAGCATTTATGATTATCTCAAGCGCAACGGAAATTTACGGAGAGGGCTATAAAAGCTATTTCAGTGAAAAGCTTTGAGAACCGGAGGCTTTATGGAGAACAGCGGGTATGAAAAAAGAGGATATCTCTATGACGATTTCAGGATGTTTCACATCATGGACGCCGGTATAAGGGAGTATCCGTACCATTATCATGATTTTTATAAGCTGCTGATTTTTCTAAAGGGCAGCATAACCTACAGCATAGAAGGAAAATAGTACAAGCTAAAAGCGTATGATATGGTGCTGGTAAACAAAGGTGCGATTCACAGACCGCAGGTGGAAAGCAAGGAGCCGTATGAGCGGATTGTGTTCTATATATCCGAGGCATTTTTGAAGCGGCATAGAACGACAGAATATAATTTGGCGCGCTGCTTTGAAATGGCAGGAGAGGAAGGTGCGGATGTACTGCGTTTTCCGGCAATGACAAACAGCAGGCTTCTTTCCGTAATAGAAGAAATTGAAAAAAACGGACAGGAAAAGGAACAATATGCCGCAAAGCTTTACGCCAACGTTCTTTTTATGGAATTTATGATTTTGGTTAACCAAAGCTGTATGGATGGGACGGCAACCTTCAACAGGGCGGTGTACTTTAATCAAAAAATGATAGATTTAATAAAATACATAGGAGAGCATTTGACGGAGGAGCTTTCCATAGAATACCTTGCGGCGCATTTTTATATCAGCAGGTTTCATATGATGCGCCAGTTCAAGGAGGAAACGGGATATACCATTCACCGGTACATAACAGAGAAAAGAGTGCTTTTGGCAAAGAGCCTGATGGCGGCAGGCATCGCGCCGACACAGGCGTGCTATCAGTCGGGATTTCGGGATTATTCTACTTTTTCCAGAGCATACAAAAGGAGACTGGCACAGAATCCGTCAGAGAGCAGCCATGAACAGCAGTAGTTAAGAAAGAAAAGAGGTCAATATGTCATACGAAAAATATAGCAGCGCTTTAAAAGCAGGACAAAAAGAATACCGTAACCGCCTGATGAAAGGTGATTACCCCTATCTGCCTGCACTGGACGAGATTTTATCCTATGTGAAGGTGGAATATGAGGCGAGCCTTGGGCTGTGCGAGGTTCCGCTGGAATTGATTGTAGGAACCAGAACAAGGGGCAGAACCAATGCCTTTGCCGCTAATTTCATGCCGCTTTTAGACACATACTCGGAATTTGCTAATAAGTGGATACGGCTGTATACCTCCCTGCAGGAGGAGGGACTGCGGGATCCTGTCAAGGTTTACGAGTTTATGAACCGGTTTTATGTGCTGGAGGGCAATAAACGAATCAGCGTCTTAAAATATCTGGATGCATACAGCGTGCCCTGCAACGTGATTCGTGTCGTTCCCAAACGCAGTGACACAAAGGAAAATATTATCTATTATGAATTTTTGGATTTCTACGCGGTGACCGGCATCAATTATATTAATTTCAGCGAAGCGGGCAGGTTTGCCAAACTGCTGTCGCAGATTGGTACGCCCAAAGGAGAAAAATGGACCTATGATGACCGTATAGAATTTAATAACGTGTATATCTGCTTTCGAAAGGCGTTTGAGGCAAAGGGCGGGAAAAAACTGCCTATTACAGTGGGAGATGCACTGTTAGCATTCATTACCGTGTACGGGTATCAGGAAACGAAGCAAAAAACTGTACAGGATATTAAAAAGGACCTTTCCAATATCTGGGATGAATTTTTGGTGCTGACAGAGGAACAGTCGATAGAATTGTCCATGGAACCCTCCAAAAAGGAAGCTTCCCATAACATCTATAAAAATTTGTTAAACCTGATTCTGCCGGATAATCTGAATAAGGTTAAGATTGCATTTTTATATGAGAAAACCCACAGAACTTCCAGTTGGACTTACAGTCATGAGCTGGGAAGGCTGTATCTGGAAAATGTATTTCCCGGACAGGTAGAGACAAAAGCGTTTGAAAATGTGATTGCCGGTGAAAATGATTTGGAGATGATGGAGCAGATTATAAAGGATGGCTATAATGTGCTCTTTACGACGACGCCGGTTATGATACCTGCAAGCTTAAAAGTAGCGGCAAATCACCCCAATGTAAAGATTTTGAACTGCTCTTTGAATACTTCACATCCTACGCTGCGAACTTATTATGGAAGAATGTATGAAGCGAAATTTCTGGCAGGCGCTATTGCAGGTTCCATGACTACCACAAATAAGATAGGTTATATTGCCAACTACCCGATTTACGGTATGGCGGCGAACATAAATGCCTATGCACTGGGGGCAAGGATGGTGAATCCCAATGTTAAGGTCTATCTGGACTGGAGTACCTTAAAGGAGCGTCCGGTGGAAATCTTAAACGACCCTGAAATCAATTATATCATGGATCAGGATATGACATCACCCGGCAATGCTTCCAGACGTTTCGGACTCTACCATATTTGTGGAGAGACGCCGGATAATCTGGCTATGACTACGTGGCATTGGGGAAAGCTTTATGAGAAGATTGTCCGCACCATATTAAATGGAACATGGAAGGATGACGATGCCGCTATAGGAAACCGCGCCATCAATTACTGGTGGGGCATGTCTGCCGGCGTGGTGGACTTGATTTGTTCGCAGGATTTGCCGCATGGGACGAAACGGCTGGTAGATTTGCTGCGCAGCAATATATGTGCTGATGTGCTGATTCCTTTTTCCGGCGAGATGCTGGCACAGGGTGGAACAGTTATGAATAAAGCGGAGCAGACGATTTCCCCGAAAGAAATTATCACAATGGACTGGCTGGCAGAAAATGTGGTAGGAAGCATTCCCTCTATTCTGGATTTGACTGAAGAGGCGCGCGCGGTTACAAAAATGCAGGGATTAAGCAGCCTTGAAGCGCTCGAGGCATAAGGGTTTACCAAAGAGTGAATGAAAGAAGAAATGGGAACGTCTAATGAAAATTTTGGCAATTGCAGATCAGGAATCAAAGTTATTATGGGATTATTTTGATAAAAGTTATCTGGAGGGAATCGATTTGATTCTTTCCTGTGGGGATTTGAAGCCGCAGTATTTGTCTTTTCTGGCAACCTTTACACATGCGCCGGTTTTGTATGTGCACGGCAATCATGACGATCGGTATGAAGAGGTTCCGCCGGAAGGCTGTATCTGTATTGAGGATAAAATCTATGTGCACAAGGGCGTCCGGATACTAGGGCTTGGCGGTTCCATGCGCTATAAGCCGGGAACCCACCAGTATACGCAGACACAGATGCACAGGCGCGTCCGAAAGTTATGGTGGAGGCTGAAGTACAATCAGGGATTTGATATTCTTCTGACGCATTCTCCTGCCTACCAATTAAACGACGGCGCTGATTTGCCGCACAGAGGATTTGAAGCGTTTCGTATGCTGCTTGATAAGTATAAACCGGCATTTTTTGTGCACGGCCATGTGCACCTAAACTATAGCCGCAAGATTCCGCGGCTGTCCACCTATAACGAAACGCAGGTGGTGAACGCGTATGAAAAATATATTTTTGAGATTGATGTGTGATTTTAGATTTGCGCAGTGAAGTTTGCCAAGGATACTGTTAAGATGTGTCAAGAAAAAATACTTGACACATCTTTTCTTTTGTAGTACACTTGCTAAAGTGTCGCGGACAAAAGCAGGGAAGGACACAGGAAGAATGGAAAAGATTTTCGAACAGGGTCTTTTATATGATTTTTATGGTGAGCTTCTGACGGAGCATCAGCGCAGGATTTATGAAGAGGCAGTGTACAATGATATGTCCCTTTCTGAGATTGCCGAGGAAGAAGGCATAAGCAGGCAGGGAGTGCATGATTTAATAAAACGCTGTGACAAAATATTGTGCGGTTATGAAGAAAAACTGCATTTGGCGGCTCGTTTTGCGGAGGCGAAAAAGACGGTTTTAGAAGCGCTTAAGCTGACGGAGACGGAGATTTCAAATCGAAAGAAAGAAGAAGCGCCGCAGGATGGGCTTTTGGAGATAGAGGAGCTTTTAAACAGGCTTTTGGAAGAATTGTAACAACAGATACAGGGAGTGCATATGGCATTTGAGAGTTTAACAGATAAACTACAGAATATATTTAAAGGTCTGAGAGGCAAGGGGCGTCTGACGGAAGCGGATGTGAAGAACGCGCTTAAGGAAGTAAAAATGGCGCTTTTGGAAGCCGATGTAAACTTCCGTGTAGTAAAACAGTTTGTCAAGTCCGTGGAAGAGCGTGCGGTAGGAACCGATGTACTGAACGGATTAAATCCCGGACAGATGGTAATCAAAATCGTAAATGAAGAGATGATTGCCCTGATGGGTTCCGAGACCACGGAGATACGTATGCAGCCCGGCAAGTCAGTCACCGTTATTATGATGGCAGGTCTGCAGGGTGCAGGTAAAACGACGACAACGGCCAAGATTGCAGGTAAGTTGAAGCAAAAGGGCAAAAAAACGCTTTTGGCGGCATGTGATATTTACCGGCCAGCCGCTATTGAGCAGCTACAGGTAAACGGTGCAAAGCAGGAAGTAGACGTCTTTTCCATGGGGACGGGGCATAAGCCTGTGGACATTGCCAAAGCAGCCTTGGAGCACGCGGCGAAGAACGGCCATAACGTCGTGATTTTAGATACGGCGGGCAGACTGCACATTGACGAGGACATGATGCAGGAGCTTCAGGAAATCAAGTCCGAGATAGAAGTGCACCAGACACTTCTTGTAGTGGATGCCATGACCGGTCAGGATGCGGTCAATGTGGCAAAGGAGTTTGATGAGAAAGTCGGCATAGACGGCGTGGTATTGTCCAAGATGGACGGCGATACCAGAGGCGGTGCGGCGCTTTCTGTCAAAGCGGTGACCGGTAAGCCGATTTTATATGTGGGTATGGGAGAAAAGCTCTCTGATTTGGAGCAGTTTTATCCTGACAGAATGGCGAGCCGTATTCTGGGTATGGGAGACGTCCTGTCATTTATTGACAAGGTACAGGCAAATATTGATATTGATGCGGACAAGGAAAAAGAAATGGCTGCCCGCATGAAGAAGGGTAAATTTGATTTTGAAGATTATCTGGAGAGTATGAAACAGATGAAAAAACTGGGAGGGCTTTCCGCTATACTGGGTATGATGCCCGGTATGGGGAGCAAGATGGGGGATATCGAATCCATGGTCGATGACAAACAGCTTGCCCATATGGAAGCCATTGTGCTTTCCATGACGCCTGCGGAAAGAAGAAACCCTAAGCTTCTGTCGCCCCAGAGAAAGCACAGGATTGCAAAGGGTGCCGGCGTGGATATTGCGCAGGTCAATCGGTTTATCAAGCAGTTTGAACAGAGTCAGAAGATGATGAAGCAGTTTGGCGGCGGTAAACGCAAAGGGTTTGGCCTTGGCGGTTTCCCCGGTCTTGGAGGAAAAGGGCGTTTTCCTTTTTAGCCGTAATCAGGTCAGATAATGGAATTTTCTAAAGAAAAGACCTTATCATAAATAAATATTAAATTTGCGGAGGTGAATGAACATGGCAGTAAAAATCAGATTGAGAAGAATGGGACAGAAGAAGGCTCCTTTTTATAGAATCGTAGTTGCAGATTCCCGTTCTCCCAGAGACGGCAAGTGCATCGAGGAAATTGGAACCTACGATCCCAGCACGGAGCCCAGCACATTCAAAATCAATGAGGAGCTGGCTAAGAAGTGGCTGGCAAACGGTGCACAGCCTACGGAAGTGGTAGGTAAGCTGTTTAAGATTGCCGGCATTGAAAAATAGTTTCCTGCTAACGATGTGCCTGGGAGGTGGATTATGAAGGAATTGGTTGAAGTAATTGCAAAAGCACTTGTCGATAATCCCGATGAAGTGGTGGTAACAGAAAAGACAGAAGGAAAAAATGTCACAGTGGAGCTTCATGTTGCTGCATCCGATATGGGGAAGGTCATCGGTAAGCAGGGAAGGATTGCGAAAGCAATTCGTTCTGTCGTAAAGGCAGCATCATCCAAAGAAAATCTGAGGGTAGATGTGGAGATTATCTGACAGCAGGTAAACCGCGTATGCTGCAATTTATGCAGGGGCGTTTCAAAACGCCCCTGTTTTTACACGTAACAGGAAAGGAAAAAAGTATGGAGGATGTATTGCAGGTAGGCATTGTTACGTCTACGCATGGCATCAAAGGAGAAGTCAAGGTATTTCCGACGACGGACGATGCAAAACGGTTTCAGCGCCTAAAACAGGTGATTCTGGATACGGGAAAGGAAAAGATTTCCCTACGGATTGAACATGTGAAATTTTTTAAAAATATGGTAATACTGAAGTTCGCAGGATTGGATACCATGGATGATGTGGTAAAATACCGGCAGAAAAGTCTGTATGTGGAACGCAAGGATGCGGTAAAGCTGCAAAAAGACGAGTATTTTATTGCGGACTTGATTGATATAGAGGTATTTACGGAGGAGGGAGCCAGACTGGGAAGACTTACGGATGTGATTACAACGGGAGCCAATGATGTATATGTTGTCAGGCTGGCGCAGGCTGACGGCGGGGAGACAGGAAAAGAAATTCTGATTCCTGCTATCAGACAGTGTATTTTGGACGTAAATATAGAAGAAAAGAAAATGACGGTACATTTGCTGGAAGGATTGCTGGACGTATGAATTTCCATGTATTGACGCTGTTTCCGAATCTGGTGACGGCAGGACTTTCGGGCAGTATGATAGGAAGAGCGTTAGAAAAGGGAAGTATCCGTATCAATGCGGTAAATATCCGCGATTTTACGGAGGATAAGCACAAAAAAACCGATGATTATATTTACGGCGGCGGCGCAGGGCTTTTACTGCAGGCGCAGCCTGTTTATGATGCCTACAAAAGCGTGCTTGCCGGAATTGGCGCAGGCAGAAAAGTGAGAACCATATATCTGACGCCGCAGGGCAGAACCTTTCATCAGGGCATGGCGCAGGAGCTGGCACAGGAAGAAGATTTGATTTTTTTGTGCGGGCATTATGAAGGCGTCGATGAAAGGGTTTTAGAGCAGGTAGTGACGGACTACGTGTCGCTGGGAGATTTTGTGCTGACAGGCGGAGAGCCGGCGGCGGTCGTGATGATAGACGCTATTGCAAGGCTGGTGCCCGGCGTACTTCACAACGGCGACTCTGTCATGGAGGAGAGCTTTTCCGGTTATCTGCTGGAATATCCGCAGTACACCAGACCGGAAGTGTGGAAGGGAGAACGGGTGCCGGAGGCACTTTTATCAGGGGACCACAAAAGAATACGGGAGTGGAGGCGGCAAAAGGCCGAGGAGCGGACCCGCCTTTATAGACCCGACCTGTATGCGGCATATGAAGCGCTTATGCAGTGCCGCAGGGACCTTTTACAGAATAAGCTGCATCATATGGATATGGCGGAGCTGATCTGCAGAGAAAAGGCAGAGCTTCTTTATCATGATGGCGAAGGGACACTTCTTCGGGAGAGAAAAAGCGGCACCCTTATGATTACCGTAAAAAGCAAGGAGGCGGGGGAGCGGATACTGGATGCGTTTTTGGCGCAGGACGGCGAAATACCCAAGCTTTTGACGGCAAAGCAGGCGTTTATGGAAGAGGTCATAGAAAAGCGACTGCATATGACGCTGTCTACCTGCGATGTACAGGCGGTATATACCCGAAAGGAGGCCCCGCCCATAAAGCCGCATGATATCAGACAGCTTTGTACCGCGCATCTGGAAATGGTCCTGCAGCACTATGATTTGGCTGACGAAGCCTATCTTCTGGACAGGCTTTCTAACGGTGCGGTGTTTGGTATTTTTGTGGAGAATACGCTGGCTGGTTTTATCGGCGAACATGCCGAAGGCAGCATGGGAATGCTCACGGTATTTCCTGCGTACCGAAGGCGGGGGCTGGCGGCGGCGCTGGAGAGCTTTATGATTCACAGAACCCTGCAGAAAGGATACACGCCATTCTGCTACGTGGTAGAGGAAAATCAGGCGTCCGTTAAGCTGCAGGAGAAGCTGGGACTGTATATGGCAAAGGAAAAGGTGTGGTGGTATGAAAACCCTCACGCGTGCGGCGGCGAAAAGATTTCCTCAAAAAATAATGGTTGCAAATAAGGCGCCGGTATGGTAAAGTATGAATGTTGTGATAACGAGATGGTCCTCTGTTACGAAAGGTATTAAGAACATCCATTAGAAAAGGAGCAAAGAGATGAACGACATTATCAGAAGTATTGAAGCAGAACAGTTGAAGGAAAATGTAGACCAGTTCAACGTTGGCGACACCGTGAAGGTTTACGGCAAAATCAAGGAAGGCAACCGCGAGAGAGTTCAGGTGTTTGAAGGAATCGTGGTAAAGCGTCAGGGCGGAAGCAGCCGCGAGACTTTCACCGTAAGAAAGACTTCCAACGGGATTGGTGTGGAGAAGACATGGCCGTTACATTCTCCCAATGTAGAGAAGATAGAGGTAGTGAGAAGAGGTAAGGTAAGACGTGCTAAACTGAACTACTTGAAGGGTCGTGTTGGTAAGAAAGCAAAGGTAAAAGAAATTATCAGATAATGTATGCATGTGAGAATCACACCTTTTTTGGAATTTCCGGAAAAGGTGTGATTTTTTACTGGCGGATGCTCTCTACAGGTAGTATAATAAAATAGATTGGGCCGTTGTTTTGCAGGATAAAAGGAAAGTAAATGGGGAAGCGACATAAAGGACTAAGTTTTTATAAAAAAAAGAAAAGGATAAGCGCCGCACTGGTAAAAGAAATCATGGTCTGGTGCTTTGGCATCTTTGCGGCAGTCCTGATTGCCTTTGCGGTAGTTTACGCGGTCGGTATGTCTACCAGTATGATAGGCGTTTCCATGGAGCCGGAACTGTACAATGGACAGCGGGTGTTGATTAACCGGTACGCTTATCTGATGTCGTCGCCTAAAGTGGGAGATGTTATTGTGTTTCTGCCAAACGGCAACCATAATTCCCATTACTATATCAAGCGGGTGGTGGCAGTGCCGGGTGATACCGTACAGATTATAGGCGGCAGGCTGTATGTCAACGGCGAGCAGATTGTGGATGAGCGGTATGACAAAATGGCAGAAGCCGGAATTGCGGAGAATCCGCTTCTGCTCGGCACGGATGAGTATTTTGTGCTGGGGGACAACCGCAACAGCTCCGAAGACAGCCGTTCGGCTAATATCGGACCTGTGCGGAGCAGTGACATCTTAGGGCGTGTGTGGTTTCACATGGGCTGTGATGAGGAAGGAATCGGTTTTGTAGAATAATGGAAAATACAAATCTCAACTGGTATCCCGGTCATATGACGAAAGCAAAGCGTATGATGCAGGAAGAGATAAAGCTCGTAGATTTGGTGATAGAGCTGGTGGATGCGAGAATCCCGCTTTCCAGCAGGAATCCTGACATAGATGAACTGGGAAAAAATAAATCGAGAATTATTCTTTTAAATAAAGCGGATTTGGCGGACGAAGAAGGCAATCGGAGTTGGACGGCATATTTTAAAAAGCAGGGTGTTTATGTGCTGGAGATGAATGCCAGAACCGGTTCTGGCACAAAAGCAATTCATGGTCTGGTGCAGAGTGCATGCAGGGAAAAGATTGCGCGCGACAAAAAAAGAGGGATTCAGAACAGACCGGTACGGGCCATGGTGGTGGGGATTCCTAACGTGGGAAAGTCTACCTTTATCAATTCCTTTGCGGGCAAGGCGTGTACCAAAACCGGCAATAAACCGGGCGTAACAAAGGGAAAGCAGTGGATTAGGCTGAATAAATCCTTGGAGCTTTTAGATACGCCGGGGATTTTGTGGCCGAAGTTTTCAGAGCGGGAAGTAGGACTGCGGCTGGCGTATATCGGTTCCATGAATGATGACATTCTTGCGATAGAAGAGCTTGCACTTGATTTTATCCGTCATATTGCTGGAAGATACCATCATGTATTTGCAGAGAGATACGGCATTCAGTATCCCCAGACGCTTTCGGAGGAAAAAGCGGCGGTCCGTATATTGGAGGAAATTGCAGAAAGCAGGAAATGTTATATAAAGGGCGGCGAACCGGATTATGGGAAGGCGGCTTCTCTGTTGATAGAAGATTTCAGAAGCGGAAGACTGGGGAGGATTACACTGGAATTTCCGCCTAAGGTTTAAAAAGGGAAAAGACTGCGGCATACGTATGCGGCGGGGAAGGTCAGGCAGGAAAGGCAGGAGCATACATGAAAAAGAAAAAGTTTATGAAGGAGATTTTAAGTACAAGTCTTTATCTTTTGTTTGTACTGGTGGCGGTATATCTGGTGATTGTTTTTGTCGGACAGAGGACGGTGGTAAAGGGTTCGTCCATGGAGCCTACGCTTTATGGAACGGATGTCAATGACCCGGAAAAGAAAGGGGATAATCTGATAGTCGATAAACTGACATACCGCTTTAGTGACCCGAAAAGATTTGATATTATTGTGTTTCCCTACAAATATACCGGAGAGTTTTTTATCAAGAGGATTATCGGTCTGCCCGGAGAGACCGTACAGATAGATGAAAACGGCTATATCTACATAAACGGCGAGATATTAAAAGAGGGCTACGGTAAGGAAGTGATTGCCGACCCGGGGCGGGCTTTGGAACCGGTGCAGCTTGGTGAGGATGAATATTTTGTGATGGGAGACAACCGCAACAACAGTAAGGACAGCCGCGACCCCAGTGTGGGAAATATTCACAGAAGCGAAATCGTGGGCAGGGCATGGATTCGCATATGGCCTTTCAGCCGGTTTGGCATATTGCAGCATCAGTAACGGACGTCAGGGATGAATGTATCAGGGAGACGGGGAAGCGCATGGAGAGAAAGATTTCTGAAATAAAGGCACTTTTTCAGGCAGCCGCTGTGGATGAGCTGCCTGAACTTATAGAAGCATTTCGTGCGGATACAAGAAGCGGTGTACAGGCTGTTATTGCCGGGGCAGAAAAACGGCAGAAGGCGGTACTGGACGAAAAAAAGCGTCTGGAGGGCATGAAGCGTTATGAGCACCAGTATGCACAGGCGGGGGTTATCTGCGGCATTGATGAAGCAGGCAGGGGGCCTCTTGCCGGACCGGTGGTGGCAGGAGCTGTGATACTGCCCAAAGATTGTGAAATATTATACCTAAATGATTCCAAACAGCTATCCGAAAAAAAGAGAGAGGAGCTGTATGCGGTTATTATGGAGAAGGCGCAGGCAGTGGGCGTGGGTTATGCATCGCCGGAGCGGATTGATGAAATCAATATTCTGCAGGCGACCTACGAGGCCATGCGGGAGGCAGTAGGCGCGCTTTCGCTAAAACCGGACATTCTTTTAAACGATGCGGTGACAATTCCTGGTCTTTCCATCAGGCAGGTACCTATTATCAAGGGAGATGCAAAGAGTGTGTCCATTGCGGCGGCGAGCATCATAGCAAAGGTAACCAGAGACAGGCTGATGCGGCAGTATGACAGCCTGTTTCCAGAATACGGTTTTGCACAGAATAAGGGGTATGGGGCGGCTTCCCATATTGCAGCATTGCAGAAATACGGAGCGACACCCATTCACCGAAAGAGTTTTATCGGCAATTTTGTAGCGTTGGAATAAGAGGAGGGAAGTGAATGAAGCTTTCCGATATATTTTCGGCAGCATTGAAACCGGCAGATAACAAAAAAGAAAAGGCACAGACGGAAAAAAGCGCAGGCGGCGAGCGCGTCAGCAGGCAGATAAAGTCACTGACGCCAGGCAGACTCTTACAGGGCGAAGTAATCGGCAGAAACGGCAAAGAGGTGCAGATTAAGCTGTCGGATGATGTGGTGATTACGGCAAGGCTTGACAGGGATGTCAATGTGGAGGATGGGAAAATCCTGACCTTTGAGGTGAAAAACAATGGCAGCAGTCTTTCTTTGAGCCCGCTGTTTGCCAACACGGCGAATACGGACAATGTCTTTAAGGCGCTGCAGATGGCGGGACTTCCCATCAACAGTGAGACGGTATCGATGACGGAGACTATGATGCAGCAGGGGATGAGTGTGGACAGCGCCGCCCTGCAGGGGATGTTCAGAGAGGTATCGGCACATCCGAATGCGGCGGCAGCGGACATTGTGCAGCTTCGCAGTATGGGAATCCCCATAACGGAAGAAAATCTGAACCAACTGCAAAGCTATAGGGAGCTGACCCATGAGCTGGTAAAGGGCATGACGGATGTGCTGCAGGAGATTCCGGCGGCATTTCGGGAATTGTATGCCGCATCGCCGGATAAAGCGGTGCAGATGTATCAGGCAATATTAAGAAGCCTGCTGCCGGATGCTTTAGAGGACGGCGTAACGCCTCAGATACAGGGAGAAATCGTGCCGGAGGAAGGTTTTGCAGACGTTTTTACAGAGGGAGGCGTAACGCTTTTAAACGAACAAAACGCGGAGAGTATTCTGGGGATGGCAAATCCGGCAGAGGAAATGCTGCCAAATGGGGAAGAGACGCTTCCTTTGCAGGCAGGTGAGGAAACAACTTTGCAGGAACGATTGAGTCCGCAGGAGTTAAAGAGCTTTGTGCGGCTGCTTGCAGCGCTCCCACAGGAGGGGAATCCTTCGTTTTCGGCGCTTTTACAGGAAGCAGAGCAGGGGAAGGCGGAGGTCGTAAAAGTCCTGCATACGCTGTCCGACCTGCATCCGGCTGCCGGCAGCGAAGCGCATACGGCGTTAGCGGAGATATTTAAAAGCGATGCGTACCACAAGCTGCTTTTAGGAGAGGCATTAAAGCAATGGACCATGAAGCCGGAGCAGGTGACCGGAAGCAGGGAGGTGGAAGAGGTATATAAAAGGCTGGAAAAGGGTCTGTCCGGTATCAGGGAGGCGCTTTCGGAACATGGTGCGGCGCAGAGCGGCGCTATGAGAAGTGCGGTCAGCCTAAGCCAGAATGTTGATTTTATGAACCAGCTCAATCAAATGTATACTTATGTGCAGCTTCCGCTCAAAATGCACGGGGGACATGCCAACGGCGAGCTGTATGTGTACACCAACAAACGTTCGCTTGCAAAGAACGACGGTACTGTGAGCGCGCTGCTGCATTTAGATATGGAAAACTTAGGTCCGCTGGACGTTTACGTTGCCATGCAGCAAGGGAGAGTCAATACGCGTTTTACGGTAAAAGATGATGAAATGCTGGATTTTCTGGAGGCACACATGCATATTTTAAATGAACGGCTGGAAAAGAAGGGATACGCCATGCATGTGGAGATGTCGGTGCGCGAAGATAATGAAAAAGAGACTCCCATAGAGCGTATGATACACGCGGACAAAAAAGCAGCCGTATTGTCACAGTATGCATTCGATGTCAGGGCATAAAGGAGCGGAATGGAAGAGAAAAAAAAGGTAAAACAGGCGATTGCACTGGAATACAATCCCGATGAGGAGGCGCCGAAGGTCATAGCGACAGGACGTGGTGCGCTGGCAGAGCGGATTATTGAGAAAGCGAAAGAGTCGGATGTTCCCGTACATCGGGATGATAAGCTGGCAGACACACTCTCCCGACTGGAAATCGGCGATATGATTCCGCCGGAGCTTTATGAGGTGGTGGCGGAAATACTGGTATTTGTGGATTCTATGGACAAAATAAAAGGCAAGATAAAAAAATAAAGAAAAGAGATGGGACAATGAAGAAAAAGAAGGTAACGAAATGGATAAGTGCGGCAGCGGCAGGGCTTTTGTGTATCGCCTTGTTTGGAGGCTGCGGCAAGGAGACGAAGGATGCGGGAAGGGGAGATACAGGAGAGGAATCTCAGGGACAGGAAAATGCGGAGCAGGAGCTGCTTTCGGGAAAGCATCATGTGGATATTTATATCAAGGACATGGGCGTGATTTCCGTGGAGCTTGATGCGGACAGCGCCCCCATAACCGTGACAAATTTTATAGAGCTGGCAGAAGAAGGCTTCTATGACGGATTGACCTTCCACCGGATTATAGATGGGTTTATGATGCAGGGCGGCGACCCTAAGGGCGACGGTACGGGCGGCTCTGCAAACAGCATAAAAGGGGAATTTGCAAGCAATGGGGTGGAAAATCCCCTTTCTCATACAAGGGGTGCTATCTCCATGGCGCGTTCTTCCATGCCAAACAGCGCGCGCTCTCAGTTTTTTATTGTGCACGAGGACAGTACATTTCTTGACGGAGACTATGCAGCGTTTGGGTATGTGACGGAAGGCATGGACATTGTGGACGATATTTGCGAGAATACGACGGGGCAGGATGAAAACGATATTGTGCCGGTGGAAAACCGTCCTGTGATTGAAAAGATAGAAGTGATTGATTAGAGAAAGGAATAGGATGGAAAACGACAGAAGATTTGCGTTATTGATAGATGCGGACAATATTTCGCCGAAATACATCGACATTATCCTGACGGAGACGGTAAATTATGGAATTGCCAGTGTCAGAAGGATTTACGGGGACTGGACCAACAATTCCAAGCAGTCGTGGAAAGACTGCCTTTTGCGGAATTCCCTGACGCCGGTACAGCAGTACAGCTATACAACAGGAAAGAATTCCTCTGACTCGGCGATGATTATCGATGCCATGGATATTTTGTATGGCAACCATGTGGACGGCTTTATCATTGCAACCTCCGACAGTGATTTTACCACACTGGCAAGAAGGCTCAGGGAAGATGGTAAAATGGTGATTGGCATGGGAGAAAGCAAGACGCCCATGGCGTTTATCAAGGCGTGCGAGCAGTTTAAAACACTGGATGTTTTGTATGAAAGCTACAAGGGAGAGCGTGATTTGGAGGAAAGCGCTGCCGCAGCGGAAATAAAATCGCAGGATAATGCGAAAGCGCGGGAGGAGCTGCCTGAGGCAAAGCCGATTACAAGCCTGAAAGTTATTCAAAGAGCGGTACGTGAGATTATTGAAGAGCAGTCGGAGGAGGGGGGCTGGATGCAGCTTAGCAGGCTTTCTACCTCGCTGCAGAAGCGATATCCTGATTTTGACTGCCGTGTCTACAAATTTTCGAAATTTAGCAAGATGGTAGAATCCTTTCCGGAGATTCAGCTTTTACGGAAAGGGAATGACTGGATGGTGGGTGCGCAGGATGCGTCTGCGAGCTTAGAGACGATACGGCGGGCGGTATTGGATATTCTTGACGGACAGCCGGCAGGCCATGAATGGATGGGGCTGGGAGAGCTGGGAAGCACACTAAAGAAAAAGTATCCGGAATTTGATTGTAGGACTTATGGTTTTCAGCAGCTCAGCAAGATGCTGAAGTCTTTTTCGGGGATTGAATTGTCAGGAAAAAGCGAAGTGCGCAGAAAAAAATGAAAGCAAAAAACTCCGGAAAACACCGGAGTTTTTTTATCGTCATATCAATCGGAACAGGGCTCATTGATAAGGGACGCGCATATTGTAGGATTCCAGTATGCCATGTATCTTTTCTGTGGTGGCAAGCGTGTTTGCCAAAGATACGTCATGATTCATAAAGTCGATGATGGAAGCTGTAAATTTGCTCATATCCGCTTCTACAAAATAAGGCTTTCTTACAATCTCGGGAGGCAGATAGGTCAGGTTGGTGGTGATAACCTTGTCAAAATGGCATTTTTCATAGGCTTCGTCAAATGCTTTCAGACCATTTGTAAAGAGACCGAAAGTACAGCAGATAAAGACGCGTCTGGCGTGCATTTCTTTTAACTGCTTTGCGGTATCCAGCATACTTTCGCCGGAGGATATCATATCGTCGATGATGATGACATCCTTGTCCTCGATTTTATCGCCAAGAAATTCATGTGCCACAATGGGATTTTTGCCGTCTACCATAATGGAATAGTCGCGCCGCTTGTAAAACATGCCGGTATCCACGCCCAAAACCGTAGCAAAGTAGATAGCGCGGTCCAAAGCGCCCTCGTCGGGGCTGATGACAACCAAGTGCTCTTTGTCCACGATTAAGTCCTCCTCGGCAGACAAAAGCGCCCGAATAAACTGGTAGGGCGGCGTGAAATTATCAAAGCCGTTTAACGGCGTTGCATTCTGGACTCTGGGGTCGTGGGCATCGAAAGTAATCAGGTTGGAGACGCCCATGGCGCCCAGTTCTTTGAGCGCGTAAGCGCAGTCCAAGGACTCCCTGCCGTTTCGCTTGTGCTGTCTGCTCTCATAGAGAAAAGGCATAATCACGTTGATGCGGTGTGCTTTGCCGTTACATGCGGCAATGACGCGCTTTAAGTCCTGATAGTGGTCGTCCGGCGACATGTGGTTGGTGTAGCCGTTTACACTGTATGTAATGCTGTGATTGCAGACGTCTGTGATAATAAAAAGGTCTTTGCCGCGGATGGATTCGTGGAAGATGGCTTTGCCTTCACCGCTGCCGAAGCGGGGACATGCAAAGTCTGTCAAATAGCTGTTTTCGATATAACCGTGGAAAGCGGGGTCGTTTTTTACTCTGTTATTGACGCTTTTACGAAAGCTGACAAGATAATCGTTTATTCTGCGCGACAGATTCGCGGCAGAGGGCAGCGCTACAAGCTTTAACGGTGCCACCGGCATGGTATGTTCCAGTTCATGTAAATCGGGCATAGCTTCCTCCATATGTAGGTTGTACTAACAATTAATTTATAACATTATGCTAGTGACACGTCAAGAAATTTCTAGTAGAATAGGGATATAAACAGAATAGGACTGTTGGCATAAGCAGGTTTGCCGGCGGGACAGGAATGAGAAAAAGGCGGCATGAAACCATGGAAAAAAAGCAGGGACATACAGAGCAGGGACATGCGATAAAAAGCGTGGAGAAGGGGAGCATTGCAGAGGAGATGGGGCTGGAGCCGGGGGACCGTATTCTTGCGGTATGCGGCACTAAGATAGAGGATGTTTTTGACTATCAGTTTCTGATGCAGGATACGTATGTAGAGGTGCTTGTCGGGACAAAGGATGGCGAGGAATGCCTTCTGGAAATTGAAAAAGAATGGGATGAAGATTTGGGGATTACCTTTGAAAACGGATTGATGGATGAGTACCGCCATTGTCATAATCAATGCATCTTCTGCTTTATTGACCAGATGCCGAAGGGGATGCGGGAAACGCTCTACTTTAAGGATGATGATTCGAGGCTCTCTTTTTTACAGGGCAATTATGTGACGCTTACCAATATGTCGGACCATGATATTGACAGGATTATAAAATACCGTCTGTCGCCGATTAACATTTCTTTTCAGACGATGAATCCAGAGCTTCGCTGCAAAATGCTCCACAACCGCTTTGCAGGGGAGGCGCTGAAAAAAGTGGACAGGCTGTATGAGGCAGGCATTTCCATGAACGGGCAGATTGTACTGTGCAGGGGGATAAACGACGGCGCGGAGCTTGCCTACAGTATAGAAAAGCTTGTCTCCTACCTGCCTGTTTTGGAGAGTGTTTCCGTGGTGCCGGTGGGACTATCTAAGTATCGGGACGGGTTGTTTCCGCTTGTGCCGTTTGAAAAAGAAGATGCAGAGGCGGTCATTGATTTGATTGAAGACTGGCAGAAAAAGCTGTACGAAAAACACGGCACGCACTTTATACACGCAAGCGACGAGTGGTATATTCTTGCTGAGCGAGAGCTTCCGGAGGAGGAGCGCTATGACGGCTATCTGCAGCTTGAGAATGGGGTCGGAATGCTCAGGCTGTTATGCAGTGAATTTGAAGCCCGCATGCAGGAGCTTTCGGCAAAGAGAAGCCTTCCTGATGAGAAGCCGCAGGGAACGGTATCTATGGCAACGGGAAAGCTCGCTTATCCCTATATCCGCAGGATGGCGGACAAAATGGAGGAAGCGTTTCCGAATATCCGTATTCTGCTCTATGAAATACGAAATGACTTTTTTGGAGAGCGGATTACGGTGTCAGGGCTGCTTACAGGGCAGGATATTGCGGCACAGCTTGCTGGCAGGGAGTTGGGAGAGCGGCTTTTGCTTCCTCAGAATGTACTGCGCAGCGGTGAGGATGTTTTTTTGGATGATATGCATCTTTCCGAGCTGGAAAGGACTTTACAAGTAAAGGCAGATATTGTAAAATCAAGGGGCTGTGACTTTGTGGACAGTATTTTAGGGGTTTTTGAGGAGGTACGCTGATGGGCAGCAGACGAACGAAACCGATTGTAGCGGTAGTAGGAAGACCGAACGTAGGCAAATCTACTTTGTTTAATGCGCTTGCGGGAGAAAAAATTTCCATTGTGAAGGATACGCCCGGCATCACCAGAGACAGGATATATGCGGACGTTTCATGGCTTGATAAAGCTTTTACCCTTATTGATACCGGCGGTATCGAGCCGGACAGTCGGGATATTATTTTGTCGCAGATGCGCGAGCAGGCGCAGATGGCGATTCATACGGCGGACGTGATTATTTTTATGGTAGACGTGCGGCAGGGTCTGGTGGACTCGGACGCAAAGGTTGCAGACATGCTGCGCCGTTCCCACAAGCCGGTGGTGCTTGTGGTAAATAAGGTGGACAGCTTTGAAAAGTATGGGAATGACGTTTATGAATTTTATAATCTAGGTATTGGCGAGCCTTATCCCATATCCTCCGCAAACAAGCTGGGACTGGGAGAAATGCTGGATGTGGTGATATCTCATTTTCCAAAGGACAATGTCTTGGAGGAAGAGGATGAGCGGATACGGGTTGCCATTGTAGGAAAGCCCAATGTAGGAAAATCCTCCATTATCAATAAGCTATTAGGGGAAAACAGGCTGATTGTTTCGGACATAGCAGGCACTACAAGGGATGCCGTCGATACGGAGGTAACGTATCAGGGCAGGGAGTATGTCTTTATTGATACTGCCGGAATACGGCGGAAGAATAAAGTAAAAGAAGACTTGGAGCATTACATGATTATCCGTACCGTAGGAGCGGTGGAGCGGGCGGACGTGGTGGTGCTGGTGATTGACGCAGTAGAGGGTGTGACCGAGCAGGACGCAAAGATTGCCGGTATTGCCCATGACAGGGGAAAAGCGGTTATTATTGCAGTCAATAAATGGGATGCCATCGAAAAGGACGACAAAACCATTTATCGGTTTACGGAGAAGGTGAGAAATATTCTTTCCTTTATGCAGTACGCAGAAATTATATTTATTTCTGCCAAAACAGGGCAGCGTCTGCCAAAGCTGTATGAAACCATCGATATGGTAAGCGAAAATCATGCCATGCGTGTGCAGACCGGCGTGCTCAACGAGATTATGGCAGAAGCCGTTGCCATGCAGCAGCCACCCTCAGACAAGGGCAAACGCCTGCGCCTTTACTATATCACGCAGGCTTCCGTAAAGCCGCCCACCTTTGTGATTTTTGTGAATGACAAGGAGCTGATGCATTTTTCCTATACGCGGTACATTGAAAATCAAATCAGGCATACTTTTGGTTTTAGGGGAACCCCCCTTCGGTTTATTATCAGGGAGAGGAAGGACAAGGAAAGATGATACTGGAAAGATTGATTTGTTTGGTAGTAGGTTATGTGTTTGGGCTGTTTCAGACGGCTTACTTTTACGGCAGGGCGCACGGAATCGATATCAGGCAGCATGGAAGCGGTAATTCCGGCACGACGAACGCGCTCAGGGTGCTGGGAACGAAAGCAGGACTGATTGTCTTTGCGGGAGATTGTCTCAAATGTATCATTGCCATAGTGCTGACGAAGCTGGTATTCGGAACAAGCCATACGGAGGTTGTATACCTGTTGGCTATATACACGGCGGCAGGTGTGATTCTGGGGCATAATTTTCCTTTTTACATGAGTTTTAAGGGTGGGAAGGGAATTGCCGCAACAGCGGGGCTGGTGCTTGCGTTTCATCCGTACTTTATTCCGATGGGGGTTATCTTATTTTTTGGTGCATTTTTAACGACCCATTATGTATCCCTTGGATCGCTTTTGGTTTATGCGGGGCTTTTGATTGAAATGATTGTCTGCGGACAGCTTGGCGTTTTTGCAGGGATGACGCAGGGGCAGCTTCTCGAGCTGTATACGGTAACCTTCCTTTTAACCGTGATGGCGTTCTGGAAACACAGGGCAAACATTGTGCGGCTTGTAAAGGGCGAGGAGAGAAGGACATATCTGTTTAAAAAGAATAAGCTGGAAGATGGAAGCGGACAGGAAACCAATGCAACGGCAAAATAAAGGCAGGAGGTTTCAGGAAGATCTGCGGATAGCGGAAGAGAGGTGCGTATGGCAAAAATAGGCGTGATAGGAGCAGGGAGCTGGGGAACGGCCTTGGCTTTGTTATTACATAAGAACGGACATGAGGTAACGGTCTGGTCCATATTGAAAGAAGAGATTGCCATGCTGCAGGAGCAGCATGAGCATAAGGATAAGCTGCCAGGCGTGAAGCTGCCGGAGGATATGTTTTTTACGACAGATTTAAAAGAGGCGGCAGCGGGCAAAGATGTGCTTGTGCTTGCAGTGCCGTCCCCTTTCACCAGAAGTACGGCGAAGCTGCTGCGAGATGTGGCAGACGAGGGACAGGTTATTGTCAATGTGGCAAAGGGCATCGAGGAGAAAACGTTGATGACTTTGTCCGAGATTATTGAGGAGGAAGTGCCGCAGGCAGTTGTCACCGTCCTTTCGGGTCCCTCCCATGCTGAAGAGGTGGGGAGAGGAATTCCCACCACGATTGTGGTCGGAGCAAAGAAAAAAGAGACGGCGGAATATTTGCAGAATCTTTTTATGAACGATGCGTTTCGTGTCTATACCAGTCCTGACATACTGGGCATCGAGCTGGGCGGTTCCCTGAAAAATGTGGTGGCGCTTGCCGCCGGCATTGCCGACGGCTTGGGCTATGGGGACAACACCAAGGCGGCGCTGATTACCAGAGGTATCACGGAGATAGCAAGATTAGGAACCGCTATGGGAGCTAAGTTTGAAACATTTTGCGGGCTGACCGGTATCGGTGATTTGATAGTTACCTGTGCCTCCATGCACTCCCGCAACCGCAGGGCGGGTATTTTAATCGGACAGGGTAAAACCATGGAGGAGGCGATGGATGAGGTAAAGATGGTGGTGGAGGGAGTGTACTCCGCCAAAGCCGCCATGGGGCTTGCCGCCAAATACCATGTGCAGCTCCCCATTATTGAACAGGTCAACGAGGTGCTTTTTGCAGGAAAGAGCGCGGCGGAGGCGGTTAAGGATTTGATGCTGCGGGACAGAAAGCTGGAGATTTCCGCGGCGCAGTGGGAAGCGTGATTTTGAGGGGCGCACCGGTAGGGTCACCATTCTTTTCGTTACGTACAAGGTAAATGAAAGGCTGGCGGGTCTTTTGTTTTTTATTGACAAACCGACTGACATGAAGGCGCCAAAGGAAGACGACAATACCCACAAAACGTATGCCGCCTATCTGCCGCTGGATATTCTGGAAAAGCAGCGGGATTGAAGCAGGAGGTATGTACATACGAAAATATGTGCGGAAGGAAGCTGCTATGAAAATTACAGTGATAAACGGAACAGAAAAGCATGGTGTAACTTACAGGCTGAAAGAAATATTTTTAGAAAATTTTAAGGAAAAGGCGGTAATCACGGAATATTATCTGCCGAAGGATTGTCCTTCTTTTTGCACAGGATGCATAAACTGCATTTTGAGGGGAGAGGATACTTGCAAGGATGCCGGTTACATACAAAAAATTGCTGCTTCTATGTTAGAAGCGGATTTGCTGGTGATGACGTCTCCGTCATATGTTTTCCATGTGACGGGCGCGATGAAAGCGCTGCTGGACCATTTTGCCTATTTGTGGATGCCGCACCGTCCCGCGCCGGAAATGTTTGGCAAACGTGCGGTGATTATCACGCAATGTCTGGGAGCAGGCGCAAAATCCGCGGCAGGAGATATCAAACACAGCCTTTCCTGGTGGGGGATTTCCGCGGTGAAAGTATTTTCGGGAAAGCTGATGGGAGATATATGCTGGGAGAGATTAGCGGAGAAAAAGCGGCGCGAACTGACGAAGGGTATAAAGCGGCTGTCACAAAAAGCTGCCAGCAAGGACTGCACGAAGCCTGCCCGCACGCATTTTCCGGTAAAAATGAAATTTTTTTTCTGCCGCATGATGCAAAAATCCTTGTACCAGAAGAATCCTTCCGGTTATGATGCCAAGTATTGGGCGAGGCAGGGCTGGCTGTCAAAAGCAAGACCGTGGAAAAATAAGAATGACAAGTCAAATCAAGCGTAAGCCGCGCCGACCTGCTATGATGAGTACAGGACGGTTGAAGTGAGGTGGCATACATGCATGAATGGCAGGAACTGATTCAAATTATCATTGATGAGATTGACGGCTGTATCAAAAGGTATCAGGATGAGGCGCTGACACTGCGTTTTTTATCCCGCAGGCTGGGATATTCGGAGTTTTACACGACAAGAAAGTTTAAGGAAATAACGGGTATGCAGTTTCGGGAATATCTGCGCAGCCGCAGGCTGGCGTTTGCATTGAAAGAGGTCAGGGATGGAAAAAAAAGTTTTCTGGATATTGCCTTCGACTATGGTTTTTCTTCCCACGAGGCCTTTACCAGAGCGTTTAAGAGCGCCTATGGCGTAACCCCGTGCGAATACCGGAAAAATCCTGTGCCTGTTGTTCTGCGCACCAAATTAAATACCTTTGACCGTTACTTTGTAGGATTAGGAGAAATTGGCATGATTCAATCAACAGTGGATGTAAAAATTTATTTTGTGACGATACCTGCACACAAATTTCTGCACATCAAAAATTATGAGAGCAACGGGTATTGGGATTTCTGGCAAAAGCAGGCGCAGATTCCAGGGCAGGACTGCGAGACGATATGCGGTCTGTTAGACAGTATAAAGGGGAAGCTGGACGACGATGGCGGAAGCGAGGCGAATAGTGGGAGCGGACAGCTTATGGCGTATATCGGTGACCCTGCGGGCAGGCTCTGCGCATGGGGATTTCCAAGAGCCGAGTGCTATGGCGTGCGGCTTCCTGCCGATTATAGCGGCGAAGTGCCTGAGCAGATGCTTTTACAGGATATTCCGGAAGCGGAGTATATTGTGTTTGAGCATGGAACGTTTGACTATGAGCAGGAAAATTGCAGTGTGGAAGAAAAGATTGAAAAGGCAATGGCAGATTTTGACTATGCTGCCAATGGCTGCAGCCTGGACACCTCTTCGGGCAGCATCACGTATTTGTATCACAATCCGGAGCAGCACTGGAAATGGGTCAGGCAGATAAAAAGAATAACAAAGTGAGCGAATGAGAAGCGGCGTAAAACGGTATAGGAGATAGAGAAAAGCCGGAAGCCTGTTTTTGGGTTTCCGGCTTTTCTTTTTAGGGCGTTAGGCGATGCCGCTTATAATTTCCGACGCCATTTTGGGTTTGTTCATGGTGTAGATATGGATGTGCTCCGCACCATTTCCTTTCAAGTCGAGAATTTGCCGGATGGCATAATCGATGCCAGCCTTACGCATATCCTGTGGATTGTCCCCGTAAGCGGCAATTAAATCGGAAAACGCTTTCGGAATAGAAGAACCGGAAAGCGAAACCGTGGTGCCGAGCTGGGAAGCAGAAGTAACGGGCATAATGCCGGCGCAGACAGGAATGGTAATGCCTTTTTTTTCGGCGCGGTCCATAAAATCATAGAAATAATCGTTGTCAAAGAAAAGCTGTGTAATGAAAAAGTCTGCTCCCGCCTCCTGCTTTATTTTCAGGTTGTGCAAATCGGTTTCTTTGCTGAAGCATTCAAAATGCTTTTCCGGATAGCAGGCGCCGGCACAGTATATATCTGTCTCATCTCGCAGAAAAGAGATTAAATCCGATGCGTGTAAAAATTCACGTGACGCATACTGCTCGTCGGACATATCCCGCGGGCGGTCGCCGCGCAGCGCCAAAACCTGATGAATATTCTGCTCCTTTAGCGCGTTTACAACGGACAGAATATCTTCTTTTTTATTGCCGACGCAGGTCAAATGTGCCAGCGCTTCAATATGCAGGGTGTTCTGTACATAGGAAGCGATATCCAGCGTCTTTTTTGATTTGCTGCCGCCGGCTCCGTAGGTAATACTGATAAAATCCGGCTGCAGGCTGCCAAGAGCGTTCAAAGTCTCAAAAGCGGAATCAAAATCCGCTTCTTTTTTGGGGGGGAATACCTCAAAGGAAATGGATTTCCCTTTTTCTTTTAAGATATCTTTTATCATAAGCTGGTCCTTTCTGATTCTGTTTATTGAAAAGTTGTTTATTTCTGTATGAAATGCGCAAATCTTTCCTTGATTTTACAACAGGAATATCGTAACATGTTAATGGAGAATTTTCAACCGTGAGATTTGCGTCCATGCGCCGCAGGCCGCGAACGCATTGTGTATCAATGCAATGTAAGCCAGAGTAAAAGCGGCGAGAGAATAAGGAGAAGAGATGAACGAACAGATTGGAAAATCGGGTTTTGCAGGAAGCAGGGACTATGTGGCAAGCGAGGAGCTGATGGCAAGCGTAAATGTAGCGATTGCCCTGAAAAAGCCCCTTTTGATAAAGGGAGAGCCCGGTACGGGCAAAACCATGTTAGCGGAGGCGGTTGCAGCGTCTCTTGGCAAAAAGCTGATTATATGGAATATCAAATCCACTACCAAAGCGCAGGAGGGGCTCTATGTATACGATACCATTCAGAGGCTCTACGACGGGCAGTTTGGAGAAGCGGGTGTGGACGATATTGCCCGCTATATCAAACTGGGCAAGCTGGGGGAAGCTTTTGACAGTGACGAGCAGGTGGTGCTTCTGATAGATGAAATCGACAAGGCGGATTTGGAGTTTCCCAACGACCTTTTGTGGGAACTGGACCAGATGGAATTTTACATTCATGAGACAAAGCGCACAGTAAAGGCGAAGCAGCGGCCGATTGTCATCATTACCTCTAACGCGGAGAAGGAGCTGCCGGATGCATTCCTGCGCCGCTGTATTTTTCATTATATTGATTTTCCGGACGAAGCGCTGATGGAGGAAATCGTGCGGGTGCACTATCCTGATGTGGAGGATAACCTGCTAAAGAGTGCTATGGAAGTATTTTATAATATCAGGTCTCTTCGGGATATCCGCAAAAAACCCAGCACGTCAGAACTGATTGACTGGATAAACGCGCTGCAGCTTGGCGGGATCAGCGCAGAAAAGATAAAGAGTGCGCTTCCCTTTATCGGGGTGGTGGTGAAAAAGGACGAGGATTTGGAGACTGTAAGACATGCGGGCGGATTGTAAAGAAGGGCGTTTGGACAATCGGTAACAGAGGACAGGAAGGAATACGCGGATGTTTACAAAATTTTTTCACAGTCTTAGGAGCAAGGGACTGCATGTGACGCTGGGAGAATTTCTGACCTTGCAGGATGCGCTTTCACAGAACCTGTGCGGCAGCAGTCTGACGCAGTTTTATTATGTGGCGCGCATGATTCTGGTAAAAAGCGAAACGGATTACGATAAATTCGATATGGCGTTTGAGGAGTGCTTTAAAGCGGCGGAGCATGAAGGCGAGATTACGTCCCAGATGATGCGGTGGCTGGACAAATCCGATTTACAGGAGCTTGCGGACGAGGAGGCAAGGGCGCAGTTAAACGAGCTGGAGGACTTGCAGGTGCATATGGACAAGGAGGAAGTGGAGCAGAAGTTTAAGGAGCGCCTCAGGGATCAGGACAGCGAGCACAACGGCGGAAGCTTCTGGATTGGCAGTATGGGCAAGACTTCCTTTGGCAACAGCGGCGGCAATGTGGGCGGTCTGCGGGTTGGCGGCAAGACGGGGCATCAGTCGGCATTTGCGGTTATCGGCGAGCGCAAATACAGGGATTTTCGTGACGACAGGGTGCTTGATAACCGGCAGTTCCAGATGGCGTTCCGCAAACTCAGGCAGTTTTCTTCAAGACTGGATATTCCGGAGACGGAGCTGGATATTAACGGTACGGTGGACAAAACCTGCAACAACGGCGGCTGCCTGCAGATTGTGATGCAGAAGCCCCGCAAAAACGCAGTGAAATTATTATTGCTTATGGATTCGGGCGGCACCATGATACCGTACAGTTCCTTGTTAAACGATTTGTTTCAGGCGGTGCACAAATCAAACCACTACAAAGACGTAAAGAGCTATTATTTTCACAACTGCATTTACAGTAAGCTCTACAAGACGCCGGAGTGTGAAAACGGCGATTGGATTGATACGGACTGGATGTTCCGCAATCTGGACAGCGACTATAAGGTGCTGATTGTGGGGGATGCGGCGATGGCGCCGGAGGAACTTTATTCTGATACAGGCAACTACAGAGGACCGAACGGCGGGCTCTCCGGCTGGGAATGGCTTCATCTTGTAAAAAAGCATTATAAAAAAATTGTATGGCTGAACCCCAAGATGGCGCCCGGACATGCCCCGTGGCGGGAGGCGGAGACGGCGGTAAAGGGCTTGTTTCCCATGTATAAGCTGACGGCGGACGGGCTCAATCAGGCGATGGTGAAGCTGATGGTAAATAAATAAGATTCGGGTGTCAAAAGCCCTGACTGAAGTTGCTTCATGTCAATCCGTTGGGCAGATTGACAAATAACATTTTGATAGGGCTTTGACACCGGAATCCTAAAAAACAAGAAAAAAAAGAGGAGAAAGAGCATGACAATATTTGACGAACTAAAGGCGAGGGGGCTGTTGGCGCAGCTTACGGATGAAGAGGAGATAAAGGAGCTGATTAACAACGGCAAGGCTGTTTTTTATATTGGTTTTGACCCTACTGCGGACAGTCTGCATGTGGGACATTTTATGGCACTGTGCCTGATGAAGAGGCTGCAGATGGCGGGCAATAAGCCGATTGCCCTGATTGGCGGCGGAACTGCCATGATAGGAGACCCCTCCGGCAGAACCGATATGCGCAGCATGATGACGAGAGAAACCATCGAGCATAACTGCGAGTGCTTTAAAAAGCAGATGAGCCGTTTCATCGATTTCTCCGAGGGAAAGGCTATGATGGTCAACAATGCCGACTGGCTGTTAGATTTAAATTATGTGGAATTTTTGCGTGATGTGGGCGCACATTTCAGCGTAAACCGGATGCTTACGGCGGAATGTTACAAGCAGCGTATGGAGAAAGGATTAAGCTTTTTAGAGTTCAACTACATGATTATGCAGAGCTACGATTTTTTGAGCCTGTATGAAAAATATGGCTGTAATATGCAGTTTGGCGGGGACGACCAGTGGAGCAATATGTTAGGCGGCACGGAGCTGATTCGCAGAAAGCTTGGCAAGGATGCCTATGCCATGACGATTACCCTGCTTCTAAATTCTGAGGGCAAAAAGATGGGCAAGACCCAGAAGGGCGCCGTATGGCTCGATCCTGCAAAAACCTCTCCGTATGAGTTTTACCAGTACTGGAGAAATGTGGCGGATGCGGACGTGTTAAAATGCCTGCGGATGCTGACCTTCCTGCCGCTTGCACAGATTGACGAGATGGATAAGTGGGAGGGAAGCGAGTTAAACAAGGCAAAAGAAATACTGGCATACGAGCTGACAAAGCTGGTACACGGGGAGGAGGAAGCGGTCAAAGCGCAGGAGAGCGCAAGGGCGCTGTTCTCCGGACAGGATACCAGCGAGATGCCTACGGTTTCCCTTTCAGATGCCGACTTTACGGAGGGCGCTATCGACATTTTGGGCGTATTGGTGAAAGCAGGGCTGACGGCTTCCCGTTCTGAGGCAAGGCGTGCCGTGGAGCAGGGAGGCGTAACTGTGGATGGTGTGAAGGTGACAGACATTAAGACCACGTATACGACGGAAGCTTTTGCAGGCGACGGGATTGTGGTAAAACGCGGGAAGAAGAGTTTCAAAAGGGTAAAGGCTTAAGAGAGGCGTAGGAAACGGAGAACGGACATATGCAAAAGAGGAAGAGAATGGCAACTCTATTTATTATGCTTATGACGAGTATGTCTGTTTTAACGGCGTGTGCAGACTCTGCAGCCGATACTGCCGGTGACACAAACGAAGTCAAAACAACCGCTGCAATAGATTTGGATGCCGGCACAACAAAAGCCCCTGTGAAACCGCAGGAGGAGCGCACAGAGGAATTGGAACCTACAAAAGAATCAGAATCGGTTCTGACAGAGGAATACGAGCTTATATGTGAGGGGATGCACGTTTTTAGGTCCGGTACCACGGGCAGTTATTTTAAGTATAAGGATATGTATGCCGATTTGTATATGAGAAAGCTGCAGGCGGATACAGGAGAATATATTGAGCTAAGCCTATGGTCCGGACAAAAGGAAATCTGGCATACGGGAAATTGTGACAGTACAAGCGGCGACTATGCGGGTGATTCCCCGTTTTGGCTGGCAGACTACTCGACACACGTTTTTTTGGAGAAAAGGCTGTGTTATTATGTGATTGAATCTAACGGAACAACTTATCTGATGCGATACTGTGTGGAAGCAGAATCAAATGTCGTTACCATGTCATATACGGTGTTTGGTATCGGCGCCGACATAGATTCACCCTATGATTCATGTAGCGAAGAAATACCTCTTGATGCAGGCAGCATATCCTGTTATCTGGTATCTAACGGCAGCGTGGACCCTGCTGTGTCCTTTCCGATAGAAGAGATGACCGCTTTTGCCGAAACGGTAAAGGGCTATATGGAGAACGGGCAGCTTGTGGCATCCACACTGCACGGTGAATTTGCGTTCGGTGATTCCGCAGACGGGAACAATGCAGTTTTTCCCTATCTGTATGACATCTTTCCGTGGATTCCGGAAATTTATTACAGGAGAGTACTACAGCGGCAGCGACGAAAGCTTTCTGACAGTCCGAATGAAGGAGGACGGTTCTTACGGAGGGACGCTCTTGATTGATAATGTGCTATACGCGGATTTTGCAGGGTACTATGACAATGGGATCCTGACTTGTACACAGACAGACAATTACCCTGATGAAACGCCTTATGAAATGGAGATTTCTTTTCAGAACGGCAAGGCGGCGGTGACAATCACAGCCGTCAGGGAATGGAGTTATGTCAAAGTCGGCGATACCTTCACCTTTTACAGGAATGAAAAACCGAAAGTATTTGAAAGTTTGAGAAATGCAGAATATCCTGCGCAGGAATAAAAATCTGCCGCGTTATTTGCGCCCTTTTTATCATAAGTATTTGATTGCAAAATAAATATGAATATGGTACAATACATAACGAAAAAAGACGAAAAATAAGTCGAGGCGGCTTATAAAAGGAGGATGTATGGAAACACAGAAAATTCAAAAGGTGAATCCGCTGTACCTGCTTGCAAACATTTTTATTCCGATTCTGGCGATTGTGCTTGTCAGCGTGCTGGGGGTACGCCTGATTCCCGATTCAGGTGTGTCAGCTGTCATTATTATGATAGTATTCTTTGGTTCCATTTTTTGGTGGGCAATCGGAATTGGCAAGGTGTACGAGAAAAAGCGCGAGGCAAAGCTAAAGGAGCTGGATGCGAAGGGCTTTACCCGCAACCATACCTTTAATGCGGATGGCTGCACCGTGGCAGTGGACGCGGTTCACGGCAGCATTGCCATGATTTTCAAATGGAATCCTTCCCAGTGTTTTGTAATTCCTGCCAACAAGGTCGGCAAAATGTGGGTGGACGACGGCAAAACTCCCTTGGGCGGCACCAGCAGGGTAAGCTTTTTGTTTATGGTGGATGAAATGAAGATTCGGGTGAATACCTTTACTTCCAATAAGGTATGGAGCATGAAGAGCAACTATGTGCTGGAAGCGCTCTCTAAGGCGGACATGATGATAGAGACGCTTAAGACGGCTTACAATGCGGCGCAGGGCAATGCCGGTGCTAATATGCAGTAGTGCCATAGAATTTTTGTACATAAAAGGGATACATTGAAAACCTTCTACATATACATATAACAGTATATGCAGGAGGTTTTTTTATGGAAAATTTTGCAGTGAATACCTATGACCTGTACAGCGATATCAAACATCGGACAGGAGGAGAGATATACATAGGAGTAGTCGGTCCCGTGAGAACCGGCAAGTCCACCTTTATCAAGCGTTTTATGGACGTCATGGTACTGCCGTTTATGGAAGATGAGCATGAGAAGGAACGGGCGCGGGATGAGATGCCCCAGAGCGCGGGCGGCAAGACGATAACGACGACGGAGCCGAAGTTTATACCCAAGGAGGCGGCAAAGGTGCTGCTTGGCGGGGACGTGGAAGCAAAGGTACGGCTGATAGACTGTGTGGGCTATATGGTGGAAGGAGCTGCCGGACACATGGAAGAGGATGTGGAGCGCATGGTAAAAACGCCGTGGTCGGAGCATGAAATTCCTTTTACACAGGCAGCAGGAATCGGCACGGATAAGGTTATCAATGACCATTCGACCATAGGCTTTGTGGTAACGACGGACGGCAGTTTCGGAGAGCTTCCGCGCAGCAGTTATCTGGAGGCGGAGAACAAAACCATAACGGCGTTAAAAAAGCTGCGCAAGCCTTTTTTGGTGCTGATCAACTCGGAGAGACCGTTGGCGGAAGAGACAAAGCAGCTTGCGGCTGAAATCGGGGAAAAATATCAGGTAGCTGTGATGCCGGTCAACTGTGAGCAGTTGAAAAAAGAGGATATTCATGCCATTATGGAGCAGGTACTTTATGAGTTTCCTATATCGCGCATGGAATTTTATATGCCGAAGTGGGTGGAGATGCTGCCTTCGGATAACCGCATGAAGATGGATATGGTCTCCTGCGTGCGGGGGGTGATGAAGGATATCAATGTAGTCAAAGATTTGCGGGAGCGGCAGTCTGAGGGGCAGCTTCCCATGGAAAGTGAATACATAAGGCGCTGTAAGTTAGACGGGGTGAATCTGGCGGATGGCAGCGTGAAACTGCAGATGGAGGTAGACAACGCTTACTACTATGAGATGCTGAGCGAGCTGATTGGAGAAGAAATCAGCGGGGAATACCAGTTGATATCCAAGCTGAAAGAGCTTTCTTCCATGAAGAAGGAATATGCCAAGGTACTGAATGCAGTGCAGGCAGTCAGGTACAAAGGGTATGGCGTGGTGACGCCGGAACGCAGTGAAATCAGTCTGGCGAAACCGGAGCTTATCCGGCATGGGAATAAATTTGGGGTCAAGATTAAGGCAGAAAGTCCTTCCATACATATGATTCGCGCCAATATCGAGACGGAAATTGCGCCCATTGTCGGAACGGAAGAGCAGGCGCAGGATTTAATCCGCTATATTGCAGAGGCGGAGGACAATGAAAATGGTATCTGGGAGACCAATATTTTTGGAAAGACGGTTGAGCAGCTTGTAGGAGACGGCATCACCGGAAAAATTGCTATGATTGGTGACGAGAGTCAGGTAAAACTGCAGGAAACCATGCAGAAAATTGTCAATGATATGAACGGCGGAATGGTATGTATTATCATCTAGCCCAAAAGATTAAAGATTAAAGATTAAAGTTTTATGAACCCTAGCCGCACCGGTAATAATGTGGTATAATGTTGACACAGAAGGGCATGTGTCAACTTCTGATTCCATATGCGCTGAAGCGCACAAAATTATGGTATTATATCCACAAAGAGCAGCGTTAATTGCGGTAATCATGGTATTATAAAACTAAAATTACGTATCAAACAAATCAGGTAGGCGGAGGAGCAGATTTCGGGCTTGACCGGATAGCTTCTTCGCCTTTCCACATGTAAGGGGGAACCAAATGGACAAGGTATATGAGAAATTACGACGTTGTGTGCAGTGTGTAAAGGAGAAGGTAGATTTTGTGCCAAGAGTTGCGTTGGTGCTCGGTTCGGGTCTGGGGGACTTTGCAGATAATATCAAAGTGACTGCGGAGCTTCCTTACGGTGAAATAGAAGAATTTCCCGTATCGACGGTGCCCGGACATGCCGGCAGGTTTATCTTTGGCTATTTGGATGAGGTACCCATCGTATGCATGAAGGGAAGAATCCATTTTTATGAGGGATATGATATAACGGATGTGGTGCTGCCGGTGCGGCTGATGCGGCTTCTGGGTGCGGAAATTTTGTTCCTGACGAATGCTTCAGGCGGTGTGAATCCTGATTTTCAAGCGGGAGAGCTTATGCTGATTACGGATCAGATTTCTTGTTTTGTAAAGAATCCTTTAATAGGACCCAATATAGAAGCTTTGGGGACCCGTTTTCCCGACATGACGGTTATTTATGATGAAGAGCTGCGCGGAATCATTAAAAAAGCGGCAAAGGATACAGGAACGGTTTTGCGGGAAGGCGTGTACATCCAGCTTACGGGACCTTCCTTTGAATCGGCGGCAGAGGTGCGTATGGTGCGCACGCTGGGAGCGGATGCCGTCGGTATGAGTACGGCGGTGGAGGCGATTGCCGCAAGGCATATGGGTATGCGGGTGTGCGGTATCTCCTGTGTGTGCAATCCGGCGGCGGGAATGACGGCAAACCCGCTGACACATGAAGAGGTGCAGGAGGCGGCGGCAGGTGCGGCGCTTCGTTTCACCAAGCTGCTGCAGGAAAGCATCCGACACTTTTAGAAGGGAAGACATCCACAAACGGAGGAGGCGTATGCAGAAAGAAGAGAAAAGGAAACTGATAAGGGCAGCACTGGAAGCGAGGCAACGGGCCTATATGCCTTATTCCGGCTATGCGGTTGGGGCGGCTGTTCTGATGGAAAGCGGCAAGACCTATACAGGCTGCAATATCGAAAATGCATCCTATGGCGCGACCAACTGTGCGGAACGGACGGCTCTTTTCAAAGCAGTCAGCGAAGGAGAGCGAAAATGTACGGCGATTGCCATAGCGGGCGGCAAAGCGGGCAGCGCTCCGGCGGATTATGCTTATCCCTGCGGCATATGCAGGCAGGTTATGTGGGAGTTTGGCGGACAGGATTTGCCGGTGTTTGTGGCAAAATCAGAAGATGACTACAGGGAGTATACGCTGGGCGGACTGCTTCCCTATGGGTTTGGGGGTGAAAATCTAGTATGAATACCAGACTGTACAATGCGCGGATACTGACAATGGAACAGGACAGGCATATTTTTAACGGGGAAATCTGGATAAAAAATGACAGGATTGTTTATGTTGGAGAAAACAAAGTGATAGAACGCTTTGGAGCGGAGAATCAGGGCATGTATATTCATTGGGACAAAGAGGTAGACTGTGAAGGGAATCTTCTGATGCCCGGCTTTAAAAATGCCCACACGCATTCAGGCATGACGGCGTTTCGCTCCTATGCGGATGATTTGCCCCTGAAAAAGTGGCTTACCGAAAAGATTTTTCCTATGGAGGAAAAGCTAACGGGGGAGGATATTTGTTATCTGGTAAAGCTTGCCGTTTTAGAGTATCTGACAAGCGGTATTACGGCAATATTTGATATGTACCTGATGCCGGAGATTACGGCTCATGCCTGCATGGATATGGGAATGCGCTGTGTTCTGACAAGCGGACTGAATGATTTTACTTCTTCGGTGAGAGCAGTGGCAGAGGAATACGAGAAATGGAATCATACTTCTCCTCTTATCAGCTATCAGCTTGGTTTTCATGCAGAGTATACCTGCTCGAAGGAGCTGTTAAAACAGGCGGCTTCCCTTGCAAATAAGCTGCGGGCGCCGGTCTATGCGCATATGAGCGAGACAAAGGCAGAAGTAGCGGAGTGTAAGAAAAAGTATGGGATGACACCGCCGGTATTTCTGGATTCTCTGGGAATGTTCCGCTATGGCGGCGGCGGATACCACTGTGTACATATGACGGAATCCGATATGCGTATTTTTGTGAAGAGAGGCATGTATGTGATAACGAATCCGGCTTCTAACTTAAAGCTTGCCAGTGGAATCGCACCCATTGCAGAATACCGGCAAAAATCCATTCCGGTGGCAATCGGGACGGACGGTGCGGCAAGCAACAACTGCCTTGACATGTTTAGGGAAATGTTTCTGGTAACAGGGCTTGCCAAGTTAAAAAATGAAGATGCGGCGTGCCTTGACGCGGCAGATGTGCTTCGGATGGCGACGGTAAACGGGGCGGCGGCGATGCATTTACAGGATGCGGACGTGCTGGCAGAGGGGAAGCTTGCCGATATCATTATGATAGATTTAAAGCAGCCCAATATGCAGCCTGTCCACAATATCGAAAAAAATATTGTATACAGCGGCAGCAAACAGAATGTAAAAATGACTATGATTGGCGGACGCATCCTCTATATGGATGGAAAGTTTCATGTGGGTGAGGAGCCTTCGGCTATCTATAAGGAGACAGAAAGGATTGTAAACCGCCTGATGGGTTAGGCGGTCTGCAGGAAAGACGAAAAGGAAATGGAGTATCTTGTTTTTGGAGCGGCAATGGTGGTATTTGTCGGTGTGCTTTTGGCAAAGGGAGTATATGATGCACAGCAGGACAAAAAGAAGCTTATCAGCCATCTGCGTCATAAGTATGGAGAATTGCAGAAAAGAGAGTACAGGCCTGAGCAGTATGCAACCATCTCAGGCTACTTCTCGAAACATCCAGAGGAAGGGCAGCTTGATGATATCACATGGAACGATCTGAATATGGATGATGTGTTTAAAAGCCTCAATGATACGTATTCCTCTGCGGGTGAAGAAATTTTGTATGATACGCTGCGGACGCCGTGCTTTGAGGAAGAAGTGCTTGCCCATCGCGAAGAATTGATACAGTATGTTTCTAATCATACGGAGGAACGGGTGAGGCTGCAGCTTATACTTTGTGAGCTGGGCAGGACAGGCAGGTTTTCCATGTATAATTATCTGGAACATCTGGATTTGCTGGGAGATAGAAGCAATGTGAAGCATTGGATATTGAATTTGTGTTACATTCCCTGTATTGTATTCTGCGTGTTAAACCCGGCTTACGGCGTCTTAAGCTTGGTGGCGCTGATGCTTTATAATATTTTAAGTTATTTTAAAGAGAAAAATGAAATAGACCCGTACATTACAAGCTTTGCTTATATTATGCGCCTGCAGGCGGCGGCAGGGAAAGTGGAGCGGCTGAATATAAAAGCAATTGCGGAGGAGACGGCGGTTTTGCGCGAACACAGAAAGCAGCTTGGCAGATTTCGCAGAGGTTCTTTCTGGCTCATGTCGGCAGGCAGAATGTCCGGTTCCGGAAATCCGCTGGATATCCTGTTGGATTATTTCCGTATGGCGTGTCACATTGATTTGATGAAATTCAATTCCATGCTCACGCAGGTGCGGGAAAGGATTGCTGATGTGGACATGCTTTTTTTCACGCTGGGCAGTTTGGAAACGGCGATAACAATCGGCGCCTATCGGAACTCTTTAAAAGGCGGCTGCTGCGTTCCGTCGCTTGTCTTTGATGATGACAGAGGGATTTGTGCAGACAATCTGTATCACCCGCTGCTTGCCAATCCTGTCAAAAATTCCATTAAGGCGGACAGAGGCGTTTTACTGACGGGCTCTAACGCGTCAGGCAAATCAACTTTTTTGAAGACGGCAGCCATCAATGCAGTATTTGCACAGACCATTCATACGGTGTTGGCGGACTCTTATGAGGGCGGTGTTTACCAAATCTGTTCCTCTATGGCGCTCAGGGATGATATTGCAAGCGGTGAGAGCTATTACATGGTGGAAATCCGCGCCATCAAGCGTATTCTGGACTTGATTGGTAAAGAGAGAAGGGTATTGTGTTTTGTGGATGAGGTGCTCAGGGGAACCAATACGGTGGAAAGAATTGCTGCGGGGGCGGAAATTCTGTTAAGTCTGACGTCCGCACATGCAATGTGTTTTGCTGCCACTCATGATGTGGAGCTCACCGGACTGTTGGAAAAATATTATGATAACTACCACTTCGAAGAAGAAATTGTGGAGAATGATATTTACTTTAACTACCGGCTGATGAAAGGAAAGGCGGCGACCCGCAACGCCATCCGCCTGCTGTCCGTGATGGGCTACCAGAAGGAAATTATTGAAAACGCGGAGCGTCGTGCAGAGAGCTTTATGCAGGAAGGAAAGTGGATAGAGTAGAAAGCAGGAGCTTTAAGCGTAAAAAACAGGAAAACGGAGAGGGCAGGATATGGAAATGAAGGTGACGCTGTATACGGACGGGGCGGCAAGAGGCAATCCGGACGGACCGGGCGGATATGGGGCGGTGCTGCAGTATGTGGATTCAAAAGGCGTTCTGCATGAGCGGGAGTTTTGCGCAGGCTATAAAAAGACAACAAATAACCGTATGGAATTGATGGCGGTTATTATAGGACTTGAGGCGCTTACCAGACCATGCGAGGTTGTGGTGGTTTCCGATTCCAAATATGTGACGGATGCTTTTAATCAGCACTGGATAGAAGGCTGGCTGAAAAATAACTGGAAAACCAGCACCAAAAGTCCGGTCAAGAACAAGGAGCTCTGGCAGCGTCTTTTAGAAGCTGCCGCACCACACAGGCTGCGCTTTGAATGGGTAAAGGGACATGACGGGCATCCGGAGAATGAGCGATGTGACAGGCTGGCGACAACTGCAGCCGACGGCGATATATTGCTTGACGACGACGGCGGTGCGTTGGTATACTGTTAATAAGGTTGATAAATATGACAAAGTGAAAGCTTTAGAATGGAGGAAGATATGATAGCGTTTATGAATTCATTTTTTAGTTATCTGCTTTTATTTATTGTGATGGCGGTGATTGCCGGAACAGGTATTTTTGTAGGAATCACCATGCGTAAAAAGAAAAATCTGCAGGCACAGGCAGGGACAGAGGAAGAGGTACAGTAAAAGCGAAAGGGCAAAGGTGCTTTAAGTGTCGTGTAAACGGCACTTTTTCGCTTTGCGAGAAAGGAAGATTATGCGATATGATGTAATACTGTGGGATGTGGACGACACGCTTCTGGATTTTCCCTATTCCCAAAGGATATCGTTAGAAAAGGCGGCACAGGGGATAGGGGTATCCGTGACGGAGGAAATGCATAGCCGCTATACTGCCATCAACGACAGTTGGTGGAAGCGGCTGGAAAAGGGGGAAGTTACCAAAGCACAGCTTTTGAGCGGGCGCTTTGAAGAGTGGTTTGCACAATGCGGCATTGTATGTGAAGACGTGGACGCCTTCAGGGAGGATTATGAAAGGGGGCTGGGACAGGTTTTTCGGTATCGGGACGATTCGCTTGCAGTCTGTAAGGCGCTTCAGGGCAAGTGCAGGCAGTTTGCAGTAACCAACGGCGTGACCGCTTCGCAGCTCTCCAAACTGAAGCTGTCAGGCTTTTTTGATATTATGGAAAATATTTTTATTTCCGAGCAGATTGGCGCGCCAAAGCCCCAGCGTCTTTTTTTTGACAGGGTTTTGGAGACAATGCCTGCGGTGCCTAAAAACCGTATTCTGATTGTGGGAGACTCTTTGAGCAGCGACATGCGGGGCGGAAACAATGCGGGTATTGTAACCTGCTGGTACAATCCCACGGACCAAATCAATACGACAGAGATAGAAACGAATTTTATCATACGGCATTTGAAAGAAGTCATTGCAATTGCGGAGGGATAAAATGGCGAAGTCTGCGAATCAGAAACTGAAGCTTTTTCATATTTTACGGATTTTGGAAGAAAATACAGATGAGGAGCATGTGTTAAGCACGCAGGAAATTATCGAGCGGCTGGCACAGGAAGATATCAGGGCGGAGCGGAAAAGCATTTATGATGATATGGAATGTCTGGCTTCCTTTGGTTATGATATCATACAGAAAAAAGGCAGGACGGGGAGCGGCTACTATCTGGCAAGCAGGGAATTCGAACTGGCGGAGCTAAAGCTTTTGGTGGATGCGGTACAGGCTTCGCGGTTTATGACTGCCAAAAAGAGCAGGGAACTGATTCAGAAGCTGGAAAAGCTGACAAGCCGGCATCAGGCAGGGCAGCTCCACCGTCAGGTATATGTGGCGGGACGCGTGAAAACGGAAAATGAAAAAATCTACTATAACGTAGATGCCATATATAAGGCGATTGCCGACAATGTATGTATTTCCTTTACCTATCTGGAGTGGGAGATTTCTAAAGAGCTAAAGCCCAAAAAGGGAGGCGGAAAATATCTGGTAAGCCCTTGGGCGCTGATTTGGGAGGATGAGAATTACTATCTGGCAGCTTTTGACAGCGAGGCAGGTCTTATCAAGCATTACCGTGTGGACAAAATGGGAGATGTCGAGCTGACAGAGCAGGCAAGGGAGGGCAGAAAGCAGTTTGACAGGCTGAACCCTGCAGAGTATACCAAGCAGACTTTTGGTATGTTTGGCGGCGAAGAAGAGACGGTTACGCTGGAGTTTGAAAACCGTCTGATTGGCGTGGTGATGGACAGGTTCGGCAGGGATACGGATATCAGAAAACAGGCGGACGGCGGATTTAAGGTGCGGATAAAGTGCCATGTCAGCGGGCAGTTTTTCGGCTGGCTTGCAGGACTGGGGAACGGCGTAAAAATTGCGGCGCCTGAGGAAGTAAAGGGCAGATATAAAAAATGGCTGTCCGCTATTTTGGAAGCGCAGGAAAAATCATGACGGAGGAGCCGCTATAGAAAGATACAAAGAAATATACAAATTTGGAGCGGCAAATTTGGTAAATATTCTAAAAGGCATTGATTGACTTTTCACAAGTATTCTCTTATACTTGAAGTGCACCGCTAAATATGGGGTGTCAGGAAAAGTTGATACTATATATAGTGGATTAATGACATGTATGTCGCCGGCTGCTTTGCAGCTGCGCTACTTGAAATGATCCGGAAGGGAACAAAATGAGCATTGCAGTAGAACAGGCGGGCGAGGATACTTTGGATTACGGCGCCGCATACAAGACACAAAAAGACGTGAAAGTGGTAAAAAAGGACGGAAGTAAGGAATCCTTCAATGTGCAGAAGGTTATAAATGCTGTCGGCAAGAGTGCATACCGCGCCCTTACGAAGTTTACGGAGGAGGAAAAGCGGCATATCTGTCAGTATGTGGTGGATAAGGTGGACGAGCTGGACCAGACGGAGATACCGATTCCCGTCATGCATAATATTGTGGAAAGCGCGTTAGAGCAGGTAAAGCCCATTGTGGCAAAGAGTTATCGCGATTATCGGAATTATAAACAGGATTTTGTGCGTATGCTGGACGACGTATATAAGAAAAGCCAGTCCATTATGTACATTGGAGACAAGGAGAATGCCAACACGGATTCTGCGCTGGTTTCCACCAAGAGGAGCCTTATTTTTAATCAGTTGAATAAGGAGCTGTATCAGAAGTTCTTTATGACGACGGAGGAGATACAGGCGTGCAGGGACGGTTATATTTATGTACATGATATGTCTGCCAGAAGGGATACCATGAACTGCTGTCTTTTTGATGTGGAGAATGTACTTTCCGGCGGTTTTGAGATGGGAAATATCTGGTACAATGAGCCGAAGTCTTTGGATGTGGCATTTGATGTTATCGGCGACATTGTGCTGAGCGCTGCAAGCCAGCAGTACGGCGGTTTTACGGTGCCGAGTGTGGACAATATATTAGAGCCCTATGCGGAGAAATCTTATCAGAAATATCTTGAAAAGTATGCGCGTCTGGGAATCGGCGAGGAGGCGGCAGAAAAGGAAGCCTATGCGGATGTAGTAAGAGAGTTTGAGCAGGGATTTCAGGGCTGGGAATATAAGTTTAATACGGTAGCGAGCAGCCGTGGAGATTATCCCTTTATCACGGTTACGGCAGGAACCGGTACCGGAAGGTTTGCAAAGCTGGCGACTATTTCCATGCTCAATGTGAGAAGACGCGGGCAGGGAAAAAAGGAGTGCAAGAAGCCGGTTTTGTTCCCGAAAATTGTTTTTTTGTATGATGAAAATCTGCACGGACCTGGCAAACCGCTGGAAGATGTTTTTGAGGCAGGTGTAAAATGTTCTGCCAAGACCATGTATCCGGACTGGCTGAGCCTGACGGGAAAGGGCTATGTTGCCAGCATCTATAAACAGTATGGCAGAATAATTTCGCCCATGGGCTGCCGCGCATTTCTTTCACCGTGGTATGAGAGAGGCGGTATGCATCCGGCGGATGATAAGGACATGCCCGTATTCGTAGGACGGTTTAATATTGGCGCCGTTTCCCTGCATCTGCCCATGATTCTGGCTAAATCGAGACAGGAGAGCAGAGACTTTTATGAGGTATTGGACTACTACTTGAACCTGATTCGTCAGCTTCATATCCGTACTTATGCGTATTTGGGAGAAATGCGTGCTTCGACCAATCCCCTTGCCTACTGTGAGGGCGGTTTTTTGGGCGGGCATTTGAAGCTGTCCGATAAAATCAAGCCTTTATTAAAAGCGGCGACGGCAAGCTTTGGTATTACGGCGCTAAATGAATTGCAGATGCTCTACAACGGAAAGTCTTTGGTGGAGGACGGGCAGTTTGCGCTTGAAGTGATGGAGCATATCAATGCCAAGGTCAATGAATATAAAGAAAAAGACGGTAATCTGTATGCCATTTACGGTACGCCGGCAGAAAACCTCTGCGGATTGCAGATAAAGCAGTTCCGCAATAAGTACGGTATCGTGGAGGGCGTTTCTGACAGGGAGTATGTGAGCAATTCATTCCACTGCCATGTGACGGAGGATATTACACCCATTCAAAAGCAGGATTTGGAGGAGCGCTTCTGGAATCTGAGCAACGGCGGCAAGATACAGTATGTGAAGTATCCGATTGACTATAATATGGAGGCAATTAAAACGCTGATTCGAAGAGCCATGGACATGGGCTTTTACGAAGGTGTGAACCTATCTCTTGCTTACTGTGACGATTGCGGACATCAGGAGCTGGAGATGGATGTGTGTCCTAAGTGCGGCAGCCGCAACCTGACCAAGATTGACCGTATGAACGGCTATTTGTCTTATTCAAGGGTACATGGCGATACTCGTTTAAATGAGGCAAAGATGGCGGAGATAGCAGACAGAAGGAGCATGTAAAGGACAGAATCAATGAGATATCACAATATAACAAAGGACGACATGCTGAACGGGGACGGGCTGCGGGTAGTGCTTTGGGTGGCAGGCTGTACCCATTGCTGTGAAAGCTGTCAGAATCCGGTCACATGGGACCCAAATGGCGGGCTTCTGTTTGATGAAAACGCCAGACAGGAAATTTTTGAACAGCTTGATAAGGATTATATATCGGGAATTACGTTTTCCGGCGGCGACCCGCTTCATCCGGCAAACAGCTTTGACGTCAGGAACCTGATGGCAGAAATCAAGGCGAAATATCCGAATAAGACAATCTGGCTTTATACGGGAGATACATGGGAGGAGATTTGCCACTATCCGCTTATGGAATACGTGGATGTTTTGGTGGACGGAGAATTCCATATTGCAGAGTTGGACCCGAAGCTTTTATGGAAGGGGAGCAGAAATCAGCGCGTTATAGATGTAAAGAAGACGCTTGTAAAAGAGAATCCGGAGATTCCGGTGCTGCACTGCGGCGATTATGCAGAGTCGGAGGAGCTGTCCCGCATGACTTGTCCGCATGAATAAAATATGTGCCGTTATGCGGTGCAGGAAAGGAATATATGCAGAAAGTAGCACAGTTTTTTAAGGTCAGCCGACAGAATTTTCTTCAGGCAATGAAGGAGGATTTTCCGGAATATACAGAAGAAGATATGATCGACATTTATGAATCCATAGAGCTGCCTGCGCGCGCCACGAAAGGCAGCGCCGGCTATGATTTTCATGCACCCTTTGCATTTTCGCTTCCGCCCGGGGGAACTATCAAAATTCCCACCGGCATCAGGGTCAAAATCAAGGAAGGCTGGGTACTAAAGCTATATCCAAGGAGCGGTCTGGGCTTTAAGTACAGGCTGCAGCTTAATAATACGGTGGGTATTATTGACAGCGATTATTTTGAATCGGATAACGAGGGACATATTTTTTCCAAGATAACCAATGATTCCAATGAAGGAAAGACTTTGGAAATTGGGGCGGGCAGCGGATTTATGCAGGGAATTTTTGTAGAATACGGCATTACCGTTGATGACGTGGCAGAAGAAAAGCGCAACGGCGGCTTTGGAAGCACAACCAAACAATAAGAATAGAAAACTTCTTTTTCGGGATACTAATTTTTAGTAAATTCTGAAGAAGGAGTTTTTTTATGGATATAGAGGAAAGAAAGGGGAAGATGACGGCTTCCCTGCAGGAAAATGTGGCTTATATGAACGGACGGCTGGCGGTGGACGCAAGCTTTGATTTGGTATACAGGGTAATCCGGATAGGAGAAAGAGAGGCTTGTATTTATTTTATTGACGGCTTCTGTAAGGACGAGCTGATGCAGAAAATGCTGCAGTATTTTATGAGCATCACGAAGAAGGAGATGCCTGCGGATGCCCATGAAATGAGCAAGCGCTGTGTGCCCTATGTGGAGGTGGACTTAAAGGATAACTGGGATGATATTATTGTAAATTTATTGTCGGGTGTATTTGTCCTTTTTATTGACGGTTACACGCAGGCAATTCTGATTGATTCCAGAACTTATCCTGCAAGAAATGTGTCTGAGCCCGATAAGGATAAGGTACTCCGCGGCTCAAAGGATGGTTTTGTGGAAACCATTGTTTTTAATACGGCGCTGCTCAGAAGGCGCATTCGCAGCGCGGAGCTCCGTATTGAGATGATGAATGCCGGAAAAAGCTCTAAGACGGATATTGCAGTCTGCTATATGGCGTCCAGAGTGGACCAGAAATTTCTCACGCAGATAAAGGAGCGGATTCAGAATATTAAGGTGGATGCGCTTACCATGAATCAGGAGAGTCTGGCGGAGTGTCTTTACAGAAGACGCTGGTACAATCCGTTTCCTAAATTTAAATATACGGAGAGACCGGATACCGCCACAGCGCAGATATTAGAAGGGAATATTATTATACTGGTGGACAATTCCCCTTCTGCCATGATTCTGCCGACTTCCGTATTTGATGTGATAGAGGAGGCGGATGATTATTATTTTCCGCCTATCACGGGAACGTATCTGCGGCTGTCCCGCTTTTTGATTGCGCTGCTCACGTATTTTATGACGCCCACTTTTTTGCTTCTGATGAATCACAAAGAGTATATACCGGAGGCTTTCCAGTTTATTGTTCTGAAGGATGCGGAAAACATTCCGCTTATCTGGCAGTTTCTAATATTGGAGCTTGCTATCGACGGTCTGCGGCTTGCCGCAGTCAACACGCCGAACATGTTAAGTACGCCGCTTTCCGTTATGGCGGCATTGGTATTGGGCGAATTTTCGGTGAATAGCGGCTGGTTCAACGCGGAGGTCATGCTGTATATGGCATTTGTTGCCATTGCCAACTATACGCAATCCAATTATGAGCTGGGCTATGCGTTAAAATTCATGCGTATTCTGACACTGCTTTTGACGGCATGGTTTGGTCTGTGGGGGTATATCGGCGGTATCTTAATCTGCTTTATCGCGATTGTTTCCAATCGGACAATATCAGGAAAAAGCTATATTTACCCGTTGATTCCGTTTAACTGGAAAAAGGTGGCGGTCAGCCTGCTTCGGCTGCGGCTGCCGGAAACAAAAAAGTAGAGCCGGATTTGCGCCTTGGGAATTAGCCTGATGCTTTCAGCCGGCAGCGGCGCACTGTTTGATTGAGACTATGGAATATGTCTGTATCAAAAGTGCGCTGCCTGCCGGACGAGGCAGAGAACTTATATATTGACAACACGCTTTTTAATAAATATACTGTACAAGAAAGAAGATAAAAAGCAGACGACGTTGTGAGTGATAACGAAAGAACAGAAATGGAGGGGTTGATATGGCAGCATTTAAGATTGTGACGGACGCTACCGCAGATTTACCGCAGGAATATTTGGAGGCGCATGATATTGCCTGTATGCACATGGGTTATACGATTGGCGGGGAAGCTTATGGAGGAGAAACCGGCAGGCTGATGGACTGGCAGGCGTTTTATGCCAAAATGCGGACAGGCGAGATGCCGCAGACTTCTCAGATTAATCCGGAAGAATCGAGAAACCATTTTGAAAAATATCTGTCCGAGGGAAATAAAGAGATTCTGTATCTTGCTTTTTCTTCGGGGCTTAGCGGTACATACAACAGCGCGTGTATATCGGCGCAGGAGGTGATGGAAGAGCATCCAGACTGCAAAATCAGAGTCATCGATTCTCTTTGCGCTTCGATGGGAGAAGGGCTTTTTGTACATCGGGCTGTGGAAATGCGTGATGCAGGGAAAAGCATGGAGGAAACGGCAGAGTGGCTTGAGGCGCATGTACAGAACTTTGTACATATCTTTACAGTAGATGACTTAAATCATTTATATAGAGGCGGCAGAGTCAGCAAAACGGCGGCTGTCATCGGAACCATCGCAGGAATCAAGCCCGTACTGCATGTGGATGAGGAGGGACATCTGATTCCGATAGAAAAAGTCAGAGGGCGCAAAAAATCTCTTTTGCGGCTTGTGGACTATATGGAAAAACAGATGGGAAGCTACAAAGAAAAAAATGATATCATATTTATCAGCCATGGGGATGCGGGGGAAGATGCAGCGTTTGTGGCGGATGAAATCAAACGTCGCTTTGGAATAGAAAAGTTTCTGATAAGCCCGATAGGTCCTACTGTAGGCGCACATTCCGGTCCCGGCACCATTGCACTCTTTTTTATGGGAGTAAAAAGATAGGCGTATTAAAAACCGACCCCAAGGTTAGACTCAAACCTGTGGAGGTCGGTTTTTTGCGTGTCTATCTTTTAAACAGCATGGTTTATGTGCAGATATTTACCAACTGCGTACAAACTTGTCAATATAGTTATCCAGACATTGCTCGATAACCCGTATGGCTTCTTCGCGGTTGCCCTTTTCGTTGATGGCGGTGGTTTTATTTTCAAGCGCTTTGTATACGGTGAAGAAGTGTTCCATTTCTTCAATCACGTGGGAGGGCAGCTCAGAGATATCCTGATAACTGTTGTAGTTGGGGTCATTAAAAGGAACTGCAATGATTTTTTCGTCCTTTTTGCCGCCGTCAAGCATGGAGATAACGCCGATGGGGTAAGCCCTTACAAGTGTAAGCGGTGCAACCGGCTCGGAGCAGAGCAGGAGCACGTCAAGGGGGTCGCCGTCATCGCCGTATGTACGAGGAATAAATCCATAGTTGGCAGGATAGTGCGTAGAAGTATAGAGGATACGGTCTAAAATAATATAGCCGGTTTCCTTGTCAAGCTCATACTTGTTTTTGCTTCCTTTTGGAATTTCAATTACACAGATAAAATCGGTCGGTGTGATTCGCTTTACGTTAATGTTGTGCCATATATTGCTATTCATTGTATTCATAAGGGATGCCTTTCTGGTACGCCGCCGTTCGCGGCGCGGTATTTTGTCTAAGCCGGATTTCTCCAACTCATTTTAGATTATTATAGCATTTTGCAAGCGGTTGTAAATACTAATATTTTGTATTTAGGAGCGTTTTTTTCGATAAAAATACACAATGGCGGACAGCGCGGATATCGCAAGGACTATTTTCGTGATATGGGAATAGCGTTCGAGCAGGACGGCAATGAGCATCCAGGATTCTCCCAGAAGGCTTCCCAGTATGACAAGTACGGTATTCCAGAGCAGGCTTCCGGCGGTAGTGTATAGCAGGAATTTTACCTGCCCCATGCCGCTCATGCCGGCGGGAACAGAAATCAGGCTGCGGAGAATGGGAACCAGCCGGCAGAAAAAAACAGCCTTACAGCCTTTTTTTTCAAACCAGTCTGCAGCATTCTCGATGTCTGCAGCATTGAGATGAAGCAGTCTGCCGGCTTTTCCGGAAGCAAGACGCAGAAGTCTTTCTTTGTTTAAAAGCTTTCCTATGTAGTAGAGGATAATGGCGCCGAGCAGGGAGCCTAAAGTGGAAAAGAGAATGACGCCGGTTACATTCATAGAAGTGCAGGTGGTTAAAAATCCGCCCATAGTCAAAATTACCTCGGATGGAATAGGAGGGAAAAGGTTCTCAACGGTAATTAAGAAAAAAATACCAGGGTATCCGAATCGGCCCATAAGAGAGATGATAAATTCCTGCATAAGCACCTGCTTCTTCAGTTTGTTTACCCTATAGTATACGCCGAGTATGTGGTTTCAGAACCAAAAGTGCGGAACAACCTGAAACAGGGTTGCTCCGCACCTTAAATGCTTTTGTTTATTTATTTTGACACCCGCAATTTTGGGGCGAATCCATGCCGGACACTGTGTCAAAGCCCGGGTTGAACGCATAAAAGTTTTTGCTGTTCAGATTATCCTGCGTAATCCGAAGCGCTTCACCAAAACGAGAAGATTGCAGCATCAGCCGGCAAGCTGCAGAAGCTTTTCCAAATCTGCAATTAAATCTTTGGAGTAATGCTCGGCATCTCTGCATAATTGTTCTGCTCTGAAATAATCAGAGTTTTGGATAGCATGGATAACATCAGCGCCAAATTTATGGAATCGTTTGTGTTTAGCACCTAAGCCTTCCCAGATAGGAAGCATTTCCGGCATTTTGGGCGTCATGGCATAGTAGAAATGTCCAAAGCCGCATTTGGAAGAATCAAGCTGCAGAGGAGTAATGGTACGCGACTGCGCCATTTTCTGCAAATTGCCGAGCCATGTGCGGTGAGCGGAGATGGCATTGCTTACATATTTGGCAAATTCCTGTTTTTCTAAATGGAAGAAGGCATCGTCCGTCATGGAGCCCATCTGCCTTACCGTTTCGTCCAACGTTTTTTCGATTTCCACAACGGGCTTTGTCGCTTTTTTCAAATCGTTGCTGACATTCTGCATAAATTCCGTGCTGCTGCGAAGCTGTTCCTCCATCTGCGCCATGGAACTGCTGAGTTCCTCGCTGACAGCAGAAATGGAACTCATGGAATCGTTAATCTTGGCAACATGTCTTTGGTTCTCGTCATTCAGCTCCCATACATTGCCGATTTTCTTTGTCATGGTGTCAAGGGCAGCGATGGTGCTGTTGGCACTGGAAACACTTTTTTGGGAGGCGTTTTTAATGTTCTCGACAAACTCGCCCATATTATCCGTCAGCTTCTGGGTTTCGCCTGCAAGACTGCGGATTTCGTGGGCAACAACGGCAAAGCCCTTACCTGCCGTGCCGGCTCTTTCTGCCTCGATGGAGGCGTTCAGCGCTAAAAGATTTGTCTGAAGAGAGATGGTGTTGATGCCGGCAATCACATCATTCATGCGGTTGATGATTTGGAACAAATAGTCCAAATCCTGCTGCATCTCCTGCGAAATAAAGATTGCCTGTGTGGAGAGGTCTTTGATGGTAG